>Ga0209536_100007840_pt1 | contig 16142 bp, 17 predicted proteins | sample DeeMarSeWOR28_12_FD_187461 | JGI IMG/M metagenome (GOLD analysis project Ga0209536, IMG submission 187461) | Marine sediment microbial communities from White Oak River estuary, North Carolina - WOR-2-8_12 (SPAdes) (version 2) | ecosystem: Environmental > Aquatic > Marine > Intertidal zone >...
TTTAGCTTAATCAAGGATCCGCAATGCATCTTTGGCTACAGTCTCGTGTTCCACCTGCGATGGAATATATTTAGCGAATTTAACGACATCACATCGGGTCAGGAATGATTCTATGCATTGTATGTTTTCGGATTCCTGCCCTGGCCGGCGATTCAGCGAGTCCATTATTTCGCCCGTTGTCCGCTCTGCCGTTTGGATCGTGTATCCCGATTCAAGGATTCTCTTCACGATTTCAGAAAGAAGTACATAAAAATGTTTCACTTTGCCGTTGCCAGGGAAACCGCGCGCAAGCAGGGCCTTCAAGTCCGCTTCCGCCAGAGCAAGCAGATCCATCATTTCCTCCGGAGTTTGTGGGGCGGGCACATCGGGGCGTTTTCTAAGATAATAGCGAATGAGAATCGCAAGAATGCCGGCAGCCAAAGCGGCGATAATCCAAATCCACCAACGCACAGGTTCGGGAATTTCCGCCTGCCGTTTCAAATCCTTCAAAGCAGGATTCTCTTCGCTGAGAATGCTTTTTATCTCGATAGTTACGGGGGGGCTGGACAGTGAGATTTCTTCTCCTTCCGATGTTGTGACAAGTACTGGAACTGAAGGGAATACAAATGTTCCAACTTCGTAAACAGCCGCAATGATGCGCGCCCGGTGATGGTGTGATGTTTCCGCAGATTGAGACGTATCGTTCTGTTCCGTTTCAGGCAGCGTTGGGCCCGGAAAGAAATCGAGAATGGTGAAGTCACCGGTTTGGGATTCGGGTTCGATTAGCTCAACCCGATAGCCGGGAGGTGTCTCTATCTCCACATTTATTTGAATAGCATCACCTATGGCCGCTACCTCTGGAGTTGCCTCTGTCTGAATAGTTACCCCTGCGGGTGGCGATGTCTCCGATGAGTCCGGTATGGATGGTGCCGCCGGCGTAAAGACAAGAATGGGACCCATAAAACAAAGTATGGCCGCAAACATACGGTGTTTGGCAACCCGGCCCTTCCATGACTCACTCTGAAGTTTCATTTGGTTGATTATCTGGTCCATGACGCCATCGGCAAGAGCATTTTGATTGACTGAAACAATAAGGGATTTACCGGATTCTTTTTGCCCTCTCCTTAAAGAAGCGCACCAACGGCAGGTCATAGGGTTGATTCGTATCGATTGCAAGGTGATCCAGACGGTGCGACTCAAAAAGCTTTGAAAGCCTCACCTGATTGTGTTCCCAGCTATTCCGATAGGTGTCGCGAACCCAAGGCAATGAAGTATCTATGCTTACAATTTCGCCTGTTTCAGAATCGTGAATTTCAAGAATACCCACGTTTGGAAGTTCCTTTTCACGCACGTCAATGATCTGAATAATTACCATATCGTGTTTGCGGTTTGCCACCTTCAGGGGTTGCTCGAAGCCCTGATCCAGCAGGTCGGAAATCAGGAAAACAACCGAGCGCTTGGGAACCAACAGATTTAGGTGCTCGATTGCACTCTCGATACTTGTGCCACGGCGTTCGGGTTTGTAAAAAAGCACTTCGCGTATAACGCGCAATACGTGGGTGCTGCCGCGGCGTGGAGGGATAAATTTTTCCACGCGGTCCGTGAAGAGAATGGCTCCGACCCGATCGTTATTCTTGATGGCCGAGAAAGCCAGGAGGGCTGAGATTTCAGCCGCTATTTCAGATTTCATCTTGTCGGCCGAGCCAAATTCCCCCGAGGCGCTGGTATCGATCAGCAGCATAACCGTCAACTCGCGCTCTTCAACATAGCGCTTTACAAAGGGATGTCCAGCACGCGAGGTAACATTCCAATCAATGGAACGAACATCATCGCCATGTTGATATTCACGAACCTCGTCAAATTCCATGCCCCTTCCCTTGAATACGGAATGGTATTCGCCGGCCAGGGACTCATTAACCAGCCTGTTGGTGGTTATTTGAATCCGCCTGATCTTGTTGATGATTTCCTTAGGCAACATAAATCAAATTTACGATTTACGATTTACGATTGATGAATGCAAAGAGATTGTTTTTAAAATCGTCAATCGTCAATCAGGTTATGGTACGTGGACAGCATCAAAAATCCGGCTGATGATGGATTCTGTTGTCATACCTTCAGCCTCGGCTTCATAGGAGAGAATGATCCTGTGTCTGAGAACATCCATCCCCACGGCTTTGATATCTTCGGGCGTGACATATCCACGGCCTTTGATGAATGCATGGGCGCGCGATGCCTGAGTCAGATAAATCGTGGCACGAGGGGAAGCCCCAAACTGAATCAGGTCTTTAAGATCCAGTTTGTATTCCTGGGGCTGACGTGTGGCAAAGACAAGCTGAACGACATAATCCTTAATGCGTTCATCCATGTAAACTTTCTTTACCACTTCCCGCACACGGAGAATGTCGGTTGGTGAAACTACCTTGCCGATGTTTATGGGATCGTCCTGCGCCATCAAATCCAGAATTTGCCTCTCTTCTTTTTGATCGGGGTAGTCGATTTTGAGCTTCAACATGAAGCGGTCGACCTGGGCTTCAGGAAGCGGGTAGGTCCCTTCCTGCTCAATTGGATTTTGGGTGGCCAATACAAGAAAGGGCTCTTCGAGTGAGTAGGTGCTGTCGCCAATCGTGACCTGCCTCTCCTGCATCGCCTCCAAAAGCGCGCTCTGCACTTTGGCGGGCGCCCTGTTAATTTCGTCTGCCAGAATTATATTTGCAAAGATGGGGCCCTTTCGGGGAGAAAATGTCCCGTCCTTCTGGCTGTAAATCATGGTTCCGATAAGATCAGCGGGCAGCAGATCCGGCGTGAATTGAATCCTCTGGAACTTTGTATCTATGGACGCGGAAAGGGTTTTTACGGCCAGTGTTTTGGCGAGCCCCGGAACTCCTTCTAGCAAAATATGGCCGCGCGTAATCAGGCCTATCAGCAGGCGCTCAATCATGTATTTCTGGCCGATGATGGCCCGGTGCACCTCGGTGAGGAGGCTTTCGACAAAACTGCTTTCATTTCTGACTTTTTCGTTGATTTCATTGATGTGTGCTGTGATTTCCACGGTTTTTCCCTTTATATCAAAGATAAATAAGGGTTTAAATTTCGGAAACAGTGCCCGCATCCTGGCGAGCTATGTCCGGACCTCAATGATCGGATATAAAAGCAACAAGCATTGTTTCCACCGAAATATTATTGAAGCCGGCCGGGCAAGTCAAATCGAGTGAATCCGACCCAATCGGCCCAAAGAGCCGGCAAACCATACTGAAGCGGACGATCGGCTCTTTTGTCTTCGAAAATAGCCCTTTGTAAGCAACTGTCCAAGCTACAGCCGACCCGGGCATGATCTCTAGTATAAAGCTTGGATATCCCGTAGCCGATACGAAACAAGACTGTAGTAGGGCCGTGCGCTCATTGTCGGCGGGCCGACCCATCGAGATATGCCGACATATTCAACCTGAGAGGCTTTTGGTGGATTTAGCAACCCTGATCGGACTGATTGGCGCATTCCTTACGATAGGTCTTGCGATTCTCATCGGAGGAGTGCCCGGCGCATTTTTCAATTCGGCATCGCTTGTCATCGTATTTGTCGGCACGCTTCTTGTGACGCTGATTAAATTCAGCCTGAATCAATTCCTGGGGGCCGCTAAAGTTGCCTACAATGCCTTCATGTACAAGGTAGCCGATCCGGAAGAGCTGATCGAAAGGGCTGTTGAGCTGGCAAATGAAGCCCGTGCAAACGGACTTCTTGCGCTGGAAAACGCCGAGGTGGAGGATGAGTTCCTGAAAAAGGCGATCAACCTTCTCGTGGACGGCTATGACGTCGATGTCGTCAAGTCGATTCTTACCAAAGATTTGGAGCTGACACTCAAACGACACAGAGACGGGCAGGCCATTTTCAAAGCTATCGGCGATGTAGCCCCTGCAATGGGCATGATAGGGACATTGATTGGGCTGGTGCAAATGTTGAGCGCCATGGATGATCCCAAGCAGATCGGCCCCGCCATGGCGGTCGCGCTGCTCACGACGCTCTATGGGGCCATTATTGCGAACATATTTGCCCTGCCGATTGCCAACAAGCTGGAACTCAGAAGCGCCGATGAACGGCTCACAAAATCGATGATTATCGATGCAGTGCTCAGCATTCAGGATGGGCAGAATCCCCGAATCATACGAGATATGCTGAGGAATTATCTCCCCAAATCGCAACGCTACGATGGACAACAGAAAGAAAACGCCGCGGCCTGACGAAGGACCATGAAATGACAGAGTTGGCGCCCGAAAAAAGCGAGGGTGGCGGGCAACCCCAATGGGTTATGACATTTGCGGATCTCATGACCCTGCTTATGTGTTTTTTCGTTTTGATGCTGTCATTTTCTGAAATGGACGTGGCGAAGTTCAAACAACTTGCCGGATCCATGCAGGAGGCATTCGGCGTTCAAGCCGATATCGAAGCAAAGACGATACCCAAGGGGACAAGTGTTGTCGCCAATGAGTTCAGCCCAAGCCGGCCGCAGCCGACGGCTATGAACACAGTAAGGCAGTTTACCGTAAATTCGAATATGAGCACCCTGGATGTAGGGCAGAACGACATCAGAAGCCAACGGGCCGGTTGGAACGAACTCACCACAAAAAAGCTGGAATATCTCAAAGAGGAACTCAAGCAGGAGACTGAAGACGGTAGTCTGTTTGTGCGCCGTGAAGGATCCAATGTGATCGTGCAGATTCTAGAGCGAAGCTCGTTTGCCTCCGGCAGCGCCTCCCTTGAATTGAGCTACCTGCCGATTCTGGCGAAGATTGGCAATCTGCTCAATTCCATGAACGGCGCCATTGCAATTTCCGGGCACACCGACAATGTGCCCATTTACACGAGCCGGTATCGTTCCAATTGGGATTTATCGGCGGCTCGCGCCGCCACCGTAGCGCATGAGCTCCTCGCGACAGGTATCGATCCGTCCCGCATCATGATTAGCGGGCATGCAGACACCCAACCAAGGGCCCCGAACGACAGTGCAGAGCATCGGGCGCTGAATCGACGCATCGATATCACCCTCCTCACAAATCGTGACCGCCATAGTGCCTGGATTGACGAGGAAGCGGACTAATCCACTGACGGGCAATCCATGGGCGTCTTTCGGTCCTCTATCCTTTGTTCAGTGATGTCAGGAATTCGGAATTGTTGCTGGATTTCCGCAGCTTGTCCAGCAGAAGGTCCATGGCCTCATCGATGGAAAGCGGGCTTAGAACTTTCCTGAGTATCCATATCTTGTTGAGATCGGCGCTCTCCACCAAAAGCTCCTCTTTCCGGGTGCCGGACCTGTTGATGTCTATTGCAGGGAAAATACGCTTATCCACGAGCTTCCGGTCCAAAATGATCTCCATATTTCCGGTGCCCTTGAACTCTTCAAAAATCACATCGTCCATGCGGCTGCCGGTGTCGATCAGGGCTGTTGCCATGATGGTCAGGCTGCCGCCTTCCTCAATCTTTCGGGCGGCACCGAAAAAGCGCTTCGGCTTTTCAAGCGCGTTGGCATCCACGCCTCCAGACAGTACCTTGCCGCTCGACGGTATAACGGTGTTGTAGGCACGGGCCAGCCGCGTGATACTGTCGAGGAGAATGACCACATCCTTTTTGTGCTCTACAAGCCGCTTGGCCTTTTCCATTACAATTTCGGCAACCTGTACGTGCCGAGAAGCCGGTTCGTCAAAGGTAGAACTGATGACCTCACCCTTTACGGACCGCTCCATGTCGGTGACTTCTTCAGGACGTTCATCGATTAACAGAACAATCAGATAAATTTCCGGATGGTTGGTGCTTATTGAATTGGCGATGCTCTGCAGCAACATGGTTTTTCCGGTTCGGGGAGGAGAAACGATCAGTCCGCGCTGCCCCTTTCCTATAGGTGTGAAAATATCCATAACGCGTGCAGAGAGGTTTTCCTTTACTGTTTCGAGCCCGATTCGCTCGTGAGGATAGAGCGGCGTTAGATTGTCGTAAAAAATCCTGTGGCGCGCCTCCTCTGGAGGCTCGAAATTGACCGCATCGACCTTTACGAGAGCGAGGTAACGTTCTCCTTCGTTGGGCATCCGTATCTGCCCGGAGACGATATCACCCGTTCGAAGATCAAATTTCCGGATTTGCGAAGGTGAAATGTATATGTCATCGGGGCCCGGCAAATAGCTGTAATCGGGCGATCGCAAGAAGCCGTAGCCTTCGGGAAGAACTTCGAGAACACCCTCGGAGAAAATCAGCCCATGCTTTTCGGCCTGAGCCTGCAAGACGGCGAATATAAGATCCTGCTTGCTCATCTTGCCGGCTTCGGCGATTTTGTACTTTTTAGCGATTTTGGCAAGCTCTTTGATATTTAAGGCTTGCAGCTCGCTGATATGGAGCTGTTCGCCTTCTTTATCCAGAGCTTCCTGGATTGAAATTTTCTTGTCGCCTGAAGCGTTATTCGATCGGGTATCCTTTTCTGCCATGTTACACCTATTTGGGATGAGATCTTGGCTAGTGCAAGAGTTAGCGTGGAATACTAACCGCTGAAGGAACTAAAGTTACACCTATCCCACTAAAATTGCCAGTTCATTTTGGCAAGGATAACATTTCTTTATCAAAAAAGCAGCGCTTGGGATTCTCCTTCAGGGGCTTTCCTGCTCCCGAGCGCATTCGCTTCCCAAAAAAGATACCAAAGCGCAGGAAGAGGATTCAAGGCCGTATTCACCATACGTTTCTTAGTTAATTCCCAGGCTGCCCCTGGCCTTCGTCAGTTCTTCGTCAAGCCCGTCAAGTGAGTCGCTGTGCTCAGCCTTGTAAAGCTGTTCTAGATACGTCCTGGCTTTTCCTGCGTACTGCTTATTTAGCACCACACTTTTGGCAAAACTCTCGATGGCCCCCTGCTGATCCTTATTCTGCCACTTGCACATGCCGATATAGTAATGGGCCTCGTCGTTCTTGGGATCGAACTGTGTCACTTTTCCGAAAGCACTCATCGCCTTATTGTAGTCCTTCTTGCCGTAAGCTTCCGATGCGACCGATCCGTAATATAGAGTCCTGGTTGCATTCCAACCGGCCACCTCGTACCCCGGGGGCACCTTGTCTCCGTAAATATTCATTACCTTGGCCAGCAATCCCATTGCCTTTTCTGGTTGCTGCTTTTTGAGGTATACATCCGCCATTTGCAAGGCGGTGGGGTAGGATTTGTCGATGGGAGTTGCATCCAATAGCTTCTGCGCATAGGTCAAGTATTTATCGAAATTCTCCATCCTAAAGTAGACATCCGCCAGCACCGGCACCATGGTCTTGTCGCCCGAGAGTGAATAGACGTTCTCTCCCGTTTCAGCCGCCTTCGGCAGGTTATTGGAGCCAAGGTAAGCGGCTAGAAGTGTTTTCTGTATCATTAGCTTTGAGGGTCTTAGCTGTCCCTGTATATATTCGTCGGAACCGACCGGAATCTTTTCTGCCTTTACCTTCTGCTCGGTGGGAAGGAGTGCATTGAGAGATTCCTGCATTGAGATCACCTTGGGCCAGTTTTTTTTGTCGATTTCCGGTTTTACACATGCCTGATAATCATTCACGGCGTAAAGAAGAATTCTTGAAATAGCCCTTTCTTTTATGAAAGCAAGCAGCTGATCACACCGGTTCTGGGCATTCGCTTCCTTTTTAATCGCCTCATATCGTGCGAAGTCCCTCTTGTACATATAGTCGGATAGCGGAGAAACTCCCTCTATTTGGGCGAAAACGCCAGATCCACACAACACTGCAAATGCAACAGTCAAACCGACAAAGCTACGGATTTTTTGAGCATTACCAGCCATAATCATTACTCCTGGAAATAACTGCTTTGTAAAACGACATCGCTATGTCTAAATCGCGTTAAAAAACTGCCTAGGTTTTAGTCTCCGATGAACATCGAAGACTAAAAAACGCCCAGTCTTTTTTTAATAAGGTTCTAATGGAGAGACCCGTTCTGTCAAGCCAAATTACCCCAAATCTCCGCTTGTCCGTGATTTTGTAAGCAGCCAGCGGTTTCCCGGATACCATCGCATTCTGCGCAATTCGTATTTTCCCGCAATCCTGCTTCCCATGAACGTAAGCAGCAAGAACCTGGACGACACCGCTTTAATTTCGACCATGCCTTCGTCCCAGACTGCCACCCGCCCCGAACCGAAAGCCTCCTCCTCGAGATTGCGGCTTCCCATGGATTCAATCGGCAGGAGCTCTCTCTCGATTGCCAGCCTCCTCAATCCCGGCTTTTGAGGCGGCTCTTTCAAGAGCGACCATGAGCGCAAGACCTCCTCCTGTGCGATTCGCAGATCAAAATGTGTTCTGCCGGTACTGTGCCGGTGGATCACAAATCGTGAAAGCTTAGAATGTATCAGGCTCTTGCTCCAGGCATTGAAATATGACAGTATTTTGAACCAAATAGCTATGGACATCCAAGTTGAATCTAGAGGAGACGTAAAAATTGTTCACATAAAGGGCAAAGTTACGTTTGAGTATTGCCCGGCTTTGCAGAGCCGTCTGGATTCTGTCCTGGATAAGGGGATACGCCGCATAGTAATTGATTTTAGAGAGGTTCCGTTTATCGACAGCTCCGGCATAGGTGAAGTGCTCCGCCTGTTCAAGAGGATGCGGGAAACCAACGGCGAAGTTGTGCTTGCAAATCCCAACAAGAAGCTTAAAGACCTGTTTTCGATGTATCGCTTCAACAGGTTCATGAAAATTTGGGAAGATTCGGATCGTGATTTCACTGCTTAGGCGCATTCTACATTGCAGGCGAACCACCGCGTTTGGCCTGATCATGGCGGTGATATTCACCCTCGTCGAAATTTTGCCTGCACAAAGGTTGCGCTCCCCCGACCGAACGTCCCCGAAGAGAATCAGCCAGCCCGCTTCAGCTCCTGAAATCTTGGTTATGCGAGTGGATGAGGGCAGGATTACGGCCGATATCGTCAATAGTCAGCTGCAGAAAGTGCTACGGGAATTGGCGGAACGGACCGGAATTATATTCGAGGTGAGAACCGAAGACAATCCGCGCGTGTCCGTACATCTTTATGATGTTTCTTTTCAGGAGGCCATTCAGCGAATAGCGTCCAATAGCAATTCAATCTTCTTTTACGACAGTGAAAAGCCCGAGCGTATTGAGCTTGTGCGCGTTTTCCCCCGAACAGAAGCCGCCAAACAGCCGGGTATCATTTATTTGGGTTCGGGGGTGGTTACCAAAGGCAATGATGATATAGCTACGCCCGCAGAAGCTTTGAAGGTTCTTGAGGAAGGCGCGAGTGTAAAGGCGCGCGAAAGAGCGATTGAGATCCTATCCCAGACCGGAAGCGAAGAAGCGGTCGTGGCTTTAATGAAATCTGTGTCCGATGAGCAACCCGAGATTCGAATGGCGGCGATAGAAGGTCTTGCCTCCCTTGGAGAGCTTGAGGCGCTTCCCGGAATAGTGGAATGCCTCAAGGATCGACATTCGGGGGTTCGCCAAAGTGCCGTTACGGCTGTCGCCCTTCTGGGGGATGAAAATAATCTCAACGATCTCAAAGCCTTAAGAGCCGACAGGGACCCCGGGGTGGCTGCTGCGGCTGAAACGGCCATACAAAAGCTCTCGGCCTCTATCGAAAGATGAAAACTATTTGAAGCCATGAAAAATTATCTCCGATACGCTGTACCTGCCTGCATTTCATCAGCCGTTTTGCTATATGTGTGTGCCGGCTTTTCCGTTTATGCCGGCCAATCCCCATCCGAAGCATTGCGCGCGGAGGTCGATTTGCTGGTTTCCGCCGCCTACGAATTAGCGGATGAAAAGCTTCCGTGCAAAGTGAAAACCCGCGGCAAGGCCAAGATGCTCAAGTGGGAGGATGTGGATAAGTGTTTGCATAAGGCAAACGAACGGATTGACTGGGAGGAGCTTGCGCGCAAGCTTGATTTGATTCTCGAAGACAAAAGATTCCAGAGGGTCGATGTGATCTCGGCGATTGAATCCTCTCTGTCGGCGCATGCAGTGCCTTACGAAAAAGTGTTTCGCGTAAAAAATATGGAAGCACTCCTGCCGCTCACGAACTCCGTTCTAAAATTTCTTCCTCCCGAATCGCTCATGGGTCTTCCGGTTTATGACAAATCCGGCGAAAGAGTGGGGACTTTCTCCGGAAAATACGCCTACGATAGAAGCGGCGGGTTGACCATGGCCAACAGTTTCAGCATATCCCATTTCCAATATACCGATCTCAAAGGCAGGATGCAGGCACCCACCACTAAGCTGCTTTTAGATTCCTTTGGAGTTCCCTGGAAAGGCGCACGATCGCAGCCAGGATTCCGGCTGCCTTCGGATGAGCTGGTTCCAAAGCGATAATACCTGCTTCGAAAATGACAGAAACAAGGAATTAGTGGCTCCGGGGTTTACCCCGGTCGTTAGCACCGCCTTATCTAATTCGCCGGGATGAAGCCCGGAGCCACTAGCCCGGATTACTTTTTTTCTTTTGAATGCCCGCGTACCATCCTATCTGGCGCGCTATGCCTCTCAGGGTGCCTACATCGGATGACTCCAATCCGGCACGGCCCAGCATCCGACGCAACGCAAACATCATGTGTTTGGCGTTCTGAGCGTGGAGGAATCCGATGTCGAGCAGCGCCCTTTCCATCTGGGCATACATGCTTTCAACCTGTTGTACCGAGGCCAGTTTCGGAACTCGGCGTGGTTCGTGCTCGAGGCTTCCCAGAAGGAGTTCATAGCACATCAACATGACGGCTTGAGCCAGATTTATGCTGTTTGCCTTGGTCTGGGTCGGAATGCGGATCAGGAGCTGGCAATGCCTCAAATCTTCGTCTACAAGCCCCGTATCCTCAGGTCCGAAAAGGATGCCTACCTTCTGCTCTTCCGCGAAGTCCAGAATTTTCGGTGTCAGCGCTCGCGGCGTGTGGGCTTGAGCGCGATATCCTCCACTCTTGCCCGTGGTTCCGACAAGAAATCTTATTCCTCGGAGAGCGCTTTTCAGGGATCGGCAGGCTTTTGCCGCATCCAGTATATCTTTTCCCGCTTTGGCCATTCTATAGGCATCCTCATCGATTTTGCATTGTGGAGCGGCTAAAACGAGCTGGCTCAATCCCATGTTATACATGGCACGGGCGGCGGATCCTATGTTGCCCGGATACTTGGTCCCGGCAAGAATGATTGAGATGTTTTCTGCTGCCATAGGAACAATGTAATACAAATTGAGCCGGGTGGTTATTCATTTTGCGTCCAAGTTTGTTTTTGTCCTGGAGTCCGACCCCAAAATTCGGGATCATATACTATGATGAGAAAATTGAGTTCAGACTGAATTTAATTGTTTGGAGGGAGCCAACGTGCGATACACGCATATCTTAGTTATTGCAGTTCTGCTGCTGGCTGGATACTCCGGCTCGGACGCATTGCATCAACCTGCTGCAGAATCTGCCGCGCAGTCCGGTCAAAATCGGAATCCCACCCCCGAAGAGGTGATTCAGGCTTTCACTGAGAAAGAGACTGAGTTTTATAACGCCTGGATGCAATACACGTATACCCAAATCGCCACGTTTCGTGTTTTATCCGTGAACGGCAGACCTCCCTCCAGAAGTGAAACGATGCGGATTATTTCCGAGGTCATTTTCAATGACGACGGTACGCGGGAGGTACGCATCGTCAGTCAAACCGGCCGGCTGCGGAGCGTTACATACACAGAAGATGACCAGGAGATTATTGACAACATCAATCCTTTTGCGCTCACAAAGGAAGAGCTCCCGCTTTACGATCTAAAGTACCGGGGCAAGGAGATGGTGGACGAGCTGGAGTGCTATGTTTTTTCCGTTAAGCCCAAGAAAATAAATAGGGGGAGGTTTTATTTCGAGGGCAAAATATGGGTGGATGATCTGGATTTGCAGGTTGTAAGAACGATCGGAAAGCCGGTTCCCCAATCACGGGATAATAAGTTCCCGGAATTTGAAACGCTTCGACAGGTTATCGACGACAAATATTGGTTCCCGGTATGGACGCACGCCGACAGCATACTTGACTTTCCTGATAACAGAGTGCGGATTGAAGAGACAATCACTTACGAGGATTATATGAAGTTCGGTTCCGATGCGACCATTAAATTTGGATCTCCGACCGCATCAGAAACTGAATAGACCATTCGGAAAATAAAAAAACGCCACAGATTTCACTGATTAACACTGATTTATAAAATATTTTTCAGTGAAATCCGTGCAATCCGTGGCGTTTTTGATTGTTAAGGTTGACAGCTGCTTTTTCGTGCGTTTTTTTATACTGCCACTATCCGGTGAGCAGGTGAATTTCGATTTCGCGGATATCACCGAAAGATTCCACCATATATTTCTTGAGTTTGGCGATCAGCTTCTTTTCCGCAACCCTGACGGCTTCGCGCGAAATCCCGTATCGGTCGGCAATCTGCTGGAGGGTTTCGGGTTCATCCGCAATAAGCCTTTGCTTCAGTATAATCCTTTCCCTTTCTGAAAGGGTCTCAGCAAAATCGGCAAATTTCTTTTCCAAAAGCTCGCGGAATTCGCCGTGCGCTATCTTTTCGTCTACGCTCTGTTCCATCAAATGCAACGTGTCGATGTAGTGCTTGGTGCCGTCTTCGCTTCCCAGCGGGGCATCAAGCGACACATCGGGGCCCGACATGCCCTGTTCCACCTCACGCAATTCCTGTTCGTCGACGCCTAGATTTTCTGCAAGCATTTTGGATGTTGGCACAATCCCTTTGGCTTCCAGTTCGCGTTTTTCCTTGTTGAGGTTCATGAGGATCTTGCGTCTGGCATTGGTCGTTCCTATCTTGACCATTCGAGAGTTATCCAGAAGAAACTTCAATATATAGGCCTTGATCCACCAAGCGGCATAGGTTGGGAGGCGCGTTCCCCGGTAAGGATCAAATTTCTTGACCGCCTGAAGCAATCCGAGGTTTCCTTCCTGAATGAGATCCAGCAAGTTTCGGTAGACCTTCTGGTATATCATCGCAATCTTCACAACAAGCTTGAGATTGGAAGTCACCAATCGATAGGCTGTTTCTGGATCCCCAGCCTCCTGATAACGGATCGCCAGATTGTGTTCCTCATCGCGGCTTAATGGTTTAAATCTTGCAATCTCGGCCATATAGCGGCGAAGGGGGTCATAGCGAGTAATTTCCGTAGAACCCGTTTTGGGGATATCGGTTTCCTCAATGGGAACTTCGGAAGTACCTGGCTCCTGCGGTATGAGATCTTTTGTTTCCATTACGGGATCCATTATAAGGGAAGCGGCTGAAACAAGCAAAAAGGGCTTGCGGCCCGCCCGTTCCGGCCGAAGCAAAAAACTGGACTTATAAATGATTTTGTTAGATCTTTTGTTTTGAACAACCCTCAAAGGAGGACAAATGCAATTTCACCGCTTTATGTGGATATGGCTACTGTTGGCATGGTTTCCGCTCTTGACGCTTGCGCTCGACAACGGTGGTGCGGAAAAGGGAAAAGAGGTCTACAATCGATGCTCCGTCTGCCACGGTGCAGAAGGTGAAGGCAACGAAGCCATGGCAAAAATGCTCAAGGTTGCTATTCCCGCTTTGGGTTCGAAGGAAGTTCAAGCCTTGGACGACGCCGCTCTGAAAAAAATCATACTTGAAGGCAAAGGCAAAATGCAGCCCGTCAAACTGCCCGATCAGGAGCTCAGTGACCTTATTGCATTTCTGCGATCTCTAAAAAAGTAAAATCGACCGATTCTAAAAGCGCGTAATTTTTTGATACACAGGATTTTGGGGGATTTCCAGGATTCGGCATGGTCTATTTGGCTCCGCGGCCTACCATAAGCTCGAGATCTTCCTGCAAACTCTGCAAATCCTCCTCGTGTTCAACCTCCTGCTCCAGAATGGTCAGCGCCATATTATAGGTCACCATGTCCTTGTCTTTGGTGGCATCCATGAGGTTTTTATAGGCGGTTATGGCGCACTGTTCGCCGGCTATATTCTGACTGAGGAGAGCGGCCACATAGGGATCCTCCGGAGCGTCATAGGCACAAGGACTCTGTTTGAACCATTGATGGGGATCCGTAATCGGAGTGCCGCCGAGCTGTACGATGCGGTTTGCAAGCAGATCGGCATGGTTCAGCTCTTCCGTTGCATGAAGGGTGAGCTCAGCCGCCACAGCATCCTTCATAGGACCTTTGATAACTTTGGCCCCCAACCAGTACTGGTAATAGGCAAGCCACTCACTGCCATAGGCTCCATTTAGCAACTCGAGCAGTTCATCGACATCCATTCCGACAATTTCTCTTCCCCTTGTCCCCATGCGATCCTCCAAATCAATTAAGCAGTTCGTTTATTTGCGCGAATGCAGTTCTATTAGACAAACGCACTCAATATATCACTTAAAATTGTAATCGGAAATGTCGAGCTCATATCTTCAAATGCAGGAGATTCACTTTTCGGTTTCCACTTGTGCGCCTATGGGGATTGTCCTATAAGTAAAAGCGACGCTTAAAGGTACTGGTCCGATGTGTCATAAAGTCTGGTTTGACGGGGAAAGAGAGCGGATATGAGTCATGAGCCAAAGCAGCGGATTCATTTTCTTAAAATGACGGGGACCGGAAACGATTTCATTATGATCGATAACCGCTTGGGCCGGATTGACGCCGACAACTGTCAGGCTTTTGTCCGCAAAGCCTGCCGGCGCAGGCTTTCGGTCGGCGCCGACGGTTTGATATTGATTGAAAAGGACCCTGAAGTGGATTTCAGGTGGCGCTTTTTCAATCTGGATGCCAGTGAAGCGGAAATGTGCGGCAATGCGGCCCGCTGCGTGGCGCGATTTGCTTTTCTGACGGGCATCGTTGACAAGCGCCGTATGGCCTTTCGCACTCTGGCGGGCATAATTGAAGCTGAAATATTGGACGATGACAGGGTCAAAGTTCAAATGACTTCTCCGCACAGCCTGGAACTGGATTTGCGGGTCGATGTCGACGATCGCGCCTTCAGTCTGGACTTTATAAATACCGGTGTTCCCCATGCTGTCTGCTTTCTAAAAGATGAAAGCGAGCTCGAAAATATCGATGTCCAGCTCCTGGGAAGCCGGATTCGACATCATGCCCGTTTCCAGCCTGCCGGCACTAATGTGAACTTTGTCCGCATAGAGGATTTAAATCACATAAGCGTGCGCACTTATGAACGCGGAGTAGAGGGAGAAACCCTCGCCTGCGGTACCGGTGCCATTGCTGCGGCTCTTGTTCCCGCCGTAAGGGAGCTTGTTGTATCGCCGGTTGAAGTTAAGGTCCGGAGTGGAGAAACCTTGAACATTTATTTTGAGACTGCCGGCGGAACTCCGCATCCGGATGCCACCTTCAAAGCTGTGTATCTTGAAGGAGAAGCTCAGGTCGTGTACGAGGGAGAGCTCTGGCCTGATACCATTTGCTAGGTCCCGACGAACATTTTTAATGGAGGATTCTTGAGATGATTGCAAGCGCAGACAGGTTAAATAAGCTTCCACCCTACCTTTTCCAGGAAATTGACCGTTTGAAAGCCGAAATTAAAGCCAAAGGCGTGGACGTCATCAACCTGGGAGTGGGAGACCCGGATCTGCCTACGCCGGGCCACATTGTGGAGGCGTTGTCGAAAGCGGCTCAGGATCCTCTCAATCATCAGTATCCCTCCTATTCGGGTATGGGTGATTTCAAAACGAGCGTGGCGCGATGGTATAAACGCCGGTTTGGAGTGGATCTGGATGCAAACAGTGAGGTGATTACCCTAATCGGATCGAAAGAGGGAATTGCCCATCTTCCGCTTGCTTTTATTAATCCGGGTGATACGGCTCTCATCCCAAGTCCCGCCTATCCGGTCTACAGCATCGCCACCATGTTTGCGGGTGGCGGCTCCCATTTTATGCCCCTGCTGCATGAAAATGGATTTCTGCCCGATTTCAGCGCTGTCCCAGCCGAAACAGCCCGTCGCGCCAAGCTGCTTTTTCTTAACTATCCGAATAATCCAACCGGAGCGACGGCGGAAAAGAGCTTTTTCCAGTCTGCGTGTGATTTCGCACGACAGCATGACCTGATTATCTGCCACGATGCCGCCTATACCGAAATGGGATTTGACGGGTACAGGCCCATGAGTTTTCTTGAAGTTCCAGGAGCCAAGGACATTGGCATCGAGTTTCATTCGCTTTCCAAAACCTACAACATGACAGG
>Ga0209536_100007842_pt1 | contig 16137 bp, 8 predicted proteins | sample DeeMarSeWOR28_12_FD_187461 | JGI IMG/M metagenome (GOLD analysis project Ga0209536, IMG submission 187461) | Marine sediment microbial communities from White Oak River estuary, North Carolina - WOR-2-8_12 (SPAdes) (version 2) | ecosystem: Environmental > Aquatic > Marine > Intertidal zone >...
ATGTACCCCAGGGAATCTCTAAAAACCAACTATAATGTATATTATGTCTTCGTTTTCAGGCTCAGCCTTTCTGGTAAATAGTGCTTCAGAGAGAATTAGTGAGGTATATTTTTCAACTAATAAAAACCCTATAATTAGTCGTTATACTAAATGGCCGCTCGGCAAATGCTCACAGGCCTTCGTGCACCCTCTGCTCTGGATCATGCAGAGCCAGCGCACAAGGTTTTCATGTATCTATTTTTTGAATTACGCTCGCGCATTCCCCGTAGCTCTGCTGCGGGGTAAGCGAGCACAAATAAAATAAACATTCAATCGATGATTCCTCGCAGCTTGCTGCGAGGAGAGTCAATAGCTTACTCTCCGATTATCGGGATCCTTATCTGCGACGGATATTCAGCCGAATGATGTATCCTGTTGGTGGCCACCACCCCTTCCGATTCATTATAATTCTTCCCCCCGGTGTTCAGGTTGCGCTCGAAACGCGGGAAATTGCTGCTGCTGATCTCGATGCGGATCCTGTGACCTTCAATGAAGTAATTGCTGGTGGACAGGGGGCTCATTTCTATCCTGTAAACCACTCCTTCCTCCATGAAAACCTCGCGATCATACCCCTCCCTGAAACGGGCACGGAATATGGTTTCGTCCAGGTTGAAAGCCCTCCCGTCCGGATACACATCGATCAGCTTCAGGGTAAAATCGGTGTCCTTTGCATCCGAGGATACATAGAGGGTAGCCTCAATGAATCCGCTGACCTCCATTCCCTTTTTCAGGGGCTCGGAAGTATAGACCAGGATATCATCCCGCTCCTCATTCTTGCGCTGGTCCAGGGATCCCGGCTGAATGACCCCTCCTGTGCAGCATACATTGCCCCCGAGGGAGGGAACCGGATCGGCAGGATCGTAACTGAATTCATCGGGAGCATCTTTTTTCACCGGCCTGCCCACCAGTATTCCGTCGCCGTTCAGTGTATTGGCGCCTCCTCCGCTTGAAAGATACAATACCTTCATTTTCATTTTCTCCGGGGGCCAGCTTTCAGCCGTCTGCCACCGGTTGATTCCCATCGTAAAATATTGCACCCTTGGCAACTCTTCGGTGATCCCGTTCTCTTCACCCTTGAGCCAGTGGTCCATCCATCCGTTGGTGATCCTTTCATAATCCAGACGTGCATCGCCCATATCCCGTTCCCCCACAACGGTGTTCTCCGAAACCCTTCGGTAGGCACAGTGACCGGTAGGGGCGATGATCAGGTACTGGTTCTCCCTTACCTCCGGGTCGGTGGCATTTTTCCTGACATGGTTGAAGAGTTCCAGGTTGGGACCGATGGAGACGTCATACCAGCTGCATATCCAAAGGCTGGGTACCCCGAAATCCATGTGATCGTGATAGAGGCCTCCCCGGTACCATTCGGGATCGTCGGGCAGGCGGGTGATCATTCTCTCATTGGCCCCGACCGGTCCGTCGAGGTTCCGGATGATATCCTCAACCGGAAGATGCCGGAAAGCCTGTTCCCACTCCACCTCCGGGCGCTCCGGAGCCAGGTCGAATGATCTGGACACCCGGATCAGCTCTTCCTGGGTGGCGTCCACTGGGAATTCAGGCCTGATGCGGTCGTTCTGCACCCCGTAAAGCCATGAGGTGAACAACATCTGCTGGGCCCCGCCCCGGTACCAGTTGCCCTGTTCCTGGAACCTTCCGACGCGACCAATTCCTGCACCAAATCCGGCAGGTATCATGGCTGCATGGGCCGGATGGTCCAGGGCAGCCACCGCCATCTGCCATTCAGCAGTAGAGGAACATCCCGTGGTAACTATTTTGCCGTTGCACCAGGACTGGTTTTCCAGCCAGCTGAAGGCGTCATACCCATCCGTGACTGGGACTCCGAGTATATCCCATTCCCCCTGAGAGAAATACCTGCCGCGTTCATTCTGAATCACGTAGGCATACCCCCTTTTAACCGCATTGAGTGCGGCCCGGTAGGTCCGGGTTCGCAATTCCCCGTCACGCCACGCGTTGAAGTTATAGGGTGTTTTCACAAAAATTACCGGTACACGTTCATCCGTATTCGGACGGAAGATGTCGGTGGCCAGTTTGATCCCGTCCCTCATGGGCATCATGACCTTTTCATCAATGACGGCTGTCTCCTTTAACTGATCCAGGGCATCCTCCTGGGCCCGTGCCGTTATCATGGCCATCCCCAGCAGGACGAAAGGGAAAAGATACCTGAAAGATCTCATGTTCATTTATTTTCAATTACAAATCTCACAGAAGGTAGCGAATATTGCTGAGTAGTCAAATTCAGATAAAAGAATACAAAAATGATGTGCAATGCTCCCCTGAAACCAGGCATCCCGGTCTGGTTATTTGTGGATCCTTATCCGGTTTATAAGCGTCTGTTCAACATTTTCCAGCTATCTTATTCAGTTATGAGAACGATTGGAAGAAAGGGATACGTTTATTCCCTTTCGAAGCGAAGATGATACCGTGATTCCTTTTATTGTAAACCCAGTCTCTGTTAATAAGAAGCTTTACACAGAATCCCCACCAGAACAATTGATGCATTCTTCTAAATTTTGTTTTAAATCCCAATGAATGCAGATAATCTGTAATGAGTTCGTAATCAGGTTTCCCGTCAATCGTTCCTGATGAATCCCATCTGCCTGCGATAACAGTCAGGGCAATATTCTCGGCTTCCCGTAACCCTTGCTCAAATCCCAGCAAGGTGAAATATTCAGCACCATTATTGGTAATATTTACATGGCCTATCTTGTTGATGTCAATATTGTAGTTCTGCAGAAGATGATCAAGGGTTTCAAGTTGAATTTCCATCTCTTTTCCGGAGAATGGCGCGGTTTCATCGATATTGATATTATCTATCTGACTCCACGAAGATCTCTGTCCGAACAAGAAAGTGGCCTTTGTCTGCTCAGAATAGGTACCCGCTTCTATCAGCCTGATATTGCTGATATTCTTCTTCGCAATCATTTGCGTCGCAATCTCATGATTCCAGGGATCAGGATCAATGCCCAGCACCAAACCTTTATTTCCGGTCTTTCGGCTCATTTCGAAAAGGTCGGATGTGATTGGATAATACATATCGAATCCAACCTGAATTCCTGTTTCGCCTTTTCTGAGTTCAGGGAATTTAAGGTACTGATCAATGATTGAAAATATGTGGAAGAAAAGCTCTTTAACTCTCTTCAAGGCATCTTATTTTACCTGTAAATCTATAAAAATATAGAACAGTTGAACTGTTATAGGATGGCTATAGATTGATGTAGCATCATATCACTGTTTGAAGATCCCAGGGGATAAACTTGGCCTAGAAAATAAATCCGATTTTGACTGTCAAGTGTTGCAGGTGGGATCTGAACCCGACACCGGGGAAAACAACGGGGATACCTGCCTGAAAGCCTGGATCGCAGTGCCCCGGCGCCGGGGGATCATTATGGTGACTCTCCTCTCCATCGTTCCTCAGCAGATCAAATTTACAGGGGATCGATTCCGAACATACCGCCACTGAAATAAAACAGTTATCCCCCGGGGCAGGAAGCCTCATATGGGTACATTTACCCTTGGCATCGTACAATTCATTTATCTGATCTAACGGTCATGGGGCACTGTATTTCCTTATCTATTTATCTGTTGACCATTTGGATGTTTCTCGCCTTTCCCTCCTGTGGTAACCGTACATACGGTGACCTGGACCAGGAGGATCCCCTGGTGTCCCGAATCGATTCATTGCTTCGCTCTGCGGTGTTGGAACATGATATCCCAGGAGCAGCAGCCTTTGTCTCCCGGGAGGGAGCTGTACTGTATCACAATGCCACAGGGTGGCGCAACATGGAGGCCAGGATTCCGCTCAGAAGGAATGACCTCTTCCGGATGGCCTCCATGACCAAAGCATTGACCGCGGTGGCTGTTCTGCAGCTGGTAGAGCAGAACCTGATTCATCTGGATGATGCCTTATATACCTACATTCCTGAATTTAAAAATCCGGGTATTCTGATGGAGGTTCTGCCCGATTCCGGATTCACCAGCCGCGAAGCTCAGGGTGAGATTACCATCAGGCAGTTGTTGACCCATACGTCGGGTATTGGGTACGGATTTCAGGATGAGATCTACAATGCATTGATCGTGAAACATGACATCAGCGAGGGATTCGAGGACGATCAGAGGTCATCCTTGGATAATATTCAACGGCTCGCGGGGTTACCACTCCTGTTTGAACCCGGTGAAAAATATGTATACGGGTTAAGCTATGATGTCCTGGGGGTAGTCATTGAGAAGGTATCGGATCTGCGCTATGACCGTTACATCGACAAATATATCCTTGAACCGCTGGAGATGAAGGACAGCTATTTCCTTGTACCCGAGGAGGAACAGCACCGGCTGGTAAGTGTTTACCAGCCGAGGGATGATGGATCGGGACTGGAACCGACCACCTATGCTGACACTGCATATCCGGTGGTGGCTGATAAACAGTTTTTTTCCGGGGGATCGGATCTTTGCTCAACTGCCGGAGATTACGCAAAATTTCTCCAGATGTTGATGAATGGAGGAGAATATCATGGATCAAGGATACTGCCTGAAGCTTCCGTAAGTACCATGCTGTCAAAACAAACCCCATTTGATGACGGAAATTACCACCAGGGTTTTGCCGCCTGGGTGATCAATGAAGAAGGGGCAGTTGAAGGTCCCAGGGGAGTGGGATCATTTGAGTTTGGTGGATTCTTCGATACCTTCTGCTGGACCGATCCGGAAACAGGCCTGATCGCCATCTTGCTGCTTCAGATGTATCCGAATAACAGCTGTGATATTCACGGGAAATTCCGGGATGTCATTTTCAGCGTCATCCGGGAATCGGAACATTAGCCCCCTCTCAAAAATCAGGATGCCCATGGTGACGGATTCACATATCCTATAATATTATACCAGTTAACACCCTTACCCATGAAAAGCAAAGCTCTCCTGCCAATATACATCCTGCTGGTTGTGCATTTATGCGGGTGCGAACCAAAGGAGGATCCGGTCCCGGATCCCGGATCACCTGTCATTGATCTCATTTCGCAAACCATCTCCACAGCGCCGGGGCACTTGTTCTGGATCAGGGCCAATCTGAGCGATGAAGTCGGTTTAACACGGGTGAACCTGCTTAAGCAGGACTGGTACCTCGATAAAGATATCAACCTCTCCGACAGCACCAGGAAGACGTACGAGTTATCATACAAATTCCTTACTCCTTTGGATGCCGAGGATGAAGGTCATGCGATCACATTGAGTGTTGAAGATGTGGGAGGGAACATTACCAGCGTTGATATCCCTGTTTTGTTCGATAAGGATGTGGAAGCACCTATCTTTAAAATTACCAGTCCTTCCGAGGGGATGAATGTTTATGGAGGCGACAACGTCAGATTATTTATCGAGGTAACTGACAACAGGGGCATTGACACGTTCTCGGTGAGTGCCCCTGAACTGGGAATGGATACCCTCATTGCATTCGATCCGGTCAATCCGAGATACATCTATGTCAGGGATTACATTGTACCGGAATCAATTCCGGACGGGACCTATTTCATTACCGTCATGGCCACCGACAGTACGAAAAACAGATCAGAACAGATGATTTCGATCTTTGTGGGTGAAGTTGAGGTGGGTGAAGTATACTGTGTCGGAGGCGCCACCTGGTCCGGATGGGATCCGCCTGATAATCCGATGTTGATGCGTCATGACCCGGAAAACGAGGGGTGGTATGAAATTGTAACATACAGCTACGGCACACAGGATCAGAACGGGATAAAGTTCGTCGGCCAGCGGGCCTGGGGGCCTTTGAACTGGGGGCTGGATCCCGACAACCCGGAACAGATGATCAATGATGAGGGAAGCCTGAAGATCCTCCTGGAGGAGGAAGGATATCACAAAGTGAGGTTCAGCCCGGATGAGATGGCCTATTCCACAGAGTATGTTGGGGCTGAAACACCGGTGCGCGATGAGATGTATATCCTTGGATCGGGGATTGTGGGGATGGATAATGCCTACCTGGATCCTTCTGGTGCTTTGCCAATGACCCAGGATCCTGGAAATCCATATATGTATACTGCAACCGTTGAGTTTACGGAAATTGGAGTGGACGACTGGGGGGCCTGTTTTATTTTCATCGGAAACAAAGGCGATGTTTCTGAATTTAACCTTGGATTCTGGTACTATCCCAGGGAGGTCCTCGATCCCGACTGGTTGGATTATTACGGTTATGTGGTGGGGGACCTCTCCCTCAATCTGGACCCGCTTACCACGGAGCAGGTGGAAAATATCAGTGATTTCCCGCCCTCTGACGGGATATGGAACGGGGTTCCCTATGTGGCCTATTATTTACAGCCCGGGACCTATGCCATCAAACTGGACTATCATATCCGGCACGCTTCAATCACCAGAATAGCAGAGTAACACCCTGGAAAATGAAAAGGATACAACACATATCATTGACACTGATTGCAGCAACACTGTTTCTATGGAATGCAACCGGTCAGGAAACAAAGACATTATCGGGCCAGGTATTGACAGAGGAAGGACCAGCCATGGGTGCCACTGTAACAGTCATGGGTACCACAAAAGGGACCATTGCGGATACAGAAGGTCAATATACCATAGAGGTAGTTAACGGAGATACCCTGCTATTCAGCTATGTGGGTTACCTGACAGAGGTGCTTGTCTATGCGGACCAGCAGATTTTCAACCTTACGATGGTACCAGATGTGACTGAACTGGAGCAGGTGGTGGTGGTAGGATACGGAGAGGTGAAAAAGAAGGACCTCACAGGTGCCATTTCCGTGATAAGGGGGGACAAACTGGAAACAAGGGAAGCTGCCACCGTGCAGGAGGTCCTGCAGGGGCAACTGGCAGGGGTGCAGGTAATGAGCAGGGGCGGGCAGCCTGGAACTGAAGCCACCATTCTGGTCAGGGGGATATCCACCATCAATGATAACGAGCCGCTCTATATCGTGGACGGTTCCCCCGTGGATGACATTGAGTACCTGAATCCGAAGGATATCGCATCGGTCCAGGTACTCAAAGACGCTTCTGCCTCGGCCATATATGGTTCGAAAGCATCCAACGGCGTGATCCTCATTGAGACAAAGCGAGCTGTGACAGGTGCTGCAGTCATCGGCTTCGATGCCACCGTCGGCATGGAAACCGTAGCAAAAAAACCAGGGATGGCGGATGCGTCCGAATATACCCGCATCGCCAACCTGGCAGCGGAAAATTCCGGACAATCACCCATATATCCCGATCCGGATATTTTCGGGACGGGTACCGATTGGTGGGATGAAGTGATGCAAAATGGATGGGTGCAGAACTATAACCTTTCACTTTCAAAAGGCACGGAAGGATTTAAAATTTCCACGGGGGCCAATTATTATAACCAGGAAGGGATCCTGAAAGGGGGCGGTTACGAAAGGTACAATTTCAAACTGAATACGGAATTCCAGCTGACCCCGAAAATCAGGATAGGGGAACACATCACAGTGGCCCAGAGCACCACAACCAATGGGCCCAATATTGTATGGGATGTACAGCTGGTCGAACCGATCACGCCAGTTTACCGTCCCGAATATGAGCAGGTGGGTTTGAACGAGTTCAGCATTTACTCGCCCACTTTTACCGATGTGGGGAACCCTGTGGCCCAGATCGCCAGAAATTTTTATACCACAGATTATTTGCGGGTGGTAGGAAATGCTTATCTCGAATGGGATATCCTTCCCGGGCTTCTGTTCAGATCTCAGTATAACATCTACATTAGCAACTGGGAGGACGATTGGTTCGGCCCCGATTATTTTATAGAGCAGACCGACAAAAGGGATGTGAATGCGGTCAGCCGCACCCACAATAATAGGTTGAACCATATCTGGGAGAATTACTTTACCTATCGCATGGAAAAGGCGGATCATTCGCTTACTGTCATGGCTGGAACTTCCATGGAATCGAGGCTTCACAAAACCTTATACGGACAGGGAGAAAACACACCGAATAACAGTCCCTCACTGCGATATCTCTCGGCAACCACTGGAAGCTGGCAGTCGGTGACCTGGAATTCCACCGGGATACAACCTTCCGACGAGGAAAGTACCCTGCTTTCCTACTTCGGAAGGCTCAATTATTCATTTGCCGGGAGGTACATCCTTTCGGCGAGCCTCCGGGGGGATGGGTCCTCCAAGTTCCCGGATGAAAACAAATGGGGGCTGTTCCCTGCGGTATCCGGGGCATGGGTCATTTCAGAGGAAGGTTTCATGGAATCGCTGGGATGGATGGATCAGTTGAAGGTGCGGGCCGGATGGGGGCAGGTCGGGAATCAGTTCTTCGAAGATGTGAACGCCAGGTATTCCCGTATGGGAATATATTATACAACCATGGGTGCGAACCAGGATGTGGTTATCGGCGCCGCACCCTCCTCCATTGGGAATTCCCTGCTTCAATGGGAAACGGTGGAAGACATTAACCTGGGTCTGGACCTGACGCTTCTCAACAACAAATTGTTATATAGCCTTGATCTTTTCCAGAGAAAAAGCAAGGATATGATCCTCTGGACCAGTGTTCCCGGGTATATGGGATTCGGTTATACCCAGCAATTGACAAACATTGGCGAGCTGGATGCCAGGGGGTATGAGATGATCTTCAAGTACCGGGATACTAAGGATGCGCTCCGCTATGAAGTCGGGTTCAACCTCTCTTCTGCAAGAACAGATATCAGGAGGCTGGTCCACGGGGAATCGATCCAGGATGGGAACCACCAACGGCTGAATATGCTCACCAATACCATGGAGGGTGAGACGGCAGGTGCGTTCTATGGTTTCGTAAGAGATGGGATCTTTCAGAACCTCACCGAAATAAACAGCCACAGTGATGAGCACGGGAACCTGTTGCAGCCCCAGGCTGAACCAGGCGATTTCAGGTTCAGGGACCTGAACAGGGACGGGATCCTTGATGACAATGACCAGGAGGTGATCGGGAATCCGGAGCCGCTTTTCACTTATGGAATCAACGGATTTCTTGCATACCGTGGGATAGAATTGAGCATTCTTTTTACCGGTTCTTATGGCAATGATGTCCTGAATGCCATCAGGCCCTATACAGCCACAGGGGAGGGATACTACAATTCTGAGAAAGGATTACTTGACCGGGCATGGGACGGTGAGAACAGTACGGATGCCCAGCCGAGGATCAAAGCCGTGGATCAAAATCAGAATTTCAGGTATTCTGACTTCTACATTGAAGATGGCAGTTATATACGGCTGAAGAATATCCAGCTGAGCTACAATCTGCCGGAGAGAATTCTCGAGCCGGTCAGGATCAGCAAGGCAAAGATCTATATCAGTGCCGAGAATATCTGGACCGCCACAAACTTTTCCGGACTTGATCCCGATATGGGCGGATCGCCTACGGTCCGGGGGATTGACTGGGGGCACTATCCGCTTCCAAAGAGAATCAATGTGGGTTTGAAGCTAACACTTTAATGATAGTAAGATGATGATTATAAAAACAAAAGCCGTCTGTTTCACCATCCTTTCTCTGCTGCTGTTCAGTGTTGGCTGTGAGGATTTTCTTGACAAACCGATCCAGGGATTCCAGGTATCGGCCAATTATTTTGCCACAGAGGAAGAGTGTGAGAGGGCGGTATTCGGATGCTATGAGTCGCTCAGCCCCGACGACTGGTGGCAGATGGATTTTTTCTGGATGGTGGGAGATGTCTGTTCTGATGAAGCATTCAAAGGCAATTCGATAGAGGGGGACCAGCGGGACTTCGGGAACCTGGCCAACTTTAATATTCATTCCAACAATGAATGGCTGGAGTTTAAATGGCTCTACACCTACGCCACCATCAGCCGGTGCAACCTGGTGATTGAGAAAGTGCCTGACAGCCCTGCATCGGAGGAGCTTAAAAGACTTTATGTGGCGGAGGCAAAATTTCTGAGGGCCTTCTCCTATTTTGAACTGGTGAAGAACTTTGGGGGGGTCCCCCTGGTGCTTAAAGAGATATCTGCCGGCGATGGGGTAGTAACCAGGTCTTCCGAAGAAGAAGTATACAGCCAGATTGAGAGGGATCTGCAAGATGCCTCCGCAGGCCTGCCGCTGAAGTCAGAACAGGCAGCGGAGGATATAGGACGGGCCACCAAAGGTGCTGCACAGGCTTTCCTGGCAAAAGCACTCGCCTACCAGGAGAAGTGGACGGAAGCCATGGTTTATTCCGACAGTGTGATGAGGTCGGGTGAGTATACCCTGAGTGATCCGTTCGGTGAAATATGGAGCATTCATAACCCCAACGGAAAAGGTTCAATTTTCGAAATCCAGCACAGTTACGATGATGTCTATTATGTAGGGAGCGCACTCCCGGTGCTCTCCCGCAGCCGTGCCGACGGGGGATGGGGGTTCGGAACACCGTCGAGCTACCTGGAAAAAGCCATGGAAGGAGATCCCAGGCTTGAATGGACGATTATCAGGGAAGGCGATTACGTGGATGCCGATCATCCCTCCTACGATACAGAATTATCGATGAATGAATCCGGGAGAATCAACAGGAAATATTACCTGAGCTATGCGGAAAGACCCCCCAAGGACGAACACCTCCGATCGGGTCTGAACCACATCTTATTCAGGTATGCCGACCTGCTGCTTTTTCACGCGGAGATAGCCTATCACAACAACAACGATCCGGATGCACTGATGGCCCTCAACCTGGTGAGGCAAAGGGTTGGTCTTTCGCCCGTTAACGCTGCCGGAACCAGCCTGTTGAATGCGATTTACAAGGAGCGGCAAATGGAACTTGCCATGGAGGGACACAGGTATTATGATCTGAAACGCACGGGAAGGCTGACACAGGTCATCCTGGATTTCCATGACTATAACATGAACCGCAGCACTGATCCTTTTGACGCGGGACATTCCAAAGGAGCCTTGTTCAGACCCGGTGTGCACGAGTTGTTCCCTGTTCCGGCAAGTGAAATTGCCCTTTCGGAAAACCAGATTCAACAAAACAATGGATACTGATACCCACTAAAAATAAATTGTTATGAAAAAAGTTACTCTTTTCTTATTCAGTTTGGCTTTTGCCTGCACAATGCTATCAGCGCAAGAAGTAAGTGTGACCTTTGAGGTCAATATGAATGAGGTCACCGATATGCATCCGGGTGGATCGGTGTGGCTGCTCTTTGACGATTGGGGGCTTTGGTGGTACATGGATGATACAGATGCCGATGGGATCTATTCATACACAGTCGACACCACTGCGGGCCAGACAATCAATTACAGCTTCTCTTACCAGACCGGTGCGGATGAATGGAACGACTATGTCCAGGAAACCGTTCCCGAGGGGTGTGCCGGTGCGGAAGGCTACAGGGAACTGTTGGTGCCTGATCAGGACACCATACTTCCCGCTTTCTATTATGAAACCTGTTCCGACAAACTCATGTCGGAAGTAACCTTCAGTGTCGATCTGAGGGGTGTACCTGATCTCTTCCAGGATGGGGGTGTATGGGTGTACACATCTGTCGACTGGAGTAAATGGGCAGATATGTCCGATGAGGATGGGGATTCGATCTATACCGCAAAGGTTACCAGTGAAGCCGGATCGATCCTTCCATACATTTTCTCTTACCAGACGGGACCTGATGCATGGAATGATTATACCTGGGAAACGGTCCCGGGGGGTTGCTCAAACAATGAAGGTTTCCGTGAGCTACCGGTACCGGGAACGGATACAGTACTTCCGGTCTTTGCGTATGAGGATTGTGCGGGTAAGAAGATGGTGAATTACCGTGTGGATCTGAACGGCGTCAGTGATCTGCATCCCGGAGGATCGGTCTGGGTACTTTTCGGTGATTGGGTGGATTACTATTATATGGCAGACCCGGACGAGGACCTGATTTTCACCTACACGCTGGAAGCGGCAGGTGACACAGCGATTCCTTACAGTTTCTCCTATCAGACAGGACCGGATGAGTGGAATGATTATGTGGTGGAATCCGTTCCTGCCGAATGTGCCAATGAGGAGGGTTACCGGGAGCTGTCCGTTACAGGAGGCTACACCGTCCTTCCGCCTGTAGCATTTGGGAGCTGTGATGCCACCCCGCCTGCTACCGTGAATATTACCTTTTCGGTGGACATGAGTAATGAAACCGTGCAGAACAATGATGTGCAGGTAGTGATCAAGGATCCATGGATATGGACTGCGCTTTCAGACCTGGGGAACGGTATTTGGTCCGCAACGGTTGAAGTGAATGCAAATGCCTCCTATCCGTACACATTTGTAAACGGAGGGGTTGACAACTGGGGCGGTGAGGAGAAACTTCCCGACGCTTGCAACATGGGAACACCGGGAGCCCCCGAACGGCATGTGACCGTGGCAGAATCCGACACCGTCCTTGATTTGGTAGCATTCGGAAGCTGTGACGAAAATCCGGTAGGACAGTTGAACGTGACCTTCAGTGTGGATATGAGTAAAGAAACCGTTTCAGAAGAGGGTGTGCAGCTTGTCATCAAGGGACCGTGGATCTGGACAGCAATGACAGACATGGGTGATGGGATCTGGGAGGCTACCCTTCTGCTGAACCAGAATTCAACCTACCCCTATACATTCGTGAATGGTGCACAGGACGACTGGTCAGGCGAAGAATCGGTCCCCGAAGCATGTAACTTCGGCACTGCATCGGCTCCGGAAAGAAGGCTGGAGCTTGCAGAGAATGATACCATTCTGGAAACAGTTTCTTTCGGTGCGTGCGCCGTCCTCTCCGACGTGAACGTGACCTTCAGGGTGGATATGGGGGATGAAACGGTCTCGGGTGATGGTGTCCAGGTGGTGTTGAAAGAGCCGTGGCTCTGGACGCCATTGACAGATGAAGGCAACGGGATATGGTCCGCCACCATCGTACTGCCGGGAAACACAACCTATCCATTCTCATTTGTGAATGGAGCCCAGGATTACTGGGCAGGAGAAGAGGTCATCGCCGGGGACTGCAAAGATGGGGAGAACAACCAGCGGCTTGCTGAGATTGGAGGATCCGATACCATCCTTCCCGCATTCATATTTGGAACATGTAATGAAAGGCCATCAAATATTGCCCTGGATGTGGATTTGAAGATCAGTGTTTACCCAAATCCGGCGAAAGACATGCTCTATGTTGATCCGGGGAGCCAGATCATCCACTCCTTCCATATCATTGACCTTGCCGGCAGATCGGTAAAAACAGTGAATGTCGGCCATGCAGGCCTGATGTCAGTGGGTGTGTCAGAACTCAGGGAAGGGCCTTACATGCTTATCCTTCAGGGTGAAGAGGGTCAGATGGTTTCCAGGATATTCATCACCCGCTAAGATATTACGATGATGAACGATGCTATTCTTTCGTTATCTTTCCGGTATTCCAGGCCATGATTATTGACCGCAATGATGTCAATGGGCAGGAAACGACATTGAATATCGAAAGAATAGCATCTTAAATGAATATTGCACACGTGCAGATCATGAAGCTTTTTGCCGTTATACTGGGTATTGTCCTTACAAACCAGTCTTGTATGAAGGATCATGACAAAGAAGATCCTCCGGATACTTATATCACCCTTTCCCTCAATTTCAACGATCAAAAGCAAAAAATACATTCATTTGGCGCATCTGACGCCTGGAGCATACAATTTGTAGGGAAAAACTGGCCCGTTGAAAAGAGGGAAAAAATAGCAGAGCTTCTGTTTAGCCAGGAGGTTGATGAGAATGGCAATCCGCTGGGCGCAGGACTATCGGGATGGAGATTTAACATAGGGGCAGGATCCAGTGAACAGGGTACCGCCAGCAGGATCAATGATGAATGGAGGCGTGCGGAATGCTTTTTAAGTGCCGATGGAAGTTATAACTGGGAAAAGCAGGCAGGGCAACGGTGGTTCCTTACGACTGCCAGAGATTATGGAGTTAATCATATCACCGCATTTGTGAATAGCCCTCCCGTACATTTCACGGAGAATGGTATGGCATGGTCCGACGGGGGGAGTTCCTCCAACCTCCGCAAAGACAGCTACGATGACTTTGCAGAATTCCTTGCTACGGTGATTCGGGAACTCACCGTCAGGGAGCAATTGGACATTCCGTATGTGAGTCCTTTGAATGAACCTCAATGGGATTGGGATAACAGGGGACAGGAAGGGACGCCTTATACCAATGATGAAATAGCTGATGTGGTTCGCCAGTTGTCACAGAAATTAGATGAGAAAGGTGTCACTGCGGAGATAGAGATATCAGATGCAGCCCATATATCCTATCTATATCAATACGGGGATAAACCATTGCGGGGCAACCAGGTTCATGAATTCTTCTCACCCGGGTCGGAAAATTATATTGGAGACATCCCCAACCTGGGTTATAAGATCAGCGGCCACAGCTACTACTCCACCTATCCCGTCACCACCATGCTCCGGGAGCGAAATAATCTGGCAGAATCCGTCGCTTCAATTGATGCAAACATGCAATTCTGGCAGACAGAATACTGCGTCCTGGAAAGTAACGAAGAGATCAAAGGGAACGGAAGGGACCTGGGTATCGATCCTGCATTATATACGGCAAGACTCATTCATTTTGACCTGACTGTGGCCCAGTCATCCACCTGGTACTGGTGGCTTGCTGTAAGTCCTTATGATTACAAAGATGGACTGGTGTACATTGACCATAATCAATTTGACGGGGAGCTCTATGATTCAAAGCTGCTATGGGCGCTTGGGAATTTCAGCAGGTTCATCAGGCCCGGGATGCATCGCTACCATGTTTTGCGCTCTGATAACCAGGACGATGAGAGGTCGAGCACAGGATTAATGGTTTCGGGGTACGCCCCTGATGATAGATCCAGCGCATACTTTGTACTGGTAAATTATTCAAAGACCGTCACTTATCCTGTCAAGGTAAAAACCATCGATAACCGGATCCCTGAATCTTTAAATATCTATACTACCTCCTCAAAAACGGATGAGGACCTGAAATTGTCTGCTCAGGAGGATCCCGAAGGCATCATTTCAATCGCTCCACGATCGGTGGTCACGGTTGAGATGGAATTTTAATGGAGGGTGGCTCTTCTGAGTTACAAAGGGCCATTCCGTTTGATTTGAACATGGATCTGAATGTCGGGATTCCTATTTCAATTCTTACTGTTTATCTGAATGTAGGCAGAGGGCACCACCCCGTACTGTCTCTTGAACAACTCCCTGAAGTGTTTTTCATCGCTGAATCCCACCTCCATCATGGCCTCAAATACTTTATATTCCCGGGAGGACAACAATTCTGCAGCTCTCTTAAGACGAATATTTCTCACCAGTCCGATGGGCGAGTGACCCGTTAGTGATTTGATCTTGTTGTAGAATACCGTTCTGCTGATCCCAATGGTCTGATGCAGAAAGTCGATGGAGAAATCGGGACGATTCATGTTCTTGCAGATCAATTCATTGACCCTGTACAGGAATTCCTCATCCTTGTTCATCGATTTATGTTCAACTGTAAATCCCAACTTAAATTTCGTTGTGTAAAAAACCTGTAGTTTCTCTCTCGATTTCAACAGGTTATATATCCTGGATAACAATAGATCGGGCTTAAATGGTTTGGTGATGTATGCATCGGCACCCACTTCAAGGCTGTCAATGTGGATGTGGTGCGCCAGGTTGGCAGTGATCATCAATATGGGGATATGACTCGTTTCAAACTCGGACTTGAGGATTCTGCACAATTCAAGCCCGTCCATCTCTGGCATCATGATGTCACTGATGATGAGTGCGGGCAGGATCTGACGGGCTTTTTCCAAACCCGATCTGCCATCCTCCACCGCATCCACAATGAAATGAGGCTGCAGGAGATCAGTTAAGTAAATCCGAACCTCGGCATTATCTTCGACGATCAGGATCCTCCTTTTTTTCGTGGAAAGTGAGGCCATTTTTTCCAGGATCAGATCCATGGATTCTCCGGATTCATTTTCAGTAATGTGCAGGCCGGTTTCTTCTGCAAATGAAGCATGTGTAACCATCTCCTCTTCGGAAAGATGCTTTCTCCCCAGTGGAAGCCGGATATAGAATCTGGTTCCCGTGTCAGGCTGGCTCTCTGCACTAATCGTTCCCTGATGGAGCTCG
>Ga0209536_100007843_pt1 | contig 16136 bp, 13 predicted proteins | sample DeeMarSeWOR28_12_FD_187461 | JGI IMG/M metagenome (GOLD analysis project Ga0209536, IMG submission 187461) | Marine sediment microbial communities from White Oak River estuary, North Carolina - WOR-2-8_12 (SPAdes) (version 2) | ecosystem: Environmental > Aquatic > Marine > Intertidal zone >...
GGCCTGTAGGCCTTGAGCTTCTTCTCCCACATTTCCCGGTTGAAAGCCTTGTCCCAATTAGTGGTTCTCGCCTTTTCTTGGATCTCTTCAAGTGCGTCCTTTTCGACAATCGGGTACGTGGCGCCAAACGTGCCAAGATGCTTAGCCTGAACAGTGGTTACAAGCACCAAAAGAATAAAAAGGCTACCTAATCCCCTGGTAAAAATCATTCACGCCCTCTGTCATCTCTTGTTGGAGCTTTTGTGAAGCCTGCATTTGGATCTCGCCGAAGTATTCACTGAGATCCATCTTGGCAAAGTCCAACATCTGGAACTCTTCCGGCCTGAACCCCCTGCAGTTCGGACTTTCTGCATCACCCCATTTCCCTTTCGGTGCGAAGGCCTGAAGCTGAGGCCTTCCCTGCTCGTGGATTATCCTGGCCAACTGTGAGTTGAACAGGCAGTAGACCTCCGCCTTCTGGATGCAGCCGATGAACTTCACCTTCTTCTTGCAGTAGTTTCCGATATAGTGTGCGCGCTTGGCTCTTTTCGCCTGGACGGTCCTTATCTCCCCTTCTTTGCAAGCTTTTTGAAGCATCAAAAAGGAGTCGGAGCTGGCATTGCAGCAGTTAAAAAAGCTCGTAGACCATCCTGAAGGCCTGCATTCGCCACCCTCCCCGTTAAATACAAAAATCTCCCCCTGGCACTCCCCGGTATCCGGGTCAACCTCGCCGTCATCCTGGTAGCCGGTTTGATCGGAGTGGCCGTCTTCCGGGGGGCTTGTATCAAGGTCTACGCACTCGTTAGGTGAGCACTGAGGTGAACCGCTACTCTCGAGGCAGGCATACTGGGACCCCAGCGGGCAGTTGTTGTCCCCTTCATAACAGCTGTCCTTCCCAGACTCATAAGTTCCAGCCTCACAGGCTGGCGGTGACTCACAAAGCCTTCTGGCAGATGCGAAAGTGTAGTCAAAGGGGCATTGGTACTCGGCCTCATCCACACAAACGTCCGCTGCCGGCGAATATGTTCCAACGCCTGAGCAAGTGGGAGTTTTTTGACATTTCTCGCTATTTGAGCTGAAGGAATACCCGGTCGGGCAGAGAGAGGCCGCCACAACCTTACACCTGTCGATCGTAGGGTCGAAAACCCCTCCACTGCAGAGAGCCTCCGAGGGACACATACCCTCTTCCGATCTCAAAGAGTATCCTGGCTCGCACTCAGGAGTAGCTGCAGCTTCACAAAGCTCTGTCACTCCGTTCAGGCCACCTCCCCCGGGGCAACTGGCAGATGCGATACATCTTCCGGAAATTTCATCGTAAGACATACCCAGAGGACAACCCCAGGTGTTAGCAGCGGCACATTGATCAATTGCTGGTGTGTAGCTCCCCCCTGCCTCGCAAAAGGGCGCCCTCTCACACTTTTCTGCAGAGCTGTTGTACGTATATCCCGAGGGGCAGCTGTAGGAGACCAAAAGCTCACACAAGTCGCTTGATGGGTTCAAAAGGCCGCCTGTTTGGCAGAATGCCTCGGCAGTGCAAAAGGCACTCTCGGAATCGTAATTTGTCCCCGACTGGCAGGTGTGAGTCGGTGAAGCCTCGCACCTGTTTCGAGAAGTATGGTAAGTTGATCCAGTCAAACACTCAGGTGCTCTCTCACACAACCTGCTGGAAGAGTTGAAACTGTACCCGGATGGGCAGTTGATGGTGCTTGCGATCTCGCACAGATCCAGGCCGCTATTCAAAACACCCCCGGAAGAACAGGTCGTCGGCCTTGCACACGCTCTGAGGGCAGTATCATATGAGAACCCTGTAGGACAAGAATATGTCGGGGTTATTTGACACCTATCCCTGGAACCATCCAGAGTTCCCCCGGACGAGCAGATGGGATTTCTGATGCAGAAATCTCCAGCGCTGGTGTAGTCCGGCAGGCAGGAACCAGTGCAGGATTCCCCTTGAGTGCAGTTGGTATTGCAATCCTGCAAGTTCGAATAGGAATTTCCTGTAAGAGAGCAAGTATAGAGGGCACGGGAGCCCAAACTGCCCAGGTTAATCGTCCAGATATACCAGCCGCGATAAGGACTTGAGCAATAGTAGTTGTACATATAGAAGTAGCAGGCGCCGTTTGAGCTACACTGGACATAGGTTCCTGCAGGAGCTACCGTCTGTCCTCTAAGAAGACTATCTATTGAAGAAACGTAGGTGGTCCACCCGTAGCCACAGCAATCGTGATAGTAGAGCTTTACCCGGCCGTCGCCCAGACAGCCTACATCGATGTAACAACAGGAAGAGGCCCAGGGAGCGCACTTCGCTCGCATATTACGGCATACCAACTCCGAGCCCGTATTATTGCAGCTCCCTTTTTTCGTACAGTTGTTATTGCAGGTTTGCTCACTCCCATAGGTTTTTCCATCCGCGGGGCAGGTCCAGGTCTTTCCCATCTCACATCTGTTGTTGATCACACTGTAACTGCCACCAGAGGGGCAGTCGGGTGATCTCTCGCACTTTTCCGAAGATGAAGAATAAGAATATCTGGAAGGGCAGCCAATCTCGGCTGCTTGAACGCAAATGTCAGCCGAACTGCTGTAGGAGGACTCTGAGGGGCACTCTGGTGGAGCTTCACATTTCCCTTTAGGCGCGTTGTAGCCGTAACCGGGCGGGCAGTTATAGCCAGGTGCACTCTCGCAAGTGTCTCTCACCTCATTGAGGTTACCTGCGGGACAGCTTGCCGCCCGGTAACAAGTACTACTGGAACTCTCATAAGAAAATTGAGAAGAGCATACGGGGACACTAGCCACAACGCACTTATTCACAGAAGAATCATAAGTAGTCTCCGAAGGGCAAAAAGGCGGCCTCTGGCATTTATTGATCGATCCGTTGAAGCTATAGCCTGAAGGACAGGTAGGAGTTGCGACAACCTCGCACTTATCACTTGCGCCACTAAAAACCCCATCTCCGGGGCAAGTCGCCTTAGTCACGCAAGTCTCAAGACTTTGACTGTAGGTGTACCCGGCTGGACATTCAGCGGTTGCCCCCTTCTCACATCTGTTGTAGTCAATGTCATATGTGCCCTGGGTGCAGTTGGGTGACACCTCACATTTTCCATGCTCCAAACTGTAGGCGTATTCTTCCGGGCACAAGTATCGAGGGCTGAGCTCACACCTGTCTCTCGCAGGGGAGTACACCCCCTCTGAGGGACAGACGACTTCCTTGAGACAGGCATCATGGCCTGAGCTGTAGCTATACCCTGAAGGACAAGATGCATCGGTAAGGAGGAGTTCGCATTTGTCTGTAGCCGTGTTGAAAACGCCATTTCCCGGGCACCCTGGAGATTGAAAACACCTATCCAACTCGGGGTCATAAGAGTATCCAAAGGCACAGCTGATCTCCGGCGAGGCCTCACAGATGTCGGTGCTTCCATTCAAAGAACCGCCAGGTGGACAAGTCGCCTGGCCGTAGCTGGCTTGGCACTCCACCGCTCCAATGGGGCAAAGAGTTCCTCTAGTCCCTTCTATACAGGCCACTATCTCCTCCGAAGAGTCCAGGTAACCACTCCCATCCATATCGACCCCGCAGATGTGACTGCCGGTGACAGCCCCGGGGGAAAGAACCAAAAGAAGCCAGGCGGAAATGAGGACAAGGGTTGCAAGTCTTATCATTTGCGGACCCCGTCGCTGCATATGATGTCTTTACCGGCGGCGTTAAGTGCTTCCAGAACGGTTGTCGCCTCGGCAAAATCATTTGTGCACTGGCAGTCCTTGACGATCTCCTCGCCAGGGTCCAGAGGGCAGGTGTCATCAATGCAGCGCTTGTAGTAGAAGTCCCAGGAGTGGGTGGTTTCTGCAATCTCACCTCTGTGGCCGGCCTGGCCGGCTTGAGTGTCCTCTCTGGGAAGGCGCGTCTTGCACGCTTTGTCGCAAAGCTCATTGGCGGGAAGTGAGGAAAGTGAGATCTCACCCTCCTCCGAGACCCATCCCTCGCCCTCTTTTCGCAGGTCCCGGTAGTAGACGGTATCTCCTTCCTCACTAACTTCACCCACGACTCTTTCCAGGCGCTGCTGTGCCTCGGTGAAATCGTACCTCTCCCCGGTGTCGCAGAGATAAGTCCTTTTCTTCTCCCACCAGTCCTCGCAACTCTCCTTCATGCAGATCTCCCCGGAGAAGCTCTTGCATGAGGCCAGCGGAGTGAGGCCTGTCGGATTGAAATTCCGATAGGTGTAGACCCCATCCACAGCTTCTTCCCGCAACCTGCAGCTTGGGTCTGTCTCGGGCGCAGTGCAGGTGCTATCGATGCTCTCGGTGAGCAAACAAAGATCATCCGCATAAAGCCGCACGATGGCATATCCCTCACCGCGCCCTGTGACTGAAACCCTGATCTTCGTTTGGATGTTTCCCTCGGTCTTGAAATAATCGGTTACATCGAGGTTGAGATTCTTGTTCCAACTCGTTTCCAGCTCGCACCTGCCGGCTGTCTCGGGCGGGAAATTATCGTTGGGGCCGCTCCACACCTTCTTTCCTTCTATCCAGACCTGCATGTAGTCGTCCCACTTTGCTCTCGCGAGCGTTGCCTCTTTGATAAGGTCCGGGTGGTTCACGAAAAGATTGAAATACCGTTCGTAAATGCTGCAGCTGCCTGACCAGTAGTTGTCTCCCTCTATGCCGAGCACAACTTCTATGCACGAGGAGCCGCAGGATCTAACCTCCCCCGTCCCGCCATTCGGAGCTATGATGTCGTAGAGACCGAGTTCTGTGAGTGCCATGGCCCTTCTGATGGTGCACTCTCTGAGTTCTGATGCGCTCTTTTCCAGCGCCAGGGATGTGCTGAGCGTGCTGTAGTAGCTCTCAGGGTCCTGAGACTGGTCAAGTGCTTCCGCCTCGGTATCCCCGCTCACAGCACCCGGATCTTCAAAGTAGCGCTCCGGGTTGCTGGGGCCTGAAGAGCTTGTGATAGTCGAACATTCAGCCGAGTCCTGGCCGTAGTAGGTAATCGAAGTGCCGTCGATTCTCACATTAGTTACAGCATACTTGGGATCTTTAGCCTGGATCCCGCCTGCAACTCCCCCACCGAGATCTTTCAGCACAACCGCAAGGTTGGACCAGACTAGACTGTTCCCGCAATCATTGTTTATGCAGTAGCAGCCTCCAAGTTGGCTCAGCGGCACCTCCTCAAGATAAATTCTCATCTCTGAGTCCACCTGCCACTTGTAATGGCGGCAATTGATCCAGGTACCTGCATTGCAGGAGATCAGCCCGTTTGCGCAAACGCCTGAGACGACAACCGGCACCTGGTATGAGTAATCAACCGAGCCGTCCAGATCTATATCTTGCCCGATGATCACCAGAGAGAGATCGCCGCTTGCCTGCGGCTGGACGAAGAGGTCGATGAATTTTTCCGACGACGGGCAAAGGATTTGGGCGCTGGAGGAGGTGCTGCCATCAAAGGTTGTAAGCGGGCTTGCGCCTGAAACCAGTGGGTTGGCCAGATGCTGCTGCACCCCATCCTGGGAGCCGACTCTCTCCAGTACAGTCTTTGCCGTGCTGCCCCCTGCGCTTCCCGGCTCATCCTCAGCCAGAGCTGGAGTTGCAATAAGAAGGAGGCAGAGAGCAAGACTAGCTCCTGTATTTTTCAACCATCTTTTGAATTGCCGCCTCATAGGTCAACCCGGTATTCACAAGAGATTCTAGTTCCGCGATCTCTCTGGCGTCGGAGGTGTAGACGAAGTATGAAAACCGGTCCACAACCAGCCGCCCAACTCCCTTCCCAAAAGGAGTTTCCATGAAAACCTCGCTGTATCTCGGTTTGTTTGTCTGAACGCTTTTTAGAAGCTTCATGGTGAAATCGTCACTATCCAAAAGCTTCTCTTCCTTTGCCTTTTCAAAATCGCTTGATGCGAGATAGAAGGTGAAAGCGGAGTTTGCCCGGATAACCTCGCCCACGTTTCCGAAGCTTTTGAGGTCCAGCACGGACTGGGTTACCACTGTAAAACTCCCGCCGTATTTCCTTGCCCTTCTGTAGCCTTCCTCGATCACGGTTTGCAGGTGGCTTCCCTCGCGCAGAAACTGCCAGGCCTCATCGAAGACGATAAGCCTCGGCCTGGACCTGTCGGATAAGTAAAGATCCCGGGTAACGGCGTTTATCACCTGAAGGGTCACCACCTTGAAAAGCTCTTTCTGGGGCCTCAAGTGCTCCAGTTCCAAGACCACGAACTCGTCTTTAGAGATGTCGAAGTTGGACCGGCCGTTGAACCACCTGCCGTAAGTGCCCGCGGAGGTAAATTCCGCCAGGTTGAAAGCAAGCGTCTGGGCAAGGAGCTTGAAGTTTTCTATGCACTTTTCATTATCCGAGCACTCGAGATCGAGGTCTTCCGAGTATTTTGGAAAAGCGCTGAGATACGTGGAGACGGTATCGATGCTGGCATCCCGGCCTTCCTGGTGAAAGGCCCAGTTGACCGCAGCCTTAATGAGTGTGATTGCCGTCTCCGCCGAATCTATCGGCTGGGAGTCCGTTGCGCTATAGACCATCTGCAATATAATCGAGGCAATGACACTTGCTTCATTTTCTATGTCGATCACATTGGTGAAAGGGTTCAGGCAGATGTTCGAGCCATTTGAAAAGTCCAGGTACCTCGCCCCGAGCATCTTGGTCATCTTCTTGTAGGAGCCGCCGATATCTATGATTCGTACCAGCGCGTTTGCCGCGAAGTAGTTGTAGGTGAGGTAGTTGACAAAAAAGCTCTTCCCGCTTCCGGATGAGGCGGCAACGAATATGTTGTTGTTTATTGCCTGCTCGTCGAAGACGTCTATGCCGAAGATTTGGCCCTTTCTCCCGACAAAAAGGAGCACCGGCTTTCCGGCCCCGGCAAAGTCCCCCTGCACGGGCACAATCGGCGGCACTACATCCACGGGCACAATAAAGTCACGGTCGATGTTCTGGACGTTTTTCCCATGGGTGTAAAGGCCCATGGGAAGGGCGGAGATGAAAAGAATCGGGAGAATCCCCCGGTCCTCCTGCATGATGTATCCCTGAGACTCCCAGGTGCGCTTGGCCCGCTTAATGGAGTCCGTGACCGCGCCCTCCTTACCCCACACCCAGAAAATGGGCATGACCCGGACGAACTGAATGCCGCGGTCGATCTTGTCTACCGCCCACACGTATTCCTCTTGCTTTCTCCTGAGAGACGGCGCGAAACTTCCCACGGCCTGCTGCTGCAGCACCAGGTTGCACTTGGCATGGAGTTGGGATTTCAGGTTTTCGAAGACAATGTTCAGGGCATAGAGGAAGGGGGTTTTCAGCTGGTCCATGTCCGAGCGCACGCCCCAGATGCCGCCGAAGAGCTGGTTTGTCTGAAAACTTCTCACCTCTTTGGGGAAGACTTTCGGGGTAATGCAACGGAATGCTTTTCCGCCGGCCTGCAACTTCAGTGGGCTTTTTGTAACTTCAGTCTCAGCACGGATGATTTGCCGGCTTATGGGGAGTGCGTCGTCGTAAGCATCGTTTTTAAGAGAAGGGCTCTCATTCAAGAGCCTGCGGAGCCAGTCCAAGAACTCAGGAGGTCTGAGCGGCACCGGGTAGAGCCTCGCCCCGGAGAGCACCTCATTTACTGTGGTGTAAAGATCGTGTGCTTTGGTTGTGGCATCTTTTCTGAGAGGGATCTTCAACGAGACCAGGAGGCGAAAGTTTCTCACTGGTATCCCGGAAAGCTGGCCAAGACCGGCTTTCCCTTCCCGGTAGAAATGACAAAACCTTTTTGAGGTCTCTTCGATAAGGGGGACTGGCCGCTGTTTCAGCTCGGAGTAAAGGTCAAGATAGGGCTCGATGTGGTCGTCGGCACAAAGGATGAATTGGAGGACTGAGCCCTCGGGCGCCCCGATCCTGAAAAGCCCTTCCATAACTGTCTCTGTGGATTCATCCGCAAAGGCAAGGGGCGAGCACTCCCAGATGAAGCCAAAGGTTTCGTCCCCGTTGAGGTAGCAGTTAGATTCTTCATCGTAGGCAACCCAGGGGAGATAATCGGAGAACTTCGACCTGTACGTTTCTCTTGCAAGCTCTTTTTTGGTAAGGGAGCCGTTGTCTCCAGAAAGAAATCGCAACATCCTTGAAAACATAAGAGCCTCCCATGATCCCGGCCTTATTTTTGGAGGTAGTCGCCCAATATCCACCTGTGCTCGTCCACGAAGAAATAGACGTAACGGAGCATGAAAAGCTCATTGTTTTCTCCCCGGTAGGGGAGAAGGAGCACTCGCACAACTCGAGGTGGCGCAACCATGGGAGTCCTGGGGTCGTCAATCAGGCCAGTTAGTTCCTTGAAGAGCGCCTCCTCATAGAGCTTTTCAGGGGACTGTTCTACAGCTCGTTCTTCCTCTTCAGACTTTCCTTTCTTTCCTTTTTGCTCCTCATGAGACCTCACCTTTGCAGGATCACTTACCGACTCCTCATAGGCCGTGTTCACCGAGACGCATTTGCCCTTGTCTGTCTCCGGGCAGTTAAACTTGCTATTGTAAGGGTTGAAGATGGCGCCACAGCCTAATGCTGCGCAAACGAAGACAAATAGAAGAAGCTTTTTCAGCCGCAATTTTCATTTCCTCCAACACAGTAATTTTTGATTTCGAGTTCGACCCCTTCACTTACAACCATCGTAATAGTTTTGGTGGCTCCGACCTCGATCACCGGCATGCTCTGCCGGGCGAGTTCCAGATAAAACCTCTGAAGCTCCGCAAACCCCGAGGCGATGCCCTTGCCCACAGCTGCCCTGGCGATATCGTCTGTGTCGATGGTCTGGGTTGCCCCGAGGGGGCTTACGCTCTGCACGGTTGAAGCGGCTGTGAGGCCCTCGCCCACGCCGCCGAAAAAACCGGCCAAAGCAGACCGCGCGATCGCAGAGCCCATCCGGGATACCACGTGCCCTTTAAGGCCGATCTTTCCGTCCTCGTCCACCACGAAGCCTTTTATCTTCTGGTCGATCACAGCCTGGCCGTTCTTGGCTATGCACGAAAGAGAAACCAGCCTCAGGTGTGCCCGCTCGTCCGCAAGGTCGCCGTGCCCTTCTGCGATGACAAAACAGCCCTTGAGGTCTGCTTTCAGACGGTTTGGAAGGACGGCAAGGTCCTTGATCCTGAGCAGCACCGGAACCGGGTTACTCTTTGCCTCTTTGAGAACCGGCGCGTCCAAGCCGGAAAGAAGGGTCGCCTCCATAAAAGAAGGGGGCAAATAGATTGCGTCTTTGCCCTCGTTTTTTTTTACCCCGGACTCTTCTTCCCCTCTGGCGCTTTCATTCGAGACCACCTCGATCTCTCCTGCAAGCACCTTCTTCGGCCCTCCCTCTCCAGAGTTTTTCGGAGGCGGCGGGATCCGGTAAAGACTCGGACCCTGCTGAGTTTCAGCCGGCATCAAAGGAGGAGGGGGCGGAATGTTGACCTCGCCCATTCCCTGAGCCTCCTGGGAAACTTGCTGGTGAAGTAATCCCTTGTCCTGCTTGATCTCCTCTACCTCCTTCTTAAGGTCGGTGATTGCCCTGTCCCTTTGAGTGATCTCTCCTCTTAACTCCTCGTAGAGGGACTTTTCCAGTAGTCTGGGCTCGAGTGCCAGGGTGCGAGAGCTCTTCTCGGCCCTGACATTTCGGGCTGCAGGCTCCTTCGTCTTGTAAACAAAGTAGCTTCCACTGATGATTGCCAGGCAAAGCATGCCGATTATGCTTGCCTTTTTGTGCTTCGCATCAAGGTTCTTCCAAGCCTCTTTTATCCGATCAAAAGCCTGCATAATCCTCGCTCCCGGTCTTTCTTTCCAGAATCAAAATCCGGGCAGTCTCCCCCTTGGTGAGCGTCAACCTGTCAATTGCAACCGCAACGGGCTGGGTTGTGAGTTCAACCCGAAGGAAATCCTTCTCATTTAGCTCCAGCCGTGCGTTATCCCCTGTGAGGTTTGACAGGTACTCTTTCAGTTTCAACCCCGTTCCCTCTACATAGATTACCCGCGTGAGCCTTACGGTTATGTCTTTAAAGATGTCTATCTCTTTGTTTGCCTGGGTCACGGTGAAGCTCTCAGGGATATCTCCTGTGAGAGCGGCTCTGAGGATCTTTACAATCTTTCCCTCATAGGGGAGTCCTTTGAAGAGAGAGAGGTTTTCTTTGATCTTCTCCCCGTTGTAGATGAGCTTTACCGTCTGGGAAGGAATGCGCCTGGGGATTGCGATTATGCTGTAGACCGTATCGCCACAGACAAAAAAGAGCTCGGAGGGTGTTTGCGCATAGACGGTTTTATCCTCTTCTTTGGTTATGAGAAATTTTATGAAGGCGTCTTTTCCCATGATCTTGACCGTCATTCCCTTTTCTTTGGAAAAGACGACATCTTTTACATCCATGTAACAGATGAACCTGTTTATGTCCGTAGCACTCAGGTTGATCCTGGTTGTGACTTCAGGGAGAACGGTTTGAACGTCCGTTCTGGCCTCTTCCGCAAGCGACTGATGGCCTGGACAGAAAAGACTAATTTGAATCAGCAATAACAGCCATACCAACTTCTTGAACATGGTCGTTATCAATCCTTTGGCTTTAGGAGAAACTCCGTGATCATGAACCTTGCGTTCTCTATCCGGTAGCGGATGAGGTAAGATGCGCCCTTAAATTCTGTCTGCTTGTCCCGGATAAACTGGCGGGTGAGCCCTGCAAGCTCGATTATGGAGCCTTTGTCATCAATCTCGATCTTCTGGATGAAGAAGGCGTTGGTCGTGTTCGTTTGCTCTATGGTCTCCGCAAGATCGTAGAGCATTGCCCGCCCTTCGGGGTATGATTCAGGGGCATAGAGCGTCAGCGCTTCCTCAAACTGGGCTCTCGCTGTGGCAGGCGTGTAGTTGAGTACGAGCCCTGCCGCGTAGCGGGTAAATTCCCTGATGTAGGCATCAGAAGCCCTGTCACCTGCTATCTCCACCTTTGCACTTAAAGAAGGGGGCACAAGAATCGTGCGGGAGTTCTTGGAAATCAGGTAAAGGGAAACTGTGTTAATCAGCACCAGAGAGCCGATCACAAGCATAAAGAGCTTCAAGAGCCTGTTTTCCGCAGTGAGATTGGCGGACTTGTTTAAAAAGATATCGAGTTTCATTACTCTCCGAAACTTTCATCAAAGTAGCTGGGGTAGCCTTCGATTTGAACCAGCCCCATGAAATAGATCAGGTGTTTGAAGTAGCCCCTGGGATACCTCCTTTTGAGCACACTGTAGAGGTAAGGCCCTAAGATGAGAGACAGCCAGAAAAGATCTCCAAAAAGGAGGGCCAGCGCGAAGCAGATCACCAGAATCCCTAGCTCGTCTGCTTCGAACCAGAGGATCTGAAAGGGCGATGAAAGATACTGGGGAAACCGCCTGGGTTCCACGAAAGCTCCTTTTCTTCTGCTTTGGGGAGTGGCCCTCCCTTTTTCGGATCTCCCCTCAAAAAAGGGCTCCCATGCTCTGGGCGATAGCGTCCGCCTTGATCAACACTGCCCCGCCGATAATTGAAGGAACCGCCAGCATGATCTGCGACCGAATCGCGGCAATCGCCCCTAGGACAATCGCCGCAAGCCCTGCGACCGTGCCTATGGGGCCGTTCAGAATCCGGTTCACCACGATGTCGTAAACATCATAGGCAAAAGAACCTGCCGACGGACTGGTGAAAGCGTGGGCAACGGAAGAAAACTGGAGCGCCAGAAAAGCTCCTGCCATCGCAATAAAAGTGATTCTTATCTCTTTACCCCTCATCACTCATACCTCCTTTCTGCTCTAATAGGGATTTGATCCTTGGTATGTCGGCACCCGAGACAAGCGTGCCGTTTACCCAAAGGGTCGGCGTCCCGGAGACGCCAAGTCTTTGTGCAATCTGAACATGCTTTGATAAAATAGATGTAGCCCGCTCATCAGTCGCCGGATCCAGGTTGATCTCTTCTCTGTCGAGCTTGCCTTTCATTACCGTGTGGTAGGCTCTGACCCGGTCTTTAGCCGAAAGGATGAACTTTGCCTTCTTCTCTGCCTCGGGATGGAGTTTTTTGAGCGGGAAAAAATAGACGTAGCTTGTCACGTCCTCGCGTTCGGAGAGAAAGGAGGAGAGTTTTCTGCAAAACTGGCAGTCAGGATCCGTAACTACGATGACCCGGTTTTCACCCTCTCCGATCTTGAGAGCCTCCTCCAAAGGAAGACCTTCCAGGGCCAGTGCCAGGAGTTCCTTTCTTTTTTCTGCAGTGAGGCTTTTCCCTTGCCTGTTCCAGATCTCTCCAAAGAAGATGTAGTTTTTCTTGGGGTAGTAGTAGAGGAGGTTGCTTCCGGCAGTAACTTCATAGAGACCCTCTATGTCGGTTTTGCTGATGCTTTTGTATTGTATTTTTGGATAAGCCCTGGCAAATAGTATTTCAATATCAAGGTTTTCGTCTGCGAAACAAACACCGGTTAAAATAAAAAGAAAAGAGAATAAAATAATTAGATACTTATTTTTCATTATTTCTCCTTTCACACATCTTGATTTCAACACGCCTGTTAACTGGTCCGTCTTTATCTTGTGAAACATAGCAACATTTACCCATACCTGTGACCACATCGGGAAAGATTCCATTTGCTTCTAATAATGAAGCAACAGATTCAGCTCTTCTCAGTGCCAGTTCATCCAGGTATTTTTTTGTACCGCTATGGCCTGTATAGCCGGAAACTATCACCTCTTTTGAGCTATTCTCTTGATTTGATAAGGTGCTTTGAATCTCATCAAGTAAATGCTTTTTTTCACCTGCCGTGAGCTGGTCTCGATTCCAGCCGAAATAGACGGTGAAATACCGACACGGCTGACCTTCATTTGAAGTGTTTTTCTCTTGTGCTCTGAGATCCGGCAATGTTTTGACCTTGAGAGGAACGTCTGTAAACTTTGCTCTCAGCCTCTTTTTCTCAGAGCACCCGTCACAAATAACGAACTGTTCATTGCTCTCGATACCGTTTGCCGACCTGTACGAGTATCTGTAGGGCATCTGGCCTATGTCTTTGCCGGACGCCACGTGCGGAAGCAAAACAGTTGCGAGCAAGAGCAGAAGTGTGGTTGTGCTAACTTTGGGCAGCATCGTTATCCTTCTTTTCACCCTTTTTGGTAATTTGCTCGAGCGCGGTGAGTTCCGCGAGTCTCCCCGTTCTATTCCTCTCCAGCTCGTTGAAATCCCCAAAAACCTCCGCCTTAAAAGGCGTGTAATATCCCTTAAGGATCTTTCCGCTAGAAAACTTGAGCTTGTATTTGGCTCCCGTATAGCCTTTGCCTAGGGTATCTGCGATATAGCCCAGCCTCCTGAATGCATTGGCCACGGTAAATTCCACTCTTTTCCGGTACTCTGTGTCCTCCGAGACCCTGAAGATAAACTCCGGCTCTTTCGCCTTGTCAGCAATGTCCATGGCCAGGTCGCGAAGCAGCTTGGGCTGTACGTAGGCGAGGCCGTCTTTGAAGCTCATCCCCAGCCAGTAGCCTGTTTCAACCTTAACTATTTCCCGGGTTTTCGGCTTTACCCAGGCATTGATGTAGGGTTTCAACCGCAAGAAAAGCTCTGCAAAGTCAAGCCAGGGAAGGTCGAGCTCCTTCGGAATATTCGCCTGCTCCTTTGCACCCTGGCTGTCTTTGTACTCCGGGCCCTTCTTTTTCTCGTCCGATTTACTCCCTGAGGCTTGTTCTTCAGCCTGATGCTCATCTGCCTGCGTCTCGCTTTCATGGGACTGCTCGTGGTTTTCCAAGCCGGTGCTATTTTTGTTGCAATCGCCGGATGCCTTAGTAAGGCTGAACTGCAGTGCCCTGGACTCTTTACCTCTCGCAGCGATGTCGGCTTCCTTGAGAAGGCGCGTTGTGGGATGTTTTATCTTCATTACGTGGTGCTGCCTTACGGCGGCAAGAACGTCCTGGCCGTAGGGCAAGTTTTTTACCAGCGGCTCGAGCAGTTGATAGCTTGCCATTGGGTGGTTGGCGGTTGTGTACTCGAGTCTGCTCCTTGTCCCAGATTGCGCGGAAGGGAGTTTCCCCAGATCATGGCCAAGAGCCGCAATCAATGTCCGGCCGAGGAGCATTTGATAGTCGGAATGTCCTTGTTTAAGGAGGTGCAGGCTCTCTCGCGCCACATTCAGTGAATGCTCCCTCAGAGTGACGGCAGCAAGCTCAGTAAAGTAGTTTCTCACCAAGGGATCTGTCTCTTGGTACTCTCGATTAACTACAGAGGGGCAGTCGCCCTCTTTGTCCAAGATTGTCAGGATCTCCTGTACGGCTTTAAGCGCCAGCGCTCCCAAAACCCTGGCATTGGGGGCTACAAAAGCGCTGTAAAAATCACAGATCTCTCCACTCTCCCACCTTCCCACTGTTTCGTCGAATGTGCATTCGGCCGGTGAGGCAGGGTCTTGCGGTTTCTTTTTCATCCAAAGCAAGGACAGTTCTCGAAGAGCGACTGAGCCTCTGGGAACTTCCTTTCCCCAGATGGGGATCACCCCGAACAGTTTTCGCCGTTGTAATTTCGGTAGGGTTTGCATAATGCACCTTACGGGTGGCACTTATCTAAGAAATACAAACAGGGGTAAATCGCAAGGTAGGAGTCGTGAGGTTGGCAGTCCTTGATTAACCCAATCAAAAAAGGCCCGGGGGAACTCCCCCGAGCCTTTGAAGGAGGCCAATCAGCCATGTGGCCTACTTAACTGGTTCCATCCGGCCGGCTAGCTGAGAGGCCATTTGGGTTTTTCCTTCTCCCATATCGAGTTGCATAAACTGTGGAGCGATTCGTAAGACTCCCGTCCAATAATAATGTGGTCCCACACTCGAATGCCCAGTATCCTACCTGCGTGAGCCAAACCAACGGTTATCTCTCTATCCACCATGCTTGGTGACGGGTCACCTGAAGGGTGGTTGTGCCCCAACACGATGCTGCTAGCTGAGGCCAACACGGCAGCTTTGAAGACTTCACGACTGTGGATCGTCGCCTGATCTAGCTGGCCTACAGCAACCAGATTCACTCCCAGGGGAACAAGCCTTGCATCCAGCAACAAGCAAACGAAAGTCTCTCTGTCCCTGTCTTCCAGCCCTGCCTTAAGGTATCGATAAGCATCTTCCTGATTGGTGATGGGCTTTAGGTCTCCGCCGCCATCTTCAAGGGCCGCTTCCTCACGCACAAGGTTTATCCGAAACCGCGTTCCGGGAAATTCCTGCATATAGAGCTTTTCCAGTTCCATGTCATTCCTCCATCTTTTTCTCTTACAGCTATTTTTAGTGCTTCACCATCGCAAGAATCTGTCCGCCAACCCTTTCGAGCTTGTACGCCTCCGCTGTGTCCAGGGTGCGATCCTGAGCAGCTCTGGTGTAGGCGCTGATGACATGAAACATGGTATAGCCCTGCTCATATTCCCAGGCTCGTTTGACCGCCTCGCCTTCCTTTTTGCTTAGCTGAAACTGTCGATTTAGCGAACTCAGAGTCCCGATAGGATCGTCAACTCTGGATTCAGCTGAAAGAGAAAGTCGCATGCGGTTATTGCTGCTTTCAGCAATCACACCAGTTACCACACTTTCGAACTCTTCCAGCGCCTTCAGGCTCACGTGTCTGAACCTGGAGTTGACTGCGGTTTTGGCGATCATCCCATTTGTGCACACCAATCTGTAAATGTAAGCCTCGATGCTGAAGGCCACCAGGCCCACCTCACTGTTGGCAAGGGCCACTCCCGGCACATGCCGGTCACCGCTCAGATCGAAAATCTGGTCATAGCAGGGAATCTTCAGCACGAAAAGCTCCGAGCTCAGATTAAAATGCACCTCTGTGCTCCCCTGCAGCCCGGAAGCGCTCAACTGCCGAATGATGTCGGTATTGTCGATGCATTTGTACCTGTCGGTGAAAACCGCCCTCAGGCCGTTACCGTCAAAGCGGCAGAAGAGGCTTTCCCGTTTGTATCTTTCCCTCTCGAGCCAGTAGTTAAGGTTTTCAGCCTGAAGGCCAGCTGGACACCTCTCCAGGTAAGAGTAAGGAACCCGCAGCCTGTTCGCAAAAAGTCTTTGGGCGGATGAAAGCACCTGGACCTTTTTACCCTCAATGGTCATCCAGTTCAGGCTGTCAAACTCCATACCCTCGAGGGCACAGGTCTGATCGAAGCAGTCAGCCGCCGCCTTTTCAGTAATCCCGCACGCTACAGCAAATGTTGTCTTAGATTTCAT
>Ga0209536_100007844_pt1 | contig 16136 bp, 9 predicted proteins | sample DeeMarSeWOR28_12_FD_187461 | JGI IMG/M metagenome (GOLD analysis project Ga0209536, IMG submission 187461) | Marine sediment microbial communities from White Oak River estuary, North Carolina - WOR-2-8_12 (SPAdes) (version 2) | ecosystem: Environmental > Aquatic > Marine > Intertidal zone >...
TTACATCTGAAGGAGTTAAATCTGTCCAGTCTAAAATACCATCGTCCCAATCAAAACAATATTTCATAGTATCGTTATCAGGATCAACTGCAACTACTGAATAAGTATATGTTTGTCCTACTTGTCCTTTTGCAGGTCCTATTGGTTTGTCAGGTTTAATAATGACATAGTTAGGTCCTGTAAAACAATAAACATTATATTCAATCCTACATTCCCCAAATGCTATTCTAAACCATCCTTCTTCACCCCAAGAGCTTCCCCAGCTATTTTTACAAATCCAATAACCTTCTTCTCCTGTGGTGTCATAGCCGATGATTGTAACAACATGTCCAAAAACAAAAGTACCATTAGTGTGATGGTATATTCCACCTGTAAAATTCGGATAGAAATCAGAATACACATCCATTGTTGCAGGAAGTGGCCCATATTGAACAAGCGCACTTTCTATAACGGTTATATTTCTTGCAATCTTCATATAACCATCAACCCCGATTAGCATATTCCGCCAATCAGCACATTTTGATTCACAAGGTATTGTATCATCAGCTTCATATGGTAAACATGATTCAGGAATTGACCCATTTGTTTTAATCCATTTTATAGTCCTATCAATATACCAACCATTACAACTTCCTGGAGAACATGAGAGCATATACTGCTCAGATAGATCAACATCAAGCATTGGATCGTCCTTCCAAATCTTGATATTGGATTCTAAACCTGCTAATGCCCCAAAAGCCCAACAACTTCCACATTTGTCCTGTTGTTGATCCCTAATGGATGTTGTCCAGTCACTACCATTTACATTTCTCCAATCCCAAGAAGGAGGTAAATTAATAAGACTTTTTTCATAAACTTCACAGGGATCAATTGGATCAAAATTTGTAAAAGTACTGCTTAGGCAAGGGCATGTTGTTTCTTGAGAAGCTGTATTTTTTTCAAATGAAGAACTCGAGGTGGATAAAACAGCACTTGAAATTAAAAACATGCATATAAAAAATCCAATTGTTTTTTTCCACATTTTTATTTTCCCCCTTAAAACAATTAACGAAAAGATTGTACTTGCTATATAAAGATTACCGAGAAATTTAAGAGATTTCAAAGATTTATCTTCATAAAAGAAAAAAGTATATGATATTTTAATTTCAACAATTTACAATATCTTTGTTTTATTTCTTTAAATGTCTCTTTTTTTGAAGAAAATATACGCTAAAACCAAAGGTACTATTAGCCAGATTATATGAACTATTAGTAGATTACTTAAACTCAGAGATTCTGGTAATGTATATGAGTAACCCATAGCGTTAATTGTATCTACCCCAAATGCTCTCTGAACAGCTGCTTGATGTAAATCACCTGGACTAAAAACTACTGAATTATAAAACCAATCAGGTAAATTACCTGCCAAAAGATCATCAACAGTACCACCTGTAGCATATAATATAACCGTAATTACTATCCCATAAATAAAACTCCAAAAAAATACTAAAATTCCTCCACCAATTGATGTAATACGTCTTTTACAAAATGCAGAAATACAAATTGCTAAACTCAAATAAATAAATCCTAGAAATATAGTAAGAAATATAAATGCAATGTAACCAACCCATGACTCTGGTCCAACTGTTAATGCAATGACCACCCCGCCAACTCCAAATCCAATAAAAACTGAGACAATAATTACAGAACCCAGTCCAAGAAGTTTACCAAGCAGTACTTCAATTCGCTTAGCAGGGTATGATAAAACAACATTAAGTGCACCGCTTTCAGCCTCACCAGAAATAGTTGAAAAACCTAGTATAATAGCAATTATTGGAATTAAAAAAGAAGTTATACTAAGCAATCCTAAAACGGTATTTTGCATGTTTCCAAATGTTTCTCCACTTCCTACAGCATATGAAACAAAAATTATAATTAGTGCAAAAAGAAATGTTAATACAATTACCCATTTATTTCTAATATTATCCAAAAACTCCTTCTTTGCAACAACATACATAGTCCTTGGATTAAACAACTTCATTAAGTATCACCTTCTATCAACTTAACAAAAGCATCCTCAAGAGATGGCTCGATAGTTTTGATATTGACAACCTTAAAACCTGCTTTTCCAAGAGCAGCTATAACTCGACTTCGAACTTGTGAATCACAAGTCACAAATAAAGTATCACCTTTAGCATTAGCAGCATCAACACCATCAATTTTCTCTATAATCTTCGGCACTTTTCCATCGAGCTTATCTATAGAAATCTCAATGCGTGGTTTAATATGAAGATATTTATTCAAGTTAGCAACTGTATCCTGAGCAATGAGTTTACCCTTATTGATAATTGCAACTCTATTACAAAGAGTCTCAACCTCACTTAAAATATGGGATGAAAAAACAACTGTAGCACCTTGTTCATTTAACATCTTGATTTTTTGACGAATAAATCTAACCCATCTAGCGTCTAAACCAACTGTTGGTTCATCAAGAATATAAATCGAAGGATTTCCAATCATAGCTTGTGCAATACCTAATAATTGAACCATACCCTTGGAAAACGTCCCAACCTTCCTATTCATTGCATCCTCTAAACCAACCTCTTTTATTAAAGAAGGAACAACAGATTTGTCAACACCCTTTAACTCGCAAAAGAAACAAAGAGTTTGAAATGGAGTAAGATTGTCATAAAAAGAAACCTTTTCAGGAATAAAACCTATTTTTTCTTTAACATCAATACTATCTTTTTTCATATCAAAACCATTAATTTTAATAGTACCGCTATTTACATGAATTAAACCAAGCATTGATTTAATTGTTGTAGTTTTACCAGCTCCATTTGGACCAAGAAAACCAAATATCTCACCATTATAAACATTAAAAGAGACATTATCCACCGCTTTTACATCCTTATATATTTTTGTAAGATTATTAATTTCAATACTAATTGAATCAGATATGGGTTTAGGACTTGGAATAATAAAATAGCCTTTATTTTTACAATTCGGACAAGTAACTAATATTTTTTCTCCAGGATTACCTTGTACTGTCATTTGGGTTTTGCAACTTGGACAAATTATTGTTTTAGAAATCATTTGTAAATCCCCCACTGATTAGGATTAAAAAGTTGTATATACAGGATACCTAAATATCTTTGGTTTTATTAAAAAAATCTTTAATATTTAGAAAATCAACTGATTAAAAAACAAAAGACTTAAATTTAAGTATGATAATAGCTGAAAACATGTGATGAGCGAACCCTTTCTGAGCAAAAATAGCTATGATGAAGATCTTGAGTACTGAAATATTTAGTGGATATGCTTGCATAGCATATCTGCTAAATTTTCTAAAAAAACTTTATCCTTTTTACTAAAAGCATTTTTTTTATCAGAATCAATATCTATCTCACCCAAAACCTTTTTTCCTTTTTTAATTGGAACAACAATCTCAGATTTAGTTGAAACAAAACAAGATAAATACCTATTATCAGCATTTACATCAGCAACTATTTCTGTTTTACCACTTTTAGCTGCTGAACCACAAATTCCTTTACCAATTGGAATTTTTGTATGCTCTGTTGCTTGTTCACCTCTCCAAGGTCCTAAAACTAAATTATTAGATTTTACAAGATAAATTCCAACCCATTTATAATGATTAAAATTTTTATATAAAAAATCAACAACATTTGATAAAACATTTGAATTCTCTTGAATAATTTTTTTAATCTTTTTTTCCGCTAGTTTATAATCCAGAAAATCACCTAGTATTCAAATAAAGTAGTTTGTTTATCTTTAGGCCCTAGATAAAAATATTGTGCTTCTGAATCTTTGTTTGGCAATTCTATAATACCATACTGGCCACCACCACCAGGTTTAATAATTACTTTTTTTTCTCGGAATGCTTGAATAGATTCAGTAATTGCAGGTGCTGTTACCTTAGCAATCTCATCGATATTAACATCAATTAAAACATTAATTTCATTACCAAAAGCAGTAATAAGTTCATTCCATCTTTTATTAACAGTTTGTGTAAATGGGTTGTGCTGAGCAACTGCTTTAGTAATTATTTCAGCAAGTGGTATAAGATGAATATAAGGTGGTCTATGTTCTGGATGAATAGGCTCTTTAAAATCAGCCATTTCATTAATTCTATCCTTTACACCTTTTTTTATACGTTTACCACAGCTACATTTCCAACGTCTACGTTGGGCTTCCTCAAGGGTGTAATGAGTAAAGCAGGAAATACATGCGGATTCATGATACTTACCTTCTTGAGGAGGCAAACCAACATTTAGAACAGGCTTATTGCCACCAACTCTCAAGATAGCTTTTTTTACTTCATTAAAAGTAGTATCATTAACCATTAATCTATTAAATTCTCTAGCAAGTCTAACTGGATGTGGACTATGCGAGTCGGAGTTAGTTAAAAAAGTAAGTCTATGTAATTCCTTTATTTTGTCGGCAAAATCAGTGTCAGCAGATAAACCTAGTTCTATAAAAGAAATATAGTCAGTTAAATCACCATAGCAATCCTTTAAAGTACTATGATATGCATACATAGCAGTCCAAGGGGTAAATGCATGAGCCGGGCCTATTAATATGTCAAAATCTTTAGCAATGCTGGCAAGTTCCTCACCACCAATATTAATATTTGGTCTACCATCGGTTTCAAGGTTTTTAGATTTAGATTTTATCTTTTCTTTAAACTCTTCAACGGATGAAAAACTAGGGAAATATAACAAATGATGCACTCTGCGTTGATCTTCAATTTCAGTACTTAAAATAAAACGTGTACCGTTAAGTTCAAAAGTTCCAACATCAATGACTTTACACTGTTTAATTTCCTTCATCCAGCCACTATGCAGGCAATCACCTGTTGCAACAACATTAATACCTTTTCGTGGGGCTTCTAAAGATATTGTTTCAATATTCATTTTGTCACTTGTTGCACCAGAAAAACGTGAATGAATATGTAGATCTGCATTAATAATCATAAAAGCCCAAATATGAAATGATTTACATGATTTTAGTTTTTACTAAAATATTCTGTTTAATTACAGAAATTTTATTTTTGCTTTTTTCCACATTTAGTACAAAACATTGCATTTTCTTTAAGTGGGGCTCCACACTCAGAACAAAAATTTCTCGAAGATACAGGTTGTGTCACTGATTGTTGATTTGGCATTTGTGTTACACCTTTTTTTTCTTGTGTTTTTTTAATAAAAAATTGTGTGTTTGAAACCATTTCTAAAATTCCTGCAAAAATAAATATAATAGCTGATACCAGTAGTAATTGAGCACCTAAACCAAGACCCCAACGCATTGGAATAGAAACAGTATAACCATTTTCAATAACATAAAAAGTTTTTTGATTTCCAAATGGAGAGCTAGATATAGACTTTAAAATATCACCCATAGTATTGCTAGCTGCATTATTAGACTCTTCCAGAGATATAAAACTACCAATAGCCATAATAGCTAGTAGTATCAAAATAATTGGAACAATTAATCTAATTCCACGCCAGATATATTTCCATCCAAGTTTTTTACTATGAGAAACACCTACAGTTGCAATAACAAGAAATAATAAACCTATACCAATAAAAATAGCAAATGGTATGGAAATTGTTGCAATCGGTTCAAAACCATTTTCTCCAGGAACAGACATCTGGATACCATCTATCCCATGGATTTTTATTAAATCCTGCATACCTGTTGATTGCAACCCAGAATATTCATTTAATTCTGAAATATCCATAGAAACAAAGTACCATGTATTAAACAAACTTATTACAGCGATTATGATTCCAATAATGCAAAGAATATTACCTATACTCTTGAGATTCAAACCATCTATGTAAAACATAGAAACAATCCTTGGTCCTAAACCATATTTTTTATGTCTTCTATAAATTAGAAAAACAGTTAAACCAAGTATTGCTAAAGTAATTAAAACTATAATTAGAACAAAATTATAGATGAACCACTCAAATATAAACAAAAGATCGTTTGACTCTGGTAAATTTCTACCCCAATAAACTGGATTATCCCATATTGCACCTTCTTCTCTATATTTTGGACCCTCTGGACCATTACTACCTAAAACATCAGCGCTAGAAAAATCAGCAGAATCAGCCCCACACTCACCCCATCTACCTCTATAATTTAACCAAGTCTGACTATCTAAATCAGTAAGATTGTAATCATCTAATTGTAAAACTTTTCCATTTGCATCAACATTATCACTTGAAATACCTAATTTCCCAGAAAAAGACCTAAGATAATTAGCATGGCTCCCACGTGCAACGTATACTTTTATATGATTACCTTCTTTTTCAACTTGATTCCAAGAAGCCTGCTGACCGCTATGGTGTTGACTATAAGCAACCCAGGATGGTTCTACTCCATTAAAAACAATTTGAACCATCTCCCAGTCTCCTTCATGTTTATTTAACTCGCCATTGTTAAATGCATAATACATCCAATATTGTATAACAGTATTTCCACTAGCAGAATCATAATAATTTCGGTAATAAACTTTATTTTCATTATTTACCTCCCAGTTTTTGGAATCACTAATTATTTTATCATAATTTTTTGGTGAACCTTGCTGGTTATCAAGATAATAGTATTGATAATCATCTGAGGAGTAAGAAGATAAATCAATTGAAGAGGGGTTGGTGGAAATAGGTAAGTTGTTGTCAACATCATAAAGATATGAATAAGTTAGTTGAAATTCAGCATCAATTGGAAAGCATGTTTCTTCAGATTCAAAATATAAAATAGGAGCATATTCCTCATAATTTTGCGCACTACAGGTCGCACTGAATAAAATAAATGTTATTAAAATAAAACCAGCTATTGTAAATATCTTAATTTTCATAAGTTTCTCCTCGAAATCCTTAACAATATAAATGTTTATAAAATCGTCGAAATAAATTTATTAAATCATAAGATTTAAATATATTATAACTAGCTTAATATAATAAAACACTTTATTATTAGGGTCTGTAATTACATGCTAGATAAAATAACTATTGAAACACATTCTTTAACAAAAATATATAAAACTGGAAAGGTCGAATTCAGAGCATTAAACAACGTATCATTAAAAATTAAAAAGGGAGATTTTATAGCATTAATGGGTCCATCTGGTTCAGGAAAAACCACATTAATGAATATTTTAGGTTGTCTAGATCGCCCTACATCAGGGGATGTATATTTAGAAGGGCAAAATATTTCTATATTACCTGATAGCCAATTAGCTGAAATCAGAAGTAAAAAAATAGGTTTTGTTTTCCAAACATTTAACTTAATTCCTAATATTTCTGCATTAAAAAATATTACTTTATCAATGATTTTCGCACAAGTTCCAAGGACTTTAAGAGAAGCAAATGCACTGGAATTACTTAAAAAGTTAGGTTTAGAAAAATTCACAAAAAATCTACCATCAGAATTATCTGGCGGTCAGCAACAAAGAGTGGCACTTGCCAGAGCTTTAGCAAATAATCCTGCAATCATACTTGCAGATGAACCAACTGGTAATTTAGATTCATCTACAGGTTTACAAATAATGAATCTTTTATCATCTTTTAATAAAGAAGGAAAAACCATTGTTCTTGTGACACATGATGCCGCACTTAAAAAATATGCAAGCAGAATCATTACAATGAAAGATGGGGAGATTAGTGAACACAGATGATTACAGATATTTTTATAATGAGCCTTGATGCATTAAGATCTCATAAAGTTAGAACTCTTCTTACATTATTAGGTATAATAATTGGAATAAGTTCTGTTATAATTGTAACAACAGCTGGGAATTCTGTGTCATATTTTGTTCAAGAACAATGGAATATTTTTGATCCCACTGGTATATTAATTGGGGTTGGTACTGCAAGTGACCCACCGAGAATAACCTTTACTCAATCAGTTTTTACAGATAATGATGTAAAAAAAATCCAAGCATTACCTAATATAAAAAATGTTGCACCTGTTGGTATAATTCCAATCAGAAAAGTTTCAATTAGAGAAGGTCTTTTAAAATGGAAATCCGCCCCAGGTGGTACAATGTATGCAAGTACTCCTGCTATGCTGGATATTCTAAAATTAGAAATTAAGGAGGGAAAGATATTTCAAGAGGGAAAAAATGAGATAGTTATTACTGAAACTACTGCAGAAATGTTTGGTAAAGACAATCCCCTAAAAATTGGAGATGTTGTTTACATACAGAGAATAGACAGTAAAACCTTAAAAGCAAAAATTGTAGGAATAATAAAGGAGTCCAATGAAGGAAACATTCTAACACAACTTACCACTCCTTCTATTCTTGGTCCTACTGATCCTTACTACTCCACTTTTATTGGATCTAATGTTGGAAGTATTTTGCATCGGATTACTGCCTACATAGTTTTATATGCAACTGCCACTGACAAAGCTAATGTAGACAAAGCTAAGTTGGAAATATTAAATTATTTAAATAGTGGTGGATCGGATGCCAGTAAATACAAAAAGGAAAAATATGATTTTGTAATAGTTACTCAACAGTATATAATTGAAAGAATTGACAGTGTTATGGGTGTTATAAATATGTTAGTAACAACAATAGCATTGATATCTTTGGCAGTAGGTGCTATTGGAATTGCAAATATTATGTTTGCAACAGTTACAGAACGAACCAGAGAGATTGGTACAATGATGGCAATTGGTGCGAAAAGAAGATTTATTTTACAGATGTTTTTATATCAATCAACCATCATAGGATTAATAGGCGCAATATTAGGCTGTATCTTAGGCGCTAGTGGAAGTGCTTTTGTTGTCCAGGTATTAAATACATATTTAAGGGATATTGGTGGAACAGCATTTACCGGGACGATTAATCTGAGTTTGTCTATAGAATGGTTTGGTATTGCTGTGTTCTTTGGTGTTTTAGCCGGTATTGCTGCAGGTGTTCTTCCTGCTAGAAAAGCAGCTAAAATGGATCCAGTTGTTGCATTGAGATATTCATAAATAGATTATCAAAAATTAATAATGTTTAATAACAACACTTTTTTCATACAAATTTCTTTACATGATTTCTTTTTGTATGCCATACTCTTTCCTTTTTTTATAGTATTATAATGAAGAATTAAATTGTTTTTTTAATTTATTTTGTTTAGTTTAATTATCATGAAAAAAATTATAATTTTAAAACCTATTTTTTTCATTGTTCTTATTTATATACTTTTCGGTTCTTTTCTCCAGGGAGATAGCAATCTTTATTAGTCCATTTCTCATATGAGTAACCAGTAAAGCTAGCCCAGGAGATAGGGATAAAAAACACTCTAAAAATTTGGTTGAGGTTAGCGTACTTTCTGGTAACGAGGAAAAACGTATGAAAAGCAAAAAAAAGAAGATAAAGTCGTCATCTGCAACTAAGAAAAAAATCAATAAAAAATTACCAAAAACCAAGAAAAAAAAGATAAAACTATTACATAAAATTAAAAAAACAAAACCAAAAATTCCTAAAACAAAAATCAAAAAAACTAAAATAAAACCTTTTAAAAAAGTAAAGAAAATAAAAAAAATATCTAAAATAAAAAAAAGAAAGGAAAAACCATCATATAAAATTAAAAAAACTAAAATGAAAAAACCAAGTCGTACATCTAAAAAACCAAAAGCAAAAACCAAACTTAAAAAAGAAAAACCTTTAATTGAAACACAAGAAACAGAGGTGCTAATACCCTCTTCTTATGATGCTAGTAAAATTCAAGTTTTAGAAGGTCTTGAATCTGTACGTAAAAACCCTGGAATGTATATAGGTAGCACTGATGAAAGAGGGTTACATCACCTTGTTTATGAGGTGGTTGATAACTCAATTGATGAGGCTTTAGCAGGATACTGTACACAGGTTTCAGTTACATTGAATAAAAATGGATCAGTTACCGTGATAGATAATGGAAGAGGTATACCAATTGATATCCATAAAAAATACAAGAAACCAGCTGTAGAAGTTGTTATGACTACCTTATATTCAGGAGGAAAATTTGACAGAAAAACCTATAAAGTATCAGGAGGACTACATGGTGTTGGTGTCTCAGCAGTAAATGCTCTATCGTCCTGGCTTGAAGTTAAAGTTAGAAGAGATGGAAAAGAATATTATCAAAAATATGAAAAAGGAAAAACTATAAGTCCTCTGAAGGTCATAGGTAAATCAAGAGAAAATGGTACAACAATTACTTTTTTACCTGATTCTGATATTTTTGAAACAAATGAGTTTGATTATGAAACAATAGCAGCTAGATTAAAGGAAATTGCATTTTTAAATGCCGGATTAAAAATTGAAATATTTGAACAAAAAAGTGGTAAATGTGAAAGCTACCAGTTTAATGGTGGTGTCAGTGAATTTGTAACATATATAGATAGAAATAAGACCTCCTTACATCCAAACCCAATTTATTTCCAAGGTGAAAAAGAAGGAGTTCAAGTAGAAATAGCTCTTCAATACACAGATGGCTATACAGAAAATATTTTCTCCTTTGTAAATAATATCAATACAATTGAAGGTGGTACACATGTCTTTGGTTTTAAAACAGCTTTAACACGTGTTTTAAATGATTATGGGAAAAAAAATAAAATATTTAATAATAGTAGTTATGGTTTGAGTGGAGAAGATACCAGAGAGGGAATAACTTCTGTTATTTCTTGTAAAATCTTTCAACCACAGTTTGAAGGCCAAACAAAGGCAAAACTTGGTAACTCTGAAGTCAGAGGTATTGTCGAAAGTATCACATATGAAAAACTTTCTGAATTTTTAGAAGAAACACCAGCAGTTGCACGAACAATAATAGATAAAGCAGTAGTATCAAATAAAGCTCGAGAAGCAGCAAGAAAAGCTCGAGAATTAACCCGTAGAAAAGGCTTACTTGAATCATCTGCATTGCCGGGAAAACTTGCAGACTGCTCTAGTCGTGATCCCAGTATTTCAGAGCTTTATCTTGTGGAAGGTGATTCGGCAGGTGGGTGCTTTTCAGGTGATACAGAAATTTCTCTACTTGATGGTAGAAATATTACTTTTAAACAATTGGTTGAAGAACATAATAAGGGAATTGAACATTTTTGTTATACAATAAAAAACGATGGTAGAATTGGTGTTGAAAAAATTAAAAATCCGAGAATCACTAAGAAAAATACCGAAGTTGTAAAAATTATTCTTGACAACAATAAGGAAATTATTTGTACACCAAATCATCTGTTTATGACACAGGATTGTAATTATAAAAAAGCAATAAATCTTACAAAACAGGATTCTTTAATGCCATTAAACAAACAATTATCAAAAAAGGGACATCGAATTACAATCGAAGGATATGAATTAGTATATGATAATAATGATCATCGATGGATTTTTACACATCTTTTAGCAGATAAATGGAACATAGAAAATAATGTTTATAATCCTGATGTTGGACCACATAAACATCATATTGATTTTAATAAATTAAACAACAATCCAACGAATCTTATAAGACTTAATAATTTTGATCATCTTGAACTTCATAGAGAGTGTTTACAACATACTTTACTAACTGATGAAACAAAAGAAAAATGTAGAAGGATTAGACTTACAAAAGAATATCGGGAAAAAATCAGTAATAAAATGAAAGAACCCCGAATGCGAAAAATACTTAGTGAACGGGCGAAGAAACAGTGGAAAAATCCAAAATACAAAGAATATATGAAAAAGAAATATTTAGAGTTTTATTTAACAAATGAAATATACAGGAAAAAAAATCTAAACAGACTCAATATTGAACAACAAAAATACTGGGGAGAAAAAAAACATAGAGAGAAACAATCCAAAAGAGTTAAGGAATTCTATTTGAAACACCCTGAAATGAAAAAACAACTTTCCGAGCTTGCAAAAGTACAATGGCAAAATGATCTGTTATTAAATTGGAGACAAGAAAAAACAAAAGAACAATGGACTCCAGAATTTAGAACAAAACGAAAGGAGGCATATAACAAAACATATTACAAAAATACAATAAATGCTTTACGAGAAGTTTATGACAAATGCAACATGATAGATATCAAAGAATATGATTGTTTAAGAAAACAAACAAAAAATAAAAATCTTCTCCTTTTTAATACTTTTATCGATAGATTTTTTGAGGGAAATACTGAAAAAGCTGTTGAAGCTGTTGCAAACTATAATCATAAAATAACAGAGATAGTTCCACTATCTGAAAAAATTGATGTCTATGACATAGAGGTTCCTCATACACATAATTTTGCATTAGCATGTGGTATTTTTGTCCATAATAGTGCAAAGATGGCTCGTGAAAAAGAGTTTCAAGCTATATTGCCTTTAAGAGGTAAAATTCTTAATGTTGAGAAAGCAAGAATGGATAAAATCTTACAAAACAATGAGATTCTTGCTATGATTACAGCTATTGGTACTGGTGTTGCCGAGGAATTTAACTTAGAAAATGCACGTTATCATAAAATAGTACTAATGACTGATGCTGATGTGGATGGAGAACACATAAGAACTCTTCTTTTAACCTTCTTCTTCAGATATATGAGACCTCTTATTGATGCTGGATACTTGTACATTGCACAACCACCTTTGTATAAGATAAGTAAAGGAAAGACTACATTTTATTCATATTCAGAGCGTGAAAGATTACAAAAAGAAAAAGAACTAGGTGGAACAGGTATAAATATTCAAAGATACAAAGGACTAGGTGAGATGAACCCTGAACAACTATGGGAGACAACAATGAATCCTGAAAATAGGATTATGCATCAAGTAACAGTAGAAAATGCAGTTGACGCTGACAAATTATTTAGTATTCTCATGGGAGAAGCAGTGGAACCAAGACGAGAGTTCATTGAATTACATGCAAAAGAGGTAATCAACCTCGATATTTAAGGAGAAAACTTATGATTGATGATTCTATTAAAAAAGAAATTCCCCGTGACATTGAAAAAGAGATGAAAAGGGCATTTATTGATTATTCAATGAGTGTTATAATGAGCCGGGCTTTACCGGATGTAAGAGACGGTCTTAAACCGGTTCATAGAAGAATTCTGCATGCAATGAACGAAATGGGTTTGGTTCATGAAAAACCTTATAAAAAATCTGCTAGGATAGTTGGTGATACTTTAGGTAGATATCATCCTCATGGAGATCAAGCAGTATATGATTCCCTAGTTCGAATGGCTCAAGATTTTTCAATGAGATATCCACTTATTGATGGACAAGGTAATTTTGGTTCGGTTGATGGCGATTCACCAGCTGCTATGAGATACACAGAAGCACGTATGTCAAAAATTACAAAGCTCATGTTGCAAGATATAGATAAAGGAACTGTTGAATGGATGGATAATTTCGATGGATCATTAAAAGAACCCACAGTACTACCTGCCGTACTACCTAATTTGCTATTAAATGGTTCCTCAGGTATAGCAGTTGGTATGGCAACCAATATGGCCCCCCATAATCTATGTGAGGTTGTTGATGGTATAATTCGTGTTATTGATGAGCCGCAGATTTCAACTACTAGTTTAATGGAAATAGTAAAAGGTCCAGATTTTCCTACAGGTGGTATAATTTACGGTCGAGAAGGAATTCTAAGTGCGTATTCTTTGGGTAAGGGTTTAATAAGAATAAGAGCTAAAACCTTGATTGAAGAAAAAAAAGACAGAAAACAAATTATTGTAACCGAACTTCCATATTTAGTAAATAAAGCAAACCTACTGAAAAACATTGCTGATTTAGTAAAAAATAAAAAAATTGAAGGAATTTCTGATTTACGTGACGAAAGTGACCGTAAGGGCATGAGTATAGTAATTGAATTGAAACGCGATGCAATAGAAGATGTTGTTTTAAATCAATTATTTGAACACACTGAGATGCAGTCAACATTTGGTGTTCTGAATCTCGCTATTGTAAATGGGGAGCCGAAAATCCTAACTTTAAAGGAGATAATTCAATACTTTATTGAATTTAGAATTGAGATAATTACTCTAAAGGCAAAATATGATTTGAAAAAAGCACAAGAAAAAATCCATATTTTAGAAGGATTAATCATTGCACTAAAAAATATTGATGAAGTAATTAAAATAATAAGAAGTAGTAAAGAAGTAGATGAAGCAAAAAACCGTTTAATGAAAAGATTTGGACTATCAGAGTTACAAACAAAAGCTATTCTTGATATGAGACTCCAGAAATTAACAGGTATGGAAATAGAATCTGTACAAAATGATTACAATGAAACAAAAAAACTTATAGAAGAACTACAACAACTTTTGAGTGATAAAAACAATATATTAAATGAAATAAGAAAAGAGCTGCTGCAAATTAAACAACAATTTGGTGACGAGCGCCGAACCGATATTGTTGAAGCCGAAGCTGATATTGAAATTGAAGATTTAATACCTGTACAGGAAGTTGTTGTTACAATTACTGATAGTGGTTATATAAAACGTATTCCTTGTGAAACCTACAAAACTCAGCATCGTGGCGGAAAAGGACTAATTGGAATGGATACAAAAGAGGAGGACATAGTAGTTGACTCTTTTATCACTTCAACTCATGATTATATCATGTTTTTCACAAATTATGGGAAAACTTTTTGGTTAAAGGGTTATAAAATTCCAGAGGGAAGCAGACACGCTAAAGGTAAAGCAATAATAAATCTACTGCCACGCCTAGAAGAAGGAGAATATGTTGAAACAACTATTCCAATACATGAATTTGATGACAAGCATTATCTAGTTTTTGTAACAAAGAACGGTAAAATTAAAAAAACTGTTCTTTCTGCATATAGTAACATAAGAGTTAATGGAATTAGAGCAATAAAATTAGATGAAGGTGATGAACTAGTTAGTACAAAAATTTCAGATGGTAAAAAAACAATTATGATAGCTACAGCAAATGGTCAAGCATGTAGATTTGATGAAATAGAAGTACGTCCTATGGGGCGGGTTGCAGCAGGTGTTAGAGGTATTAGACTTAAAAAAAATGACAAGGTTGTTTCAATGGAAACAGTTGGAGAAGAGGGAAACCTTCTTACCATAACTGAAAATGGATTTGGAAAAAGATCCCCCATTAAAAATTACAGAAAAACACATAGAGGTAGCAAAGGTGTAAGAACCATTATCACTAATGAAAGAAACGGAAAAGTAATTTTTGTAAGAGATGTTGTTGATGAAGACGAGATAATGCTTACCAGTAAAGACGGAATGATGGTAAGAGTACCAGTTGAAGATATCAGGATACAAGGCAGAAACACAATGGGTGTAACTATCATGAAACTAAATGAAGGAGATAAAGTTGTATCTGTTGCAAAAATATTTGAAAAAAAAGAAGAGCTAAGCTGCGTGACAGTTTAATAATTTATTGTTAAAAAGAAAAAGAAGAAAAAAATTTTACTTCCCGTTAATTTTATTTTTTCTTTCTTGTAAGTACTACAGCAATAATAGCTAGTATCACAATTACTATTATTGCAATGATTAACAATTGGTATTGTTGCCAAAATGTCATTGGTTCTTTTTGGTTTGGATAGGAAGTTGCACCAAATGGCATATGACCGCTAACCGAGACTTCTGTGTTATATCTTAAAGGCAGTGTATCTTCTTGTTTCCAGTTGTTTGCATCACTATAATCTGTACCTGGAACAAACATCCTCAATTCCGGATCGCCAAAGTAAACAACATTTTCTGATACATCCCACCACCATTGTGGAGGATCAGAGATATATAAAATACCTACATGACTTATACCTTTTGTATATGCCTCGCCAACTGTATCACCAAGAATAATATCACGAGGAATAGACTGTCCCCAAACTGTGCCATACCAAGAAGTTGGCCATGGATCTTGTATCTGGAATACTGAGCCATGTCTTATGAGACTTAGATGGAAATAGGTATTAGATGTTTGGCAAATGCTTGTTATAAAACCAACTGAGTGCAGATTATCTAAAAGTGATTCTATTTCAATTGATGTTTTCCAATCATTTTGGAATTGGCTAAAAGTCAGACTTGCTATTACTCCATCATATCGATTATCTGTCTCAAATGGGTCTATAAATGGAATAAGCTTGTTTAGAAGTTCTCTAACCGGTTTACGAGCCAATGCCCAATCATAACCAGTTGCAGGCATTAAA
>Ga0209536_100007845_pt1 | contig 16134 bp, 11 predicted proteins | sample DeeMarSeWOR28_12_FD_187461 | JGI IMG/M metagenome (GOLD analysis project Ga0209536, IMG submission 187461) | Marine sediment microbial communities from White Oak River estuary, North Carolina - WOR-2-8_12 (SPAdes) (version 2) | ecosystem: Environmental > Aquatic > Marine > Intertidal zone >...
TCACCGGCATCCGGTGTGTTTGTACTTGTGAACTCAATGGACTCGAATGTCTTCACTCTCAGATTATCTGAATCAGATGATAGTGAACCGCCAACCATTCCTAACGGATTAACTGCTTCCGATATTTCAGCAAACGAAATTAACCTGGACTGGAATGTATCCACCGACAATACGGCTGTTACCGGATATGAAATATACCGCAACGGTTCTTTAATTGGGTTAAGCCCCACCAATTCCTATCAGGATACAAATCTGTCGCCTTCAACTACTTATGCCTACACCGTATCGGCTTATGATGCTGCAGGTAATATTTCAAACCCGTCGGATGCGGTAACGGTTACGACTTTGTCCGTATCGGGAGAACAAATAACCTCGTTTCAATTGACATCCGAAGAAAGCGGAAATCTTCCATTTACGGTCGGTTTGGGATTTAGAAAAGGCGATATTTCAGGCGTTCCCGTACTTGACATTCCGGATTCACAGGTTATTGTAAAAAAACGCTGGCGCGACAATAGCGTCAAACACGCCATTGCCTCCGGACACGTAGTATTAGCGGCGGGAAGCCCCGAGACAATCCACGTTTTAAGTGCTTCGAATCAGGAACCTGGAACTCCCTTGGCTGCTGAGGACATTGAAGCCGCAGCTCCTTCAGCCACAGTACAACTTGGCAGTATTGGATCGGTGAATCTGTCGGATCTGTTGCCTTTCCCTTTCCGTACATGGATAAGCGGTCCCGAAATGGTTGAAGCACATTATCGGAGTTCGGTAGGAAGCGATCCGAGCTTGACGGTCTGGTTCCACGTTCGCCTGTATAAACAGGGGAGAATATTTATCAGGATAGTTGTCGAGAATGGGTACTTGGATGTCGGCTCCAGCGGAAAAACATATACACCGACCGTAACCATGGACGGAGAAACTGTCTTTGACAACAACGGTTTGTCTATCAGTCACTATTCCCATACACGCTGGAGTGTGGAAGGATGGATTAATGGCGATCCTCAGGTAATCCCGAAACATGACACGGAATATCTCATGGATACAAAACTTGTGCCAAATTACATGATCTCAAGTCCCGACAGCTCAACCTTGGACAATATGTATCAGTCGTATCGGCCAATGGAGAACGGCGATTGGACAGTCAGCATGGGAGATGCCGGATATCAGAATCAGATTGGTTTACTTCCGCTCTGGGATGCCCTCTATATTACCTCTAACGGAGATCCGAGAGCCTTTAAATCCGTATTGGCGAACACCGAGGCACTGAACAGTTACCCCATTTTGTGGACTGACAGCAACACGGGATTACCGACGCTGCCGTCAGACCGTCCAACCTGGACCATCGAGGGGGAAAATGGCGAAGGCGAAACTTCAATTGGTGCGGGTCCGCTTTCATGGGATGTTGCACATCATGGCTCCGGTGGATATCTGGCTTACCTTATTACGGGGGATTATTATTCCCTGGAAACAATGCAATACCAGGCTTCCCTCTGCTACCTGATTCACCCCTCCGGTTACGGCTCAGGTACGGAACGAATATTCTTCGGTCAAACAAGGGGTGCGGCCTGGTGCCAACGTACCGTCGGTCAATTAGCCGCGATAGGCCCGGATGATCCCATTACGGCAGATTATCAAGCCCTCCTGGAAAGCAACGTAAATTATTGGAATGGAATACGTCAGCAAGTAGGTGAAAACGCAATCGGTTATCTGTATTCCTACGAGATTGGCCAGTACGGTGGACCGGGGATCGTCGCACCATGGCAACAGGCTTTCTGGGTTCAAACGTACGGGTACCTCAGTGATATCGAACCCTTTCCTGTTACGAGTGCATTGGCGGTAGTAAGAAATTTTCTCTACAAATCAGCAGTTGGAATCCTGGGCCCTGTCGGCAGCGACAACTACTGTTACACAAAAGCATCCCGCTACACGATTGCAATTTCCGATACTTCCAATGAGGATCCCACTACATGGTACAGGTCTTGGGGAGATGTCTTTTATGGGACTTTCGGCACCCAAAACTCTTCGTGCGGAAACATCTTGGAAGGAGACTCGGGAGGAGATCCTGCATATGCATCTACCGGATATTGGGGCAACCTTATGCCCGCAATAGCTTATGCAGTGGATCATGGAGCTGCAGGGGCTTCCGACTCGTGGAGCCGGTTGACCACTGCTGCTAATTGGTCAACTGTTCAAAACAGCGGTTTCAACAACATTCCCATTTGGGGCATTGTACCGAGGACGCAATCCCCTTCCGTTTTACAACCCCCTTCCAATTTACGCGTTATTCCCTAGACTGCTCTTTAACTCTCTACAAGAATTCCATAGCACTGTTCCTATGAAAGTACTATCCGCAACAACACTCTTCCCTAATAATATGAGGCCTAATCATGGAGTGTTTGTAAAAGAAAGACTCACCAGGCTCGCTGCCTTGCCTGATGTAGAATTAAAGGTCATGGCTCCGGTTCCATACTTCCCAAAATGGAAAATCAGTCATCGTTGGGAATATTCACAGGTATGCAAAAGAGAAGTTATCGAGAATCTGGACATTCGACATCCGCGATATTTTATAACTCCAAAATTCGGCATGCCTTTTTACGGATACCTTATGACCGCATCGCTTTACCCGGCAATAAAAATGATTCAAAAGAAGTTTGATTTTGATGTCATAGATTCCCACTATGTATATCCAGACGGGTTTGCTGCAGTTCAGATTGGAAGAATTCTGAAAATACCGGTAACCATTACGGCAAGGGGCAGTGACATTAACCTGTTTTCCAAATTTTACACCATTCGCCCTCTCCTGAGAAATTGCCTTAACAACGCCGATCAAATTATTACAGTCAGTCAAAATTTAAAAGATACAATTCTCGACTTACGAATACCGTCTGAAAAGATCCATGTAATTCCAAATGGCGTCGATAGTGATAGATTTCATCCAATTCCTCAAACTACAGCACGCAAACGGTTGGGATTGCCGCAGGATATAAAAATAGTACTTTCCGTAGGGAATCTCGTTGAGCTTAAAGGATTCGACATTCTTATAAAATCCATTAAAAAACTAAGGGATGTTGATGGATATCACGATCTCATGTTGATTATTGTGGGAGAAGGCGACCGGCGAGAACACCTGGAGCGCATGATAGATGCACTTGAACTGACAGATATCGTTTCTCTTAAAGGGAATATCCAAAATAAAGAATTATATCAATGGTATAATGCCGCCAACCTTTTTTGTCTGGCCAGCAGCCGTGAAGGTTGGCCGAATGTAATCCTTGAATCTCTGGCATGTGGAACTCCCGTTGTGGCGACACACGTTGGGGGCATTCCCGAAATCCTTACTTCCAGGCAGATAGGCTTCATATGTGACCGGGATGAAAAAAGCATCGCAGAAACTATTCAATCGGCACTATTTCAACCATGGGACCATGAGTTCATTGTCCGATATGCGAACAATCACACATGGGAAAAAGCCGCTTTATCCGTCTATAAGGTATTAGAAAAAACTCTAAACCGGTCTAGCCCGGCGCCGTCTTAAAGAGTATGAATTAACGGATTCCCCCAGTTGTTCCAAAACGATTCTGCCAGAGACGAAACATCAATACATTCCAAAGTTGAGATGACCAGTCTCTCATCCCCGATTGGTGTTGGCGCCACATTTTATTTATAAAGGAACTCGAAAGATAGGGATCCTCACGTTCTATAATGTAAGCTTTAGCAAAATCATGAATTCCGCCACGAAACCATTCCGCCAGTGGAACTGCAAATCCCATCTTCGTCCTATAGATTGTACTGACGGGTATATACGGTTCCATCGCCTTTTTGAAAAGATACTTCCCGGTGCTTCCGCGGAGTTTTAATGAAGACGGAATACGGGCCAGCAGCTCCATAACCTTGTGGTCTAAAAGGGGGCATCGTACTTCCAGAGATACCGCCATACTTGCACGATCGACCTTTGCTAAAATATCATCGGTTAAATATGTTTTGATGTCTAAATACTGAATCCGGGACAAAGGATCCGTTGTGCCCGCTGAATTGTAATAATGGCGGAAAATATCCTGGGTTGTGTAATCCTTCAGGCCGGCCATCAGGTCATTAGACAGGATGCGCGGCTTATCATCGCGGCGAAAAGTCGACATCGTTTCGAAATAACCCTCGACAGGATCATACGAAAGACTCTGGAAAGTTGAACGGGCCCGGAAAATTCTTGGAGCCCAATCCATCTTGGGATAAAGCACGCTTAGTGGACCGAATATTTTTTTTCGGAGGCTGTACGGTAAAATTCTGCGCACCTTATTCTCCCGCACATCGAAAAGATAGCGGCGATACCCGGCGAAATTTTCATCTCCACCATCACCGCTTAGTGCAACCGTGACACGCTCGCGCGCTACCTTGCTTACGTAATATGTAGGCAGGGCGGATGAATCCGAGTAAGGCTCGTCATAGTGCCAGGCTAATTTTTCAATGACTTCTATTTTATCCGGGGTGACCGTCCGTTCGTAATGATCGGTTTTCAAATATTCTGCAATCTCCCTGGCGTAGCCCGATTCGTCAAATTTATCTTCCTTGAATCCGATTGTAGCCGTTCTGACAGGCTGGTTCATAATACGGCTCATCATGGCAACAACTGCAGAGGAATCAATTCCACCGGACAGGAAAGCTCCCAGCGGCACTTCACTCATGAAACGAATTCGGATCGCCTCCTCAAATTGTTCCAGGAATTGCTCTATCCATTGAGCTTCAGTAAGATCATGTTCTTCCCGGAATTTCAGGTCCCAGTAACATATTTCCTGAACGGATTTTCCGGAGACTTTTAAATAGCATCCAGGGCGGACTTTTCGAATCCGGCTATAAATTGATTTCGGTGCAGGAATATAGCCTAGTGAAACGTAATCGCTGATAGCCTGATCGTCTATTTCCAGACTAAGATCCGGATGGCACAGTATCGATTTAATCTCAGAAGCAAAAACCAGTTTTTCGTCATCCAAATAGTAATAAAGCGGTTTTTTACCAACACGATCCCTTGCCAGAATCAGAGAGCGTTCGGATTGATTCCAAAGAGCAAACGCGAACATGCCTCGAAGCATGGACACAAATTCGTCCGGATACTGTTCATAAAGGTGAACGATCGTTTCCGTATCACTGCGTGTGCGAAACTGGTGTTTGTCACTTAATGTATGATTCAGATCTGCATAGTTGTAGATTTCACCATTGTAAGTGATCCAGACTGTCCCATCTTCATTGGAAAGAGGTTGCCTCCCGGAAGCAAGGTCGATGATGCTCAACCGCCGATGTGCGAGGGCGAAACCGTGATCCGTGTGGACACCGGACTGATCAGGTCCCCTGTGTTCCTGCATGTCGGACATTCGAACGGCTAATTCACGGTCAACAGGCCTTTCGTCAAAATATATAAAACCAGAAATTCCACACATAAACAGCTCCACAAAAAATTGGCGAGAATTGGGATTAGGTGCGCTCGAACGATGTCTTTAGCCGCAGAGAACATCTTAAAATTGGGAATTATTGATTTTCTTGATCACAATTGATGTCAATGAAGGAAAACAATCCCGGTGTATCAGAACCATTTGGCCTCTACGGAACTATCCGTAAATTTCTTGGCGGAAGAGGCGGGATCGTATCAATCGGCTCTGCCGGATAGACGGTTGTTCCTGGTGCATCCAAATTCGAATCAAAATCATCCAGAATCAGCACCCTCTCAGAATTATCGGGATTAAAATTTGCTGTACCGCCCGTAGCATAGGTGCCTATCAGACTGGCCGAATTATTATCGGGATTCCACCACCAGGCTTTTATTTGTGTTCCTCTCATTTCGGACAGATTCACAGTGATTTCCGTGGATGTTGGAAACCAAATGATCGCTGTTTCACCATCACTCGTCTTTGCCGCGCTCTTGTAATCCGGATCGGTTGTCAATCCCTTCCCGGATACGACAAGCGCGTTATCGTAGTCCGGTTGCATTCTCCACCAGGCCCGTGATCGCATCAATTTACCCATGTTCGAAGTAATTTGGGAACCAGGAGAATTAATTCCATAACTGCTATCCCAGCCGGGGTCGAACAACCATATCGGTCTATTGCCGAAAAAATGTCCAACCAACGCCCCGCCTAAATAGGCGGCGAAAAATTGCTTTTCCCAATCGACGCTGCTATCTGCATATTCTCCTTCGTAATAGCCCTCAATGAAATAGAACGGTTTGGCTCCGCTTCGATCGTAATCGCGCTTGATGTCGTTTGCAGGGGTACTGTTGTCCGAATATGTCGAATTGATATCCAACCAGGGTTCATTATAGTCGTCCATCGCGCTTCTATACCTACTGCTATGCGCCGTATGCGGTTGCCTCGTGTCATAAGTCTTGATGCCGGTCACGATTGAAGACACCCGGCTACAAAGCGGCGGGCATTCGCCGCAAGCGGCATCCCCGCCACTCACCCAAATAATATTTCCTTGATCTTTATAGCGGTTCCCTAAAAATTCCCCGTATGCCACCATGTCTGCATCGGTTTGACCGTACATTTCCCCTGCCCAGCCTTCAGAGCCGCAACCAACGCCAAGATATGCAGGAAAAAGAAAAACGACAATATTTCTGCTCTTTGCTTCATTCAGGATGTAATCGATATGCGTCCAATAGGATTCATTGGGTACCGACCAATCGGAGCTGCCGCTGGTAAAGGGAGGTTCGTTTGCATAGTTGTATGGCGGATTGTCTGCAAATGCATGCTCGATTGCGTTTACAATAATAGCCGTAAAACCCTTGGACTGCCTATTGTTCAAGTACGTTACCACATCAGCTTCATCCAATTGAGCGGCCATGCTCCAGGCGGTATCGCCGACAATTAAAAACGGAACCCCGTCCTGATCTATGAGAAATTGTCCTGTCCCATAAATGCGCAACGGCCAGTTTACGGCAAATGCAATATCCGTCATTCCGATTACCAACAACAATGAAACGAAAATGAAAACAGTCTTTGTCTTCATTTTGCCATCCTCCCGATATCTTTATACGCAGGGTCATCTGTTTTTCCGCATAAATTTACTTGATAAGCATGATTTTAACTGATTCTTTCATAGCTCTGCACATTTAAAATGGACGCTAGGTATTAGTTAGTTTCTGTCGCGAAACTCATGCTATCATATTTCTTAACTTCGACAATCCTTGGAGTGCGCAAGCTTGCTTGCGCCTTAAATTTATTTAAATGTAATACTTAAAGAAGGCGGCAGCAAGCTGCAGCACTCCAAAAAAGGCGCCAAAAGATCAAAAGAATTGTAGAATCTGCAGTTTCGCGACAGAAACTAGTTAGTTATAGCGTCGCCAAACAGGTTGTACCGGCCTGCTTTTTAGATATTTTTCAACACCCTCATCAAGTGCTTTTCTGTAAACCGCTAAAGCCTCATGGATAATTTCGACCGTTTGATCAATGATATCATCGGTATGAGAATAGCTGAGTATCAAACTCGGCGCCAGGATACCGCGTTTCACTGTTTCTTGAAGAAACAGTGTTCTATATATTTGCGACGGTTTTTTGTCTTGATCGCACGTGCCATAAACGAGGCAAGAGGGTTTTCCACCCACCGTAAAATACCCATCCAGATGGTGTTCTTCAATCGATCGTTGAATGCCCTCGGCCAACCGGCGTCCGAGGTTCCAGAGAGTCTCTATGACCGGCTCCTGTTTGTATATTCGGATCGTTTGTTTTGCGGCTGCCAGGCAATGACCTTCAGCTCCATGAGTCAGGGAGAGTAAAAATACCCGTTCCCTGTCGTGGCGAATTCCACCGAGGTCCATAATTTCTTTTTTGCCGACCAGCGCAGATACAGAGAATCCGTTTGCAATACCTTTTCCAAATGTGGAAAGATCCGGAATGACGCCGTGATAGGCTTGACCACCACCAAGATGCCACCGAAAACCCGTGATCATTTCGTCAAAAATGAAGACAGCGCCATTGAGTTCGCATAATTTTTTTGTTTCATGCAGAAAGTTGTCTTTCGGATCCGTACCTTTATCAGGCTCCATTATCAACGCGGCAATTTGGTTTGGATAGGTTTCAAACAGATCGCGAACACTTTGTATATCATCGTACCTGAATGTCACAGTCAGGTTCTGAATGGCTTTGGGGATCCCGGAATTCATCGGTGTTGTAGCGATAAACCAGTCGTTGACGGAAAAAAACGGATGGTTCTCACAAACCGCTATTAAATCTCTTCCAGTATAGGCGCGCGACAAACGAATCGCTCCGTCAGTCACGTCGGAACCGTTTTTGCCGAACTTCACCATTTCGGCTCCGGATATGCAACTCAACAGTTCTTCGGCACATTCGAGTTCAAGAAATGCTGGACGCACAAAATTATTTCCCAGCTGGAGCTGCCGGGAAACGGCCTCATTTACCGGTTCGTACGCGTGTCCCAGGGTAACAGCGCGCAAGCCCATACCATATTCTATAAACTTGTTTCCATCCAGGTCCCAAACGTGGCAACCCTTACCACGGTCGATATATAGAGGGTACTGTTCAGGGTATTGATCGTCACCTTTTGCGTAAGTATGGGAACCGCCGGGAATTAAAGAGTGAAATTTTTCTTGAATTTCTAAAGATCGAGTGAGTTCCATCGTAGCCTCTGTGTTTTGTGTTGTTATTCATTTATGGATACCAAGAATGAACTTGCGGCAATAGAATGCCTCAGCATAAAGGGAATTTGATTCGATACCCCGAAGACGTAAGATAGAGCGGAAACAATCCTCGGTAAACCATGATTTCTGTTTTTGAGACTCGAAAGCCTCAAGGATTAACTTTAATTTTTTACTGCAAACTTCATCATCAATCGGAACGTAAAGATTGGGCGTTCCCATCCCCCCATCATATTTTGGAACTTCATATTCCAAAATTAAATGATCCCTGAAGGTGTTCCATGTCAATTCTGAAATCAACCTATGATCCTGGTGCAGATCGTCTCTATGGTGCGTAATTACGAGATCCGGAGAAAATTGCGTTTTTAATGCTTCAAATTCTTCCTTTATTTGGTAACCAAGATAGGGGAAAAAACCGTCACGATAACTCCCGACGACGCATTTGACTTTTGTCTTGTTCCCCGTGAACAGAACCGCGCTTTTTTCAGCTTCTTTTTTTCGGACTTTGTCGGAACTGAAGACTTTCCAGAGAATCTCAATTCCCGGATTCTCCTCAACCAATCTCAAGATGGTTCCGCCACATCCGATTTCAATATCGTCGCAATGGGCTCCGAGGCAGAGCACTTTCATCCTGTGAACATCGGACTGTTTGAATAAAAGGGGCAACATACGTTTTAGCAAATCCTTATTCTTATTATATGGAACACGTGATTGGCGATCCCTATGTTTTTGTAACGTTGGGCTTCATCCTTGTCATGAAGTTTGACAAGATTCCCTGTATCAGATTCATTACGAGTTTTTCCGCTGCTAGGGGACGACCGGCAAAAAGCCACAGAGAGCCGTCGACAACAACAAATGCAACAAATCCCGTTAGAATCAAAACCGCTGCCGCAAATATAATTTGCATCGTGGCATCGACCGGCATTAAGAAGAACTTAACAAGTTGTACTGCAAAGTACATGCCTGTCACTGCAATAAGAGGACGATAAAGTTGGTATGCTATCATTCGAACGTTCAGGTTTAAAACACGAATAAGTATTAAAAACCAAACAATACTCATAACCGCACAAGTCAATAAATACGCCATTGCAGCTCCCACGGGTCCCACCTCTACAATAAAAATCCAAACGGAGGGTAGTAAAATAACGACACGCAGAGCCGAGATCCAGGTTAGAAACCACGGTTTTCCTTTGCTTAGGAATACTGCTCCCGCATTCGAACTTAGTGATGCAAAGCCTCCCGCGACAGCCAAAACCTGTACTATCGGGATCGCATGCAACCATTTTTCTCCCAATAGCAACGGGATTAATACATCCGCCGTAACAGCAATACCCACTGCTGCCGGCATTGCTATTAACGCAATCACACCGATAACGCTAAGGTATCCCTTCTGTAATTCGACAGAATCAATCTTATTCATTTTCACATAACCAGGGAATACCGCACGATTAATAGGTGCAATCATTTCCGATGTCGGCAACATGGCTATGTCATAGCCTACTGAAAACAGGCCCAATGTATTTTCGCCTGCGGCTTTACCTATTATTAATTCAGGACCACGTTGCCCTAAAAAGACCAGAAGGTTGTCGAAATAAATCCATTTAGAAAAACTTACAAGCTTTTTGAAAGCAGATAATTGAAATTTGGGCCGATACGGATGCAGTATAAAACTGAGAACCAGTTCAGCGCTACGATTCGCAATTATTCCCACTACCAACGCCCAATAATTTTCCAGAATAAAGGCCAATCCGACTGTTACAAAAAATGAAAATAATTTTGATCCATTGACCAGGATAAATTCGATCTGAAAGCGCATATCACGCTGAAAATACATAACTCCAATATTTTTAAAGCCGGCGATCAGCAGAGATCCTGCCAATGCCAATATTATTGGAACCAAATTCGAATTACCGTAAAATCGGCTTATAGGAACTCCCAATGCCATAAGCAATACGGCCTGAAAAGTACAAATCATGGCCTGAAAAGTCCATGCGGTATTCAGATCTTCATCAGCCAAATCCTTTTTTTGTACGAGGTAGATATGAAGGCTGTAGGCATTCACCAATTCCACAAGGGAGACAAAAGCCGTTGCGATCGCCACTAGTCCGAAATCGTCAGGAACAAGCAGGCGAGCAAGAATCAACGTGCTGAGAAACCCGATACCACGGTTGGCCAACCGCATACTGACCGTCCATGTGGCGCTTTTGGCTATTTCACGATTTATGCTCATTGTTTCCAAAATTTATCCCTGAAACTCTATATATGATCGGCATTAAATAAGCGTGGCTGAAGGAAATAAACATCAACTGTGCAAGTGATGGAAGCAGCCGTGAAACGTCCTGCAATCGGCAGTATGGATGCCATACATCCCATACGAACCGATTCGACTTTTCCTTTTCTGATTCACAGAGGTTCTGGTTGGATCCGAAGCAGCGACAGGAATTCCAGACATATCTTTTTCCGATCCCATATTACCATACGCAATACAAATGCTAATGAACGGAGTTTTTCAATTGCAGGGATTGATGCGCGTAAGATACTCAAAAAATTATCGACATATCTTCTTGTTTGAATTAACTTCATGGGCTTTTTTCTCTGAGGATTATACACTTTTTGTAATTCCATCGAAGTAAGCAATGAAGTAAAAGTATCCCTGCTCTGACGGCGATACAGCAAAATATCGGGCAACAGACGGAATCGGCCATACAGGACCAATTCAGCCATCAGAGCTATGTCTCCGGAAGGATAAGGCCGATCAAGTCCTGTATGCCTTAAGACTTCAAGACGAAATACTCCACATTGCATGTTATTAAGACGTATTTGACGGCAAATGTTTACAAAACGTTCGCTTGGACGATCCTGGGCAAAACTGCTGTCTCCATCATAAACCTCTATAGGCGTTTCATCTTTGTCGACAAGCTGTGTCCGTCCATAACAGAGCACGATCCCGGGATCACCGTTGAGAACTTCTACGCATTTTTCAATCATGTTTGGAGCGCAATAGTCATTTGCCGAAGCCCACTTAAAATAGACTCCGGATGCTTTATGAACTACAACATTCCAGTTGCGGGGCGCTCCAATATTTTTGTTCTGACGGATATAGCGAATTCTTGAATCACGAAGGACATATTCTTCACATATTCCACGAGTTCCGTCATTCGAGGCATTGTCTGAAATAATAATTTCCAGATTGGAATAAGTCTGATTCAGAATGGAGTCCAACGCGCGCGCCAGATTTTTCTCCCCGTTGAATACCGGAATACCGACTGAAACTAGAGGCTTTTTTGCAATTAATGTATTTATCAACTGTGGAATCCACTTATTGTTTTAGAGATCGCGTTGCCAGAGTTCCCACGGAGCTTCTCCTTGTGAATGGAGAAGTTCGAGGTTGTGCTTGTCCTTGAGAGTGTCCATTGCCTGGAAGAAACCCGGGTGACAATTGGCTATTAATTGCTTTTCACGAACAAGTCTTTGGAAGGGTTCAATAACAAGCTCCTCCCCATCATGGATATATTTGAAAATATCCTTTCGAAAAATAAAATATCCGGCATTGATAAGAAGATTGGTATCCGCAATGGGTTTAATATCGGCTATGGAACCATCCTGTCCCACTGTAACAGCATGAAAACTCAGGTTAGGTTTCACACACAGGAAAGATGCAATCTTGCTGCTCTTAATAAAGGTTTCAATGCTCTGGTTCATATCCAGATCCGTAAGGCCGTCGGCATAATTTGCCAGAAAAACATCCTCCTCTTCCAGATATTTTTTGACTGCCACAAGGCGTTGCCCTATGTTGGAATGAACGCCGGTATCGGCGAACGTGATCTCCCAATCATGAATATCGCTGTTGTGCAAATCCAGCTTCTTGCCTCCCCAGGAAAGTGTAAAATCGTTTGAGAGGCACTCATCGTAATTCAGGAAGTAATTTTTGATGATATCTCCCCGGTATCCAAGACAGAGAATGAATTGCTTGTGTCCGAAGTGTGCATAGTATTTCATGACATGCCAGAGTATGGGGCGATAGCCAATTTCAATCATTGGCTTGGGCAAACTGCTGTCCGTTTCCCTAATTCGCATACCTAAGCCGCCGCAAAAAATTACTACTTTCATAGAACCTCTCTTAATATTTCAATGAGTTCAGAACAAAGCCGAACTCAAGGGAAAACAGTGGGGGATGGGATGGGCACAAAAAATTGTCCACCCCAGCCTCGGATATGCGCCATCTGTTGCATGATTTCATCCTTCAGATTCCATGGAAGAATGAACACATAATCCGGCCTGGTTTCTGTGATCCTGTCGGGATGATAAATGGGTATGTGCGTGCCGGGCAGGAATTTTCCCTGTTTGTGCGGGCTGCGGTCTACGGTGTAATCAATGAAATCCGTCCGGATTCCGCAGTAATTAAGGAGCGTATTTCCTTTACCCGGGGCTCCGTACCCTACGATAGTTTTGCCGGATTTCTTTGCATGGATCAGGAATTCAAGAAGTTGGTACTTCGTTTTCTCGACCTGTTCCCCGAACGATTCGTAATATTCAAGCTTATCGCAGCCGGCAACCTTCTCCCGTTCCAAAAGCGCCGTTACCTTTGAACTTTCAGGCTTTGAGCCGTCTTCCTGGTGGCATCCGTATACCCTAAGCGAGCCGCCGTGAGTTGAGATTTCTTCAACATCGAAAACCTTCATGCCGTGTGCCTTGAATATATGGTCGGTTGTCAGGAATGAAAAATACGAGAAGTGTTCATGGTAAATGGTATCGAATTGATTTTCCGCCACCAGACGTAACAGATGGGGAAATTCAAGTGTGATTACGCCATTCGGCTTAAGCAGGATCTTCATTCCGGCGACGAAGCTGTTGAGATCGGGCACTTGAGCAAGTACGTTGTTGCCCAATATCAGATCCGCTTTCTTGCCTTCTTCCGCCAATTCCCCGGCCAATTCCCTGCCGAAGAATTTCACCAGGGTCGGGACGCCTTTTTCCTCCGCCACGACAGCTACGTTCGACGCGGGTTCAATGCCCAATACCGGTATGTTTCTACCCACAAAATACTGAAGAAGATAGCCATCGTTGCTTGCGAGCTCAACCACAAAACTATCCTTATCAAGCCCGAATTGTTCAATCATTTTATCGGTGTATGCCTTGGCATGTGCCAGCCAGGAATCGGAATATGACGAAAAGTAGGCATAATCACTAAAAATATTTTCAGGAGCGACATATTCCTCGAGCTGGACGAGAAAGCAGTTTGAGCATACCTTCACATGCAGCGGATAAAACGGTTCCATTTGGTTCAGCCGGTCCTGGCTGACATAGCTCTCACATAACGGAGACATTCCAAGATCAACAAAAGTCTGCGTTACATCGGCTCCACAAAATCGGCACTTTGTTTTTGGCGTCATAATCATTCAGTCGTATTTGGAATATGGATTTATGTTCGTGTACAAGCAGCACCTTCGTTATCAGCAGAAAGGCCGGTGCCGCTCCGACCTGGTTCTGGGGCGTTGTTTGAATATCATATTTCTCACGACAGGATACAGGTTGCATCCGACTTGCCGGCATTCCTATTCTTCGGCAAGCAGGCCGTGCTCTATAAGTATATCGGCACTTTTTTTAAGGAGATTAAAATCCAGGCATGAGCGTTCGGCAATATCAAGGATACTGTGTTGACCGTCGGAAAAGTTGAGGATCCACAGGAGCGCCATCTCATCCTCGGGACTGGCCACACGCCCACCGGTTGTGCGGTATAAGCCACGCTTTCCCAGTTGCGGCTCGCATTTGGCATTCAGATTTTTATAGGTCCTATTGGATTCAAGTGCTGATAAAATTGAAAGGATTTTTGAAAATGAATCCTCCAGCTTAGACGCCTTGATAAATTCCAGATTATCCGCTGATGTATGGTATTCAGGGAAGCGACCGTGGGGAGTTCTGGACAGGCAACCTACCGGCAAATTGAATCCCGGTGAACAGAACTGACGTTCATCGTATCCATAAGGAGAAAAGTCTTCTATCTCATATGGATTGCCGGATGTACGGAGGACATATTCCACAATCCGATCAATTTCAGCGTTCCCTCTCCTGCTTCTCTTGTAGGTCATTTCGCCCGAATCGCCGAGGCAGGCCAGAATCAATCCATGTTTGATCTTTTCAGTCCGCTCCTCGTTCAATGCAAGCCATGCGATGGAACCGATCGTTCCGGGAATAAAAAGAAATCTCCAGGAATACCTGCGGGCAACGGAATGAATGTACTTTGCCAGGAAAACGGCGATTGCCACGCCTGAGAGATTATCATTACACAGGGATGGATGACACGTATGGCAGGATAGTAAAACCTCGTCCTCCATCTCTCCGGGAAGATACAACTCCCCTAAAGTCATACTCCCATTCTGGAGCGAGGAATCGATACATACTTCGTACTCCCCTTCATCCAGTTTCAATAACTCGTTATGAGACAGGCAGAAGCCCCAGTTCTCCTTGTAATAGGAAGTCCTGTAAGGAATCCAGTCCGGGTGTTCCGGCAGTGAATACAGATGAGTCTTGAGTGCCTCGAGGGTGATTGTTTCTTGAACAGGGATACTGTAATTGAGAACGTGTAGATTGGAAGCGTTGAAATCGATTACGCGTCGGCCTTGATCATTTTTCACATACGCATCGCGAATATTCCACTCTTTGGGGACGGTCCAATCAAACACTTGAGTCCCGGTCGGCACCTCATGCAGCGTGATGGGAATATGGCCCTGAATGACCTTTAAGGTCCTCCGGAGGCCGTTGCCGGTTATGCTGCGGCATAGGGGATACAGTTCGCCTATGAAGGCATGTAGTTCCCGCCCGATCTTTTGAAATTCCAGTTCTTTTTTAAGGTTTGAAATATCCACAAGAAAAATACTCTAGCCTGTAAAATCGGGGTAGGTGCGGTCCCGGTCGGTCATAATCCTTTCAGCAGCGGGCCATTCAATGGCAAAAGCCGGATCGTTCCATCGAACTCCACGAGCATGTTCCGGAGAATAAATCTGGGACATCTGGTAAAAAATTTCCGAATTAGGCGCAAGGGTCTGAAATCCGTGGGCGAAGCCTTCCGGTACATAAAGCATATTACCGTCCTTCGCCGTCAGGACAATCGCAAAGTGCCGTTTGAATGTCTCCGAGCCGGAACGAAGGTCGATGATCACATCATATATCGAACCTTTTGTGCACCTGACAAGTTTTGTTTCCTCAAACGGCGCAGTCTGGTAATGCATGCCCCTAAGGGTTCCCTTGTGTTTGTTAAACGAAACATTGCATTGTACTACCCGGGTGTTTAAACCATGATTGTTGAATTCCTCGACGCAGAAGGAACGGGCAAAAAAGCCCCGCTCATCTTCCCGTTTTTCCAGTTCAATTACAAAGGCTCCTTTTAATTCGGTTTCCTTAAATTTCATTCAAAATACCTGTGTCTCGGCTCGGCGGATACAGAGTGAACACTCGACCCGCAGAGCGGGTAGCATCATGAAGCCGCCTGAAAGGGGGCA
>Ga0209536_100007846_pt1 | contig 16134 bp, 16 predicted proteins | sample DeeMarSeWOR28_12_FD_187461 | JGI IMG/M metagenome (GOLD analysis project Ga0209536, IMG submission 187461) | Marine sediment microbial communities from White Oak River estuary, North Carolina - WOR-2-8_12 (SPAdes) (version 2) | ecosystem: Environmental > Aquatic > Marine > Intertidal zone >...
GAATCTATAAGGTCTTGGCTGCTTCTCTTTCGGTACCTATAATTCAACAAACAGATCTTGCTGGTTGTTCATATACCAGTGATAGCGGTCTGAAAGTAGCTCAATCCATATCACCCAAACTGCAAGATTTCACCAAGATTGAGCTGAAAGAAGATATCGATTTCAATCCAGCGACCTGGAAAAGCTCTTTTCAGTAAACAAGGGGAATGATGACTTTTTTAAGAGATCATATGTATCTTTACAGGAATTGCGAAGCAAGAACTCTCACATTTCAAATAAGCAACTGAGTTGGAGGACCGGAAGGGAAAGCGGGATAAGGCACATCGCCTGACTCCATTATATAAGCACCTGTAAATCTATTCTGTGTGATCTAATCTGATCGAATTGAAGACCAGGTGCAGTGAAGAGCCGACATGATTCATCTGGCAAACCTCATTGGCAAGATTTTTTCTCAGGAGGGGAGTTTTTTCAAATTTGTCAAGATCAAATTGCCAGGAAAGGGATTATTCAAAACGGTTGGATTGAATGACAACCTGTCAGAGCATTTAAAAGCCAAAAACATTGAGGATCTTGAAATTCCGTTGATCATTGCCGCTACCAACATGAGCAAAGGGGAAGTTGTATATTTCAACCGGGGTAAAATACTTGACAGGGTGCTTGCATCAGACGCTATTCCTGTTTTGTTCGAGCCTGTTGAAATCGATGGGGATCTTTACATCGATGGCGGTGTGGTGGATAATTTTCCAGTGACTCCTCTGGTGAAAAAGTGCAGAGAATTGATCGGAATCTCCCTCAACCCCATCCATCCCGAAAAGGAATTTAAACACCTATTCAGCATTGCGGAGCGCTCTTTCAGGTTGGGCGTTTCTTCAAATATCAGCTCTAAAATATCTTTCTGCGATCAGCTTTTTGAACCGGACGAGCTCGGAGATTTCGGACTGCTGGATGCCTCGAACGGTGAGCAGATATTTGAGATCGGGTACCGAACAGCCAGGAAACGGCTGAATATTAACTTACAGAACCTTTGGATCCTGTGCTTTGAATATTCCGGATTACTTTATCTTCAGAGGTCTTTATCTGGGTGATGCCTGGGTTTGGTGGATTTCTTCCACCACTGGTTTTTCTCTGAGGGAACTGTTAAAAGCCAACCACATCAATGCCAGAATTCTATCTTTTTCACAGCAGTTTTCAGACAGGTAGTGGATCTTTTTAGAGGCATCACTGGAGGTAAAATGAGGATCGGTGGTGGATTGGTCAGCAGCTGTTGATATTTCGTCAAACTGCCTGCAACTTTTTTATATAATTTCAGTACACGAAAATAGATTGATTAATAACTGTTTATTTTATGGCTGCAGAGTTTCTTTCTTCTGTAGGCGTGGCTTATCAAATTGACCGTCTCATATCTGAAGCGACCAGTGAGATTGTATTCTTTGCACCCACATTGAAACTGCACGAAAGTATCATCCTCAAGTTTCAGCAGGCGGATCAGCGCAATGTGAGAATCACCCTCCTTTACGGTAAGGATCGCAACCAGATCCGGGGACAGAAATGGTTCCGTGATTTTAAGAACCTGAGGATTCTCTACCACGATAAGCTCAATGCAAACCTATACAGGAATGAGAAGGAGATGGTGGTCACCTCCATGGAACTGGCAGACCTCACTCCGGGTATCCGTTCAGACATGGGAGTATTGATCAGCAAGCTGAGGGAAAGGAAAGCTTTTGAAGACGGAGTGTATGAACAGGAGCTGCTGGTGGATGCAGCCGAAGAGGCATTCTCGGGTGCCAACTTCGAAAAGATCGAGGAAACGTCCAATCCCGAGGAGATCATCAGTGAGATGCCTTACCTGACCTATTTTGGCATCGAGGAACGCACCCTGGTCAGTGGAAAGGTGAAAGCCCCCAGTGGCAAATTATACATTCCTGAGATGGAACTTTACAGCGACGGGACGATCAAATTCCAGGGTTTCAAAAAAGCGAGGCAGCGTCATGGCGAGTGGATCTTTTACACCTATGAGGGATTCGTAAGTGAAGTGGTCATTTATGAAAACGGGAGCTACGTGGATAAGATCTACTGTGACTATGAGAATCCGGCCAAAACCATCTCCAAGTACTACCTCCTGTTCGGCATAGGAAATTCGGTAAAGAAACTGTACGACCGGAACATCAGCGAACTCTATTTCAACAGCCGCCTCGAAGAATTTACAGGAATTGATAAGGATAAGCTGCTCTATCATACAGAGCGGTTCCTTAAAAAAAGGGCGATCTTCGACAATCCGGAAACCTTCCAGGATATGGTCGATCAGATTTATGCCGCTCTCTACGAGCAATAAAAAAGGGTGCTCCGATTGAAACACCCTTTTTTCACAGTCTTACTTTCCAGTATTATCTCTGTCTTCCCTGCTCTCTGTACTCCTTTCTTGCAGAGTAGTTGATAATCAGCGCCTTTGCACGCCTCAGGGCTTGCTTCACATCATCCACTTTACCCATGGGAATATCCTGGTCAATCCTGAGGGACATGGTCATTCTGTTCTTATCCGATTCGGGAAGTTTTTCCCTTTCGAAAAGCACAAAGTCCTGGATGGATTCAAAAGGAATCCCCTCTTCGTTGACCAGCTTGTCATTTAGCTGAACCAGCGGTTCGGTCCCGTACATCCTTGCCACATGGGCTACGGGCCGCCCGATATAGATGTAACTCACAAGGGACTTCTTCTCCAGTTTTTTCACCTCGGTGGCTTCCGGTACCGTAACCCTGACCTGTACCTCTGTTTCCCGCATTGTTGTTGCCACCATGAAAAAGAACAACAGCATGAAAACAATATCAGGCAATGAGGCGGTGTTGATTTTCTGGGAGCCTTTCCCTTTTTTCCTGACAAATTTTGACATTAGTTGAGCCCTCCTATGTTTTTGGGTTCCGACTCTGAGATATTCATCTTGTAGATGTCCCTGATTCCTTCCTGGATCTCTTCATCGACGGGATTAGCCGTGTTCAGATCGTCATATTCCCTATCGAAATAGAGTTTACAGAAATCATTTCTGAGCTCATTCACAGCAGCCACCAGTTCATTCTGCACCTGCAGGTATTTTCCGTAGGTGGTTGAACGGTCATTCTGCAGCGAAATAACTCCCTTGGAAACTTTGCCCCGCCATACTCCGCTGGCTGGCAGGAGTGGTGAGCTTCCCGGAGGAAATTGAACCTCTGTATCCTCCATCACTGGCAGATTCGGATCATTGAGTGGATTGGTGAAGAATTCAATGGTTTTGGCTTTCAGATCTAAGCGATCCATTTCCTCTCCCCCAACCATCAGGCGGTCGCTTCGGTTGAGAAGCACCACCAGAACATTTCGCTTATTCACCTGGATATCGGTTTCCTGCCCTGGCTCGGGTTCAGGAGGCAACAGCCTGGTGATCCCCGTATCAATGTCCATTGTTGTGGTAACCAGGAAGAATATCAGCAGGAGAAAAGCTATATCAGCCAGTGAACCTCCATTAACTTCCGGTGTTTCTCTTGCCATTTGTTTCGGTTTATAAGGTCGAACACTTACTTAAATGCCCTGGATGTAATAGCATAAAGAATCGACGCAAGCGCCAGTCCAAACAGCATATAGGTTACAAACAGGACGGTATCAATCATCTTGAGCGTTGAAGGATCCGAGTTATCGGTCCCGGTATAGCCGATGATATCAATAGGTGTATCTGAAGAAACTGCATAGGAAATAATGACCAGTACAGCTGCTCCTACAAGTACGGCCACTAACCTGATCAATCCCCTCGGATTGTTGAATACTGCGATCAGTGGAAATACAATGGAAGCAATCATTGTAAGAATGACAAGGATGTAAGCCCATATGAGAGCGATGTCGGTTCGGAACCAAACAAGGTACTCATATCCCGACATGACCTCTTTCAGATTTGCTTCTGAAACATCCGGGGCAGTCTCCACAGCAAATGCCCCGGGGTCTTCGGCAGCTGCTTCCATAGCTTCAGTGGCAGTCGAATCCTGTGCCGTTGAATCTACGGTGGCTAACGGCACAATGGGAGTCAGATCGGCTGGGTTCTGTGCTTCATTAACGCGTTGCTCCAGTGCATCATAATCGATGGTCCTGGGGCCCACGTAGAAGAAAAGAATCACCAGCAGGGAGATCCCGGCCACCACATAGAGTATGATTCTTGTTATATTCGAAAAAGCCATAGCTTCCTATTTTTTAAGATTATGTTTCACCAGAAGGTCTACAAGTGTAATGGAGGCATCTTCCATCTTATTGACGATGTTGTCAATCTGTGATACCAGGTAATTGTAGAATATCTGGAGGATGATGGCTACCATCAGACCGGTTACCGTGGTGATAAGGGCAATTTTAATACCCCCTGCCACAACGGTGGGGGAGATATCACCCTGCTGCTGAATCTTATCGAATGCATCGATCATCCCGATGACAGTACCCATAAATCCTAACATGGGTGCGATGGCAATAAACAGAGAGATCCAGGAGAGGTTCTTCTCCAGAAGTCCCATCTGTACACTACCGTAGGAAACTACTGATTTTTCCACAACATCGATGCCTTCTTCGACACGGTCTAGCCCCTGATAAAAGATACTGGCCACTGGTCCCCTGGTGTTCCTGCACACTTCCTTAGCGGCTTCCACACCCCCGTCGTTGAGTGCATCTTCAACAGCGGTCAGCAGCTTATCTGTGTTGGTGGAGGCCAGGTTCAGGTAAATAACCCTTTCAAAAGCCAGTGCAAGACCGAAGATCAAAGTCAGAAGAACGGCACCCATAAATCCGGCACCTCCTTCAATGAATTTGGTCTTCAAAGTGGTGTGCAACACGGCAAGTCCACCTCCTTCTTCGGCTTCCGTTGTTGCTGCAGGGGCAGGCATTTGTACCGGTGCCTGCTCAGCAACCTGTGTAGTATCTTCAGCCACAGGAGCGTCCGTGGGTTCATCCTGTGCAAAGATCGATGCTCCCATAAAAAGCATCCCGAATACGGCTATCAATGCAAATAGTTTTTTCATGGTGTGTTTGTTTGATTTACTTTATGATTTAACGTGAATATTTCTTCGTGGTTCGATGATAAGTTACAATATTTTTTTCAGTTCAAAGAACGCTGCGTTTTACCAAAAAATACGTTTATCATTTCTTAAAAGAACGATTGCGGAGAGGGAGGGATTATTCGGAACCTTCGGTTCCTCATGAGCTCCCCGCCTCCGGCGGCTCGGTTCGAATCCTTCAATCCAGCCTTTTACTGCAAATCTAATTACATGCTTTTAAAGAACGATTGCGGAGAGAGAGGGATTCGAACCCTCGGTACCCTTTAGGGGTACACACGCTTTCCAGGCGTGCCAGTTCAGCCACTCCTGCACCTCTCCGTTATTCTCACCGCAGCCCTGGGGCCTTCAGATTTAACCCTCTTACTTCCAACATTTTCACAAGAACCCATCCTCCATCAGGATACCAGTTGTACCTTCACGAGAAATTTGCCGCGAAAAATACAAAAAATTATTCACACTCGCACTTATGGTATTGTGATTTCTCCTTTAAGCGATTTATTTAAAAGCATTTTAACCTCTTCATCTTTCTTGTTTTGCGCCAGCAGAACCATCAGTTTTGCGGTGGCTGCTTCAGTAGTCATGTCATAACCACTTATCACCCCGGCGTTTAGAAGATACCGGCTGGTTTCATACCTCCCCATTTCCACGCTACCCATGCTGCACTGGGTTACATTGACAAAGATAATCCCCTGATCCAGAGCCTTTTTTATTCTTTTGAGAAACCAAAGTTTGGTAGGGGCATTGCCGGCCCCATAGGATTCCAGAACCACCCCCTTCAAACCTTCGGAACCGAGTATGCCGTCCAAAACCTGTGGGGTCAGACCCGGAAACAATTTGAGTACCGCGATTTGGGCATTCAGTTTTTTATGAACCCGGAGTTCCCTGAACTTACCAGGATTTCTGACATGTTCGCGGTGGTAGACCAGATGTACCCCGGCACTGGCCAGGGTCGGGTAATTGGCGGATTGAAATGCATTGAATTGTTCAGCATTCACCTTGCTGGTCCTGTTTCCCCTGAAGAGTTTGCTCTCGAAATAGATACAGACTTCGGGGACCACCGGTTTTCCGTATTCCCTTGCCCCTGCTATGACTATGGAAGTAATCAGGTTTTCCTTTCCATCTGTCCGGAGGGCCCCGATGGGCAGTTGGGCACCTGTAAATATGACGGGCTTGGTCAGGTTTTCCAGCATAAAACTCAATGCCGAAGCAGAATACGCCATGGTGTCGGTTCCGTGCAATACCACAAAGCCATCAAATTTGCTGTACCACTCCTCTATGATCTCGGCCAGTCTGGTCCAGGTTTCCGGATCGATGTCTGATGAATCGATCGGCGGGTCGAAGCTGACTGCCTCGATATGGTATCCGAGTCCCGTAATTTCAGGGATCTGGTGCATGATCCGCTTCAGGTCAAACGGCCTCAATATCCCATCTTTGGGATCCTGGACCATTCCGATCGTCCCGCCCGTATATATGATCAGGATGGATGTTATGTCACGGGTCATGGGGGGGATAGTTTAAACAGAACTTCGGCATTCCGTGTAGTTATCTTACCTGTTTCTTCGAAGGTTAAGTTATAAATTTCTGCTACCCGCTGAGCAATATTTACCAGGTAGCTGCTTTCATTTCGCCTGCCCCGGTATGGAACAGGTGCAAGAAATGGAGCATCTGTTTCAAGCAGGATCTTCTCCCTGGGGATCTCTGTCACCAGGTTACCCAGGGTTGAATTCTTAAAGGTCACGATGCCGTTGATCCCGATCATAAAACCGTAGGAGAGAGCCTTTTCCAATTCCTTTCCCGTACCGGAAAAGCTGTGAAATACCCCATTCAGTCCAGAGGTTCCTTCCTGATCAAGTACCCTGAAAATCTCCTGGAAAGAGTCACGGGCGTGAATCACAATCGGGAGGGATCGCTCCCTGGCCCATCTGATCTGGGTCCTGAATACCTGCTTCTGTTCCCTTACATAGGTCTGATCCCAGTAAAGATCCATGCCTATCTCTCCAATGGCAACCACTCCGGGGAGGTCGATCACCTCTTCAACAGAGGCCAGGGCCTTCTTAAAATCGGCTTTTACAGAAGTGGGATGGAGTCCCATCATAGGAAGACAAATGTCCGGGTATGCATCGGCCATGTGCAGCAGGGGACGAATGGTGGAGTGATTGATGTTGGGCAATAGCATGCGGGAAACCCCGGCATGAAGCGCCCTCTGGACCATTTCGTCGCGATCTGCTGAAAATGCGTCCAGGTAAAGGTGAGTATGGGTGTCAACCAGCATCAGTAAACGTAAGCGTACAAACTTACAACTTCCTCCGGGATATTTTGTATAATTACCGGATGGGTAAAAGTGGCAGGGAACTGACAGGTAATCAGAAGCTGGAGGAGAGAGCGCACCTGGATCAGCTGATCAGGCTCTATCCCGGATTCCCACAGGGTCGGATCTTGCCTGCTGAGTCACCGGACTTCCTTATTTACGGGACCAGGAGAAGAATTACCGGTATTGAAATCACCAGGCTTACTCGCCATACAGGTTCCAATCACATGGACAAGGGTCATTTCCAGCCCGAGTTTTCGGTGGAATCCATATGGAACCTGATCCGGAAAAAGGAAGCCAAAATGCCCCGTTACCTCAGAAAGGGAGTGGATGGGGTGTGGCTCGTCATCCTGGTGGATGCCTTCAGCCACTCTCCTGCTTTCAATATCCGCAATCAACTCGAAAGACTCAATCCGGATACTGCCTTCAGGGTTATCCTGATCATGGATCTGTCCCTTCAGAAGGTGTATGAGATCAAACCGCCTGAGACCTGATCCCTTCACCTGGCTGAGGTCAGACCACTCCCTGTGCCAGCATGGCGTCGGCCACTTTCACAAAACCTCCGATATTCGCGCCGTTGATATAATTCACAAATCCATTGGACTCGGTTCCGAAATCCACACAGGTCTGATGAATGTTTTTCATGATGGTCTGCAGGCGGCTATCCACCTCCTCCCGTGACCAGGGAAGCCGCATGCTGTTCTGTGTCATTTCCAGTCCCGAAACAGCCACCCCGCCCGCATTTGCTGCTTTTCCTGGCCCGTAGAGGATCTGATGACTCAGGTATACCTCTATCGCTTCGGGGGTGGAGGGCATGTTGGCCCCTTCGCTGACCACCTTACAGCCATTCTTCATCAGGTTTTCGGCGTCCTCCTTCTGGATTTCGTTTTCGGTGGCAGAAGGAAACGCCACATCGCACTTCACATGCCACGGTCTTTTCCCTTCATGGTATTCGCATCCGTACTTATCAGCATATTCCTTGATCCTTCCCCTGCGGATGTTCTTCAGTTCGATGACCCAGGCCAGCTTCTCCCGGTCGATCCCTTCCGGGTCATAGATAGATCCGTTTGAATCGGAAAGGGTCACCGCTTTTCCGCCCAGCTCGGTAAGTTTCTGTACAGTGAACTGAGCCACGTTTCCTGAACCTGAGACGGTGGCCACCTTACCCTTCAAAGAATCACCCTTGGTTCGGAGCATCTCCTCCGCAAAATATACAGCACCGTAGCCGGTGGCTTCGGGCCTGATAAGGCTGCCTCCCCACTGAAGCCCTTTGCCGGTAAGGACACCGGTGAACTCGTTTCTGATCCGCTTATATTGGCCGAACAGGAAACCAATTTCACGACCACCCACACCTATATCTCCCGCCGGAACATCCGTGTCCGGACCAATATGTCTGCAAAGCTCGGTCATGAAACTCTGACAGAATCGCATGACTTCGTTGTCAGATTTTCCTTTCGGATCAAAATCAGATCCACCTTTGCCGCCACCCATGGGAAGGGTGGTCAGACTGTTCTTGAAAACCTGTTCGAAGGCAAGAAACTTCAGTATTCCCAGGTTCACGGTGGGGTGGAACCTCAGGCCTCCTTTGTAGGGCCCGATGGCCGAATTCATTTCAATCCGGTAACCTTTGTTTATCTCCACTTCTCCCTTGTCATTGATCCATGGCACCCTGAAAAGGATAACTCTTTCCGGCTCAGCGATCCTTTCAAGGATTTTAGCATGCTTATATCTCGGGTTCTCCTCAATAAAGGGGATGAGTGATTCTGCAACTTCCTGTACAGCCTGATGGAACTCCGGTTCGGCAGGATTCTTAGCCTTGATCCGGGCCATAAATTGTTCAACTTTTGGATCCATATTGGTTCATCATTTGGGTTCAACTAGCTGTAAATCTATAATTAATTCAATGAGTCAGGTATGTCCTTTATCATGTGAGGGCTATGTCATTAAACATATAATTATGACGGGGTGATCAGGCAGTGATACCTGCTGCCCGGCTCCACCATGATCCACCTCTTCAGTTCCATCTGTAGCAGTATGGAGAGCACCTTCTGAATGGGAATACCCGAGTGCGCACTCAGCGTATCTGGCTTCATGCCTGGCTTACTGATCATCAGTTGCAGCAGCTGCAGTTCCTCATTTTCAGGAGAGGCAACCGGGCGGGGTGAAGGAGCAGTATCAGGCCGATCGGGATCCCAGTTGAGGTGATACAACACATCCTCCGCTGATTGCACCAGTGCTGCTTTGCAACTTTTGATCAATTCATTGCAGCCCTTTGACCTCATATCGGTGGTGCGGCCGGGAACCGCCAGCACATCCCGGCCATAGGAGGCTGCCAGATCTGCAGTAATTAAAGCACCTCCCTCACTGGCCGATTCAACTACCAGGGTTGCATTTGACATGCCTGCGATGATCCGGTTCCGGCGAAGAAAGTTATTCCTTTCCGGGCCCATACCGGAGTGGAAATCGGTCACCAGAGCACCACTGCGGATGATTTTCCTGGCCACCTCCCGATGGGCGTATGGATAGATCGTTGAAAATCCATGTCCCAGCACGGCCACTGTGGGGATTCCGGCATCCAGGGCGGCCTGATGTGCAATTACATCGATACCGTAGGCCAGACCGCTCACAATGACCAGGTCCTTGATCTTTTGCGACAGATCCTTGACCACCTGTCTGCATACATCCCGTCCATAGGTGGTAGCCCTGCGGGTGCCCACCACGCTCAGGCTCCTTTTACATTGCAGACCCTGTTCTCCCCTGGCGTATATCAGGATGGGGCCATCCTCACACTGGTTCAGTTGATCGGGAAAGGCTGGATCGTCGAATGAGATGATGCGGATGCGGTGCCTGGCTGTGTACTCCAGCTCCTGCCTGGCCCGGGAGATCAGTGACCGATTGTCTAGTGACCTGGATGTGGTGGGACCGATCCCTTCAATGCTTTGCAGTTCTTTCTCCTGCCCTTTGAATACCTCCTGAGCCGAACCCAGTTTATCAATCAGTTTCCTGGCCTTTACCGGTCCAATGGAAGGAGCCATGGTCAGGGCAATCCTGTATAACAGTTCCGTAGGCGAGGTGGACAACTTCCCTTTTCAGGGTTGATGTAAACTCTGGCTGTCGGATCGGTCCGGTGAGTGAAAAATAATCAGGACTGTTTGTATTTCTCCAGGGAAGCAATGATCTGTTCCCTCTCCTTTTTATCGAGGGCAGATAGGCTGATAGGGGGGTACTTGGCCTCTTTGTTCCTGAAATGCTGGTAGAGGATGAGCCACTTTTGTGAACCGAAAAAAAAGGGTTTGAGCTCGTATCTGATGAACTGGTCCTTGGGAATTTCAATGGAATTCTTGCGGCTTGTAAACAGACTCAGTGGATAGTAACGAATGATGATTTTCTCTCCCTGATCATTATAACCCACAAAATAGGGACGTTTCAGGTAGTTTATCAGGTTGATGAGGACGTAGACCAGTGCAATGAAAAGAATGGCATGGTACTTGGAAAAAGGGGGAGTGGATTTTTCAAACCATGGAATGAACAGGATCACGATGATGGCAATGGTAAAGACGATGGTCATGACCAGCCTGCTGAGCCAGATGCGGTATGCATTACGCTGATTGTCAGTTTTCATTTGTTTTTCTTCTTTGGCGCTCTTTTTTGATCAATGAAAGTTCCCGTCCGGTCTGGCCCTTCACCGAGGTGTTTTCCTCGACCCTGCGCATCAGGTAGGGCAGGACAAACCTGACAGGTCCGTAGGGAACATACTTGGCCACATTGAATCCGTGCGCGGCCAGGTTAAAACTGATATGTTCGCTCATTCCGTAAAGTTGGGAGAACCAGATCCGTGAATCTCCCGGGTCGATCCCCCTTTCGATCATTAGCTCTGTGAGGTATAAACTGCTGTATTCGTTATGGGTGCCGTTGAAAATCGAAACCACATCGATGTTATCCATGGAGATTTTCAGTCCCAGGTTGTAATCTCTGTCGGTATGCTCCTTGTCGGGCTGGATAGGGTCGGGATATTGCATCCTTCGGGCCCGTTCCCGCTCCCTTTCCATATATGCTCCACGGACAAATTTGGCTCCCAGAAAGAATTCCTCCTTTCTGGAAGTGGCGATATCCTGTTTCAGAACTCCGATCCGGTCATGACGGTACATCTGGTAGGTATTGAAAACGATGGCCTGGTTGGTGTTGTACTTCCTCATCATATCAAGCACCACCTGGTCGATGAAATTCTGGTAAAAAGTGTCCTCTGCATCGATCAGGATGGGTATTCCACTCTCGTAAGCGGTCCTGCACAACCGTTCAATACGTGAACGGAACTTCTCTCCTTCTTCAATCGACTCAGGATCAGGATCCTGCTTTTTGCTCAAGATCTCAAGTGCTTTGTTGCTTCCAAATGCGGTTGGTTTAAATACTGCAAAGGGAATATCCGGATTTTCGCCTGCGTGACTCACTGCCCGAAGGGTCTCCTTCAGTGCCGCTTCAATTGCCCTGTCCGATTCTCCGCCTTCTACTGAATAATCAAGGATCGAATAGACCCGGGCTGCATTCAGCTTCTCTAACACAGGCTGACAGGCTTCGAGTGTTTCACCACCCACAAATTGCCTGAAAGCGGTTGGTTTGATAATCCAGCCGATGGGGAAACGGATGGCTGACAGGATCCGGATTACCGGATTGCCGATCTTGACCAGAATGGGATACGAAATCAGTTTGAAGAGTGCATAGGCTCGGCGGAGGTCTCTATCGGATTTGATCTGGAATGCAGTCCTGGTATCCTCAAAGTCGATGGTCATGGTTGTCAGAGCGTCGTTGGTTTCTATTGCCGGCACGAATATAGGCTATTTATTATCTTTGGACCATGAATTATGTCATCTCTCCGCCGAAAAAACCGGTACAAGATACAATATATCTGCCTTCCTCGAAAAGCATCTCCAACAGGATGCTGATTATTAGAGCATTATCAGAGGAATCCGGAAGTCTGCACCGGATTTCGGAGAGTGATGATACCAGGCTGTTGATGGAGGCGATCGATTCCGGTCAGGAGGTGAAGGATGTGGGCCATGCAGGGACAGCCATGCGATTTCTGACGGCCTATTTTGCCCTTCAGCCTGGAACGGTCACACTCACAGGCTCGGACCGCATGAAGCAGCGACCGCTCTACCCGCTGATTGGTGCACTCAGGGAGTTGGGAGCGGAAATCGAATGCCTGGAGAAAGAAGGTTACCCGCCGGTACGGATTACCGGGGGGTACATCCGGGGCGGGAACATTCGGATCGATGGAGGGATCAGCAGCCAGTTCATCAGTGCATTGATGATGGTGGGACCCATACTGGAAGGTGGACTTGAACTTTCACTCAGCGGAAAGGCCGTTTCAGAGACCTACATTCAAATGACCCTGGCCCTGATGAAAGAGGCAGGTGTGCCTGCCAGATTCGATGGACACAAGATCACAGTTCCGCAACACGATTATCAACTGGGTAGTTTTACGGTGGAAGCGGACTGGAGTTCAGCCTCGTACTGGTACCAGGTTGCAGCCCTTCTTCCCGGATCGCGCCTGAAGTTGCCCCATCTCCAAAGGCGGAGTGTTCAGGGTGATTCGGTGCTGGCTGATTTGTTCAGCCACCTGGGAGTTACTACCCGTTTTACAGAAGAGGGAGTGGAATTGCACGCCGCCGGGGACCATCCGAAGAACCGGTTCGATCATGATTTCATCGGATCGCCAGACCTGGTTCAAACCTGTGCAGTTACCTGCTGTGCCCTCCGCGTTCCATTCAGGTTTACCGGAACCAGTACCCTGGTAATCAAGGAAACAGACCGGATCGCTGCCCTCCGGTCCGAACTGGGCAAGCTGGGCTTCATCCTGAGCTCCGGTCCCCGGGGGGAGTGGATCTCATGGGACGGAACCGAGGGAACCCGCCGGGACCATCCGTTGATCCGGACCTATCACGACCACCGCATGGCCATGGCATTTGCCCCGCTCTCCGTCTACACTGGCAGCATCTCCATCGATGATCCTGATGTGGTAACAAAATCTTATCCGGGTTACTGGTCCGATCTGAAAAAGGCAGGATTCAGGGTCGGTGAAATGGAGGATTAAATCGTGTGGTTTGACCGGGATTAATTCTGATGGTCCCGCCTGTGAAGAAAAAACTGTTTAAGCAGCGTGGAAGAGGGTGGTTCCAGAATTCCATTCCTCACTTCGGCCCTTTTATGAAGGATCGACTTTCCCAACCGTGTATATCCCTCTTTCGGATCGGATGCTCCATAGAAGAGTCGCTCCAGCTGTGCCCACTTCAGCGCGGCTGCGCACATCAGGCAAGGTTCCAGGGTCACATAGAGGGTGCACCCGGTCAGGTATTTTGATCCCAGAAAATTGGAAGCGGCCGTAATGGCAATCATCTCAGCATGCGCAGTGACATCGTTCAGCTGTTGGGTCATGTTGTGTGCCCTGGCGATGATCCTGTTCTGATTCACAACCACTGCACCCACCGGTACCTCATCTGATTCAAATGCCTTTTGAGCCTCTTTAAGTGCTTCATTCATAAAATATTCATCCGAAAAGAGCGGGTAGGACATAGCGGTACAGGTTATTTTGCAGTTCCTCTCTAAAAGTTACTAAATTTGCATCGTTTGGCGATACAAATGTAAGCATCGCCCAGGCATCTCAACTTATAAAACAAAGAAAAATGTACAGAACACACAATTGTGGGGAGCTTACCATAGAACATACCGGAGAACATGTGATCCTTTCAGGATGGGTACAGAAATCGAGGGATCTGGGTGGAATGACTTTTGTGGACCTGCGGGACCGTTACGGCATCACCCAGCTGGTATTTAATATGGAAACCGATCCGGAACTATGTAAGCAGGCACGAAAGCTGGGCAGGGAATTTGTGATCAGGATCGAAGGGAGCGTGAAGGAAAGAAGCAACAAGAACCTGCAGATACCCACCGGGGAAATTGAGATTATGGCCAGCAAACTGGAAGTACTGAACAGCTCGCAGACGCCTCCATTTACCATTGAAAATCAAACCGATGGCGGTGAGGATCTGCGTATGAAATACAGGTATCTCGATTTGAGGCGGCAGGCTGTAAGAAAGAATCTTGAATTGAGGCACCGCATGGCGATTGAGATCCGGAAATACATGAGCGAGGCTGGTTTCCTGGAGGTTGAAACCCCGGTCCTGATCAAATCAACACCCGAGGGGGCGAGGGATTTTGTGGTGCCATCCAGGATGAGCCCCGGGGAGTTCTACGCGCTTCCTCAGTCACCGCAGACTTTCAAACAACTGCTGATGGTGGCGGGATTTGATAAATATTTCCAGATTGTGAAATGTTTCAGGGATGAAGACCTGCGTGCCGACCGGCAACCGGAATTTACACAGATTGACTGTGAAATGTCTTTTGTTGAAAGGGATGACCTGCTGGACGCTTTTGAAGGGCTCGCCAAGCATCTCTTCCGAACCATCAAGGGAGTCGAAATTGAAGGAGCTTTCCCTAAAATGCCTTATACCGAAGCCATGAACCGCTATGGAACGGATAAACCTGACCTGCGATTCGGGATGGAGATTACTGAGCTGACCGGCATGGTTCAGGGCAAGGGATTTCAGGTGTTTGATTCTGCCGAGTATGTGGGGGCCATCTGCGCTGAGCAATGTGCACAGTACAGCCGCAAGCAACTGGATGAGCTGACAGATTTTGTCAAGCGACCGCAAATAGGGATGAAAGGCTTGATTACTCTTAAATACAACAGTGAAGGAACTTTGAAGTCTTCGGTCGATAAGTTTTACGATGAATCAGCACTGAAGGGTTGGGCCGAGGGCCTGGAAGCCGGACCGGGTGACCTGGTCCTGATATTGGCAGGTGAACGTGAGCTCACACTCAAAGCTTTGAGCGAATTGAGGCTGGAAATGGGATCACGCCTGGGATTGCGCGATCAAAACAGTTTCAAACCGCTGTGGGTGGTAGATTTTCCTCTGCTGGAGTGGGATGAAGAAACGGAACGGTTCCATGCCATGCATCATCCCTTTACAAGTCCATACCTGGAGGATCTGGAGCTCTTCAGAACCGATCCGGGCAAGGTACGTGCCCGCGCATACGACCTGGTGATCAATGGGGTGGAGATCGGAGGCGGTTCCATCAGGATCCATGACGAAGACCTGCAGAAACTGATGTTCGATAACCTTGGCTTTACCGAAGAAGAAGCCCGCAAGCAATTCGGGTTCCTGATGAATGCCTTCAGGTACGGGGCTCCCCCGCATGGCGGCATCGCATTCGGATTCGATAGGTGGGTGGCCCTTTTTGCCGGTATTGAGTCTATCAGGGATGTGATCGCATTTCCCAAGAACAATGCAGGAAGGGATGTGATGATCGATACCCCGAGCACCATTTCCGAGGCCCAGCTCAAGGAGCTGTTCCTGAAGGTGAACCTTTAGCAGATTCAGTGATCGGGCAGGCAGTTACATGCCCGCCTGGACAGGACGACCCAACAGGGTGGCAGAGGTACAGCTCTCTATGGTAATATCAGTGTAGTCTCCGGGTGCGAATTCCATTTTTGGGAATACCACCACCTTATTCTGTGAGGTTCTTCCGTAGAGTTGTTCAGCCGATTTTTTTGATGTGCCCTCCACAAGTACCTCAAAGGTTTTTCCCACATCCCTTTGTTTGCTCTCCAGCGAAAGCCTGTTTTGCAGTGTGATGATTTCATTGAGCCGCCTTCCTTTGATCCTGTCAGGCACATCATCTTCATATTGGCGGGCGGCAAGGGTGCCGGGCCTTTC
>Ga0209536_100007847_pt1 | contig 16134 bp, 14 predicted proteins | sample DeeMarSeWOR28_12_FD_187461 | JGI IMG/M metagenome (GOLD analysis project Ga0209536, IMG submission 187461) | Marine sediment microbial communities from White Oak River estuary, North Carolina - WOR-2-8_12 (SPAdes) (version 2) | ecosystem: Environmental > Aquatic > Marine > Intertidal zone >...
CCGCCAGCAGCGGCATCAGGGTGATGCCGACATCGGCCGCGACCATTTGGCGCAGGGTTTCCATGCTGGTGGCATGAAAGTCGACCCGCTCGTGCGCGTCGGCGAGCGCGCACACTTCGAGCGCGTGATCGCGCAGGCAGTGGCCTTCTTCCAGCAATAACAACTCGGCACCCTCGAGATCGAGCATGGAGACCTCGCCGCGGCTGGTCAACGGGTGGCCGCCCGGCAGTGCCAGCACGAACGGCTCTTCGAACAGGATTTCTAACTCCATGCCTTCGCCGCTGACCGGCAGGGCAAGAATGCCGGCGTCGAGTTGTCCGCGGCGCAGCATGTGGAGGATAACCTCGGTTTTCTCTTCGGCAAGCTGCAGCCGGAGATTGGGATAGCGCTTGCGCAGCGAAGGCACCACGTGCGGCAGGAAATAGGGGGCCAGGGTCGGAAACAGCCCCAGGCGCAAAACGCCTTCAGCAGGGTTTGAGCTGCGTCGGGCGACCGCCCGAATCTGCTCGATATCGTTCAGCACCAGCCGCGCACGTTCGGCGATTTCCTCACCCACCGGGGTCAGCATGATCATTTTCGGTGCCCGCTCCACCAATTGCACGCCCAGTTCCTCTTCCAGCTTCTTGATCTGGGTGCTGAGCGTCGGTTGGCTGACGAAGCAGGCATCCGCCGCCTTGCTGAAGTGGCGCAAGTCGGCCAGTTTGACGAAATATTGTAAGGCGCGCAGGTTCATCGCGCCATTATACTGATCATGTGAGGAAAGCACTCCTTCTGCTCATGGGCATCCTGGCTGCCGGCCGGCTACCGGCTGCGCCCGCGGCCGTTTCGGATCCACTGCTGCGGGAGCGATTGCTGGCGGGTGAAATCATTGCCCGGGAGACCAACAGCGACCAGGCCGGCGCCGCGGGTCGCATGCAGATGCTCGTCCACGCGCCGGCGCCGGCGGTGTGGGAAGTGATTGTGTCCTGCGATCTGGCCTATGCCTTCGTGGACGGACTGCAGGGCTGCGAAGTGCTGGAAGACGCCGGTGATCGGGCCCTGGTCCACCAGGTGGTCAACCAGAGCTGGTTGATTCCGACCTACGACTTCGTTTTCGAATCACTTCGCCACCACTATGAGCGAATCGACGTTCGGCTGCTGGAAGGCAATCTGAAGGCGCTCGATGGCCATTGGTCCTTCCAGGAGACTGACGACGGTACGATCATCGATTACAGGATTCGCATCCAACCGTCTTTGCCGGCGCCACGCTTTATCGTGCGGCGCAATATCAGCAAGGGGATGCCGGACATGCTGGCCTGCATTCGCGGCCTGGCGGGCGGTTCGGGGTCGGCGCTTCTCGAGCGGCAGGACCTGGACCGCTGCCCGGGGCCGGTTCCAGCCTCGAGTCCCGGTCAGTAGCGCCAGTTGCCGAATTCCATTTCAAGCCAGAGATTGAACCCCAGCGACATTTCGCGGCGGTCCTCGGGCTCCTCGCGGGGCCAGGTTACGCTGGGGCCGACTGACAGGTAGAGCCATTCGCGCGTGAACGGCCGACGCCAGATCATGTCGATGCCATACTCCTTGAGAGGAACCTCATCGCCCGTTTCGCCGCGGATGAAGCTGCGCAGGGAGAATGCGCTGCGGTTGGCCAGCAGATGGTACCAGGTTTGGCCGGCATACCACTGCACCCCGGCTATCTCGTCGTGCACTGTGCCAAAAGCCTCCCAGCGCAAGACGTTCTTTTGGTTGATGCCGTAGGCCAGGTCACCGCGGCTGGTGGTGCCGAAACCCTGGTCAGAACGCCAGAAGAAGGTCTGCCGGAAGCGGAGGTCGGAGCGCTCGCTGAGCTCGTTGTTGTAGAACCACGATGCCTTGACGTAGGGCGCCGGCGGCAGTCGCAGGCGCACGCCGACCGAATAATCCCAGCCGGAACTGCGGTCTTTGCCGCGGTGGCCGAGGCCGAGCAGCCACTCGGGTTCCTCTCCGCTGTCGACCGCCCCGGGATTGTAGAAGGTCCGGTCCTGCCCCTGGGTGTCGGTGACGAATGCCTCCTCGTCGAACCGTCCCAGGATCACGTCCCAGCGCCGTGTCAGGTTCGGCAAGGGAGCGCGCACCCTGAAACGACCCTTGGGGTCGAAGCCGTAGTACTGGCTGTAACGCATGCCGAGGGTGATCAGACCGCTGACTGCATTTTCGTCGAAGTCGTACTGGTCGCCCCACCAGCTGTCGAACCAGCGGAATGTATAGCAGGTCCAGCTCCACGCGAGCTCCTGGGAAGCCTCCTGGAGCTCCGGATCCTGGAGCTCTTCGTTGCAGTCATCTTCGTCTTCGTCCGGGGGAGCGACGTCGGGCTCTTCGTCCGGGCCGAAGGGTTCCTGGATCTCTTCCAGGGCCCGTTGCTCGTCACTAACAACCTTTGGTGGCGCCGCCGGCGGAGGCTCTCCCGCCAGGATCGGCAGCGCAATGCCCATGAGCACAAGCTGCAGCACCAGGGATTTCATGAGGGGCGCGAGGCGCGTTGCGGATGCTGTCCTTTTCATCGCTGCCATGAAACGTTATCGAAGACGAAGACTCTGCCTGTGTGGGATTTTGTTCGGAATCGGGTTCGCGTTTCCCTTAGAATACGCATCTTTCAGCGGTCGCGGAAACAATCTGATGAAAAAACGTACCGTCCTGACGGGCATTACGACGACGGGCACGCCCCACCTCGGAAACTACGTGGGCGCGATCAAGCCCTGCATCGAAGCCAGCCATGACGAAGACGTTCAGTCCTATTACTTTCTCGCTGATTATCACGCGCTGGTCAAGAACCAGGATCCTGAGCGGATGCAGAGGTCCAGCCTGGAAATTGCCGCTACCTGGCTGGCGCTGGGCCTGGACACCGAACATGCCGTTTTTTACCGGCAGTCCGACATTCCCGAGATCCCCGAGCTGACCTGGATACTGACCTGTTCCACGGCCAAGGGGCTGATGAACCGGGCGCACGCCTACAAGGCTGCGGTGCAGGAAAACGTAGACGCAGGGGAAGACCCGGACTTCGCGATCACCATGGGGTTGTTCAGTTACCCGGTGCTGATGGCGGCGGACATCCTGATGTTCAATTCGACGCATGTGCCGGTGGGCCGAGACCAGGTACAGCACCTGGAAATGGCGCGCGATATCGCACAACGTTTCAACCACCACTACGGCGAGCTGTTCGCCTTGCCCGAAGCGGTGGTGGACGAGCACGTCGCGGTGTTGCCTGGCAAAGATGGTCGCAAGATGTCCAAGAGCTACAACAACACCATTCCGCTGTGGTTGCCGGAAAAGCAGTTGCGCAAAGCCATCATGCGTATCGTGACCAATTCACTGGAACCCGGCGAACCGAAGGACCCTGACGATTCCGCTCTTTATGCCATATACGCGGCCTTTGCCAATACCGGCCAGCGGGCGGCCATGCGCCAGGCCTACCAGGATGGAATCAGCTGGGGCGATGCCAAGCAGCAGACCTTCGAGTTGATCAACCAGGAGCTCGTGCAGGGCCGTGAGCGTTACGAAGCGCTGATGGCGGAACCGGCCCGCATCGAGCAAACCCTGCGGGAGGGGGCGGTCAAGGCGCGCGCCTGGGCGACGCCGTTTCTGGCCCGCATCCGGGAGGCGGTAGGCATCCGTAAGCTGGCATGACCGTCGCGCAGAACTGGTTGTTCGATCCTCTGCCACGCGCCGCTGTTGCCATCGTCGGTGAGGAGCGGAAATTCCCGGTCCACCGGATTTACTGCGTCGGTCAGAATTACCGCGCGCATGCTCGCGAAATGGGTGATTCCGGCCGCGAACCGCCTTTCTTTTTCGCCAAGCCGGCCGACGCGGTCTGCCAGGCAGAGTCGCTGCCTTATCCGTCGCAGACGCGGCAGCTCCACCACGAAGTTGAGCTGGTCGTGGCCATCGGCACCGGTGGCAGTGCGATCCCGGCCGAAACGGCGCTGGAGCACGTGTACGGCTATGCGGTAGGCGTCGACCTGACTCGCCGGGACCTGCAGGCGGCCGCGAAGAATGCCGGGCGGCCATGGACCACCTCCAAGGGTTTCGACCGTTCGGCTCCGGTATCCGCTCTGCAACCGGTTTCCAGCGTTGGCCATCCCGCCGCGGCGGAGATGAGCCTGGAAGTAAATGGAGAGTTGCGTCAGCATGGCAGCACCGCTGACATGACCTGGACCGTTCCCGAGATCATCGCCGAGCTTTCAAGGTATTTCGAACTGCGGGCGGGCGACTTGATTTTCACCGGCACTCCGCCCGGTGTCGGCCCCCTGGAGCCCGGCGATCACGTCAGGTGTGAAATCGCGGGCGTCGGTCGCCTGGAATTCCGCATGACACAAACGCATTGAATGAAGGGGTCAGAGTAAAAACGGCTTGATCACTGGGCCGGTAGCCGACTGACCCACCGCCGTTTTTACTCTGACCCCGTTCCTGAGCGAACACCGGGGCTAGGCTAACCTTTGCAGGAGCGCGGCGCAGGCTCCGTCCAGCGGGATATTCTCGTTCTCGGCGGCGGTCCTCTTGCGGTACTCGAGCTGCCCTTCGTCCAGGCCACGTTCGCCGATCACCACGCGGTGCGGGATGCCGATCAGTTCCATGTCGTTGAACATCACGCCAGGGCGGACGTTGCGGTCGTCAAGCAACACCTCGACACCGGCTGCGCGCAGCTCTTCGTACAACTGTTCGGCTGCCTCGCGGACGCGGTATGACTTGGCTGCATTCATTGGCAGAATCGCTATCCGGAACGGCGCCAGCGGCTCAGGCCAGCAAATGCCGTTGTCGTCGTGGTTCTGCTCGATGGCCGCGGCGACGATGCGCGATACGCCGATGCCGTAGCAGCCCATCGGCATGACGTGGGATTTGCCATCCTCGCCAAGCACCACGGCGTTCATGGCCTTGGAGTACTTGGTCCCCAGCTGGAAAATGTGGCCGACCTCGATCCCGCGTGCGAGGCGAATCGTGCCCTGGCCGTCCGGGCTGGGATCGCCTTCGACGACGTTGCGCAGGTCGGCCTGCTCCGGCAGGTCCGCATCGCGGCCCCAATTGATGCCAAAGTAGTGCTTGCCGTCCTGGTTGGCGCCGGCCGCGAAATCGGCCATGACGCACACGCTGCGATCCGCCACGCAGGGAATGCGCAGACCGACCGGGCCCAGCGAGCCGGCCCCCGCACCGATTGCGCCGCGGATCTCTTCGTCGTCGGCAAAACGCAGCGGGCTGGCTACCTGCGGCAGGCGGACCGCCTTGAATTCGTTGAGCGTGTGATCGCCGCGCACCAGCAAGGCGACGAAATCGGCTGCGCAGTCCTCAGCAGCGGCGACAATCAGTGTCTTGACGGTTTTTTCGGCGGGCACACCAAATTGCGACACCAACTCGTCGATGGTGTGGGCGTCGGGCGTATCGACCAAGCGGAACTCCTGGCTGGGCGCCGGTGCCTCTCCATCGGCGGATATGGCTTCGGCCAATTCCACGTTGGCGGCGAAATCGGAACCCGTGGAAAATGCGATCTGGTCCTCGCCCGAGTCCGCCAGTACGTGAAACTCGTGTGACTGGCTGCCGCCGATTGCGCCTGAGTCCGCTCGCACCGCGCGGAACTTGAGCCCCGCCCGGGTGAATATCCTTGAATACACCTCGTACATTTCCCAATAGGTCTCGTCGAGGCTGGTTTCGTCGATGTGGAAGGAGTATGCATCCTTCATCAGGAATTCCCGAGCCCGCATGACACCGAAACGCGGCCGAATTTCATCCCGGAACTTGGTCTGAATCTGGTAGAAGGTCACCGGCAGCTGCTTGTAGCTGCGCAGTTCATTGCGAGCCAGGTCGGTGATGACTTCCTCGTGGGTGGGGCCGAACACGTAATCGCGGCCGGCGCGGTCATGGAGTTTCAGCAGTTGGTCGCCGAAATCGTCCCAGCGTCCGGTTTCCTTCCACAACTCGGCCGGCTGCACCGCCGGCATCAGCAATTCGAGGTAGCCGGCGCGGTCCATTTCTTCCCGCACGATGCGCTCGACTTTTTTCAGCACGCGCCAGCCCAACGGCGTCCAGGTGTAGATGCCCGCTGTGAGCTTGCGGATCATGCCGCTGCGCAGCATCAGCTGATGGCTGACGATCTCCGCGTCGGCAGGGGTTTCCCGCGTGGTCATGATGTGAAAGGTGCTGGTTCTCATGCGCTCGAGGTCCTGGCGTACAAACCAGCCATTTTACCTGCTGGGAGGTCACGGTGATAGGCCGTCAGAGCGCAGAACGGCCAAGCGGCTGGGACGAGGGCTGCAGGGAGGCGGGGGACTCAGTCCCTGCAGTTTTTGGCCAGGAACGCCTTCGATTCGTCGATCAGAGCCATCCTTTGGTCATCGTCCATGCGGACGGATTCTCCCTGGTCGTCCGTGTAGAAGACCCGGCGAGCGGGCTCCATCTGCTCCAGGCGCTGCCGGTGAAGTCCGCATAGCCGTTCCGCTTCCGCCTGCTGTTCCCGGCGTTCGGAGCGCTCATTGGCAATCTCCTGGCGACGTTGCTCCGCCGCGGACAGCGGGACTTCGGTCTCTGCCTCCGGCGCGGCCCCGGAGGTCTCCGTGGGTACTTCGGCCGGTGCGGCGGGCCCGGCCACGGAACCGGGCCGGTAGATCTCTTCGACCTCCACCGTTTCCATCTGGCCGTCCGCGCGCGGCGTATCGCTGTAGTGCACCGTGCCGTCGGCATCGGTCCAGGTGTAGACTTGTGCCATCGTGGCAGCGCTGCTCCAGGCCACGGCCAGCAACACGATCAAAGTGAGTTTACAGACCCGGTGCGGGTTGTATTTCGAGTCGCGATTCAGCTCCATCATCATGCTTTCCCTTTCATGAATCCGTGTTGACTTATAACACAATCGGGGCCGATCCTGCCTCTTTTGCTATCATTCATCCTATCCAGTCAGTGAGGATCGGGCATGGAGCCAGGCGAGAAAAAAATGCACAAGGGCGTGTACCTGCTGCCCAACGCGCTGACCACCGGTGCAATGTTCGCGGGATTCTATTCGATCATCGCCGGCATCAATGGTCACTTCGTTGCCGGGGCGGTGGCCGTCGTCATCGCCGGCGTGCTGGACGGGCTTGATGGTCGTGTGGCTCGCCTGACCAACACGCAGAGCGAGTTCGGAGTCCAGTACGACAGCCTTTCCGACCTGATCTCGTTTGGGCTGGCACCCGCTTTGCTGGCCTTCAACTGGTCGCTGTCGAGCCTGCGCGATATCAGTCCACTGGCCGGCAAACTGGGCTGGCTCGCGGCGTTCCTGCTCGCGGCCTGTGCCGCCCTGCGGCTGGCCCGGTTCAATACGCAGGTCGCGAAAAGCGACAAAACCTATTTCCAGGGGCTGGCCTCACCCGCTGCCGCCGGCACGCTGGTGGCCACCATCTGGTTCTTCGCCGACCAGGGCGTGGCCGGCGAATCGGTTCGCTGGCTGATGTGGTTCGAGACCGTGGCCCTCGGGCTGCTCATGTTCTCGCGGGTGCGCTATTTCAGTTTCAAGACCTGGCCGATGGGCGACCGCATTCCGGTGGGATTCCTGTTTCTGGTGGTGCTGGTTTTCGTGTTGCTGGCCATCGATCCACCCACCGTGCTGATGCTGTTGGGTGTCGCCTACGTGCTCTCGGGGCTGGTCGTCACCGTGCTGGGTCGCCAGCAATGGAAAGCCCGGCGCAATCGGCGCAAGGCCCGCAAGGACACGACGGAAGCAAAGGAACCATGATCGAAGCAAGGCGGCGCGCCTACCTCGAGGCCCTGGGTTTCGACGTCTGGGTCACCCGGCCCGCCGCTGCTGAGCGCAGCCGACTCGGCGTGAGCGGGGGGCAGGGCAGCACACTGCTGGTCTGCCCGGCGATCGCCGACCGCGATACGGAACTGGCCAGGGACCTTGCCCGCGCACTGGGCGGCGATCCGGTCTGGGCCTGGCTCGACCCTTCGGCGGACGTCGATGGTCAGCAGTTGGAGGAGATCATCGCCGGGCGCCTGCTTACCCGGGTCGTGGTGTTCGGGCCCGAACCGGTACGCTGCCTGTTCCGGGGCCCGGCACCGGAGACCATCGGTTCGGCGACTGTCTTGAGCGCGCCCGCACTCGAGGAGCTTGCGGCCAGTGGTTCGGCCCGGCTGGCTCTGTGGCGAAAGCTGCGGCATCAGCGAATCACGAAGCAGGCGGGGCGTGCCGGATGAGCGCCGATGCGGAGCAACTGCACTGCCTGATCCGCCCGCTGAACTGGGGTGACCTAGATCGCATCATGGAAATCGAGCTGGCCGCCTACCCGGTTCCCTGGACGCGCGGGATATTCGCTGATTGCATCCGTGTCGGGTACGATTGCTGGGGTCTGCAGCTCGGCCCACGGCTGATCGGCTATGCCGTCCAGACCGATGCCGCCTGCGAAGCCCACCTCCTCAACCTGTGCGTCGAACCCGGCTGGCAGCGGCGCGGTTTCGGCGGGATGCTGCTGGAAAACGCCATCCGCATCGCCCGCAGGAACGGCTGCGGCAGCATGTACCTGGAAGTACGGCCCAGCAATCCGGCCGGTGTGGCTCTGTACCGGAACCGGGGTTTCGTCGTGATCGGCAGAAGGCCCGGCTACTATTCCTCCAACGGGGTGGCTGCGGCAGCTGCCCCAACGCCGGGCGGAAACCGCGCTTGCGCGGGCCGGGAGGACGCGCTGGTGATGCAGCTGGACCTGACTGAAGGATAACGGTTGCGGTTTCGCCGCCGCCCGTCAGTCGCGCAGCGATTCCATACGGCGCACCTGGTCGCGGAAATTCTCCACGTTCGCGCGGTGCGTTGCCAGGCGCAAACGCTCCTGTTCAACCACGGCTGCAGGCGCATTGTCTATGAAACGCCTGTTGCCCAGCTTGGCCTCGGCTTTGCGCAGGTCCGCCGTTTCGCGCTCGAGCTGCTTGTTCAGGCGCACCAGTTCCTCTTCGACATCGACCAACCCTTTCAGCGGTATCAGTATCTTGAGCTCGCCCACCAGGGCCACCGCACACTGAGCCGTTGCCGCGTCCTCATCCACCCATTGCGCGGACCCGAGCCGGGCCAATTGTGCGAGGGCATCACCGAATCGCTGCTCGCGCTCGCGATCGGAGGCGCCGCCGCCCTGTAACCACGCGTCCAGCAACCGCCCCGGGGGCAGGTTCAACTCCGAGCGGATACGGCGGACGCCCTGGACTACGCCCTTGACCCAGTCGACATCCTGCTCGGCTTCGTCATCCACGGCGCCGGCTGCCGGAAAAGGCTGCAGCATGATGCTGTCGCCGCTGATATCCAGTGCCGGCCTGACGCGCTGCCAGATTTCCTCCGTGATGAACGGAATGATCGGGTGCAGAGCCCGCAACGTTGTCTCCAGCACGGACAGGAGCGTGTGGCGCGTGGCCGCCTGTGCTGCCGCTTCACCGGATTGCAGGGTGGCCTTGGCAAACTCCAGGTACCAGTCGCAATACTCATTCCAGGTGAACTCGTAGAGCGCCTGGGCCGCCAGGTCGAGCCGGTAGGCGCACAACTGGTTCTCCACCTCCGCGACCATTCGATTCATGCGCGAATAGATCCAGCGGTCGATGATTCCCGGTTGGGAGCCGGGCGCAATCTCCTGGCTCTCCGTTTGCATCAAGACGAAGCGTGCGGCGTTCCACAGCTTGTTGCAGAAATTGCGGTTGCCCTCGATGCGGCCAAGGTCGAAACGGATGTCACGCCCGGTCGTCGCGAGCGCTGCGAAAGTGAATCGCAGCGCGTCCGTGCCGTACGCCGGTATGCCATCGGGAAACTCCTGGCGGGTCGCCTTTTCGATGGCGGGCGCCATCTCGGGCTGCATCAGGCCCGTGGTGCGCTTGTCGACAAGCGGTTCCAGTTCGATGCCGTCGATCAGGTCCAGTGGGTCCAGCACATTGCCCTTGGATTTGGACATCTTCTGACCGTGTGCGTCCCGGATCAGACCATGGATATAGATCGTTCGGAACGGCGCGTCGTCCATGAACTTCAGTCCCATCATGATCATCCGGGCCACCCAGAAGAAGATGATGTCAAAGCCAGTCACCAGCACGCTGGTTGGATAGAACCGTTCCAGGTAGTCGGTTTTCTCCGGCCAGCCCAGGGTCGTGAAAGGCCATAGCGCGGAAGAAAACCAGGTGTCGAGCACGTCTTCGTCCTGGCGCAAGGCGACGCTGTCATCCAGCCCTGAGCGGCGGCGGGCATCCGCCTCGTCCAGGCCGACATGGATTCCCCCTTCGGCATCGTACCAGGCCGGAATCCGGTGCCCCCACCAAAGCTGCCGGCTGATGCACCAATCCTCGATGCGGTGCATCCAGTCGAAATATGTCTTGCTCCAGTTGGACGGTACGAACGTGATGCGACCATCTTCTACCGCCGCTATGGCGGGCTTTGCCAATGGTTCGATCCTGACGTACCACTGGTCGGTCAGGTACGGCTCCACCACGGCGTGGGAGCGGTCGCCGCGTGGGATCATCAGCTTGTGATCCTCGATCTTTTCCAATAGGCCCTGGGTGCGCAGATCGGCGACGATCCGTTCGCGTGCTTCGAAGCGGTCCAGCCCGCGATAGGCTGCCGGAGCCTGCTCGTTCAGACAGGCGTTGACGTCGAGCACATTGATGATCGGCAATTCATGGCGCTTGCCGATCTCGTAATCGTTGAAATCATGGGCCGGGGTGATCTTGACGCAGCCTGACCCGAATTCGCGGTCCACGTACTCGTCCGCAATCACCGGTATTCTGCGGCCGGTCAGCGGCAACTCGAGTTCCTTGCCTATCAGCTCACGGTAGCGCTCATCTTCCGGGTGCACCGCGACCGCCGTGTCGCCGAGCAGGGTTTCGGGTCGGGTCGTGGCCACGACCATGTGGCCGCTGCCATCACAACGGGGATACCGGATATGCCACATCTTGCCGTGTTCCTCCTGGGAGACCACCTCCAGGTCGGACAGCGCCGTGTGCAGCACGGGGTCCCAATTCACCAACCGCTTGCCGCGGTAAATCAGGCCCTCTTCATAGAGGCTTACGAACACCTGCCGGACCGCCTCCGATAACGGTTCGTCCATCGTGAAGCGGTGATTCGCCCAATCGACCGAGGCGCCCAGGCGGCGCATCTGCCGTCCGATGGTATCGCCGGACTGCTCCTTCCATTCCCAGACGGCATCGACAAAGCGTTCGCGGCCCAGGTCGTGGCGTGATTTCCCGCGCGCCAGAAGTTGACGTTCCACCACCATCTGGGTCGCGATACCCGCGTGGTCGGTGCCGGGCTGCCAGAGCGTATCGGCGCCTTTCATCCGCTGCCAGCGGGTGAGCGTGTCCATGATCGTGTCCTGGAACGCATGGCCCATGTGCAGGCGGCCCGTCACGTTGGGCGGCGGTAGCATGATGCAATAGGGGTGGCTGCCCCCCCGCGGCGCGAAGTAGGAACGCTCTTCCCAGAATTGATACCAGCGCTGTTCGAGGGCGCCGGGGTCGTAGCTCTTGTCCATGATCTCTAAAAGGCCTGCATTTCGTGATGAAGCGGCTCCAGCCCGAGGTTCCGGTACGTGCGGAACTTGGTTCGTGATGCCTCGCGCAATCGGCTGTCAGCCGGCACGATCTCCAGCAAGCGGCGGAAGCGTTTGGGTTCGGGCACCGGTTCGGCAGTGAGGTTGATGACCACGTCCCGGTCGGTGGGCACCTGGCTCGGCGCGGACAGGATCGCGACCGGCACGTCGCCATCCGCCTGGCCCAGTTCGTGCGGCAGAAAGCGATCGGCGGGAAAATCCCACATCAGTTCATCGAGCAGTCGCGCTTCGTCCTCGCCGGGGGCCAACACCGTGACGAGGTGCCCCTCTTCCCACGCCTTCAGGCAAAGCCGGCAAGCCAAATGCCCGGCCGACGGTGCCGAGGCCGTCAGCACGTAGAAATCAACCCGGCATTCGACGGACATGCTCAGCCGGCCCGGTTCAGCAAGAACTGCGCCAGCAGACCCACGGGCCGCCCGGTAGCGCCATCGTCGCTGCCCCATTTCCAGGCGGAACCCGCGATGTCCAGGTGCGCCCAACGCATGTTCTCGGCGAAGCGCGAAAGGAAACAACCCGCTGTCAGCACACCGGCAGGCATGCCGCCGACGTTTTTCATGTCGGCGAATGGCGAGTCGAGTTGCGATTGGTACTCCTCCCACAGGGGCAGCCGCCAGGCGCGGTCAACGATGGCGCTGCCGGCGGTCACCAGTTCGTCCGCCAGTTCATCGTCGTTGCTGATCAGTCCCGTCGCATGATGCCCCAGCGCGACCACGCAGGCGCCGGTCAGAGTCGCGACGTCGATCACCACTTCGGGATCGAACCGTTCGCTGTAGGTCAGCGCGTCACACAGCACCAACCGACCCTCGGCGTCGGTGTTCAGCACTTCGATGGTTTTGCCGGACATGCTGGTCAGGACATCGCCGGGCCGGTAGGCGTCGCCGTCCGGCATGTTCTCGACCGCGGCGACGATACACACAACGTTGATGCTCAACTGCATCCGGGCGCAGGCGACGAATGCGCCGATGACGCCGGCCGCACCGCACATGTCGTATTTCATCTGCATCATGTTCTCGCCGGATTTCAGCGACAAGCCGCCGGAATCGAAGGTGACACCCTTGCCGATCAGGGCAACTGGCCGTTGGTCGGTATCGGCGCCGCTGTAGTTGAGCACGATCAGCCGGGCGCGGTTGGCGCTGCCGCGCGAAACCCCAAGAAAGGCGTCCATCCCGAGCTCGGACATGTCGCTTTCTTCGAGGATTTCGAGATCGACATTGTCGTATTGCGAGGCGATGGCGGTGGCTTCCTGCGCCAGGTATGCGGGATTGCAAATATTCGGAGGCAGGTCGCCCAACATGCGCGCCTTTTCGAATCCCAGCGCCAGGGCTTCGGCCTGGTCAAGCGCCGCCTGCAGCGTGACTCCGCCCTGGAAAGAAGCGGACTGCAGCGGCATCGGGGCGTCATCCTTGCGTGGCTTGGTGACCGTATAAAGGTAATTGGCCCGGTGAATGGCCAGCGCGGCCTGCCGCAACCGCTGACCCGGATCACTGTCCTGGAACTCCAGTTCGTGCAGGCACACGTGGCAGCGGGTCAGCGGGTGGTCGCGCAGAGCCTTGCCGGCAGCCAGGCAAGCGCGGTCGAGCCGCGGCAGGTTGAGCTTGTCCAGCTTGCCGAGGCCGACGGCGAGAACCCGCGAGGCGGCCAGGCCCGTGAGATTCTGCAGCAGATGTGTTTTGCCAATGCCGGTCTCGATATCCCCGCTTTGCAGCATGCGGGCTATGGCCCCGCCACTGGCTTCGTCGACCGCGCGGGCGGAGGGTGTCAGCTCCGCCCCCTCGGCAAATCCAAGCACAAGGCAGTCGTTGTCAATGCTTTCGGGCGCGCGGTCGTCAAGGCTCAACTTCATGCTTAGGGTTCCTGTTTGCTGTTTCGCGCCGTTAGCTCGTCGGCGTTGGTTTTTCGGGACAAGCCCGTCATTCTACAAGAAAACACTGATAAACTGGGCGCCTTGCCGGCGTATCGATATTGCGAGGTCGACCTGACTATCTTGCAGAAATATTTTTTTCGTGAATGGCTGTGGACCTTCCTCGCAACGGCGGTGGTGCTGCTGCTCGTGATGATCGGCATTTCGCTGGGCGAATTGCTCCGTGACATCGCCGGTGGGCGTGTCCCCGCCGGCCTGCTCGGCACCCTCATTTTGCTGAAAATGCCCTATGTGCTGGGCACCATATTGCCCCTGAGCGCCTTCATCGCCGTGATCTGGGGCCTGGGCAGGATGTACCGCGACCAGGAGATGGCCGTGATGCGGGCCAGTGGGTTCAGCTGGCCCCTGCTGTTGCGGCCCCTTTACAACCTGCTGGTGCCGGTGTCCGCGCTGTTGCTGCTCGGCAGCTTGTGGCTATCGCCGCTGGCCGCCTCAGTAACCCAGCAGAAGCTCGAGGAAGCATTCCGCAACGCAGCCGAATGGGGTCTGCAGGCCGGCAAGTTCCACGTATTGCAGGGCGGCGACCTGATCCTTTACGTTGAATCGGTGAAAAAAGACGGCCGCACGCTGGAGCATGTGTTCATCCAGAAGCGGGAAGGGGAGCGGGAGCAGGTCTGGGCGGCGGAGCGGGGGTATTACTGGCTGGAGCCGGAGACGGGCAGTCGCTTTCTGACGCTGGAAAACGGGCGGATTACGGAGGGAGGAGCGGACTCACTGGACTTCGGCATCATGCAGTTTTCGCGCAACGACCTCAAGCTGCCGGAAACCGAGGAACGCGCCAGGACCGACACTCTCGAGGCACGGCCGAGTTCGAACCTGCTGTTTTCAAGCGACCCGCAGGAAGCGACCGAGCTCCAGTGGCGCCTGACGCCCGCGCTCGCAGTGCTGGTGCTTGGCCTGCTGGCCATTCCACTGGCTCATTCGGCACCGCGAGAGGGGCGCGGCGGGCGCGCCATACTCGGCATTCTGGCCTACATTATTTATGCGAACGGCCTCTACATGTGCCGCAACTGGATGGCTGAGGGTGGGTTCCCCACCGTTCCGGGTCTGTGGTGGATTCATGCGCTGGTACTGCTGGTCGCCTTGCTCTGGATGCAGCGCCAGGGCCGCATGGTGGGCAAGGGCTGAGCCATGGTCAAACTCGTCGACAGGTATGTTGGGCGGGCTGCCATCCTGGGCATACTGCTGGTCTGGTCCGGCCTCACCCTGCTGTACCCCATGTTCAGCCTGCTCGGCGAACTGGGTTCGCTGCAGAACGATTACGGGGCCGGCGATGCACTCTGGTTCACTGCGTTGACCATGCCGCGCACAGCCTACCGGGTGTTTCCGATTTCCGCGTTACTCGGCGCCCTGGTTGGCGTCGGAGCCCTGGCTGCATCCAACGAATTGGTGGCGTTCCGGACGTCGGGCGTTTCGCGCCTGCGACTCGCGCTCGCGGCGCTCGCGGGAACGCTGTTGCTGACCATTCCAGTGATGATCATGGGTGAATGGCTGGCGCCGAAGCTGGAGCAGCAGGCACGGGCTTTCCGGCTCAGCGAAATGGTCGGCCAGGCGATCATCGGCGGGCCGCGCGGCGTGTGGATGCGCGATGGTCCGGATATCGTCAACATTCAGCGCCCTCTGCTTTATGCGGACCGGGGCCAGCAAACGGTGGAGTTCAAGAACGTGGTCCTGTACCGCTTTTCGGGTGACGTGGACCTGGTCTCCGTTACGCGGGCCGAGAACGCCGTGCATCACGGCGACAGTTGGACGCTGGAGAACGTCGCCCGCGTTGATTTTTCCGCTGCTGGGGCATCTATGACCCGATTCGACCGGCTGCAATGGGCGACGCAGGTGAAACCGGAGTTGCTCGACTCCGCGGTGACCCGTCCGGCCCTGTTGTCGATGGACGCCTTGTGGGAATACATCGAATTCCTCGGCGAGAATGGTTTGGATGATCGGGTTTACCAGGATGCCTTCTGGGAACGCGCCATGTACCCGTTCGCGGTGATTGCACTGGTGCTGGGCGGCATGCCTTTCCTGTTCGGCCAGGCGCGCTCGCAAAACCTCGGCGTTCGCCTGTTTTCGGGGATGATCGTGGGTGGTGTGTACATGATCGTCAGCCGTGCCGTACAGAATCTCAGCAGCGTGTATGAGTTCCCCGCGATACTCGGTTGGTCGCTGCCAGTCCTCCTCCTGGCCACGGTCGCCGTGCTGGTGTTGCGGCGCTCCGTGTGAGCGGTCGTCGCTAGACGCGATAGAGACGGGTGCCACTCAATCGGTCATGCCAGCATCGCTTTTGGGGGTCAAGCAGAGACCACAGAAAGCCGGCGCCGGCGGCCGCGGCCGACAGCAGCGATAGCAGGAACCGCGCCAGGCACCTGCCCCAACCCGGATGGCGGCCCTGCGCATCACTGATCCTTACGCGCCATGCCCGCATCCCGAGCGTCATCCCGCCGTTGTGCCAGCACCAGCCGAGATAGGCGAACCACACGGAGACGAGGTACAGCGCGTAATACGGGTCGTGCAAAACGTTGAGTTCGCGGAATCCGGCGACCATGACCGCGCCGGTCGCCGCCATCAGCAGCGCGATCACGGCGACTGCATCGTACGACATGACCAGCAGACGGCGCCAAAGGGCGCAGGGTTGCCGCGTATCGTCCTGAACCTCGCCGGCTGAATTCCGCGCGTTTC
>Ga0209536_100007849_pt1 | contig 16132 bp, 18 predicted proteins | sample DeeMarSeWOR28_12_FD_187461 | JGI IMG/M metagenome (GOLD analysis project Ga0209536, IMG submission 187461) | Marine sediment microbial communities from White Oak River estuary, North Carolina - WOR-2-8_12 (SPAdes) (version 2) | ecosystem: Environmental > Aquatic > Marine > Intertidal zone >...
CATGCTGGTTCCCCAGGGATTACATCCCAGTAACCAGTCCAACAGACTGGCCTCCAGCTCCTGATATTGGTGGTCCCCGGTGAGCTGATGATATAATCTCATTTGGGTTAATGCGGCTACCACCAGATTATTGGAACACCAGATGAAAGGAATTCCCATGAAAAAAGCATTCGCTTTTCCTCTCCGCTGTATTGCCTCAATTCCCTCCCTTAAAAATGAAATAAATTTTGCCCTATTGAGGCTATCGGAATTTTGTGCAACCAGATAGTGACCAATATTGACAAAGGGGTACCACTGGTAATGTCTGGCGCTGTTGTTCACCATCCAGGGCGTTACCGGTTCGAGTTCTCCCCAGTACCCTGCCTGGTTCAGATACTGAGTGTCCCCAATCAGCAGATATAACTGAATGGCGGCAAGCTCCATATCATCCACATAATTATCTTCCTCATAAAAATAGGGTGCGCGGTTAGAGGCAGTTTGACAGACCCCCAGATCGCTTTGGGCAAAAGCAAAAGCGTCCTGCGCTTTGCGGGATATTCGCTTCGCAAAATCCGGATGATAGGGACGCAATAATTCTGCCCCCAATGCAAAAGCGGAAGCATATTTCGCGGCAGTGGAAGAAACCCCGGTAGAACGATTTTTGTATTTCCCCAATCCCTGCGGTTTACCCGTCACAAAGTAAACCGGTCGCTCTCTGCCTTTCCCGTAGCTCACCGAATCCAGAGTAGGCAGGGTAAAGTTGGTATGATCCCGGTCGTCCGCGATCTGGTTAAACATGATGCTGTATTCTGGATTCATTTTATCGAGCCAGTCCAGACCCCACTTGGCCTCGTCCAGAATATCCGGGATCCCATTGGCTCCCGGATCCCCATTGCGGTCAAAGTGATCGGAAAAAGATTGTGGATTCTGCTGGTAAGCAAAAAGCATCTGATAGGTCGCATGAGCGGAGGTGGTAACATACTGCAGGTAATCCGAGGCATCATGCCAGCCTCCGACAACATCGATATGGGTAGAATCCCGTTCCGGAAAGTCCACCACAAATCCATCACTGGTGTGACAGGAGTCTTTTAACAAAGGGTTATAACCACACCGTTGTTGACGCATATATTTAAGCAAAAAATCCGCAGCCCCTGCATATACTCTGTCGGATATCCGAAAGTGAGGTGAGCGGATTTCACCGACTTTCACATAGAAGGTCCCTTTTTCAACAAAATCCGAAAAGTCTAAGCGATAGGTGTTGGCGAAGCAGGCATAAGGACCGTATATACCAATACTGCGGCCTTGATAAACAGTTTCTCCGGTGAGAATATCCACCACATCGAAGGAATCAAAGAAAAGGGTGTCTTTCGTTCCTAAAACAGCAACTTTAACTGACCCCGGCAGGTACCCGACCTGGTTAATCCTGATCCAACCGTCCTGAGACCATAAACAACCACAAAAAAGGACAATACCGAACAATACCCGGATTATTTTAATCCTCATATAAGATCATTCTTTTACAACACATCGTATGTCGGCTATATTAATATCACCAAGCAATATGACATTTTCCTGAATCAAGGCAACCTGAGTAACCAGGAACCATCCTGGAACCATCTCTTCTCCAGTTCGATCAGAACTCCATCGATCTCCAGGGCGGTCAGGTAGTTTTCAATCAGATTATGCAGTTGGAAGGCCTGAGGAGGGAGTGCCATACCAATTGGCTCAATAGTCAGTGATTCTTCCAGAGTAGCCAATCCCGAATCCGGATATCTCAATACGCTCAAAACACAGACGGGATAGTCAGCTATCATGAGATCGACTTTATCCTCCAATACCAATTTTACGGCTGCATCGTAATCGGGAGTCAAGGTTAGCTTTCCATTGGGTATCACCGTTTCTACGAAGCGCTGGCTGGTGGAACCTTCTAACGCCGCAACCGTCACATTTCCGCGATTAATCTCCCCCAGTTCATCCAGTTCCGATAAACGTTTTGCCTTGGCCAGTATGGATTTTCCCGATAAAATATAAGGACCCACAAAAGTGAATTTAACATTTCGTTCCGGCGTGATGGTCATTCCCGACATCACCACATCTATTTCACCTTTTCCCAGAGCGGGTAATAATTCCGAAAAAGGCTTCTCCACCAGCTTCAATTTAATTTCCAGGGCATCCGTTAACAGCTTGGCCAATTCGATTTCGTAGCCCATTAACTGTCCATCTTTTGCTTTCATGGTAAACGGAGGTTGATTTCCACTGGTGCCGACGCGCAGTTCTCCGTTTTTTAAAATTTTATCAAGTACCTTTCCCGCCTGAGGATAAAGCAGCAGGGGAATCAGTAAAAAAATCAAGGTAATGATGATACATCGACTTTTTAACACCATGGCCTGAACTCCATTTTATGATTGAATTTCATTCATATCAAACTTCCGGGGCGTTCCCGGAAGTTATCAGGCATAATTTAGCCGCCACCGGAAACGATTGTAAACATGGTCATAGCGAAATGTAAATAGCCGAACTTAAAGACAGGCACTGTTACGGAACAACAAAAAAATGAAGTTTCTCAAAGTCACGCCCCAGGGCAATTTGAATTTTCCCGGCCTGGAGATTGAATACGGTCGACCAACGGGTGTCGGGGACCGATACATTTTTGAGCAACTGCCAGGCGTCATCTTCCTCCAGGATACCCCTGCTGCTGCTCAGTGTCTGATAAGTGGTCAAGTAGCGCCAGCAGGGGGCATTTTGGGGATTATTTAATCCAGTCATCACAAAATTGGTGGTCACCTGCCAGGGCTCCTGATTTTCCATTATTTCCTGCCGTCCATTAACGAATTCCACAATCGCCGAGTGCCCCGACGAGTCTGCGATGAGATAATGAATGGGAGGATTTTCCATGCGGATGTTATATTGCTGAATCAGCACAAGTGCCTCCCGGGTGGAGCTTGCCTTGTCCAGAATCAGTCTGATCATTTGTAATTCGCCGATGGTTACTTTGGAGGGATCAAAAGGAGACTGCGCTTGCGGGATGGCATTCATCCCTACCCCCACTCCTTTCTCGTTCATACCATCAAAAGGGAAATAGGGCAGGGTTTGCAATACCCTCAGATTATCGTCAGAGTTGGGAAGTTCATCATGACGATAAGCAAAAAAAGAAAGGTCTACCGTGGAGATTGACGAATATCCATTTTCCGGCCGCGTGAAAACCAGGTAAGTGGTAGTGGTCCGCGGCCAGTCATAATTCCTGCCCAGCAGGCGGTTATCTCCACCTGATGCGCTAAAACAGGTACAATAAAAATCAATTTCATTCGTTTTTCCAGCGTCGATAAACGGAATATTTCCGGTTTGCAGATACTCATCAAATTGGTAATCGGCAGTATAATTCAGCGTAAATGAAGGGTATTCGTCGATTTGACTAACCGTTCCATAAGGAGTATCATAGGTTTGATAGGGTGAGGAGATAGGATCCGATTCTTTGTGACAGACGGCCAGCAGCAGGTTGATCAGAACAATACACGAGGTTAGAATCCACCTTTTAGGTATCATAGACCTTCTCCCTGCTCATTTTCGTGATGAAACTCAGATAATATAAACTGAATGATTTTTGACAGAAAAAACATAAAATGTAGCGAAGACGACTTAAATCAGTTTGAATTATTGTAATAAAATAGAGATCTACCATTTAAGACTTCATGACGGTTGAGATTGGATCTTTTAGCTATACCCCCGTATTTTATCAAAAACACTGTCAAGTCGTTTACAAACACCTGTGAGTGTCATTTTCCCAGGTGGCACAGATTATTCTACGGATTTTACGACGACTGAGTTGCTTTTCGGAAAGTGAGTCAATTTTTCATTTAAATAGGGCCGGATTGAAAATCAGTCTGATGCGGGTAATTTTATCTCCACGGGTCTCAAATATCTGCACCATGGTGGTTTGCACGCCGGGTTTGACAAACTGATAGATCAGACAAACCGAATGGTCATTTTCGTATGTCTCCAGAATCCGATAGCGGGCATCCCCGGGGGGATCTGATAACAGTGCCTCAATATAGGCCGGTGCCGAATCAAACTCATAAAGGGGGCCTGTGAACGAAAAATCTTCTGCCAGTAAGGACCACAGGTCCGTGAGGGGCGATTCTCCATAAAATGATGCCATGTAACGAAGAACTAATTCACGCGGTCTCATCTGGTGATTGATGTTAAAAGTTTGATTCTCTTTGCTGTGATTTTGATTCGTTTATATCCGCCATTCAGAAGAAAACATGTGCTTTAGGCCGTTTGTTGACTCAGGGTATGCCATGTCCCTCCCCATCGATTTCAAGTTTCAGGGCAGACAGTGAAACATTCACATCGATAAGAAACACGATGAGTCCCAGAATCAGAGAAATCATACAGGCGCTGAATAAAACGATAATCAGCAGGACGGCCGACAGCTTCAGCAAAGCCACCAAAAACAGAGCGATGATCAGTACCGCCGCCAGCAATAAGCTGGTGGATGTAAACGCGATGGCCATACGGAGGAGTCGCGCCCGGCGTATCAAAATCAAAATCTGACTGTGAAATCGTGAAGCTTCATCCCCGGACACCTGGCGCAAAGATTCTGCCAAACTCCGGGAGCGATCAATGACCCGGCCATAGCGATTGGTCATGGATAACAGCACCAGCCCCGCTCCCGAGATGAGAATAACCGGACCGATGGACAGTTGAAGAACCGGAACAATTTGATCTAAGGTCATACCCTAATCATCCGTTTTTAAATTTCTAACTTAGACATTTCCAGAAAAATATTAGGAAATTTACGATCATCAGTATCCTGGCGCAAATCACTTAAACGGTTCATTGAAATGAGAACTAGGTTTAAGATAAAACTTCTTTGCGCATAATCAAAGATCAGATTAAAGCGCCGCAGGGAGGCATTGCCCAGAATGGCATCGGCATTTTCCTGTTTGGAGTGGACTTCAGCGGGTGCAAACGCCGCTTTCACCCGGTTAAGTTCATAGGGAAGCCATGATAAGCCTGGAAATTTGACCGGATTTTCCGTAAATATCACCGTTTAATCCGCAACCCATAAATACCTCTTCAATTTTTCAATGGTGCATAAAACGCTTATTATTTTCCCAAAAATTTTTGTAACTTCTTATCAAAGTACTCGTAGAAGCAAATAACTTTGCATTACAAAGTAAAATTCAATGGAAAGGATTTATATGTTGCTCAACACTTTCAGTCTTAAAGAAGCGGAACGTAAAGTGTTTCGTACCACTTTACTGGATGGTCTGTGGGACATTTTTATCGGCGCTTTTTTCCTGCAATTTGGTATCGCCCCTTTACTAAGTTCAAGACTGGGCGATTTCTGGAGTTCGGCTGTGTTTCTCCCCTTCTGGTTTTTCCTTTTACTTTTAATCTGGTGGGCAAAAAAATCCGTTGTGGTTCCCCGTCTGGGATCAGTAAAATTCAGTGCCACCCGGCGTGCGCGGTTGTCAAAATTCACGTTCATTATGCTGGGAATTAATATCATCTCCCTGATTGTCGGATTCTTCTTCGCCCTGCAATCGGATCTCACACTGGGTCTGTTCCATTCCGCTGCCCTCGGATTCATGGTTTTGCTCCTTTCCAGCATTGCGGCCCATTTTCTAGAGTGTGGTCGATTTTTTATATATGGATGTCTTTTCTTTCTCTCAATATGGGTCGGAGAATGGCTGTTTATACAGTACAAAATTCCTCATCATGGTTTCCCGATTACCTTTGGCATTTCAGCCGGCATTATCATTCTCACTGGATTAACGCTATTTATCCGCATGCTGCGTCAGTATCCTCTCCCGGAAACCGAGTCTCAGCCAAAGGATTCGTCATATGACCGCTAAAAGAGAAGGGACCAAAGAAATTCACCCGCTGGCTGAGATAGACCAGGTCATCCATGCTCCGGCCCGCTTAATGATTCTAACCTACCTTTATGTGGTAGAAAATGCCGATTTTATTTTTTTAATGCGCATGACAAAACTCACCTGGGGTAATTTGTCTACTCATTTAAGCAAGCTTGAATCGGCCGGTTACGTTGCCGTTGAAAAAACGTTTAAAGGGAAAAGACCTCAGACCATTATTTATTTAACGGAACAAGGCCGTATGGCGCTCCGGCATTATAAAAACAATTTAATGCAGGTGCTGGATGAACTGCCGGATTAAGTATTCTGAGGGACCGAAGTCCTTGCGGACCGCTTTTTCGCAAAATCATAAAGGGATGAACTGAGGCGAAATCTATTTCACTCCCTCAAAAAAATCGACCACTCCACTCTCCAGGGAATATTCGGCGCCGACAATAAGGAGCCCCTCTTTTTCAACCAGTCGCTCCAGAATCTGTGACCCATGACGCAGGCTGTTTGCGGAAGCGCGAATATTCGCCCGAACCGCCTGCTGCAACAAGCCCGTAAAATCCTTCCGGAGTTCTGTTTCCAGCAGTCCCTCCACCGCCGGACGGATACGATCGACAATGGATCGAAGATTGGGGGAGCGGGTTTCACCGGTGCGCTGAAGCTCCTCAAGCGTGCTTATTACCGCCCCGCACCCGGAGTGCCCTAAAACCACCACCAGGCGGGTTCCAAAACGTTCTGCGGCAAACTCCACACTTCCAATTTGCGAGGAAGCCACAATATTTCCGGCCACGCGTATGACGAACAGATCGCCCAGACCCTGATCGAATACCAGCTCCGCCGGTACCCGCGAATCCGAACACCCCAGAACAATGGCAAAGGGTTCCTGACCTTCGATCAATTCCCGGCGGCGGGAATGATCGCTGGACATACTGCGATCTCTAATATTTGAAATGAACCGTTGATTTCCTTCCCTCAGACGTTGAAGTGCTTGATGCGCAGAGATCATTTCTGTATTAAACCTCCTGTCTATGCTTTAAGGGTCTGAAATTTAAACTGATAATAGCGGAATAAAAAATAAATAAGAGACAAATGGGTCAGAAAAAAAATGACCATCATCATCTGATAAAACCAGTCACTGAATTCCATGGTGACACCAGACAGGACGAAACGTCCGAAAACATACATTGAAAAAATATTTTTTATTATTCCAATTCCGAACATGAAAAGGAGAAACAGAGTCGCTTGTTTCAAAAGAACATTCTCTGCTGGCAGGCGGTGTATGAAAAATATCAATAAACTGAACATCAGAGCTACCGTGATCAGGGAAAATATCTCCCCGGTTAACCGGGCCGATTGATACCCCAGGGCATCCCGCACAACTGCCAGTTTGAATATAAAATTCAGGACAAAGAGGACTATCAATATTTTAACCATATTACCTATAGGTTTATACCCTTTTTCCTCCTGATAAAAAGATATTAAAAACAGCAGAATGATCAGGCTAACCAAGATTGAAAGCAGCGGGGTAAGCGAGTGCATGAAAGGACTGTTGAACCACCCGGGCACCAGCAAACGGCCCGCCTTCAATACCATTTCATAACCCAGAGCGATCATCAGGGCAAGGAGCATATTTTTCAGAAACATTTCTTTCTCCTCATAAAGGTTGGTGAGTAATAATTTCTGTACATAGTGAGGACCTCAATAATTGTATTACATAAAATATTTATCGGATCACAACAATTTTTTATTGACAATTAACAATTTGTAGCCTATATTTCCGGAAGTTGGTGATTCATCAAACGGAGACTACGATGAAAAAAAACTACCTGATCGGTACCGTAAAAATATTGATTAACCTTATCATTTTATACATCATTTCGATCTCATTCAAAGAAGGTTACCAACTCAAGGAACAATCTGACCTAACCATATAAAGAGTGGATAATGGCTATTATTATAAATCTCGACGTGATGCTGGCAAAGAGAAAAATGCAGCTTAATGAGCTTTCCCGGCGGGTGAATATTACGGTTTCAAATTTGTCCATTTTAAAACAGGGCAAGGCAAAGGCAATTAAAATGTCCACCCTGGATGCCATCTGTGAAGCGTTGCAATGTCAGCCGAGGGATATTCTGGAATATCGTCCATCGGATGCGAAACAGGATAATAGTATTTGATCTTATTGGAAATAGACTTATGTTATTTTGCTCTGGAAAAGCGTGGAATCATATACCACCCACAGGATTGACGTCAAATCTAATCCCAGCATTACTCATATCTCAATGACTCCACCGGATTTATCCGGGCAGCCCGGATGGCCTGATAACCAACGGTGACCAGCGCAATCAACAGTGCCAACACGGTCGATAACAGAATAGTACCGATGGTGATGTGGGTATGGTAAGCAAAGCCCTCAAGCCATTTTCCCATCACTAACCAGGCAATGGGCCAGGAAATCACATTGGCGATGATGACCCATTTCAGGAATTGACCGACCAGCAGCAAAACCACTTCATGGGCAGAGGACCCGAATACTTTTCTGATGCCCACTTCCCTGGTGCGCCTTTCAGCAATAAATGCCGAGAGCCCGAATAATCCCAGACAGGCGATAATAACCGCCAAGACAGAAAAAACCAGGAAAATTTTTTCCGTTCGCCTCTCCGCCAGATAAACCCGCTTGAAGTGATCATCAAAAAATTCATACTCAAACAGCTGTCCGTTGGCAAATGTCTGCCAGGTACTACTCATGAATTGTAAAGTTTCATCGATGTTTTCCGGCCGGACCCTGACAGAGATATAACGACCGGTATTATTTTCATTCAATAAAAAAAAGACCATCGGCTGAATGCGCTGACGGAGAGATTGAAAATGAAAATCCTCCACCACCCCGATAACGGGATAACGATTATCCGGGAAAAGACTGTTCACCAACCGTTTCCCGAGCGGATTCTCCAATGCCATGGCACGAACCGCTGTTTCGTTCAGGACCATTTGATTCTCATCAATGGAACGTTCCTTTTCAAAAAAACGGCCTTGTTTCAGGGTTATCCCATAAGTATCCATAAAATCAGCATCAACAATCATGTAACAAATCAGCTTGGCCTGATCCTCCATCTGTCCCTCCGGCGTCACCGCTGCCACTTCGATGGGATTTCCAATTAAATCGACAGAATTTGTTGCATTCAGTATATTATGATTTTTAAGCAGGGTTTCTTTAAATGATTTTAAACGATGCCCTAAATCATCTGTTTTATGGATCACGATAATCTGATCCTTATCAAATCCCAAATTTTTATTTTGAATATACTTCAATTGACTCCGGACAGTCAAAGTCGCAATAATCAGGATGGCCGAAATAACAAATTGCAGTACTACCAAATTAGTTCTTAAGATTGACCGACCCGAACCCCTTCCCTGTTCCCCTTTCAAGACCTGCGCCGGCTTATAAGAAGCCAGAAAAAGAGCCGGATAAAAACCGGCAATTACTCCGATAATAAATGCGAATCCCAGGAAAATGGGGATTGCCCACCATTCGGTAAAGAAAGGCAGGTTAAGGTTTTTACCGGCAATCTGATTAAACAGCGGGAGAACCATGGCGGATAAAATCCCGGCAAGACATACCGCCAGAACCGTCATAATCACTGTCTCCACCAGAAATTGGCGGATGACCTGAAGCCGGGTCGATCCCAGAGTTTTTCGAATACCCACTTCCCTACCCCGCAGTGCAGAGCGTGCTGTCGCAAGATTCACAAAATTGATACAGGCGATGAGCAGAATGCCCAGGGCAATCGTCGAAAAAATATAAACATAGACGATATCACCATTCGGTTCTATTTCGAAATCCAGCTGCGAACGCAAATGAATATCGGTCAATGGCTGAAAATAATACCTGAAATCACCGCCTCCCTGCAGAAATTGCTCCACTGTAATGCCCAGAACCTGCTGCAGAAAAGGATCGATATTGACTTTGACCACCTCGAATAATTTCGCTTCCAAATCCCCTGGATTAGCTCCCTCCCGCAGCAAGACGTAAGTATAAAAATCATTAAAAACCCACACCGGACTTCGGGCATCCTCGCGATTTTCAAGGGACTGCAGAAAATCAAATTTAAAATGGGAATTTGCGGGAACATCCTCGATCACGGCCGTAACAATATAGTCTCGACGGTTATCCGAATTGATGGTTTTGCCCATAGGATCTTCATCCCCAAAATATTTTTTTACCATAGACCTGGTCATAACCAGGGCATCGGGTTGATGCAGGGCTGTCCGGGGATTACCTTGAATAAAGGGAACTTGAAATACTTCAAAAAAGGTTGGATCTACAGAGAAAACTTTCTCCTCACTGAATATTTTATCCTGATATCTGAATACCGGAAATCCATAATTCCGGCATTTGGTCACCGCCTCAACCTCGGGGAATTCTTCAGAAAGGACTTTCGCCAGAGGCGGTGAAGAACGGGCGGTATGGTCAATCCGGTCGTTCACCACACCGTAATTGACGGCCCGATAAATCCGCTCCGCATGGGGATAGAACGTGTCATAACTCAGCTCGTCCAGGACATACATCATGATCAGGAGACAACAGGAGATTCCGATCGCGAAACCAAAAATGTTAATAAGTGAATATACTTTATGTTTTTTAAGATTCCGCAAGGCAATTTTGATGTAATTTTGAATCATGCCAGTACTCCCAAGGTTCTGTGATTTCTATGATTTCAAATGTATCGTTAAATCAACAAGACATCGGTCAATCGTCTTTTCATATCCCCGGAAATCATGTGTTCTAGAAAAGGAAGGAACTTAAGCTGGTTAGCGAAGTATTGGACACCGGTTGCCCTTTCAGGATGGGCTTTCTTCACGATCGGAATGATTGGCATCATTTACTCTTCTAAATATTTTCGCAGAAACTTTACGGTTTTACGGAATGCATCCGGTAAGGTTACCTCAGAGAGACCATGCCCCTCTTCCGGATAGATTTGCATTTCTACAATACCATTATTTTTTATTACCGCATCTTTCAGATTGTGGGCAAAACTTACCGGTACCACCTGGTCATTCCCGCCATGCAATATTAACAGGGGAGGAAGTCCTGCGATCTCCTGCTCAAGGGGTTGACTGCCACCACCGCCCCCACCGAAAAAATCAACCACCGCCTCTACCGAGGGGATAGAAGCGGCAACTGAAATGGCCAGAAATGCTCCCCGGGAAAAACCCAACAATCCAATCGGCCGGCCCTCCACGGCGGGGAGTGTATGAAGATATGAGACTGCATTCCGAATGGAGGTCTGGTAAGAGGGCCACTTTTCCAGTTTTTCTGAGGATGCGATCAGCGAAGAGCCCGTTCCGGCATAATAATCCAGAGCCAGGGCAACAAATCCGGAATCAGCCAGCAATCTGGCCATTCGAATATATCGCGGATGCCAGCCTGCCGCACCGTGAAGTATCACCACTGCCGGATGGGGGCCCTCACCTGCAGGAAATTCCAGCACCCCAACCACTAAAGAATCTTCCGGACCGGACAGTCTTTTAGGCTCAGGGGAATCCTGAGATGAAGCGACCTGCATACAGCAGAGGAGGACGATGAAAAATCCTGATCGCCGAAACCGTTCTCCCCTAATGCCACTCGAGCGCATAGGTCTATGGCGTCCTGGTCTTCTTAACAAGAAAAATAACTCCCAACATGAGAAAGGCAATAATAATAATCAGCGCCGTGGTGAGTAAATCAAAATAATTACCTTGCAGATAATTGTACACCTGTAAACTTAAGAACAAAACCAGAATGACAATCCAAAGTCCCCGGGCAAATCCAATTTTTTGCATGGATTTATCTCCTTCATAAGGTTAGTTTAAAAAACGAGGTATTACCATCGTTTGTTACCTATGAAAACAAATTTTTAGAGCAACAGATACCATTATTCTTATAACACACTTGATCTGCAGAAGTACCGCTGATTTATGAGATACACTCAATGTCTTTCGTCAGCAAAAATCCGTTATAGAAAATGCCTGGAAGACAGTATCATGTTAAGTTGGATCAGGGGGACACATCAATAGGCTATTCTCAGAATATAATCATCTTCATCGGCAAGAATGGCGGTGGAATTTTTCTCAATGGTCAGCGGAAAGATAAAATCCGCCCAGCCCTCCCCGAAATCAAGCCTGTTCACCGGTAATTTGGTTAAATTAGTCACCAGGCTGCCGCTTTCAGGATTATAGGGTTTAAGCTGTCCGGGATGCCCTGTTTCGATCAGATGCTCCAGGGATTCCAGAAAGACCATAAAATTTTCCCGGGAAACTGTGGGCATTGAGGCTCGGATTCTAAGGGCCAGTTCGTAGATGCTTAAGTTTTCAAGATCCGCTGTCTTGAATTCAATCCGCTTGAACATAATTCCATTGCCAAAAAATGTAGGACCCCATTCCCTGATTTGGCGGCGGACATCCATCGGCATGGTTAATTCAAAAGTTTCCCCGAAATAGTCTTTTCGAAGGCCAATGAATTGTTTAACTATCCGGGCGGATAAAAAATCATTAGAGGAGACCGCCTGTTCAAATGTCACAGCTCCTTCCTTCAGGGTATTCCGAAGTTCATCCCGGGGAATTCGCTCAAATTCAATGATAAGTGTTCCCGGAACCCGGGGCGATGGAACATCAATCACTTTACTTTGAAACGATTTCAATATCGTCCGCTGATGATGGGGCATATAAAGCCGGCGAAGAACGTATCTTTTAAAAGGGATGAGGGATACCCGGGATAATGCAGCCAGGGCGGTCAGAAAATAGAAATAACTGTAGCCGTCCCCGGCAAGATGGTTCATCTTGGGAATGAGGATCGTCCCATTGCGATATCGGATAATTTTCAGAAAAAAGAGTGTATCCACATCGACTGAAACAGCGGTCCGATATTTTTCATAGAGAGTGATGGCCGGTTCATCCTGTTCAAACAGCTGATCGACTTCACTCTCATCAAAATGTCTTTCCTCGACATAATGATCAAACTGTATGGTTCCCTGGTGATATCTTCCAAACAGCGGCCAGAATGTTTTGGAGAGAGTTTTTAGTGCGGCACGAATATTATTCGAGTTGAGTCGATTTTTATAATACAATAAAAATTCGATCGGATAATTTCCATTAGAGAATAACACATCAACTTGTGAGATATTCAATTTCTTCATCATTGCATTTCAGCCTCATTTGTGAATTAGGCTCCATTTGGGCCATTGCCAGAAAAAGTAGTTACTTCCAATTGCCGGTTATCGCTGACGCCGATGCTCTATAAGTCCTGCAATTATAAAGGTTGTTCCCAGACCGGTCAGAATACCCAGGACAAAGCCCAGCACAAATCCCCAGGGTCGGGGAGATCCCGACCAACCGAAAATCGATGCAAGTATTATCCCGGTACCCGCGGTGCTTGTCAGAAAGGATCCCAAGGCTAATTTCTTTTTGGTACTGATCATCGTTATGTCCTTCACTATTATACGATATATTTCCAAACCCCACCGAAAGAGAGCATAGTCCTAAATCATGGGGATTCAGTTTCAATAAAATCAATCACCTTTTGATTGAATTGATCTGGTTTTTCGGCGCCGATTAAATGACCGGTATCGAGTATTGCGACCTGGATCCGGGGTACAGACTTCACGAGCCGTATAGCTTTTTCCGGATTTCCAACCAGTCCATCCCGTTGACCGAGAAGTAACAAAACCGGCATCGGTAAGCGGTGTAGATCTTGTTGGGTAAACGGTTGTGGCCGGGCCTGGCGGGAGATGACCCCCTCCAGAATGAGTTCAAACCAGTCTTTCACCATATGGTTCACCCGGGGATCTGTACCAAAAGCCCAGTGGATCGTACTCTTTTGAACAGGTTTAACCGGAAACATGGTAGTTAACAAGATTCTCAGGACGGAAGAAATAGTACCGGTGTAACCCATGGGACCGCATAAGATCAACTTTTTTACCCGTTCCGGTCTGTACAGTGCCATATGGGTTGCGATAAATCCCCCCTGAGAAGCTCCGATAAAATACGCCATTGGAATACCCAGGCTGTCCATGATCTCTGCATATAACTCTGCTAATTTTTGGCCATCATCCGGAAATCTTGTGACATCATCCAGTACACTTCTGCCGGCATCTCCAATGGTATCGATGGCATAGGTACGATAGTGCCGGTTCAGTCCTTCAATATTATTTAGCCAAGACCAGCTGGCCATGGCCGAGGCGTGGAGCAGAAAAACCGGCGGTGCTTTCTCAGGTCCGCTGACGATAATATAAATACGGCCATAGGAGGTCCGGATGGTACGGCTCTTATAGGGAACCGGCCACTGTTCCATTTTCGCTTCATAGATCGCCATCAGCCTCTGTTCAATTTCCGGGTTTTTATAAATTGAATCCGGATTGCCCATTCCCCTGAATACAAGAGATACAAACAGGAAGAAAAGTACGGGAGTCAGTGTTAGGCGCACCCACAGTGGCAAGGGGATTCCCAGGTGTTGACTTACAAATTCCCGCAGGGGCGGGACCAGCAAAATCACAATCAGGAGTAAAAAGAGGGATGAGAAATAATATCTCGAATACAAAGCGAGAAGGAACAGTAATACAAACAGGAGACCTAAAAACCAATTGAGAACGGCAAAAGCGATTTTCATTTAAATATCCTTCTTTTAGACTCACTCGGGAATAAGTAACGCGTTGTGCCAATAAATATAAACTCACTAAAAAAAACACCTTATTTATGGATCATGATATTCCTGTCACCTGTTCCGACAACAAAACGGGGATTCAGCATGGCATTCATTCAAAAAAAGCCAACCTATATAATTTTTCCAGATAATTAGAACCATGCATCATAATTACCTGTTTTTATATCAAATTCCCTAAATCCTGCTGTTTTGAGATTCAACAATTACCCTGTTTCATTATTTTCATGATTCCAAATAGGATCTCTCAGGATAAACCAAATAACGACTCCCAAGCAGATTAATCCGTAAATCCCCAGTCCGAAAGAGTAGACTTTATCTGCAGGCTTTACCCCATACCTCAGAATAAAGCTATAAATACTGTTCACCAGACCATGCATAAATGAGACGACCCAGATACTGCCCGTCTTCAGCAGGGCATAACCCTGTATCATCCCCCATAGAACAAAAAAAATGATAGCTAACGACAGACCCAGCAGCGATGCGGGATAGGTATGTACGCCTCTTATAATCACCGGGAAGTGCCAGATTCCCCATACAACACCCACCCACAGTACTGCCCGGATCTTTCCGACAGGAATAAGTTCCTGCAACAAAAATCCCCGCCAGCCATATTCTTCTCCAAAAACTCCGGCTAAACCACTCAGAGGGATACCGATGGCTGTGACTCCAATGAAAAGAATAATCAGTGCGGGAAAATACAAAGCTGACGGAACGGGCAAACCATAAACGCGGTCTAACTTTCCCACAAAATCACCCAGATCGAACAAAAGATTGAAGGCACCCTGCAACAGCAGAAAAACAATAATACCCACTAAAAATCTCTGTCCTACTTTAATATTTCCTAATTCTAAACCGGACTTTTGAAGCACCTTTTTAGGACTTTGACCATAAAGAAAAAAGACCAGCAGGGTCCAAAGAGTAAACAGCAGGGCGCCCACCCCTTGTAGAATTTGTTTTAACTCAGGAAAAAAAGCCGCGGTCCAGACGATGATGGCATACACTACCGTGAGGACGAGAAAACCGAAAAGAATCCAGCGTGGTTTTTCTTTGTAAATCTTATAGTATATGGGACTATCTTTAAAAAAGAACAGCTGCAGAACCAGGGCGATAAAAGCCGGTACCAGCATTCCCCAGGGGCTCATCCCCAAATGGAGATAGGGATCCAAGCCGGTAACGAAAATGAGCAGCCCATCAAATCCCCAGGATAACAAAAAAGTCAAAAACAGAAAAATAAAAATGCGATTGATTTTAATCATACCACCCTGATAAAGAAAAATTACTGGCTATATATTAATTTCTGGAATTACGAAAATACGTTTTCATCAGTGCCATTTTTTTGGATCCTGATTGAAATTACGGTTAAAAACAATTCCATCATTTATCATTTTCAAGATCAAAAATATCCGCTTTGTGTGATCCAATGAAAACAATGGGTTTTATTTTTGACCCATGAACCGATTCAACAATAAAGAGTTGGGCATAATACGTTTTATTGGATCAAGTCTTTAAAATCGGAGATTTTTCTCTGACAAAGAGACCGAACAGCAAGATAGACAGGCAGGCAATCGATGCCCCGGTGCCAAAGGCTAC
>Ga0209536_100007850_pt1 | contig 16131 bp, 14 predicted proteins | sample DeeMarSeWOR28_12_FD_187461 | JGI IMG/M metagenome (GOLD analysis project Ga0209536, IMG submission 187461) | Marine sediment microbial communities from White Oak River estuary, North Carolina - WOR-2-8_12 (SPAdes) (version 2) | ecosystem: Environmental > Aquatic > Marine > Intertidal zone >...
GGAACGGCTGGATCCACAGATCGGCCTGTTCGACGGTGCTGTCAAACCGCAGGTCATCAATGCACCGGCCCTGCCGGACATCGGGAAATGGTCTGAAAATCAGCGTCTGGCATTTGAAAAAGAATCACTCGGATTTTACGTCAGCGGGCATCCCCTGAAACACTATTCGGATTTGCTGGATAAATTTACCAATGCGGATGCGATTTCAATTAAAGAACTCAAAAGCGGCAATGCCGTTCGAATCGGCGGGCTGGTTCGCAGCACCAAGATTATCAAGACGAAAAGAGGGGATTTGATGGCATTTGTGACCATTGAAGACCTGCACGGTGCGGTCGAGGCCACGGTTTTTTCTCGCGTTTACGCCAGCGTCAGCGATCTGCTGGTTGAAGATAAAGCCATTTTTATTCAGGGACAGGTTCAAAAAGACGAGCAATCCGTAAAAATATTGGCCGAAAAAGTGGTCGCCATGGAAAAAGCTGAGGAAACCTGGACAGCCAGCATCCATTTTAAAATTGAAATTTCCCGCACCGATCGCGAGGCACTTGTCAGCCTTCATGAGATATTAAAGAAACATACGGGCAACTGCCAGGCCTATCTGCATTTGCGCAGCGCAGACAATTCCGATGCGATTATCGCGCTGCCCAGTTCGATGAGGCTCAAGGCCGGCGGCGCTTTAATGCGAGACGTCAATAAATTGCTGGGGTACAATGCGGTTGAAACCCTGTGCATGTCGGCCCAAACAGAAACCAGGCCCAACAACTATCGTTCGGTGGGGTTCAACAGGAGCCAGTGAATTCTCATTGATGGTATCGTGAATTGGTCCAGTATGCAGTCAAAAGAAATGCCTAAATTGAACTAAAATTTAAAATGCCTAAAATCGATGAATTCTGTCATTTTAATAAAACAGGATCGAGCGCAGCGACACCATAATTTTAGTCATTTTAGCTCATTTTAGTCATTTTAGGCACTCTCAATATAGGATGAATACCTCTGTAATCCACAGAGTGAGGATACGATGAACGATAAAGACCTTAATGTGTACCCCATTTTGCTGGCAGGCGGGACCGGCACCCGGCTGTGGCCCGTTTCACGGGAATTGTATCCCAAACAGCTGGTGAAATTTGTTGGTGAGGACTCCTTGCTCCAAAGCACGATTAAACGCCTGCCGCCGGTGCTCGACACAGCGTTTGTCAAGGTCGTTTGCGGTCAACAGCATTTCCATGAAACCGCCAAACACATCGAAGGCCTGGGCCTCAAAGCGGAAGACAAGCTGATTTGTGAGCCCAGCGGCCGCAATACAGCCCCGGCGATTTTACTGGCCGCACTTCACATTCTGACATCCGAAAAAGATGCAATTTTATGCATCTTCCCGGCCGATCACGTCATTCAGGATCTGGATGCCTTCCATGACCGCCTCAAAGCTGCCATTGCACTGGCCGATGACGGATTTATCGTGACCTTCGGTATTCAGCCGCATTACCCTGAAACCGGGTACGGATATATAGAGGCAGGAAAGAAAGTGTCACACGGCGCTTTGTTGCTCAAAAGATTTGTTGAAAAGCCCGATCCGGCCACCGCCCAGAAATATATCAAGGCTGGAAATTTTTTCTGGAACAGTGGCATGTTTGCCTTCAAAGCCTCGGTCATGCTGGCCGAATTTGAAGCCCACCAGCCTGAACTGCTCGGCAAAATGCGGATTCTTTTGAGAGATGATAAATCCATCAGCAAGGAAGATTATGATCAACTGGATGCGATTTCAATTGATTATGCGATCATGGAAAAAACCGCCAAAGGCGTGGTGCTGCCCTCTGATTTTGGCTGGAGTGATATCGGTTCCTGGAAATCGCTGTATGACTTTCTGGAAAAAGATGGCGATAACAATGTTATCGACGGGGACGTCATGGTGCAAAATACCCGCAACAGCCTGATTCTGGGCCACGATCGTCTGATTGCTGCCAATTACCTGCGGGACATGGTCGTAGTGGAAACGGCAGATTCGGTTTTTGTTTCCGACCTTGAAAATAGCCGGGATGTGAAATGTTTTGTCGCCACATTAAAGGATCGCGGGCGCGCGGAGTTTCAGCGGCATCGCAGTGTTAACCATCCCTGGGGCATATTCAAGCTGCTCGAGCGCCAGGTCAATTACACAGCCGCCGAGTTGACCGTTTATCGCGGGGCTTCGCTTGAATTGGCGCCGCTGAACGATGGGGCCTGTCATATTCTGGTTGTCGAAGGCCGGACGAAGATAAGCGCAGGCTCAAAACGAAAAGATCTTCGTGCCGGACAAACCTTTACCTGCCGTGCACCGGCAAACGTCAATATCGAAAATACTGCCGAATCCGACCTTCGCTTGATTCAAGTCGAACTTGGAATGGGGTCGGGCGACTAGCACAACGGCCGGCCTGTTGCTTTTTGCCTTTATCGGAGTGCGCCCAAAAAACAAAAGACCGGATCAACAGTTGTCATACATCCTGATAATCTCACCGGTACCCTTGCCCTCCACGCTTTTTACATATCCATTGATTACCTTTTGCATGGGTATGGGATTGTGTCCGGGAAAATAGTCCTCATATTTTTGGACGGCATCTTCTACCAGACCGGATGAAACCACATTGATTCTGTGTTCATTTTTGAGTTCAAGGGCGGCCGCCCTGACAAAACTGTGAATGGCGCCGTTTACCATGGCGGCACTGGTGGTCATCACAACAGGATGATCTGCTAAAATCCCGGTTGTCAGCGTAAACGATCCTGCTGGATTTAAAAAATCCTGCCCGATTCGGACAAGGTTTACCTGCCCCATCAACTTGCTTCTCAGCCCGATGTAGAAATCTTCTTCTGTCAGCGCATCAAATGGTGCCCATTTGGCTTCGCCGGCGATACATAAAATGGCATCGATTTTCCCGGTGGTATCGAGCACGGCTTTAATTGATTTGGAATCGGCGATATCAACGCTGACATCACCCGAATGTCGCCCGGCAATAATGACCTCATGTTTTTTTGAGAAGTGGGCACTCACTTTTTTGCCGATGGTACCGCTACCGCCAATAATTAAAAGCTTCATCTTTGCTCCTTATGCAGTTATTGATTTAGCGCATATGCTTCATTGGCCTCCCGGTAAAGAAGCTCTTCCTGTCCAATGTACCGGGGGGAGAAATGGAAAATGGTAAACTGCCGGGCGGCGCATCTGGCCGCCAGTTCTCCGGCCTGCCGGGCGGTCAGGTGATGTTTTTCAGCAGCCAGATCCTGTTGTGCATGCAGAAAGGCTGCCTCGATAAAAAGCTGATCCGAATCCTTTGCCAGCGCAATAATTTTTTCGGCATTGGCCGCATTGTAGGCAACATCGGCAATATAACTGATTTTCTGCCCCGGGGAGATCATGGCAATCTGGTCGGCCAGTTGACCCAGTTGAAAGCTCTCTGTCCGGCCGGAAGCGGATTTAATTTCAAAAGGCGATGTGGGATCCCTGTCTGCATACAGGGCCTGTTTAAATTCATTCAGCCATGGACCGGTCTGCAACGCTAGCGCAGCGAGCGCGTCTTTGTTGATATTGATGTGAAAATGCTCTTTGATGGCCAGCCCCAGGCAGGGGATGCCGTGGTCCAGGACGGCAGCAGTTACCTGATAGGCCGGGGTTTGCAGCAGTACGGTCCCGAACGGTTCCTTGTCGGCCATTTCGTTCGGGATGAATTCATTGCGGCAGATATACGTTCTGGTCAGCAGGTAATCGTGATGGATTTCCGTCAGTTGCAAGCTCAAGCGATAGTGATAATTTTCGACCAGATTCCATGAGTAGGCCGCTAATTTGCCTTCCACGTTTTTAAAAAAATTGCGAGGCCCATACAGGTGTAGTTTTTTTTCGCGGCCCAGTGCCAACCGCAGGATACGGTCAAAGCCGATAAAATGATCCATGTGTGTGTGGGTGACAAAGGCATGGCTGATTTTGAGGATCTCGCGGGATGATAAGGCCTGGTTGTCGCCGAGGTCGAATAGAATGGCCTGGTTTTCAAAAAGAAAAGGAATGAAGAGGCCGGGGTCATCAAATGGCCCATTGATGAGTCGAGGATGAAAACGGGGGCGCATTATGCGGGCAGAAATTTTTTGATTTGCTGATGAATATTGAGATAAATATCTTCGTCGGAGCCATAAATGTCAACCACATCTTTATGATTGATAAGCTTCTCGATGATAAAAGCTGTCAGAAAGAGGCTGACCACATGGGGTTGGGGGACCAGGTTCCGGATCGGGGCCACCTGATAGTCGATTTCAAAATCATCGGACCGGCCCAATTTTACCAAGGCATTCTTGATCTGATCTTCCAGCGCATTTTTGTTGGTGGTTTCTACAAGATGGTCATCGACCAGTTTCATTGCAATTGCATTGGATAGCGGATCGATACAATCTTTGATCGCATTGATGGAAAGCCTGCGGGTACGCTCTTTTTGAGACTCGATTTTGGAAAGAATATTGGCTTCACGCGTACTGGGCCGAAATACTTTCGCCATATTATCACCTTGTGTTTAGAGTCGCTGTAAGTGTCGGTTCAGTGAAAATATAATGGGTAACGCCGTTGTTTGCAAGCAAAATATTATTGTGATACGCGCCTAAAGTTTTTCGCAAAACTGCCCGATATCATTCCTAATGACACCTTCATTGCGCCCAAACCGCGCACAATAATTCAAAAACGATACATTCAGGAGCAAATCGGTAAAATGGCGACGGCAACCAACACCCGATTAACCCGCACTGGGCAAGTGAAAGACGGCTCATTGTCAGTTGCAACCGGGCATTCAGAAGAACACTTCAATCTGGTGACCGAACATCTCGTTAAACATGACTATCTGACCGCAAAACAGGTCGAATATGCCCGACGCGTTCAATCCAAACTCGAGCAATCCCGTCCCCTGCTTCAGGTTATCAAAGAGTTGAAATATATCACCGGCGATCAGATCGGCCAGGCGCTTAGAACACATCCGCTTTCTATCCGAATTGGCGAGTTACTGGTGGAACTGGGGCACATTGCCGCCACCGATCTAAATTCGGCGCTTGCCCTCCAGGCCGAGGGAAAGACCAAACGAAAACTCGGTGAAATTCTTGTTGAACGCCATCTCATCCAGGAGCACGTGCTGGTCGAAGGACTGTCCTTGCAACTGGGGGTGCCTTTTATCCAACCGGACTGGGGGGGCATTGATCGCAGACTGTTCGCGCGGGTACCCTTAAAATGGTACGAAACCCATCAATTGTTGCCCATAGGGGCTAAGGGTGGCGCCATAACGGTTGCCTTTGTGGACCCTCTGGATCAGGAAGAATTACAGGCTGCGCGTCAGGTATTTGGCGACCGTATCGTTACGGCAATTGCCTGTAAAAGCGCTATCCAGGAAGTGATCTTAAAAGCCCAGCGCGCTGAAATGAAAAAACAGGTTTCGGCTTTAGATGAGCAGTTTATCGTCAAACTCGTGGATGATATTATCCTGGCGGCCATCCAACGGGAAGCCAGCGATGTCCATCTGGAGCCCCTCAAAGCCCATTTGCGGGTGCGCTTCCGCCAGGACGGGGTTTTGATGCATTTTGAAGACTATCCGCCTGAAACGGCCCCGGCAGTGGCCAGTCGCATCAAGGTCCTTTGCGAGGTTGATATAACCGAGAAACGCCGTCATCAGGGGGGGCGCTTTTTCTTTGACCACCCGCAGGGACAACTGGATATACGGGCATCCTTTTATGTGACCGTGCATGGAGAGAAGGTGGTGTTGCGGCTTTTGAATCGCCATGGCCAGCTGCGCAAAATTGTCGATCTGGGACTGTCCGGGCGCATCCAGAAGCGGTTTGTTGAAGAAGCGCTGGATTTACCCAGCGGGGTCCTCCTGTTTACAGGGCCCACGGGTTCGGGCAAGACAACAACCGTCTACAGTTGCCTCCAACATATCACCAATCCCCAGATGAGTATTGTGACCGCAGAAGAGCCGGTCGAATATGTAATAGACGGTATATCCCAGTGCTCCATCAATCCGAAAATCGGGCTCACTTACGAAGAAACGTTGCGCCATATTCTGAGACAGGATCCGGATGTCATCGTGATCGGCGAAATCCGCGACAATTTTTCAGCGCAAGTCGCTGTGCAGGCCGCTTTGACAGGGCATAAAGTGTTAACAACGTTTCATACTGAAGACTGCGTCGGCGGCCTGATTCGTCTGCTGAACATGTCGATCGAAGCCTTTATGATTTCTTCAACGGTGGTCAGCGTGATGTCTCAGCGCTTGTTGCGAAAGGTATGCCCGTTGTGTGCGACGCCGCACAAACCCACTTCACAGGAATTGCAGCGATTGGGATATTCGTTCAAGGACATCACCGGAGCCCAGTTTCAAAAAGGTCAGGGCTGCACCAACTGTCAGCACTCCGGTTACAAGGGCCGCGTTGGGATTTATGAGCTCTTGATCCTCGATCAGCTGGTCAGGGATGCCATTCTGGATCACCGGCCGAGCAAAGAGCTCCGCCAGATCAGCACCGAGTCCGCCGGTCTGATAACCTTGCTGGAAGATGGTATCAACAAAGCCGCCGAAGGGGTCACCACAATCGATGAATTGCTGCGCAGTCTGCCTCGCCTGCAGACCCCGCGGCCGATGGCAGAATTAAGGCGTTTGATATAGGAGATCGCAATGCAAGCACAACGTTCCCTGGTGGGGATAATTGAAAGTCACGCTGCGAAAGAAAGAATCAGGTTGCCGGCATTTAATGCCACCGCTCTGCGCATCCAGAAAGAAGTAGCCAAAGAGGATCCGGATTCGCGTTTGATTGAAAGATTGATCGTCAGTGATCAATCCCTTACCGGGGAAGTGTTGCGGGTTTCAAATTCTTCCTTTTACAAAGGCCTGGCTCAGGTGACCACCATCCGGGACGCGCTCATTCGCCTGGGAACCAAAGAAGTTTCCAATATCGTCACCCTGGTGGCCCTGCGGCATAATTTCGCATCCAAGATTCCGCTGATCAATCAGATCATGAAAAAACTCTGGCGTCATTCGGTGGGGTGCGGCATTGGTGCCAACTGGATTGCCAAGGAGACCCGCCTGCAAAAGATCGCACATGAATCGTTTATTGCCGGACTGCTTCATGATGTGGGCAAATTGTATATCTTGAAAGTTATCGATGGTATGGTCGCGTCAAAAGAAATCGATGACCCGCCATCCGATACGGTTATCAATGAAGTCATGGAAAGCCTGCATACCGATCAAGGATATTCCCTGATGCAGCGATGGAATTTGCCTGAAAACTATTGTCTGGTCGCACGAGATCACCACCTGACCGAAATTGATGCCCATAATCTGCTGCTGATACTGGTTCGTTTAGCCAATCAAATGTGCCATAAAATGGGAATCGGACTGAAAGACGACCCTTCCATTGTCCTGCACGCCACCCCGGAAGCCAATCAGCTGCAATTGTCTGAAGTGGATATGGCTCGCCTGGAAGTGCGCCTGGAAGACTCGCATGTGTTTGCTGGATAAATTCTTCAAGGTTCAAAGGTTCAAGAGTTCGGCGTTCACGGGTTTAGGATTAAGCCCCGGCTTCTTGCTTCTGGCTGCTGGCTTTTTCTGAATCCCGATCTAAAAAATCCGCAATCCGCAATCTGAAATCCGCAATGACCTGCGTCTGTCTTCTGTTATCTGTCCTCTGTCTTCTGTTGTTTCTATTGGGCGTCTTCGACGATAAGCTGTATGCTCTGCTTGCCATTCCAGCGGTTCCAGCGCAGCCGGAAAGCAAGGCGCTCGAAGAAGGTGGCACTCAGCAGGTTTTTGGCCGCATTAAAACAGATGGCATTGATGGGTTTAGCCGATCGACTGTCAGTCTGGCTGAGCGTCATTTTGCGATGATTTTGACCGACGATTTTCGATGACAGCACCTTAATGTTTCGTGCCATGAACAGGGGCTCGGGGTTTTGGATGCCAAAAGGGCTTATGGTTTCAATTTCATCCATCAGATTTGCTGAAATGTCATCAAAGGAAATCTCGGTGTCAATGGTCAGTTTCTGTACGGGATCATCCGGGTGAACCATTTGACTGATAACTTGTTCGAACGCGCGCTGAAAATCGACTAAATTTTCCATTCGGATGGTCAAACCGGCTGCCATTGAATGGCCGCCGAAATCTTCCAGCAAATGCCGGCATTCCTTTAAAGCCGCATGCAAATCCAGGCCCGGAATGCTGCGGGCGGATCCCTTGCCGACTTGATTTTGGACGGCAATCAAGACCACCGGGCGGTAATAGATATCAACCAGACGGGAGGCCACGATTCCTAGTACACCCAGATGCCAGCCGGGATTCCAGCGGACCAGGCTGCGTGTCGCTGATAAATCGTGCCGATGCTTTAAATCAGCTAAAATAGCATTCAGAATGGATTGCTCCAGTTCCCGCCGCTGGCGGTTTAATTCATCGAGCGTTTGCGCCAGTTGGTTTGCCTCGCTTGTGTCTTGAGTCATCAGCAGTTGCAGGGCATGAGACGCATGGTCCATCCTTCCGGCGGCGTTCAAGCGTGGAACAAGTCTGAAGGTAATGTCTTCTGCATTTACAGGTTGCTGTGAAATTCCGGCGACCGCGAGCAATGCGTTTATTCCCGGTCGTTTTGCCGCATTGATCAGGTTCAATCCGGTTTTTGCGAATATGCGATTTTCGTCAACCAGCGGGACCATATCGCCGATGGTTCCCAGGGCCACCAGATCGCAAAAACGCTTAAGATTGGGTTGCGACCGATCTTTCCAGAAACGCTGATGGCGCAGCTGTTTTCTCAAGGCAATGACAAGGGCAAATGCCACGCCCACCCCGGCCAGCGCCTCCATGCCGGCGGAGCAATCCAAGCGTTTTGGGTTCAGCACCGCAACCGCCGGTGGAATGTTTTTTGAAATTTCATGATGATCGGTTACAACCACATCGATTCCCTTTGCAGCAGCAGCGGTAAGAGCGCTGGTGCTGCCGGATCCGCAATCAGCGGTGAGAATCAACTGTATCCGGTTGGGAAGGGCGACGTTTTCAATGTGGTGGGGTTGCAGGCTGTAACCTTCAAGAATGCGATGGGGGATATAAGTGGTTACATCAGCGCCGGCGGCCTGCAAAAATTCAAAAAGCACGGCAGTGGCGCTAATTCCGTCCACGTCGTAATCACCGAAAATCAGCATTTTTTCTCCGTCCTGAATGGCACGGCAGATGCGATCTACGGCCGTATCCATGTCTTTGAGGTCAAACGGAGGCCGTATCTGATTGAGAGAGGTCGTCAGAAACAGGGATGCTTCGTCGGCCGATGTCAGCTTGCGATTGATCAGAATAACTGCGGTAATCGGATGGCAACCCAGGTGGGCACTCAATCGTTTTACCCGATCGGCATCCGGTTGACATATGTTCCATTTTTTTTGCATGGACGGCCCTATAACCCATATGACCTAGTTGAACAACTCAAAATTTAGCCAAGTCCTTGTCGGGGTTTTTTATTGCAAATAGGGTAGATGTGGTTATTATGGATTTTGAGTCTTCAATTGTCGCCGGGCGGCTAATCTGTATATGATTAACAGCAATCAGCCAAGAAAAATAAAAAAAATGTTGGCTATCAGCAGCAAACGACCGCACGATATCATAAGTTAGACAACCATTGCATACAAAACAACAGTATTACCGGGTGGACCGCAGAGAAATCGCTTTCATAAAATTTATCTTTGAAGCGTATGACGGCATCGCCGCGCTTCGAACCATTGACCCGCAAAAGGGAATCGTTTTATTTTATATTGCGCCGGGTTGCGAGCGGCAGTTTGAAGATATTTTGAAGGATCTGTCGAAACACATTCGGATTCGGCCGCAAAAAGCATCATCCGGTAACCGGGCCAATCAACAGCAATAAAAGGATGCACCGTTTGCTCATGAATCCAAAGCGCCTTTATCTTCATACCATTGGCTGCCAGATGAATGTTTACGATTCGGAGCAAATCGCCATGCAGCTGGCAGCCATCGGTTATCAACAAACCGCAATGCTCGACGATGCGGATCTGATTATCGTCAACACCTGCACCGTTAGAGCCAAAGCCGAACAAAAGGCCTTTAGCTTCATTGGACGCCTTGCAAAGTTGAAGCGTCATAAAAAAGGGCTGATGATCGGTGTTGCCGGTTGTGTGGCCCAGCAGGAGGGACAACGGATTCTGGAGCGCATGCCCGCGGTAGACCTTGTTTTTGGAACCCAGGCGCTCGATCGGCTGCCATTCCTGATAAAACAAATCGAAACCCGGCATTGCCGCATTGTTGATGTTGATATGATGGAAACGCCGGACATTCCGGATTCTCTTGTCGGGTCCCAAAAATCGTCTGAGGTATCCAAATTTGTTACCATTATGCGGGGATGTGATAATTACTGTGCCTATTGTGTGGTCCCCTTTGTGCGCGGCAGGGAAACAAGCCGGCAACCTGAAAGTATCATTGGTGAAATCAAGGCATTGGTGGACAACGGAGTGAAAGAAGTGATCCTCTTGGGACAAAATGTCAACAGCTACGGGAAAAACCAGAACCTGTGTTCATTCGCCGAGCTTTTAGCGATGATCAACAAAATCGAGGGCCTTCTTCGTATTCGTTTTACCACGTCGCACCCAAAGGATCTGGGAACCGATCTCATCTCCGGATTCAGGGATATTAACAAACTATGTTCCCATATTCATTTGCCGGTTCAATCGGGCTCCAACAGGATTTTAAGACGGATGAACCGCAACTATACCCGGGAGCAGTACCTTGACAAAGTGGCCGAACTACGGGATACTTGTCCACAGATAGCCATTACTTCTGATATAATCGTCGGTTTTCCCGGGGAAACCGAGACCGACTTTGATCGGACCTTGCAATTGGTCGAAACGGTCGAATTTGACGGGCTCTTTGCCTTTCAATATTCTGATCGGCCGCCTGCGCCGGCAGTTCAATTGCCTGATAAGATATCAACATCGATTATCAGCCATAGGCTCCAGGTTGTTTTGGCTTTTCAGGATCAATTGACCCGGAGTAAAAATCAACAATTGGTCGGATCAACCCAGATGGTTTTGACCGATGGGTTCAGTAAAAAGGAGGCGGCCGGCAGTCCGAATGGCAGCGATTCACCGCTGCAATGGACCGGTCGCACGTCCACCAACAAGATCGTTAATTTTTATGTGGATGCGTCTACGGCGAACAAGCTGAATCTGACCGGCAAAATGGTCGGCGTTCACATCGATAAGGGTTATTCCCACTCGCTGTCAGGCAAGGCGACGAACCTCGAGCCCTCATTGCGAGGGTTGAAAGGAGCTGAAAATTATGCTGCATAAGGTGAGCATCGCGGGTTTGACGATGGATCCAGCTTCGAACACGCCGATTATCATATTGAAATCTGAAGAAACAGATCAGGCGATTCCGATCTGGATTGGATTGCTTGAAGCGACCTCCATTGCATCGGCCCTTCAGAAGATAAAATATGAACGCCCGATGACCCACGATCTATTCAAAAACTTTAGTGAGTTGTTGTCCATTTCCATCTCGAAAATAGAAGTGTGTGATCTAAAGGATAATACGTTTTTTGCAAAAATTTACTTTATCTCCAAAGATGGTAAGTTTGAAATGGATGCGCGCCCGAGTGATGCCATCGCACTGGCGCTGAGATTTGACGCACCGATCTATGTGGCCGATGAAGTCATGCAAAAATCGAAAATTGGAGATAGTGAAGCCGAAGTTTTGGATACCAGCGAAGAGGGTAAAAAATGGGCCGATTATCTGGAAAGCCTCTCGCCGGAAGATTTCGGAAAATTTAAAGTGTAGAGATGGGATACCCAACCATACGAATACGCTACCCAATGGAGCGATACCGATTTTAAAAAAGATATTCGTTCTTTAGATTCAATAAAATTCTTTTTTCCGATATAAAGTGAAGCGCTGCACATCAATGGCGGCGCTTTATTATTTTGCGATTCAACCACCATTTTTATTCTGTTCGAAAATTCGAAAAAACAGACGATTTTGCCCGTTTCGTCAGCGCAAAAATATTGTTCATATCGTGTTGATAACTGTCAATCTCATTAGAATTTTTAGAAAAATCTTTATCCTTGATAAGTTGCTAAAATGAATGGACATAATATCTTATCCGCTTTAAATTCGAAAAATTTCAGGCAGATACATATTGTTGATAACTCTGCTCGCTTTACTCTGATAAACCGTGATAATCCGATTTGACAGAAACCCCGACTTGACCAAATATAGCTTTGAGGTTGCGCCATTTTTGTTCCTTCCTTGGGGATGCAGTTGAATGAGGCACGCCCTCATATTTGCATCCAAACCAGACAATTCGCAAACACGATGCCGTATTCACCCATGCTGTGGCATGCACAACAGTTCACGGGCGCCGCTTCTAATGTGCGGCTAAGGTGTCCATATATTGTGGTCTGATACGCAAGCTATACCATATATTGTTGACTTGTGGCCTACTTTGGGCTATCATTTATAAATAAATGAGCTTAATTTTAACCCCCAATCGCATTTAAGGAAGCCATCATGTGCACCATTTTAGTCATTGATGATGAAAAAGGCATTTTAGGTGTTATTCGGGAGGCATTAACACGCTCCGGACATGACGTTGAAATAGCGCTCGATGGGATTGAAGGGATACAAAAATTTGATGATGGCAGCTACGATATGGTGATTACCGATCTGCGGATGCCCGGCCTGGATGGCAAAGGCGTTGTTGACCATATACGCGCATCCGGTAAAAGTGCCGTTCCGGTCATCGGTATTTCAGGGACGCCCTGGCAGATTCAGGATTCAGGTTTCGATGAGGTCCTTGCCAAACCGTTTCCGCTGCAGGATCTGGTAGAATCGGTCAATAAACTGACACAATTTCCGCTTAAAACCGCCATGAGTGCCTGAGAAACGATTTTTTAACTTGGGCCCCGGCTAAAAAAAATTAGCCGCTTGATCTTCATCGATCAGCGGCTTTTTTAATAGTACCATCCGGATCATGAATGCTTTGATGTATCTAGGTGCTGTCAAATAAATTTGCTGATCACTCAATCAGCTTGGCCGGTTGGGTCAGCTAAGCCGGCCGGAAGGTTCCCGTGAAACCTGATTAGGCCCGCTCAAATAGGACGCATATCTGTCATTGTGTAACTGGCAAACGGGCTAACGGGTAACGGGCTCAACTTGAGCGATTCGGATGGTTTGCCGAATGGCACCTAATGCTTGAATTTACCGTTTTCATATATCAAAACTTCTTTACCGGATTTCAAAATTGCGATGACCTGCTTTTTTTCGGTATTGACAAAATCCCAGTGCAGGGCAGATTCATTAAAGCCCAATTGGCGCTTCATCGGCGGGGTCAATTCGACGGGCTTTCCGGCATATGTATTTGAATACGAAGATCCCAATGCGATGTGACAGTTCCCGTTTGTTCCTCCGTAGTTTTCGTCATACAGCGTGTTGGCCATAAAGCGGTTGATGCGCGAAAAGCGCTTATCGGTCAAGGAAAACTCGCCGATCCGGGCGGCACCTTTATCCATCGCCAGTTGCTGTCGGACGAAAGCCCGACCCTTTTTGGCGGCTATTTTAACCAGCCGCCCGTTTTCAAATTTAAAGCGAACATCACGTACGTAATTGCCGCTGCGATAGGAAGGCTGGTCTGCATAAAAGCGGCCCTGCGTGCCGCGCCAATCCGGCGAGACAAATATTTCAAAACTAGGGATATTGCGGCCTGAGATGCCGACCCAGCGCCGCTTTTCACCCAGTGAAATGTGTAGATCCACATTTTCAGAGATCACCTGCAAGGCGGTCACCGGTAAGCGGTTGAGCCAGCGCTTAATGCGCCGGGCCTGCTTAAAAATATTCTGCCATTCGATCACCGGAGAAGCTGAATTCAGAAAACAGGCCCTGGCAACCTGGGCGCAATAGGCCTTCTGACTAATGCGCGCATGTTTTGCCAGCTCACCGGTCGGGAACATGCACAACGTCCAGCTAAATTTTTTCTGCGCTTCTCTTTTGTCGAGCACATCGCGCATTTTTTTTTTGGAAAGCACCGATCTTGCGATTTTCTGCGGATCCATTTTGGCCAGGTGGGTCATCGATTCGGGAGCAAAAATCGAAATGCTGCCATTCAGACGGGCAAACAGATTTTCTTCACCCGGAGGGATGTGAATCAACTGTTTGCTGTTTGCCAGGCTGTAAAAATCGCGTTCCATTGCGGCGGTGGGATTTAGGCGCATCAGCGGATGCGCACCGGCCTCCAGCAATCTGGCAAATAAAATTTCAGCTAACCGGACGGCTGCCAGATCGAATCGGATGAGCACGATGTCATTTCTGGCGATAAGCCGGGATTTGGCGGTTTGCAGCCCCCACAACAAAACATCGGCATAGCGCTTGAGTTGTTTTTCAGTCAGCACGTTCTCTCCCTTCTGTATTGGTCTGATGCTTCCATCTCCAGGCTTCCGGTTTCTGCCCAGCGGCTATGTTTTGCCCGCCATTGGCTTCTGACTTCCGGCCACGACCCGGCTGCCCGTCGCAGGCTTTCGCCTGGCTTCTTGCTGCTTGCTTGCGGCAAATAGGTGCAACCCGAATTTTTTCGGAAACCATTTCAATTGATCCTTATTTTCATGTCAGGTTAATCGTGAATCCCAGACAATCGACTGCCGGCAGCCAGCGGCCCGTGACCCGTCGCCGGCAGCTGTGTTATGATTCCTCTTTTAAAAAAAGGTCGTGATATTCGGTGTCCGACAGATGCGTTTTGAGCAAGCGGGTCAGCAGGTTGAAAATCTCAGAGAGCTCTTCATCGGACAGACGCTTTATGAGGGTCTTCATTAAAAGATCGTCCGAGAACTTCTGAAGATAAAAGACAACCGTATTTTCATCTGTCTGGCGATCCGCCCCAAAACCCACCATCCCGTCATAGGTTTCCACAAAATCATGCGAATGATGCTTCATGATCCACCTTACCTTTTCAGAGAAAAGATTGAATAAATGATTCCTGATTCATAAAGGAAAAAAATAGTGCGGTCAATCTAAAGGAGCCAAAATTGATTGCCGTGGTTGATGTATTCTGGATTTAGGATTATTATACCGTGATCTCTTGCGGCTTTGGTCAGGGTTTATGCTGGATGTGCTGCAACTTTCTGGTGCCACCCCCCGATCTTCACAGAACATTCTTTTTTTTGTTGGGGAGTGACGAATGAATATCCTTTCATCGCTTTTAGTCGGAAAACCGCTGAATATCCTGGCATTCGCCACTGTGCCCGTGGTGTGCCATTTTCTCCTGCGCCTTACCGGCGTTGGGTCGGATCGCCACCCGCGTGCCCTTCTCGTTGTGGCTGCCACCTGGGCGCTTTATGCAGCCTGGGAGTGGCTGGTTCAGATTAAGACACCGGAAGCGAACATCCGGGTTGATCTGATGGTGATCTGGCCAATCGTCTTGAGCATCTCCGTCTGGTTTTCGATCAGGGCATTCAAGTAAGCCGGCCCGGGCATTTATTTCTAACAACTGAAAGGAAAGAGAATTGTGAATCGTCATTTTTATTTTTTAACCGGTGTATTAACCATCGCGGTGATACTGCTGTCAGGTGCAATCCCGACGGGCAGTGAAATGTCCGAGGTAATGAAAACCGCGTTTGCTAATCCTGGATCGACTGCATCGACGGCCGGCGCCGGTGCGAGGGAAGAGGCAAAACCCAGCTCGGCCAACCCGCTTGCCGGAACACGATGGCAGCTGCTGGAGATTCAGTCGATGGACGACACAATCGGCACCGTCCGCCCCAAAGATCCGTCCCTTTTTACCATGCACCTGAATATTGATGGTACGGTCACCATGCGTCTGGACTGTAATCGTGCCAGCGGTACCTGGACCGCCGAGCCCAGCGGCGACGGTCTGAGCGGCCGTTTCGAGTTCGGCCCATTGGCAGGCACCTCTGCCGTTTGCCTGTCCCCGAATCTGGACGAGCGTATCTTGGCGCAAGCCAAATTTTTCCGCGGCTATCTGCTGCGTGAAGGCCGACTGTATTTGAGTCTTATGGCCGATGGCGGCATCTATGCCTGGGTGCCGGACACAGACAAATCAATTGCTGCAAGCGTTCCCGCCGCCCCTGAGGATGGCGGGCCGCGCAACTGGAAAGTAAGCGGCGTC
>Ga0209536_100007851_pt1 | contig 16130 bp, 14 predicted proteins | sample DeeMarSeWOR28_12_FD_187461 | JGI IMG/M metagenome (GOLD analysis project Ga0209536, IMG submission 187461) | Marine sediment microbial communities from White Oak River estuary, North Carolina - WOR-2-8_12 (SPAdes) (version 2) | ecosystem: Environmental > Aquatic > Marine > Intertidal zone >...
GCTTTATTGTAAAAATAGGGCAATAAATAAGGTTATAAAACAGAATTGAAAAAAAATTAAAAAAAGAAAATGTTAGGAGAAATCTCATCAATACCGTTTTAGTTAACAGGAGTGTAAGGCAGTTGTGAGGTGTGATGTCACGAAGCTTAATTTTAGGAAAACTTTAAGTTTACTTATATACTATTGTGATTTGTGATCAGGTATGGATATCACAAGACATCACGTTGAAATCACATGTGAGGTATTTAGATAGTGGTTTCAGATGTTATTTTTATAGTGACATCAGTTCTGTTGTTTGGCACAGCTTCGGCACTATTTCTTTATTATCGCCGAATAAGGATGCTTAACCAAGAGTATAATCAGGCAAAAGGGGTGGTCAACGATATTATTGTTGGCGTTGAAAGACAGTTCAGTAGGCAAAAAGATAGAGTTCTTTTCTTTGCCCAAAAGATTGAGGAAATTTTGTTAGAGAATAAAAAGGTTACAAAGAAGGTGGAAGAGTATGAATATCGGTTAAGTGATCTTTCTAAGATTGTTGTGGATGTTCCACAGACTAATGACAAGTTTTTGACACAGCTTAATGATATGCGAAGTGAAGTTTTGGGTATAAAAGAGAGCCAAAACAGCATGATTATGAAGCTTGTAGAAATAGAGAAAATTAAAAAAGAGGTTTATGTTCCTGATGTGCAGATTGAAGCGGCTATTCCTATAAAGAGGGAAAAGGCTTTAGAGCCTCTAACTGAAACCGAACTGATGGTTCTTGAAACAATCGGCAAAGAGGGAGAAAAGACTGCTCCTGAAATAAGAGAGGATATTGGTTTCACTAGAGAGCATACGGCGCGTCTAATGAAGAAGCTTTACAAAGATGGATATCTGGAGAGGGACACCCACAAGATGCCGTATGTATATCGATTAAAAGAAGAGATGCGAAAAATACTAAAGAAAAGAGAAGCTAGGGCTTCATAGGTTCTTTTTCAGCTGAAAGAGACGTTCCGGCAGCTTTGATGTTTTTTAGTTTTTTATCCATTTCAGAAAAAGGCTTTGAAGCCGGTAAATCATACTCGGGCCTACCTCTTTGATTCAGATAATCAGGGAAATGGATAACTTTAATTGGAACAGCGAACCGAATCTGAGGCTCTGAAATAAGCAAAGCTTCTCCGATGTCAAGCATTTTAATCTCAGTGTCACTATATTCCATATAAGGCGTATTCTGGGTAAGATAGTCCCTGTCTCTTTTCAATTCAGTTTTCATGATAATTTTTGTCCAAAGCTCCGCGAAAACGTCACGATTTATCTTTGAAGGTCTTGGAGTCACTGCGTTTAGTCCAACTCGATATTTACGATATGTAAGTGCAATATCAGAAAAGATGGTTTTATGTATTTCAGGATCAAGAAATTCGTGAGCCTCCTCTAGAGTTATCAATAGAGTTGGGAGTTTCTTCCACTCCTCAAAATTCGTTTCCCAAAACCGTTTATAGTGCTGCGCTACGTTTGTAGCTGTGAGACAGGTGACATTTTGCTGTTCTTCAGAAGTTAATCCTGAAATATCGATGAGACATGTGATTCCTTTGCTTATATTTTGAACTACATCTTCTATGAAATTATAGTTGTTGGGGGGGAAGAGATGGGGTGGAAGATCAGAAAGACGACTCATCAGTGCATTAATCACGGTCGGAGATTTGTAGTTGATGATTTTGCCAACACCCAAATAACCCTCTAAAACGTAAGCTTCACGGGATTCCTCTATCCAGCAGGTGCCAAGTTGCTCATGCAATCTCCGAGCAACTCTTATTTGCGGGCGCCCAATTTCAGGAAAAATCGTCCATAATCGTCCAGGAGTAAGAGTTCGTAAACCAATACATAATTTACCATCTCGCGCTGAATAGTAACGAACCTTACTATAATAAAGAGGATGCTCCCTTAGACCACTCGCATTGGATCCAATATCCTTACCCGACAATAATTGACCCGCAAAATCGAAAATAAGACCAACAGTTTCAGGGTTATCTATTATTCGTGCATTTAGAATAAGTTCGGTATTGGTTTTTCCTGAGCCAGTCATTCCAAACATACCCATCATCTTTGGAATAGCCTTGATGCTTAAGCCCACTTCTCCCAATACATCTTCTCCGGAACGAAGATGCCCTATTTCCAAATCTCCAGCGATTCTTAAAACATAATAATCCTCATCAGTTGTTGTGTATACACGATCCATATAATTCGGATTAAATGTTGGAGAACGAATCTTATCAGGAGTCATTTCAAGGAAAAGAATTGCATCAACATGCCTAAAGCTGGAGTAAGGCCCAAAAGACTCCTTACCCTCAGCTTCACGGAGCTGCTCATTAGTATTCAACGTTGAGGAACTGCCAGCATCTACGATACGTGCATAGAAACTACGGTTATCAGAATCTATTCGAACAATCTGACCAAAAGAAAGGCGTACCCCTTGATTTAGGAAAAAAGAGGCTTTATCTCCTTTCACTTCACGAATGAAACCAACAGGCTCAAATTCGGTCAAAGCCTTCACCATTTGTAAAAGGATTCATTATTCCATGGATTTTGTCAGCAAAACTACAGGAAAGTTCTTCCACACGAAGAGCCTCCAGGATTCCTTCAGTAGACAATTCTTTTTCGATTAAATCATAATATTGAAGAATTTTTGAGTTTGATGCCCCAGAAAATTCATGTGCAAGCCAAAGGGTAACAGGATAACCTAAACATCTTGGATCTTCAGAAAGGGAAGTAAGAGGAGAAAGAAGTTCAGAAACGTTACTCGATGTTAAGGACTCCATTATGTCACAACGGAAAATGTGTTTACTGTCTCCACACAGCTTCACCAGAGACACATCCCCATACAGATGCTCTTCCATATTCGCCTCTTTAACAGGATGGTAAACCCAAAGGGGGTGAGACACAAGGGTACTTGTTGACGCCATAAAATCGCGTCCCTTCTCATCACATAACATGGGAGACTGTTTACTTATGGCAAGAAGATTAACCTTTTTACGAAGAGCTTCCTCGTACAGCGATGTATGAAAACCTCTTTTTCCGCCAAAAAAACTAGCGCCATCCAACAGAATATAATCATCTGTAAGCAATCCACGAAGAGTCTCCTGTGTCTCTATATCTCCATTAGGCTCTTCGTGAAGAAGTCGCAAAGCCATTTCGCTTTCTAGTTGTAGTCTTCGGTCCATCAAAAAGTTAGAGCGATAACGACGATCCCCAACTGTACATATGAGGCTTTCATCAAAACCCCAATTCACGGAACGCCCCTCTACTGAAGCGAAAGCGACCCTCATCAAATAGATACCCCAGTTGTGAGCTCTCTTCAAAGTCCTAGTAGAGCAATCTACCGCTAAAAACTGCGAATCACAACATTTTACCTTCTTTAAAGGCTTAATTTTTTTCATATCAGGTTTAGTAACAATCAACGGTTGTGGTTTAATGTCACTAAAGCCTATTTGGCGACCTTTATCAACATAAGTCTTAAGTTTATTTTTCAGATCAACCAAATCTTTTTGAATATTGTTCATAATCATGTTTTCTCCTCAGACACGAAGAGGCTTATAGTTCAGCACTAAATTAAATACCTTTAAAGAAATGAGTTTAGTTTTTAATTATCTTTCGTAAACTTTATAGTTGGATATTGCGCTCATAATTCTGTATCGTAACTGATTTGAAGCACCTTTTTTCATGAAGAACCCTCTGTCTGTTAGACGAGACAAATAAGTCGAGGCTGTGCTCAAACTGAGTGGTTCATTAAATTGTTTTTCGTATGCTGTCTGCAGTTCTTTTGAAGAAAACCATCCAACGGGAAAATTTTTGCCCGCAGTTAAGCGAACCTTATCTATCTTTGACATTTCAGAGTCGAAGTGAGTTGATTTAGAAGTTTCAGGTGGCATTCCTCCCAAAAGCTCAACCAGATCAAGTAAACGAAGAGCTTTATCGCGTGTAATTTGACCCTCAAAGGTTATCGTATAACGATCCCCATCATTCAAGATTTCTACACGCATTTTCTTGGTAGGCATGTAATGCACCGGTTATTGTTCACTAATTAACAAGTCACAAGTTATAGATATTGTGGTAGATGTGTTAAATAAAAAAGCTGAAAAATAGACTAAAAAATTAAAATATCTGTTTTTTGCAGGTTATTAGATTCACAGACTTTACTACAGTTCTCGTTTACGAAAAACAAAACAATAATCGAATGAACGTTGTTTTCCACTAGAAATCAAGGGGTCGCTTCTTTACTTGTAAAAAGCCATAAATTCACCTATTTCACATAATGAACATAAAAACATTGAATATTACAATAATCTTCACAGTGTTTCACAACGATGATAACAAACCAGATATTCCATGAATAATAGTAGACTCTTCGTAAGTTAACAATTAATGTCTTAGGAAGATATCATTCAATTTCTAAGTTTGTTAAGACTCCTACCCCTTCATTTCCATTGTACCAAAGAAATACTGTTAGAGTTCTTTATGACTCGTCAATTTATTTTTTTGTAGGATTTAATCTAAAACGTTCGATGAATAATACTAAATATTAATTGTAATTATAATTTAAACGGGATTTTTTTTAATAATAATAATTTACTTGTAAATTTGGATTCTTTTTATTAATAAACCACGTATAGACCTTCCTTTCTCCACGAGAAATATAGGGGTGCGAGCGTCATTAACAGTCATTCAACATCTACAAACAACCTAAAACAGTCTTTACCCAGAGAGTTTCGTTTCCCTTTAGCTTTTTGTGCATTTTGTCTACTTTTTTTTATGACAGTTTTTATCTACTGGAACCGCAATCGAGGCAATAATTTCATAGTTTAATATAGGAGATTACCAAACTGACTAAAATTGATACTCTTGAAGATGTTTTCGACCGTTTTCTGAGTAATATTCATATTTTTAAAGACAGAGAAGTATTACGTCATGATTATATTCCAGACAAACTTCCACACCGTGATGATCAAATCCATTGCTTGGGTGGAATTGTTGCACCCGTCCTCAGATGTTCTCCCTGTTCTAACGTCTTCATTTATGGAAAAACTGGAACAGGAAAAACGGCAGTTACTAAATATGTTTTGAACAAACTATCCCTTAAGGCAAATCAACTAGGAGCAGCTATCGAAGTTTGTTACGTGAATTGTCGTCTTGCCGGCACAGAATATCGAGTTCTCTCAAGTTTATGTGATGCTTTAGACGTAAAGGTTCCTTTCACCGGATTAGCCGTCGGAGAAGTCTTTGACCGATTCAAAGACGGCTTAGATCAGCAAAGAAAAATCTTCATCGTTGTCCTTGACGAAATAGATGCCTTGATAAAAGCCCGAGGCGACACTCTCCTATATGAATTAACCAGAATTAACGAGACTCTTCGTCACGGTCGAATATCAATAATAGGAATATCAAACGACCTTAGATTCAAAGAATTTTTAGATCCACGAGTTTTAAGTTCCCTAAGCGAAGAAGAAATAGTTTTCAGGCCTTATGACGCAGCTGAACTCCAAGACATCCTCTTGAAACGTGCTCAAATAGCATTTTTTGAAGGATCTCTATTAGATAGCGCTGTGGCTTTGTGCGCTGCATTGGCTGCCGCAGAGCATGGGGATGCCCGACGCGCTTTAGACTTACTTAGAGTGGCAGGTGAACTTGCAGAACGGGAAGGTGTGAACTGTGTTAGTGAAGAATATGTTCGTGAGGCAGAGAAACGTGTGGAACATGATCGCATTTTTGAAGTTTTAGAGAATCTTCCATTGCATTCTAAATTAGTTTTATGTAGTGTTTACCTGTTGGGTAAATCAAAACTTAGCTATACTATTACGGGAGACATCTATGGAATATATTGTGAACTTTGCGATCAGTCAGGTCTATCTCCACTAACTCAAAGGCGTGTAAGTGGTTTGATTAGCGAGTTAGATATGATAGGGTTGTTAAATGCACGTGTGGTTAGCATGGGTCGACATGGGAGAACAAAAAAAATTCGTCTGGGGATAGGACGGAGTCTTGTTAGGAACGTATTTAACAATAGTGATCGATTCCGGGAATTATTATGTTATGTTCCTAATTGTTTTGCTGGTGTTTAGCAAATTTAAAAAAATATACATCTATTCTTATTGTCCGTTCACCAAGGTTCTGTAAAATTTAATGTGGAAACCCTGGATGTTTGTAGATTCACTAAAGGTACGATTCCTGGAGTAGGTACTAGACCCATTTTCTGTTGAAAACCTGTTTGATCTTGCCATGCTCCTGAATTCACAATTAGTGTTCCTCTATAATTATCACATTTTACTACATGAACATGGCCGGCGTGGAAAATATCAGGTATTTTGTCTATAACCATAAAATCTTTTTTTTCTGGGGCAATCGGCGTTCTCTCTCCGTAAATGGGTGCGAGATGCCTTCCTTGTAACATCAGCTTCATAGATTTTTGTGGAGTATCAAAACTAACGTTTGGAGCAACAGCTGCAATGTCATCTAAACTCCGTCCGTGAAATAGAAGTAATTCTACTCCGTGTAGACTGATTGTGGATGGATTTCCAAGAGAATGTATCTGAGTAATTTCATTAAGAGGTTCTGCATAATCGTTCGGTATTGCTGGTTGTGGTAAGGCTTTTCTAGAAGAATCATGATTGCCTGGAATAATTATTATCTCGATATGATCCGGAATCTGCTCTAATAGTTTTGCAGCTTCCTGGTACTGTTTAAAAATGTCAGTTACTGTTAATTCTTCAAGTTGTCCCGGATAAATTCCTATTCCATCAACAATATCGCCTGCTATTACTATGTATTTGATGCGCCCTGCAAGGTCCCTAATTTTATCGTTACCTTTTTCTCCTTTTAACCAACTTAGACATTTGCTAAACTCTTTTTCCATAAATTTTTTGCTTCCAACATGAAGATCTGACATTAGAGCAGCATAAATTGGAATTGAAGCTTTGTGGGGTGTTTTTTGTGGGATCTCGGGTAAGATGAAATCTTTTGCAATAATTAGGTCGTTATTTCCTTTTATTGCTTTTACACAAATAACTTGATCTAAGAGCAGAGAACGAGCCTTTTCAATTATTTCTTTGCTTAAATTAGGCGATACAAGTACAGTAGCACTTGCTTCTAAGTCTTCTATTTTAACGAAGAGTCTTTCTTTATTTTCTATTTTTTCCGTTACCATTCCTATGATGTTAATCTTTGATTTTGTTCGTGCCTTTAATGCAACCGATATGGGTATTGCATTTTTTACATCCATCCTTTTTCTAAGGATCTTCTTTAACCTTTCAAATCTGTCTTGAAAATATTCCAGATACTCGGTAATGGACCCTGTTGTACACACCTTTTTAGTTGGATCCATCAGAATTTTCATTCCATCCTCAACATCTTTAGCATACGGTCTAAAGGTCTTCCTAGATTCAGAACTTAATTTCGAATCGAGCTGAAAAGGTGTTTCTTCTTCAACACAAGAAGGTTTTTTCATAGCCTCCAGAAAAACCCGATCTATAAATAGAGGCTTTTGAGGTAAATCTCTAATTTGTTTTACAGCTTCTTCCATTAAATAGAGCGGATCTTCTGTCTTGGCTATACCATTCAAGAACTCGAACGCTTCCTTGTCAAGTTGGAATCCTGATGATATTGTGAAGGATACTGCTTTCTGCAACTTTTCACCTTCACTCATAATTGGAGCCTCATTTAATTCCTGTTGATAAAAAGATAGTATGCATTTCGTATCCTATTAATTCTGTTCTTGTGCTACGTTTCTGTTGTAGGATAAATGACTGTTCTATTTTGCTTAATTCAAAGCACTTTCTTAACTTACTTTCAGATGATGACCTTATCTTTTCACCTTTGCCTCTGCACTAATTTGTATTTAGGAAAACTGCTTAGATATAGCTGATTTTGGCATGCAAAAACTTCCATAATACGTTTAACTGTAAATGTACTAGAAATTATGGCAAGTAGTGTAATAGAATGGAAGACCAGAACTTAATTGAAGGAATAATAGACTTAAAAAAAAGGAAAAATGCTGTTATTCTCGTCCATAACTATCAGCGACCAGAAATCTACAAAGTAGCAGATTATATAGGCGATTCTTACGGATTGAGTAAAAAAGCCACTCAAACAAAAGCTGAAATAATTGTTTTCTGCGGAGTTGATTTCATGGCTGAATCTGCTTTTATTTTGAACCCAAAAAAAACAGTACTGATTCCAACTAAGATGGCAAACTGTCCGATGGCTGCTATGGTTGATGTTGCAGGTTTAAGAGAATTGAAAGCAAAGCACTCTAAAGCTGCTGTTGTAAGCTATGTCAATACATCAGCTGAGGTAAAAGCAGAATCAAACATTTGTTGCACCAGCTCTAACGCAGTAAAAGTAGTTAATTCATTAGCAGAAGATGAGGTCATCTTCGTACCCGACTCCAACTTAGCAAGCTATGTTATGCGACATACTAACAAAAAAATTATTCTCTGGAATGGATGGTGTTATGTTCACAGAAAATTTTCTCCAGAAGGTCTTAGATACGCAAAAACCTTGTATGTCAATGCAAAAGTTCTAGTTCATCCTGAATGCATCCCTGAAGTTGTGGATTTAGCTGACGAAATTTGCAGTACAACTGGTATGATAAATTATGTAAAGCAGAGCCAAGATAAAACGTTCATAATTGCCACCGAGATTGGAATGCTTGAGCGGTTAAAGGACATGTTCCCTGAAAAGGTCTTTTTTCAAGCACCGCCTGGAGGAACATGTGTTCAGATGAAGAAAATAACATTGCCTCTAGTTTTAGAGGCTCTGGAGAAGGAGCAATTTAAAGTAACAGTTCCAGAAGATATTAGGATTAAAGCTAAAAATGCTTTGGATAGAATGTTAAAAGTGGTTTGACGTCTTGAACCGTCAAAAACTTGTTGAAACTGCCTACCAGAAAGGGAAAGAACTCAATTTAAACAACAAAGTTTACCTTGAATGGCTTGACTCTTTTTTTGCGAAAGAATATAATGATGATGTTGGAGCCGGTGATATAACTAGTAGAGCCATTCTTAAAAAAAATGAATATAGAATTGCATTCTTGAATATAAAAGCTTCAGGAGTCATCGCTGGAATCGAGGAAGTAAGCTATTTTCTTAAAAAACAAGGTCTAAATGTAAAGGTCTATCAAAAAGATGGCGAAGAGGCTCTCAAGGGAGAAACTGTTCTGGAGGTAATAGGAAAACAAAAAGACATTCTAGCAACAGAAAGAATCGCCCTAAATGTTTTGCAGAGAATGTCAGGAATAGCCACAGAAACTAAAAAATTGACTGATCTGCTGAAAAGTCATAATACTCGAGTTGCTGCAACCAGAAAAACATTTTTGAGGTATCTTGACAAAAAAGCAGTTTTCTTGGGTGGAGGTTTGACTCACCGTTTTGGGCTCTGGGATTCCATATTGATTAAAGATAACCATCTTGAATCCCTAAAAAATGAAGCTATACCCGACTACATCGAGAAAGCAATAACTAGGGCTTCAGCTTTTGCGGATAAGGTAGGGTTCATAGAAATTGAAGTTACCTCACACGAAGAGGCTCTAAGGGCTACAAAAAAATTCAAAATTTTGAGGTTGAAGACGCCATGTGTAGTGATGCTCGACAATATGGGACCTAATCAGATAGAACAGACACTTGAGACTCTTCGTGAGAAATCCCTTTATGACCATGTTCTTTTTGAGGCATCAGGTGAAATAACTTCTAAAAACCTACTAGATTATGCTAAAAGTGGGGTCGATGTCGCATCTTTGGGATATCTAACACATTCTACCCGGGTCTTGGATATGAGCTTGGAGATGAAGGATTGAAAACGGATTTCCTTGTTATCGGAAGTGGCATAGCCGGATTGAATTTTGCATTAAAGGTTGCAAAGTACGGGCATGTAAAAATCGTAACAAAAAAAGAGATCATGGAGTCAAACACGAACCTCGCTCAAGGTGGAATCGCAGCCGTAACTAGAAAAGATGATTCATTTCAGTTACACATTGAGGACACATTGAATGTTGGTTCAGGATTATCCAAAAAAAGAATGGTAAAAATCCTTGCTAAACAGGGCCCAGAAGCAATTCGAAACTTGCTTTCTTTTGGAGTGACATTCGACAAAGAACACAATCAGCTTCATTTGACTACTGAGGGTGGACATAGTATGGCACGTGTTCTACACTCAGGGGATTCTACTGGAAAAGAAATTGAACAGGCAATGACTGAAAGTGTTCGACAAAATAAAAGTATTGAAGTTTTCGAGAACTGTTTTGCCATCGATTTAGTAATTAAAAACAAAGAATGCATTGGCTCAAAGATACTTGATATTAAAAAACGAGAGATCTCCGATATTTTTGCCAGGGTAACCGTATTGGCTACGGGTGGAGTTGGGTACATTTATTTTAATACCACAAATCCAGAAATTGCTACAGGTGATGGAATTGCCATGGCTTATAGAGCAGGTGCTAAAATTGAGGATATGGAGTTTGTGCAGTTTCACCCCACTACATTAAACAAACTTGGCGCACCTCATTTTTTAATATCGGAAGCTCTTCGTGGTGAAGGGGCAATTCTAGTTAATGCTGCGGGAAAACGTTTCATGTTGGATTACAACAGCATGGGAGATCTTGCTCCTCGAGACATTATTTCTAGAACAATATTTAATGAACTCAAGCGAGGGACCGTCTATTTGGATATTCGTCATAAAGGGAAACGCTTTATTTTGGATCGTTTTCCAATGATTTACCAAGAATGTCTGAAATATGATGTAGATCTTACCAAAGATTTGATACCCGTATCTCCAGCTGCCCATTATATCTGTGGAGGTATCAAAACAAACGAATATGGAGAAACCTCACTCGCTAACCTCCTAGCTTTTGGTGAATGCACCTGTACTGGAGTTCATGGCGCTAATCGGTTAGCAAGTAATTCTTTGTTAGAATCCGTTGTTTTTTCATCTTTGGGAGCACAAAAAGCAAAAAAATACATTAAAAACGAGATTAATTCATTATCGCAACCAAAAAAACTTGCTCTTTCTAACATAGAAACTCTAGAACTTAATTACCTAAAAGTGGAATTAAGAAAAGCAATGTGGGATTACGTTGGAATAGTCCGTAACAAAGAACAAATGGATTTAATGCTTGGAAAATTGAAACATATAGAATCAAGATTACGTGCTATTGGCAGAAAAGGAGTTAATACAAGATTTCTTGAAATAAAAAATATGGTAACCATAGCTAACCTAGTAACAACTGCTGCACAGATGAGAAACGAAAGTCGAGGAACCCACTATAGAGCCGACTATCCAGCAACCAACGATAAAAATTGGTTAAAACACATCTGCCTTCAACAAAAAAAAGAAAAACTTCACATATCGTTCACATAACCGCATCGCCATTTTTGGGCAAAAGCGCTTTTAAGTGGCAATAAACTCTACAATTTTGGTTGCCGGGGTGACAGAGCGGTAATGTGCCGGTCTCGAAATGACTCAAGTGTAAGTCAGAAGACAACCGGTGGTGCTTGGCGCCACATGGGTTCAAATCCCATCCCCGGCGCCATTTTAATGATAAATGTTCATAAGCGCGTTTTTTTCTTTGGTTTCCGTTTAAGTTCAGTTCCGCATATTTCACAAACTTTGAATTTGTAGTTTGACGGATATTTTCGATAGCAAGCTGGACAATATAATATCCATTTAAAACGAAATTTTATTCCAAACGTCATTAAAGAAGTGAATTCTACACCGATTTTATTAGCTACATTCTGTATGGAATAGTCGTCTGTGACAATCAATGGAGTTGAACCACTGCACTTAAGCTCCAGAGCCAAAGCTAGAACTTGTTTGTCCGCTTCGGAGAGATAGCGCATGTCCCCGACTGTTTTAGAAGCTTCTAGAATTTCTTGAAAGAAGGAATCCTTAGGTTTTATGATCGATACCTTTCCATTATCTATCGCTGCGTTTAAGCGGATCCACTGCATGGATCCTGAGTTAAGTTCATTCTTAACTTCAGGAACAGTATATTGCCTCTCTGGAATTCCCATTGGATCAAACCCTGCAATAAAAGCTGAAGTGTCCAAAACTATCGTTTTTCTTTTCAAACTTTAACCCTTCTATCCTCCATAATATGCTCTTCGAAAGTGTCTAAATCTTAATTTTCACAGAATTTTTGCTGTTTACCTCTTCTGGTTTCCAAGAAAGTTCCATCTCATATATCCTCAATTTTGGAACCATGGTCCTTGCTATTTTACATTACTAAGAACTCTGATTCATCACTGATATATTTTAGGCGATAGATTATTATCCAAGAATTGCGTGAAATTCTTCTAACAGGAGAACTGAATACATGAGTAGACCCTCGGATGTGGGCTCCCTACGTGTCGGCAGCTACATAATTATTGACGATGCGCCTTGCAAAATAGTAAGCTACAGCAAATCGAAACCCGGAAAACATGGAGCTGCCAAGGCTCGGATTGTAGCTATAAGCGTTTTTGACGAAACTAAAAAAACAATAGTGAAACCAGTTAGTGCACAGGTTGATGTTCCCCTAATAGAGAAGAAAACCGGCCAAGTTATTGCTTTGTTACCTTCAGTAGTCCAGTTAATGGACTTGGAAACCTATGCAATGACTGAATCCCCTTATCCCGAGGATGAGGATCTAAAAAATAAATTAGCTTCTGGCGTTGAAGTTGAATACTGGCAAATTCTGGGTAGAACGAGAATAACTCGAACAAAAGGTTAAATTCTTTCTAGGTTCCGACTTTCTGCAATTACCTTTTTAAAATGTTAATTGTAATTCTGTAGTTGTAACTGTGGCGATAAGAATTGAGGCATGTAAAGCATCTTCGACTGAATGATTGTTTAACTGTAGGTACTTTGGTTTCTGAAATGAAGTCTTGTGGTGTGCTAGGCGCAGGAAACATTGGACGGGCAGCTGAAATTGTAACCGATATGTTTCGTGAAAGAGATTATACCGTGTTTCTTACCCTGGCTGGCCCTCTAGTTCCTGGGGGACTGAAGTATATAGTTAGAGACCTGATAGAACAAGAATACGTTAACGCTGTTGTAACCACCGGTGCTAATATGGTACATGATATGGTCGAAGCTCTTGGATTCCGTCACTATATCGGTACTTTCCTTGCTCAAGATGAAGAATTAAAAGACAAAGAAATTGGACGGATAGGCGACATTTACATTGAGCAGGATGCCTTCAAAGGATTAGAAGAATGGATGTCTGAAACCTTGGAAAGTATACCTGAATCAAAGAGAGAACGCATATCCACTACTGAGCTTCTTTTTGAAATAGGTAAAAGAATTTCCGACCCAGAATCCATCCTTGCCACGGCTGCAAAGAAAGGAGTTCCGATTATCAGTCCCGGTTTAGTGGATTCTATAGCCGGATTTCACATGTGGATGTATAGTCAAGACAAAAAATTGAGGATAGATCCGCTACTTGACACGCACACTATTGTGGACATTGTTTATGAATCTAAAAAAGTTGGAATGATCATCTTGGGTGGTGGTTGGCCTAAACACTATGCGCTCTTTGCCAATACCTTTAGAGACGGTGTAGATCGTGCAATACAGATTACCATGGACCGCCCAGAACCTGGAGGTTTAAGCGGTGCTACATTGAAAGAAGCGATTAGCTGGGGAAAAGTGAAACCCGAAGGAAAAGAGGTTACCGTTATCTGCGATGCGACAATCGCCTTTCCTTTGATTGTTGCTTCGGCATTAGAAACTATCGGAAAGACTAGTTAGCAAACAAACTGTGGACTTTTCGCATAACCATGATTTGATTTGGGAAGAGACTAGATATTTAGCGGAAACTTCAAAGGATTATTCGATTTCATGTGGGTTTTTTCTAGGAAATCGTACCTCTAGAATGCCTTCTTTGTATGAGATTTTCATTTTTTCCGAGTTAATACCTACATGAACACGACCTTGACAACGTAATGAAGAAAACTCTCCGTTTCTATGACAAACACCTAAATCAGAGAAACTCACTTTCTTTTTCATTTTTGCAATAATTTCGATTCTGTTCTCATCTATTACTTCAACCTTCACTGTTTCAACTTCGACATTTGGAAGATCGGCTGTTACAATTACTTCTCTTGGTGTTATGAAGACGTTTGAAAGCGCATTGAGACAACAGCTTTCTGTGTTCCAGCTGGGGCCTTCAGGGAAAGCTGATTCCATAAGTTCGTTCGCTAATGCCTCAATTTCTTGCAGATATTCCTCCATCGAATCGAAAGTTGAAAGTTTTTTTGGTTTTTCTGACATTGCCCCTTTCCCCCTAAACGTATAATGGAAGATCATACTCCTGAGACTTCTGCATTCGATTCATTTCCTGTTGAGTGCGTTTCATTATATCTCTAGCTTTTAATCGAATTTCTTCCCCTCTCTCAAGAAGTTTTGTAACGTCGACCTTAATATCAGAAATTTTTGAGAGTTCCTTCAAAGCTATTGCTGCTGCCTGTGGATCTGGATAATTATAAAATGATTGAGCTAAGATTGCTATGGCTGAGACATTTTTGCTTAAACTGTATCTCATGCTAAGTGCTTGGGCGCCGACTATATAACCCTCATTCATGGTTTTCATCCCGCTTTTTTTTAGCATATCAAGTAGTTTTTGTTTTGACGCAGCACCAAAAACTTCAGGCTCCTTTATGGTCTGTCTGTTTTCGAGCGGGATTCCTCCCATAGAAACTATTCTTTTAACTTTCTTTTCTTTAGCCCAGTTTACAATTTCCCACATTATTTTATAAATTGCTGGTGCAGGAACCGCCAATTCTGAAATTACAGCAATTAAATTTTGGTTTCCATACATTCGGAGCGGGGCATGAGGTAGCCCATTATGTAAGACTACTACAGGTGGAAGTAGATCCGATTCCATGTATGCTATCTCTTCTAAATTGAGTTCAGAGATAATGTATGATGTTGCTATGAGGCCAACGAGTCCCACATCAGGGAGTCCAATTATCATCGTGGCTTCAGATGGTATAGTCTTTTTTTCAATGATTTTAATCGCTTCTGACAAGAGTATTTCCCCCATTAATTACAGTTTTCTAAAAGAAAAGAATTATGATAAAGCTAAATACCTATAAAAGGGAACTCTATTTTTAAGTTGGAGAACAAAATGGTTCTGGATCGTCTCGGCTCTTCCTTGAATGATGCGTTGCGTAAGGTTTTCAGAGCACCGGTTATGGACGAAAAAACAGTAAAGGAGCTTGTCCGTGACATCCAGCGAGCCTTACTTCAAGCTGATGTTAATGTAAAGCTGGTTCTTGAAGTTTCTAAAAGAATCGAAGAACGGGCACTGAAAGAAAAAGTTCCTCCCGGAGTTTCAAGGAGAGAACATGTGGTAAAAGTTGTTTATGAGGAAATAACACGTTTTTTGGGCGAAAAATCGGTTTCATTGAAGATAGAACCCGGAAAAAGAAAAGTTATAATGCTTTTGGGAATACAAGGTTCAGGAAAGACGACTGCGTCAGGAAAATTAGCTAAATATTTCCAGAAAAGAGGTTTAAAAACAGCCCTCGTTTGCACTGACACTTATAGACCTGGTGCCTATGATCAGTTGAAACAGTTAGCGGAACGAGCAAACATTGCAGTTTATGGAGAACCCAAAGAAAAGAATGCTGTAAAGATCGCTATACACGGTTTGAAGCAGTTCAAAGATTATGATCTTGTCATTATTGATACTGCTGGGCGTCACAAAGAAGAAGCGGGTTTAATTGCAGAGATGAAGAAACTAGAGAAGACAATAAAACCTGACGAATCGATTCTAGTTATAGATGGAACTATTGGTCAGCAAGCAGCCATTCAGGCGAAAGCGCTTCATGAAGCTTCGCCAATTGGATCCATTTTGGTTTCGAAACTTGATGGCTCAGCTAGGGGAGGTGGAGCACTTTCTGCAGTTGCTGCAATCGGAGCGCCTATAAAATTCATCAGTTCAGGAGAGAAACTTGAGGATATTGAGGCTTTTGTACCCTCTAGGTTTGTGGGGCGGTTGCTGGGAATGGGAGATCTTCAGAGCCTCGTTGAGAAAGTGCGTGATGCAGAGGTAAAGGTGCCTGAGAAAAAAGCTCGTGCATTTATGAGTGGAAAGTTTACTCTTACCGATATGTTTGAGCAATTTG
>Ga0209536_100007852_pt1 | contig 16128 bp, 14 predicted proteins | sample DeeMarSeWOR28_12_FD_187461 | JGI IMG/M metagenome (GOLD analysis project Ga0209536, IMG submission 187461) | Marine sediment microbial communities from White Oak River estuary, North Carolina - WOR-2-8_12 (SPAdes) (version 2) | ecosystem: Environmental > Aquatic > Marine > Intertidal zone >...
CGTGGTGGCCTCGGCCTAGTCGTGCGTGGCGAATCGGGTCCGGACTGTTGACCGCGTACGAAGGACCATACCACGAGTCGCCGACGTGGTATGCGTACTCGATATGCCAGCCGTCCTGCCGCAGAGCGCTGAGCCGGCCTTCCGGGTCGAGCGTCCGCTGCTGCACCGTCCCGGGCGCCGCCAGCCCCCGGACCCACCAGCCCAGCGTCTCGACGGGCACCGGCCAGCCGACCTGGTCGTGCACCAGTGTCTCGATGCTGGCGTCGCGGTAAGTCGTGCCGTCCGCGAACGCCAATTCGGCGCCGTTCTCGTCGGCCTGCAACCGCCAGGCGCCTTAACCATCAGCCATGCCGCGTTGTTCTGTAGGTTCCGCCGCATAGAGCAGCCCAAACAGAATGCTGGCAAACAGCATGAAAGCTCTGATGAGCAGAGTCACGAGCACGGCTTCCGCGTATGGGAGGTTCGTTTCCATTGCGGCAACCACAAATGATCCCTCTACGACGCCAATGCCATTAATGGAGATCGGCAATATTCCTGCAATTCCAGAGGCAACCGCGGTGAAACCGCTTTGAAATAGCGTGCCGGGTATTTGCGTCGCAGCAAACAATACAGAAATCGTATAAATGGCAATCGCTTGATAGAGGAATGACGAGGCGATCAAACTCGGAAAGTGGCGGCGATTATCATAAATGACGCGAATGCTGTCGATTAATGGCTCGAGACGCCGCGCCCGTTTCAGCCTGGCCCATATCTTGTCGTGTGAAAAAGAGATCCAGGCTATCACAGCAAAGAGAACTCCCACGGTCAGGATGACTAACGCGTACACCGCTAGCTGCCGATGAACAAGCAGGTCCCTTTGCAAAAGAATGATCGTCGAGACAAAGCCAAGAACCAACAAGGCGAAGATACCGATCAAACGCTCGAGAATAACTGCAGAGAATGCATGCATCCGTCGTTCGGCCTTACCCATCGTTCGATAGGCTCGGTATACATCTCCACCTATGGCAGTAGGCAAAAAATTGCTGAAAAACATACCAACGTGGTATAGAGCCCACAAGCGGATAAATCGTGTTTCGTTAATTCCTTGCGGCTTAAGGAGAAGCATCCATTTTAGTGTACTAATTAATGTCAATGGGATTGTTGTTGAGTATAAGAGAAGGATATAGAAAGGTTTGACATTTTGAAAAGTTGTTGTTAATTCGCGCAAATTGGCAAAGTATAATATATATCCCATTAGCAGAATACAGACAGTAACTTTGATAAGAAGCTTTTTGTTCAAGTTTGCAAATAGTTGGTATATTTGACATAATATTGAGCGCATTTGATTATTTTAGTTCCACGATCGTGGTGGTAAGGATATTTTCGTAGGAGTCCGTGGGCAACAAAGTTCGGAGAATGCCGTTGGAGGTAAAGAATCGGGGTTATGGTTGAGTCGATAATTATTCTTTGCCCGCTTTAGAATCGATTTCATAATCAAGAACTGTTTTGAACCAAACCTTCGCTTAGGAATGTGAACTAAATGCGAATCCACGTTAAGTTTCTAAAAATATTACTGACCACTGACCCTCGCGGATTTAACAAAGAATAGGTTTATTTCATTATGTGCAGAGCAAGTTTTCGTTATAATCTCGCTGTATTGTCGGGAGAAAGCACTTTTTTGTAGATATGTAAATACTTTTGAGAAATACTCTTCCAGCTGTAATGTTTTAGAACCCTTTCTCTGTTCCTATATCCCATTGATACCCGCGTTTGATAAGAGTGTTTCATCTTTAGAATGGCCCTTTTTATTTCTTCGATATTACCTGGTTCAACAAGAATACCGTTTTCGCTATGTACAATTTCTACAACTCCCCCTGTTTTTGCTCCTATAATGGGGAGAGCGCATGCCATAGCTTCTACAAAAACCATTCCGAAGGACTCAGCCAATGTTGGTAATATGAATACATCCGATCGGTTGTATTGTTCCGGCAATTGTTCCCGTGGGCAATATCCGTAAAATTCAACAACATCATTCAAATGTAATTCATTGGAGACATTTTTCAGAATACGCTCATGTGATCCTGTTCCAACAATAAGGAGTGTAATACTCTTATCATTTATTTCTGCCAAAGCTGTTAGAATGTGATCAATGGCTTTCCTTTTTATAAGTCTTGATACGGTAATCAACTTGAATTTATGATCCTGTGTCTTGGGGTCGTATGTTGGGTTAAAAATATCGGTTTCTACCGCATTGGGTATTACTTCTATGTGTTGTTTGGGAGCGGTTTTCATCGCTGTAAGCTTCAAGCTGGGGCTTAAGGCGATAACCTTTTTGGCATTTTTCCAAATATACAAATTTATCGGCTTTAAGAGGACGTTTAAAAAATGGACTTTTCTATTGTAGACGTCATAATATGGAACATCTGAACCTCTAAGTGACACAATGTAAGGGACGTTTCGGAAAGCCCACGGGAGCAATGACAATAGACCTGTTGGAAGACTAAAAAAATAGTGCAGAACATCAAACTTGTGTATTTTTCTTAACTTCCACAATTTAATCGCAGCAAACAATACGTAAGTGAAAGCTCCTCTGAAACCGCAGTCATGAATATCTTTTCTCCAACTAAACACCCTGTATATTTTAACACCCTCTACAACCTGCATGTTCGGAAGATTCTCGTATTTAGAGGTCAGCACAGTAACCTGATGTCCCATTTTCGCCAGTTCCTTGGAGATATTATTCGTGGCGTTTCCTGCCCCCCCCCCCATTGGCGGAAACTCGTAGTTCAGCATCAGAATTTTCATCAGATTAAATCTCTTTCTCGATTGTATATCCCTTCCTATGCCTTCCGTTGGTGAAAGCAAGGACCTCACCTAGTAACCCGACACTTGCAGCTTGAACGCCCAGGACCGTAAAGAATGTGGCTAACAGAAGTATTGGGCGATCGCCGATAGGATAATCCATGAAAATCCTACGCATGAAAAGATAAGACGTGATAAGCACACCTGTTAGTAGGAATCCCAGTCCGATGGAGCTAAAGAATCGTAACGGCTTCCTTGTAAACCGTGTATTGAAGTAAAGTGTGAAAATGTCTATCACTCGGTTGACGTATTCTGATATGCTGTAAAACCCAGTTCTACCCTGTTCCTGATAGTGTACGCTCTTTACTTCTTTGGTCTTGAAGCCATTTCGTGCTGCTAGAATTGGGAGGAATCTATACATGTTACCGTATAACTCAGTTTCTTCCAGCACTTCGCGGCGAAATATCTTTAACGTGCAGTTCAAATCATGAAGATCTACGCGAGTAACCCATCTCACCAAAGTATTGAACATTTTCGACTGAAATTGGTTAAAGGCAGGGTCAACCCTATTCTGGCGCCAAGCACTGATGATGTCGGTTTCATCGTCGAGAGCGTCAAACAACTGGCGGAATGAATTGTTTGTTATCTGCTGGTAAGAGCCACAAACGACAATGATCTCGCCGCTGCTCTCTTTAAGTCCTGCCTTCAGGCAAACGGCCTGTGTCGTTTTAGTGTTCAACTCAAAGGCTTTAACTTTATCGTTGCAACTCTGAAGCCTTGCCAGTTCATTCCTTAGAAATCCACCCGTGCCGTTGGCTATAATCAGGATTTCGAACGATTCATCTCGACTGGAGAACGGCTCGTGGAGGTTCTGTATGAACTGGGCAAAACCCTCGTGCTGTTCTTCGAGTAAAACGATAATGGAATATTTGATGGTAGAATCAGGCATAGGGGTTAGTAGGCAGGAGTTAGAATGAAGTAGTCAGTAGCCAGAATTCAGGAGAGTTATCTGACCTCTGACCTCTGACCTCTGACCTCTGACCTCTGAAGATATACAACCTTACGATCCGTTGTGCGGCTGTCTTGATCCTCGCCATTGACGATGATAGCTTTCTTTGTGACCTCGGGGAGTTGAGTGTGGGAGAGATCGCTGGTGCCTACGACTAACTCCCCTAATACCCCCAGGGTGACCAGGTGAACCACGGCCATTCCACTGAGGGCTGTGGCAATCCAGAAGAACAAGGCCTTTCCTGATGTCCACTGGAAAATCAACGCTAGCCCTCCCAGTCCCCCAAAAAAGCAGGTCAACAGCAGGAAGGGGATGGCGCAAAAAGAAAAACCCTTGAGCGGCATGGAGGAAAACCGGATGATCAGGTTCATGGCGAATATGTCGCTAAACACCTTAAGGATCCGGTCAAAGCCATACTTGGAAACACCATATTTGCGGGGATGGTGGTTGACGGGCACTTCGGTTACCCGAGCGCCGGTCATACTGGCGAGAGCAGGGAAAAACCGGTGCATTTCGCCATATGCTTTAAGCGATCTAATGCATTCAACGCGGTAGGCTTTTAGCGAACAGCCGTAATCGTGAAGACGGACCCCGGTGGTCAAAGATATGATTGCGTTGGCAATCTTGGACGGGATGACTCTTGAAAAGTGATCTTTGCGGTTTTTTCGCCAGCCACTTACAATATCAAAGCCTTCGTCTATCTTTTTCAGCAGCAATGGAATGTCTGACGGATCGTTTTGCAAATCACCGTCCAGGGTGACGATAATTTGCCCCTGAGCATGGTCAAACCCGGCGACCATTGCGCAAGTTTGCCCATAGTTGCGACGGAATTTAATGGCCCTGAGATTTGTGGTTGTTTTCTTCAGCCGCTCAATGAGCTCCCAGGTTTTGTCCTTGGAGCCGTCATCGACAAAGATGATCTCATAGGGAAAGTCGAATTGTTTCCCGGCGTCAAGAATCCGAGACAGCAGCTGTTCAACAGATTCTTCCTCGTTGTAGAGGGGTACGACCATGCTTAGGTAGACAGACATAATTATCTATGGGGTCTGAAGTCGGAAGTCCGAAAATGATGTCAAATCAATTAATTCTATGCGTCTTATCCTGACGATATTATACCTAGTATAGATTCTACCGTATAAATGTTCTCATAGAACTGTGAATATTGAAAACTATCTTTTTCTGAATCGTTTAGAAAAGTGTTTAAATTAGATTTATTGAAGATATCGATAAGCTTCATTCGTTCAGGTTGCAGATGAAGAACTTCGCGAATTCGTCCAAGATTCTTTTCGTTTTGAGAATTGTTAGTAGTCGCAGTTTTCAATCCTGCCTTAATAGCTAATTTCGTACTCATATCTGTGCTCTTCTTCTTAATAGCAGGCAGAAATTGAGTACAGTTGAGGAGAGAAAGAGGCTCTGCAGGGTATCCGTAACCTGTTTCGATCTTGGCGATTTTTGGATTGACATACCTATGGAATTTACGCAAGAGATTGCAAAAAGCCTTCTCATGAGGGCGAATTTGAGCCAAGGTTTCTAGCGGCCTACTCATGAGTAGCGGACTTAGGCAAGCTAGCATACGGCTGGTAGCTTTTGAATAACCTGCTAACCAGTTTTGCATTCGGTGAAAAAGATAGACGTTGTGGATTTGGTCTGTATTTGAAATAGGCATAAAAGGCTTATTGGTTTGGTCAAATAGGCTTATTAGATGAGTGTATATGTCAGTATCAAAATCCGGATCAAAAATGGTTAAATCAGAATCTTGATGTATAACCCGCCGGACAAGTTCACGCTTATTATAATAAGTGGTCAGATTCGGGATGGTAAATTGCAATTTTTTTATCTCAGAATTATATAAACGGGCAGGTTCCCACCAATACGAACGTAAGAGTTCGCCGCCTGAACCGTTCAATGTTATATCAGCCCCATTGGCCATGCTCGTAGAGTGACTTGCTAATGTGTTTACGTAAAGAGGTGCGCTCATAGAACCATCGGTCAGGTACAAGGATCTTTTTAGATATTGGGAATATTTTTCCAAAGAAAATGAATCTGATGTGATAAATGGTCTATTGAGGTAATGCTTGATTCCAAGTTCTTCAGCTATTCTTCTGGCTATGACTACGTCCTTATCACTGGCGCTGCCTGAAGTAACGGCCGCAAGATTTGGAAAGCTATCCAATCCCGTAATTATAATTGCCCTGGAATCCCAACCACCAGTAAGGTCTACAAAAGGAAGGTTAAATAACTGGCCGAGCCTTGCCATAATTTCTCTTAGTTCGACTGCCAATATTTCAACTTTCTCATCTGTGGACAGTCCTATTTTGCTTTGACCGAAGTGAACTGACCAGTACTTAGTAATTTTCTTGCCGGAGCTGTTATATTCCAAGATAGACGCAGGATTAAGCTTCTTTATGTCTTTAAATAATGTGGTATTATTGAACAATTTGTTTGCCAGAAGGAATTCTTTTAATCCTACCGGATCGAGCTCGACTGGTTCAAGTGATGCGAGGAGCAGACAACTTGAGCTTATAAGCTGCCTACTACCGATTTGTCTCGTGTAAACAGGCGAGACTCCTATGCGGTCAGTTACCACTTTCAATGTGTCTTTATTTCCATCATACAGAATAAAACTGAAAGCCCCTTCAACATCGGATAGTGCTTCTTCTATATTGCCTAATAGGCGTTCAAAGAGAATCGTTGGACTGTTTTTTGTGTCATTACATCTTTCTCTGAAGAACCAGGTGCCAATTGATGAAAAAAAACTGTTCGAATTGATGTCTTGAATGGTAAACTTATTGACATCATCTTTTGTGAATTCAATAAAAGCCACATCATTGCGAAGAATCGTGCTTGTGGTATAACTAATATCAAACTTTCTAAAATATTTTTCTGAGCTTCGGATATATTCTTCGATGAGACCCTCATTAATAGGATGGTCTATCACAACAAGGAATTCATTCATGAGTGTTCTCCGCTAGACATTTAAATGATCGAATTTGTTTTTCCTACCTAAATTTACGAACAGAGTGCCAGTCGCAAAGTCATTCAGTTGAAATTTGTAATTTTGTACATCTTTTTTTGCAGTAATACTCTTATGTAATACGCTTTTGGAGCCCGAGCATAAACGTCTTGTTAAATCAGTACAATGTAGTAACTAAAATGACTTGGTAGGCGGAGGGGGAATCGAACCGCCCGACCTTCCCCTTGTAACAGGGACGCTCTCCCACTGAGCTATCCGCCTAAAACAGCTCATGACTCCTAGTTCATCGTTAGCAATGTGTAAACTATCAGCCTTAAGCTTTGAACTATGAGCATTGCTTTATCAAGTCGCCATGAAGAAGATCTTCAAATTTTTTCATGTTAACTTGCCAGTTGTAACAAACTTTTACAAACCGCCTCGCTTTCGCGGCCAGTTGGGTTCTGAGGGGCAGGTCTTTCAGCAGCACTGACACTGCGTCGGCAAATCCTTTGGCGTTATCTTCTACCAGAAGGTGTTCACCAGGAATTGCGTTGATGCCCGCGATGGCTTTGGATGTGGCTACCACCGCTTTCCCCATTGCCATGGCCTCGAGAACTTTATTCTGCACTCCCCGTGCCAACCTGAGGGGGACAACGCAGACGTCGGCCATGTGATAATACGGCCGAATATCCTCCACGAAACCAGTCACTTTGATACCGTTGGTATCTCCTAGACCTTGCAATTTCCGTGCAGGATTGCCACCGACAATATAAAATTGTGCATTAGGAAAAGTGGCTCTCAATCTTGGAAAAATCCTTTTACAAAACCATGTTACCCCGTCCACGTTTGCATGATAGTCCATTGCGCCTGTAAACAAACATACCGGGCTATTTTGTTGTCGGTTGCCGGGATTGTCGTTTTGCTCCTCCTTACTGAATTCAATAATTCCGTTCGATCGGCTGGACCCTTCAGGAGAAAAGTATTGGTAATCCACGCCATTGGGAATAACCGTGATATCGGTGATGTGTGGATTTTGGTTCATGAATAGGTCTGCTTCTTTTTCCGAGCAGACTACGGAGTAGTCAAATTGCTCGGCGATTTTCCTTTCGTATGAAGCCAAGCGGCGGTTTTCCAGCCTATATGCAAATGATTTCGGAAACAGTGCCAAACTTGCATATTGAGCCCATTTGTCTGAATCCACGTCGCAGAAATCCATCAAAAGTTTCGTGCGTCTCGTGACGTGAGTCATGTGCCTGCTGTTTTCAGTTCTAGGGTACTCGTCTCTGAGCGCTGGGGTTTTTCCTTTTGTCCTCCCAGTCCAAAAAGCCCTGGATCGGAAGAGATACTCTGCCATCGGTGAAGAGAAACAGAAAACAGCTTCGTAGTCATTGTCAAATAGCCAACGATCGACAGTTTGCTGAATCTTTTTACTGTAAAAGTAGCCAACCGACAGGGCCCTTCCAGAAGCAAGATATGCAAGGCCCTTCTGAATAGCCCAAAAAGTCTTTAAGGGCACTACCAGTATATTACAGCAATACTTTTTCAGATCCTCTTGAAAATGTATATCTCCAGGGTTATCTGCAAAACAGACGAGGTCAATCAAGTGAGATTTGGCAAGGTATTTGATTTCATGAAAAGAACGGATCTTATCCCCTTTGTTGGGAGGATAGGGAATGCGATGTGCTAGATAGAGAATTTTCATTTCAGACCGCCAAGCGGAGATTCACTTTTCCGATTACCACGTTTGCTCTATCCCGAGACTTTGTTTCTCTCTCCCAATCAATTCATTCGTTCAAATCGTTTCAACCGTTGGCTTTGTTGTTCATTTCGCACGACTTGATAGAGAACGATGCCGAGGATTGAACCCAGAACATTTATTATCGTATCTACTAGAGAAGGATAGCGGCCGGGAACCACTATCTGAATGAATTCATTAAGAACGCCCACAAAACTAGAGAGCAGCAAAGTCAAAAACACACTTTCCCAGACAGCCCTTCCATAAGATTGCAGCGCTCGTAACCAAAGAATGGAAAGCACTGTGAACAGGGGTATGTGCAGCAGGTTTTGTACTGATGGTCTGATTGCAAAAACGAATCGGAAGCCCTCGACTCTTTGGTCCATCGGCACCATAGAGGTAGCAAAAAGAAATATGATATAAAGAATCAGATGGATTATTCTTCTTTTATTCTGCCCACATACGAGCATGTTACGATGATTTTCAGGAATCTCGACCTGTGTTCGTCTATGATGGAATCTGCCAATGATATGCGTATACTGGGAAAAGTACCTCTTCAACAAACCAAATACAGAGAACCTAGAGGGGGATATGTTAGACAAGGATAATAGCTTATATGTAGCGCCTGAGCAGCAGAGTAACGAGCCAAGGATTTGTTTATTACCACTACACTTCTCTCCGCGTCCCCACGTTATTCAATGCTTCTATCACGGAATATATTTGACGATGTGCGGACCGACAAGCTTGGTCAGCCAAAGAGGCAGTTTCTTCCAGAGTTCGATTCGCCGATTGTAACGTGGGTTAGCAGGGCTAATGTCGGGCAATTCGTTAATCTTGTGCAAATAATATTGATAAGAGAGCGGTTTATGGGTAAATCCCCAGTGTTTTTTGAAATGAAACGGCCCCGTGTCTTTCTTGCTTCTGCCAAAATCGAACCACCTGCAGTCCCGCTCCACTGCGATACACATGAGGGTCCAGTAAAGGAAATCGTTGGCCGCATATTCACGCGAAGTCGGATAAGAACCTGAATAGTAAGGAATGACTTCATTCCTGAAAAAGAAGCTCAATACCCCCGAAAGGGGAAACCCGTCCTTATAGATGATCAGGATCTTACAGGATTCGTGAAATTCTCTGAGAAGGTTTCTCAGATAGTTCTTGGAGAATACGGGTGTGCCAAAGCCCCGGTAGCTGAAAGAGAAAAGGCCATAAAAAACTTCGAGCAATTCTTCACCTCCCCAAACCGATTCCAAGCCCTTGGCCATACCTAACCTGACCATGCGGCGAGTTTTGCGGGGAATAGCCTTCAGGTTTTCTTCTTCGCTGGGGAAAATCTCTTTCTTGAAAGTGAAGTAAAGATTTTTGATAGGTAGGTCTGGGAGAGGGCTGTTTTCGTTTCGGATCTCTAAGTAGTCCAAATTCTGCTTTCTCGTGAGCTTGACGGCTTCATGGTAAAGGGCCCTTTGTATTTCATAATTGTCCGCAAGAATACCTCCATAAGTCGCGAATGGTACGGAAACCATCGACCGGCCGAAGAGAAAATTCTTGATGGAAAAAAGAGGAAAGACGCCCACAATGGATTCCCTTGCATCGGGACCGCCAATCTGCCGTTCCGCAGTCTGGCTTTCTTCCTTTTCTGCAAGTAGGTAGGATGAAATATGACCAAAAGAATCTTCCACTACCCTCTTCCACCCACTCAGATGAAAAAAAGTTCCTTGCGCGTGCCGCTTAACAAACTCGTCCCAGGCTTTCTGATCACTTTCCTGATAGAATCTTATTCGCATTTCGGCTCATCTTAGAGTAATGGGGAATAGCTTACAGTCCTTAGGTGAACTGTCCTATACCACGTCTGCAATATTACTTCCTGTATTTTGATCGCTGGGAACTAAGCTAGTATAAGTATTTAATAAGCTTTGCCTTAATTGGGTGTTAGCTGAATTATCGAACGACATGAAAGTCCTGAGAGCTTGAATAGTAGGTCATTGCAGGCTTGCCAATTGGAAAAACGTTGAATCCTATTTCAAAAAGCCGACGATGGTCTAGAATATTCCTGCCGTCGAATATGAAAGCGGGTTTGACCATGCATCTGTAAATTCGCTCGTAATCCAATCCTCGATAGAGATCCCACTCTGTCATGAGTGCTATGGCATGGCTGCCCTCGGCCGCATGATAGGGGTCTTCAGTATAGCTGATATTTCCTTCTACGCCCTCAAGATCTACTCTTGCATTTCTCAAGGCCTTGGGGTCACATATGACAATCTCAGCCTTTTCCTCCAGTAGTCTTTTGGCAATAAGAATGGCCGGGCTTTCTCTAGTATCACCGGTATTGGCCTTGAAAGCAAAGCCAAACAGGGCAATTCGCTTGCCGCTTAGGGTATTGAACATGGCACCCAACATATTCAAGATGAACCGTTCCTTCTGGTATTGGTTTATTTTGACCACACTTTCCCAATAGTCTGCCACTTCATGAAGACCATAGTGTTGACAGAGATAAACCAAATTCAAAATATCCTTTTTAAAGCATGAGCCCCCGAACCCCACGCTGGCATTCAAGAATTTGTCTCCTATGCGACTGTCCATACCCACAGCTATAGCTACTTCACTGATGTCGGCATCAGTCTTTTCACAAAGGGCAGAAATTGAGTTAATTGAGGAGACTCTTTGGGCCAAAAAGGCATTAGCAACTAACTTGGAAAGCTCGCTGCTCCATATATTCGTGGTTATGATGCGTTCTCCAGGAACCCAATTGGCATAAATTTCTACCAATTCACCTCTAGCTTGCAGGCCGTTTGCCGTTTCTCTGGAGCCGATGAGAACCCTGTCAGGACTGAGCAGATCGGCTATTGCGGTGCCTTCGGCGAGGAATTCGGGATTGGAGACTAGATCAAATCTGATGCCGCTATTTTTGGAAGCCAGGATTCTTTCCATGGCCTCAGCAGTCTTAACCGGAAGGGTGCTCTTCTCTACAACAATTTTAGGCGACTCCGAAAATTCAAGAATCTGCCTCGCTGTTTTTTCCCAGTACTGAAGATCAGCAGCTTGACCAGACCCAACTCCGAACTCTTTTGTAGGCGTGTTGACACTTACAAAAATAATATCGCTTTCCCTGATTCCTTTTGGAATGTCTGTGCTGAAAAAAAGGTTGCTGTCTCGAGTCTTCTTTACGATTTCATCCAGGCCAGGCTCGAAAATGGGGAGGTGATCAGAGTTCCATTCTGCGATACGCGTTGGGTTAATGTCTACGACTGTGACCTTATATTGCGGACACATAAGGGCAATCACAGCCATGCTTGGGCCACCCACATAGCCGGCGCCAATGCACAATATTTTCTTTTCGAACTCCATGTTAGATTTCCTGCTCAGTCAAGTAGCGTCGGTTTTGCAAGAACTCAAGGCTCAGGTGCAAGGCTCAAGGCGTAAGGCATAGGGGTCTTTAGAATCGTTGAAGTCGTTGAAACCGCTGAAGTCGTTTTCAGGCGTCAGAGAGCCTCGGTGAGGACGGCCATGTAAAAGGTCTCGAGTACCAGGGTTCTCCCTATTCGACAATTTGACCATTTATCCATTTGACGAACTGCCTGCTGCTACCTGCCGCCTGTTTACCCTGTTAAATCCCGCAGGGCTATCTAACCAGGGCCTACTGATTTTAGGGTAGGCTCCGCCCGTTCAGGTTTTACTAACCTGTTGGAAAATTCAGAATTTAGATTGTAAAGAAGTTCTCATTGCAAAAACTGTCGATATTGTTTACAAATTCTATGCCAGTATCTTAGAATAAAATTATAAAAAAATATTAATAATTAATTATGTACTTCTATAGCAAATTCAATATAGTATAAGTTATTTTTGACTATGATTTCACTGCACTCTTGTAGCTTTTCCTAAAGGCTCATACTACGAGGGAAAAATAATCATGCAAATTGGAAAAATATTTCCAAATTAGAGCCGAAAAATTTCCTATCACGGAGCTGTTAACAATAGACCGCAGGTACACTCTGACTTACTATTGACCTTGCATTAAGAGATGTAGTCACGGAGGTTTTACGATGAAGATGAGAACGAAAAAGCCCCATGAAACGAGGGAGCATCTCGCGTCATGGGGCAGGGAATATGGGTCATAACAAACAGTTTGCGGCTGATCGTCGTCGAGCAAATTATGAGCCACAATTCATGAGTATGGATGCGAGTGGAGCGAATCTAAATTCACTCAATAGTCGTGTGAGTTTGGTCTCCGTTGCTTTCAAGTTGACGTAAGTTCTAAATTTTGCTAGCGGCGATGCATGACTTACCAACGGCAGCTCAGGATCAATCTCCCATGGGTGGAGATAGAAAATTGCAGGTTCTAACCTCTCATGGTTGATTCTTTTGAATCCATGCTTTGTATACCAGTATGGAAATAGCCGAAAGTAGCCTCCCCCGGCGCAGGGTAGGTTTTGGCCGAAAAGACGTATAGTAGATAGTGGGAATTCGACAAAACAAGAGCTTCGCATGGAGCATGGAGCATGGAGCATGGAGTTACTATTGGTCTTCAGTGTATTGGATCTATTGAGTCGTTGGTTCGTTGTGTCTGTTGGGTCTGTTGAGTCTTCGTGGAGATATTTGGGGTTCCTAAGTTGGGAGACAAGGTCGCCGTCGGAAAAGTCGATGTAGAAAGGAAAGCGGGGTGCTTCGGAGAAGCCATAGAAGTCGTGTTTGATGGGGAAGATGCTGGAGTCGTAGCGGAAGCCCAGTTCAGCGAGAATTTCCAGAGCCCAGAGGGTATCTCTGTTTATGGAATAGGTAGGAGCACGGTAGCCAATGACTTCAACATTGGTCAGATCCTCCAGAATCTCCTTTGCCCTTTTGACATCTCCTTTAAATTCCTTTGGTGTTTGACCAGAAATACATTTATGGGCGTGACCGTGGCAAGCAACTTCATGGCCTCTTGCATGAATTTCCTTAATCAGTTGGGGGTAGCGTTCCGCGATCCATCCCAGGATGAAGAAGGTGGCTAACTGCCTTTCACCGCGTCTGCCGTCCGTTTTCGGTGATCCGTTGTGGGAATCAAGCACGTCAAGTATGCGGTGAGTGTTTCTTTCCACTCTCGATTCAAAGCAATCCCAATCAGCCGGACAGATCACCTCAGAGAATGCATGCACTTGGAAATAGTCTTCTACGTCGATGGTTAACGCGTTTACAACAGGCATAGTATCACTTCGTTCGGCTTGCAAGAAATCGGTCTTTTTCCGGAATTAGTCGTCAGGAAGTTATAATAATTGTTCTCCGCTAGTTCAGTGTCCGAAGACGTTGACTAGGGGGGCCTCCATTGAGAAGGTTGTAGATGTATCAAGTAGGAAGCTCTTGATAGAGTCGACAACTCTACCGGCCGTCTGTCCGTCCCAATACTGAGGGACACCTCTCCGACAGACGTCTCCAGAAAGAACATGCTCAAGCCGATTCTCGAGGTTCTCTGGTGTGCAAAGCTGATTGGTACCCTGGTGTATGGTGATAGGCCGTTCAGTGTTGGGACGCATGGTCAAACAAGGGATGCCGAGATAAGTAGTCTCTTCCTGTATTCCCCCGGAATCGGTGACAGCAAAACGACAGTTAAATACCAGATTCATAAAGAGAATATAACTGAGGGGCTCCAGAAGGAATAAACCATTCTTGTTATTCAAAAAAGACATCAATCCATTCTGCTCAAGATTTTTTCGGGTTCTAGGATGAATCGGAAATATAAGGGAGATTCTGTTGGAGATACGGCTAAGTATGTGACATATGGTGCTCAGAATTTCCGAGTCATCCACATTACAAGGACGGTGTAAGGTAACAAGACCATAACCCCCAGGATCTAAACCAAAGTCTCTGTAAATACACTGCTTCTGGATTCTATCACGCAGCATCTCCAAAGAATCAATCATTATATTGCCTACACGATGAATTTTGTCAGGAGACACACCTTCTTTAATCAAGTTTTGGTCAGCATCCGCAGAAGGGGTCCAGAGTATATCGGCAAGAGTGTCAGTGACCAAACGATTTATCTCCTCCGGCATGCTGCGATCAAAAGAACGGAGACCTGCCTCCAGGTGGCCCACCTTTATCCCTAATTTAACGGCCGCCAGAGTTGCAGCCATGGTGGAGTTGACATCGCCGACCACAACTACTAAGTCAGGGCGCTTTTCCAGGAGAACCTTTTCATATGCCATCATCATCAGACCTGTCTGGTCTGCATGGGTTCCACTGCCAACGCCAAGATGAACGTCCGGCCCTGGAAGACGGAGGTCCTTGAAAAAGACATCGGACATATTCAGGTCATAATGCTGACCCGTGTGGACAATAAGAGGAGTCGCCCAGTGTTCACTTTTTAGAGCGTGATAAAGTGGAGCAATTTTCATGAAATTGGGTCTAGCTGCTGCTATAAGATGAATAAGCATATTTATCTTTGCTGGGTCGGCAGTTGTTAGAAATGATTTTGAGAGTTTATCTCCCAAATGAAACTAAGAGAATGCATGCACCTGGAAGTAGTCCTCTACGTCGATGGTTAACGCGTTCACAACAGACGTTTCGATCACTCCCTCTTCCGTGCTCATCTGTGTTAATCCGTGGTTAATTTTGTTCTCTCAAATTTAGATAAGATCGAATAGATAATAAAAAGAAAAATTAACGCGATGACAAAAATCAATATTCCCGAAATTTCATGCAAGAAACCTTCCGCTGCTTTGGCTCCGAAGGTTTGAGCTAAGACTGCTGTCGATGTTAACCGAAGAATATTTACGGCTACAGCGATAGGAATGGCTGAGAAGAAGAGAGTCCATTTATTAATAGCTCGCAGTGAAACAATATAGGCGAACGCACCGCTCAAGGCTAATAATGACGTCAAGGATCGCAGTCCAGAGCAGGCATCAACCACCTCCAGTGTTATATTCGCCAGGTGCAATATGTTCCCTTCCCGGAAGATTGGGATGCCTATTAATTCCACTATGTGAGAAGCAAATTTTGCTGCAAAAAGTTGCAATGGAAAGGCTAATTGATTCCAGATGATGGCAGGAATTGGAACCATAAAAACCAAATAGGCGATCGGAACAGCTATTTTTTTGCTAAATCCTAGACCTCCGAGGTATATCGATAGACCCAGAATGGTCCAGATAATGGCGATCCTCATTATAAAGAGCTCTGCACCGATGTTACCTACAATATGTAATAGCATGCCCGTTGCAATGACCAACAGGCCCCAATTGCTCGGCCTTAAGAGATGCCGAGACAGTTCCTCTCGCTTCTGCCATACCATAAAACCCGCGATAAAAGGGATGAGGAATCCGTGCGAATAATTCGAATTGACGGACCAATCCTTTACCAATTCTATTGTTGTATGGCTAAAAAGTAGGAGGAATGATGACACTAGAAGCATCATCTGGAGATAAATTGATGATAGAAATATTTGCATTTTAAGGGTACCAGTCACAGGAGAAAAAGATTAAACCACGGAGAACACGGAGGTCTCTGTGAGAGGTAGAAGTAGCGTCATGATCATTTACAAAGATTGTTCTGATTGGTCATGAAGGAATATATTCTTGTAATATAGGTATCAGAAGCTTAGTAAAATCCTTCAAATAGTTTTCTGTTCTTCGCTCATTGCCATCCATAACCGGCGATATAAGCCTCACGAAAGAGCCGTCTGTC
>Ga0209536_100007853_pt1 | contig 16126 bp, 15 predicted proteins | sample DeeMarSeWOR28_12_FD_187461 | JGI IMG/M metagenome (GOLD analysis project Ga0209536, IMG submission 187461) | Marine sediment microbial communities from White Oak River estuary, North Carolina - WOR-2-8_12 (SPAdes) (version 2) | ecosystem: Environmental > Aquatic > Marine > Intertidal zone >...
AAATTCGATCAACGAACTCAGGCAGCCCAAAGACTTGCTGAACGAGCAACAACCCTTGAAGCAATCTTGGGTGTCCAGGTCACATGGCAGCGAGTGGCTGAAGAATTTATAAGTGCTTTCGAGCAGGCGTTGAATATCGAATTAGAGCATGGTGAATTGTCCCGATCTGAAAGAGAACGGGCCACCGAGCTCGAAAAAGAAAAATATAGCAATCCTGAATGGATCCATAGAATCTAATTCTCTTGTGACGGTTTCTCCAAGAAGATCACGTCATCATATCCCCCTATTTCAATCAGCAAACGGTAGATATAATTCTCAGCATTCTGTTTGGCGAGCTGTAGAATACCATCCTCAACAGCTGCTTCTTTTATTCGCTGTTCAGCAACCCGTCGCGCCGTTGTCTCCAAGTTTATGTCCCCTTTTGTCAATAATCCTGTATCACGTTCATATACATAAGAATTTTCGTTGTCGAGAGTAGCTATAAATATTTCAGCATCAGGAAGTTGAACAAAAAGCACATTATCTTCAACTTTTAAATCGTCGGGGCCTAATTTCTCAAGATCAACACCGCCGATAACTATTCCATGTGCAACAAAAAGTAAACGATCCCCCAGAAGAAACCCGAATGACCCCTGGCCAGTCTCTGCTGTGATTACTCTTTCTATAGAGTATTGGATCGTCTCCAATCTTGCTAACGAACGCACTTGGTGAATAATTGTGATTGGATCTACAATTACGGTGGGTGTAGGTTCAAGAACTTGTGCAATTTGTGTTCCGAGATTGTTTGATAAATCAGACACAGGTTGAAGCGCCTGTTGAGCTTGTTGTGTGCTCTGCCTGAGAAGAGATACAATAGAAACAGCAGCATAGCCCATGATAAGGAGGATCCCAACTACCAACACCCCAAATATGATTTTATTATCTTTTGAATTATCCATATTTTGATTATACTTTAAAGAAATGGGAAGCAATTCAATGTTAAATAAATTCTAACTTTGCTCTGTTTTATACAAATAGTGTTTGATACTCATGTCCAATTCGACTTCAAGTTTATAAATTCATGAACATAGGGATACTTACTTTAAAAATCCACCTCCCAGGGTGTTCATCACTGAAGGAAAAACGGCGCAGGTTGAAACCCCTAATTAACCGACTCCATAAAGAATTTAATCTATCAGTTGCTGAAATCAATCATTTAGATGTATGGCAAACATCTCTGATTGCATGCGCTCTCATCAGTAACGATCATGGACATACGCAACGAAGTCTACAATATGTTGCCCGCTGGGTTGAAGACAACTGGCCAGATATCAGCATTGTTGGAGATCATTTAGAGATCCTCTAGAAATTATTTATATACAACTCTCTATTGAAAATAAAATCCAGTAATAAAAATACAATCCAGCCTCAGCTGGATTGTATTGATTTTTTTACCCAATACCTCATTGTAAGTGAAGTAATACCTTCCCATCACTCCATAATTCCTCTAATCTATAATACTCTCTCTGGGCGTGTGAGAATACATGCAATATTACATCTCCAAAATCAGCCAACATCCAACCATCCTGAGAAATACCCTCTGTCCGACCAATTATTCCATACCTCTTCTTTACTGCTTCCATTGCTGAATCGAGAAGCGTTTTTATCATCCGATCACTGGTACCTGAACAGATAACGAAATATTCAGCAAAAATTGCGATTTCTTCGATATCTAAAATTGTTATATTTTCGCCTTTCTTTTCTTCCAGAGCATTTACGATTGTTCTTGCGATTTCTAATGTATCCAGATATCACCTCTTCTTTTTTCAAAATTAAATATATTTTCAAAGATGTTGTTCACTCCATTAGTTCAGCTGAAAATAAGCGTGTATACTCTGCACCACTAGGTTTTAAATCACTCCGGTAAAGGTGAAATGCAGTTACTCTAGCACTACCGATATATCCAACGGTCTGTGACTTTAATACCTCTGCAATTCTACGGACATCTTTATTCGTAGAGTGACGCGATACTCTACCTAGTGTAAGATGGGGGTTAAATGGTCGTTTATCTCTGGCATATCCCAGATGAGCCATCTCTGATTCAATACTTCTTTGTGCACTCATCAATTCTGGTGGGGCTTCAACACCAACCCAAATCACCCTTGGACGACGTGGTTTTGGATATGCACCTAATCCACCAACACTCAGCTCAAATTGCTTGAAACTGCTGACTGTAGTTTGCAGAATATCCGTCAACATATCAATGTTTGATTCTGATACATCACCCAAAAATTTCAAGGTTAGATGGATATTTTCAACGGGCACCCAGCGAATAGATATTCCATCCAAACTTTGTTTGAGCTGGTTTTCTACATCATCTAAACAATGCAAAACTTCTGAAGGTAAATCGATGGCAATAAATGCCCTTATCACTGACATTATTCCTTCACCCAGTTCTGATAATCTGTTTGGATCACATTTTCCATAGCTTGACAAAATTCCAAATATGCCACAGGCTTCGTTAGATACAATGATGCACCCGCTTCGAAGCCCTTCTGGATATCCGAAGGTAATGCCTTTGCAGATACAACAACAACCGGAGTATGAGCCAACTCGGGGTAATTTCGGACAAAATTTAATACCTCAATTCCAGAAATATCAGGCATCATCACATCCAATACCACTGCGGTTGGTTTTTCTTTTGCAATTAATGAAATCGCTGAATCCCCACTATATGCTTTGATGATCTCATACCCATTCATTCGCATCATTTGGGCCAACATCTCTGCAGTATCGGGTTCATCCTCTACGATTATGATTGTTTTAGGTGAATGATTCATCTGTTCTCTTTGCAATACATTATATTGGAGTTATTGAAGAAAAGCTTGCAGAGATTGAGATTTTCCATAGAAAACAGCACAAGTAAATGGTTTTTGCAATGGGATTTAAAAGTAATTATACCCTTGAGTTCTTTGTATCATTTATCCCTGCTAATCAAACTATGGTAATCATCAAATGTATCAACATCATAGAGAATTGACTGATCTCCCCAATTCACCAATGATGGAGAGTACTTAGGAAACAAAGCACGACCACCATTGTCACCTTTTAAATTCATCAGGTCAGAAAAGGTGCTTCGATCAAATAATACTGGATTTCCTCGTTGTCCATTTATTTGGGGAGCAACGACAGGAGCGAGGCTACTTGTATGACACTCTACTAGATTTTGAACCAATCGAGGTCTAACCTGTGGTTGATCCACCAGAAGAAATACAACAGCACCGACATCTTGAGGCAGTACCTCCAAACCTGCACGGATGGATGTACTCTGACCGCTCTCCCAATCAACGTTATGTACTTCTTGGACAGCCAGACTTTTGATAACCGGCTCTATTTGATCTCGATACGCACCAGTTACAACTAGGATCGGCCATAATCCTGACTCCCTGGCAATTGAGACTACCTTTTCAATAAAAGGCTCACCCTGCCAAAGAAGCAATTGCTTTGGTTCACCCAATCTGACCGAACCACCAGCAGCAAGGACAATTCCAGCCACACGTTCTAGCACGGCAAAAACAACAATCTTTTGTATATCTATTCCGCTTTGCTGATTATCATTTTTGTCATCTATATTGTTTAACTTGTCATTATCTGCTAATGATGTCAATATCACTGATTGGTATATTGGAAGCAGGTGCTGCGCTAATCTTTTCCCTTTCGCCTGCAAATTTTGTGTTCGCACTTGAGTAAGCAAAGCTATGCTTCGGGCATTATCCGGAATATCTTTCAATCCCCCTCCTGGGTGAGTAAGCATCTTTACTAATGAATCTAAAGTAATCCGATCTCCACGCGACAAACCGGTAATTTGAGCAAACCTATTCGGTCGATGAACCCAGGTTTCAGTTAGATTCTGATCCAGAGCGGATAACCCTACCACCACAACAACTGCATCCACAAATTCAGGAATAACTGGCTCGCTGCTGCCAGGCGCCTTAATTGGTCGTTGTCTCGACCCATCCGCCTCGATCAATAATGGAGTTTGAGTTGATTGGGCGAACTTATGAATATGTTCAAGCTGTCGATTATTCAAGCCGGTCATCTTCTCACCTCCAGAGAGGGGACCGGTTATTAGAACGACACCTTTCATTTGTTCTTCAATCAATTCAAGCTGCGAGTCTGTATCAACGATCAAATGACGGTCAGCCAGTTTCACCTGCCAAGTACCAATATGCGTCGTGGTTGTCACAAGCACTGGAGGGATCAATTGTCTGGCTAATTGGAACATGGTGGTTGTTTTACCACCTGCCCCAACAAATGCCATACTTTCCACTTCATCAAATCTTAAGGCACGCACCAAATTCATATTATCCCCACAGTCTTACTCTCAACTCAGGTAATGAAAGAATCGCCTCCAACACTGCTCCACCGATAGCCAGAGATTTATCCGAGACTAAATAACAATAGCTGGGATCACTTCTTGGATCGATATCCCCGATCTTGAGTCCAATTGAAACATCCATACCTGATGGCAATAGACCCCTAAGAACCCCCGAAAAAGGAGACTCAATCTGATAACCGTCAACTTCGGCGATAAGCTGATGTTCTTCAAGTAAATCTCCGATTTCAGTAAATGTCGTTAGAACACCATCCTTCGGGGCTCGAATTACACGTTCAGCATAATATTCTGCAACACCCTCTGGTATGCCTGTGTCCTCCTGAGGTTTACCGTTCCAAATTACGCGTCCCAGTGTATGACCTCTTTTTGTTTCGATAACTGCGTGACAATTCTCTCCCGCTGAAAATCCTGGTCCCAAACCAATTATTAGATTAGCAACATTAAGCTTGATTTTAGCTGCACGCTTTGTCATTCGAGCATCTATCAGAACCAATGGTCTGATGTTTTCTAAGGATCGCATATCAGGATCAACCAATACTGGGATCTCCCCTTGATCAAGGACGGATTTGCACATCTCGGGAGTGTGAACTAAACGTGCATTGATGTCTTCAACGACAGTTGTCCCTTGATACACAGCTTCGGAAAATGAGACGGAACGACGAACAGCCAATGGCTGAGGTAATTCAATAATTACCACCCTCATCCCCACTCGCCATAACCTAACTGCTACACCAGAAGCTAAATCACCCCCTCCACGCAATAGGATTGTCATATCCTCCCCAAACCTCTCAAGACACGCTCCGGTGTTAGTGGGAAGTCCAAGAACCAAACTCCTGTTGCCTCATGGACCGCAGCGATAATTGCGGGAGCCAATGGTAAGAAGGGCATTTCCGCCATCCCCCGTACTCCCCAAGGTCCAATTGGATCTGGATATTCTAAAATAATCGATTCCAAATGCTCTGGTATATCCAACACGGTCGGAATCAAATAAGTTGATAAGTGTTCTGTCTGAACATATCCATCAATCTGTTGAAAATTTTCGAGAATTGAGTATCCAGCAGCCTGTACGACTGCACCTTCTATCTGTCCTTCGACCTGTTCAGGATTTATTGCCTTCCCAACATCATTTGTTGAGATCACATCCACTAATCTTATATGTCCAGTTTCCATATCAACTTCCACTTCAACCGCTTGAGCCACATACCCATATGAAAAATTGGGCATCGAATAGCCATTAATCGGATCTAACGGTGTCGTAGCTGGTGGATTATATTCATATTTGCTCACAGCCGGACGTTCTTCATCTTGCCACTTCTTGAGAGCTTGTTCCATTGCACCTTTTATTGCATTACCCGCCATGAAAGTCATTCTAGAGGCGGAGGCACTACCAGAATCATCCGTCATTGCGGTATCTGACACCACTAGTCTTACTATTTCAGTTGGAACCCCTGCAGCTTCCGCTGCCATTTGGTGAAAGACTGTATGCGCACCCTGACCCACATCAGCACCAGCATGATGAACGATAACCTGCTCTATTTCTGCCCCTCCATGTAACTCCACACGAGCGAACGAGCGTTCAGGAGCCCCAAATGAGAAGCCCACATTCTTGAATGCACAGGCAATTCCAATCCCACGCTTCAGGTACTCCCTTTCTTTATTCGTCGATTCTCGAGACCTCAATGGCGCCCCTATCTTTCGGGTCCATCCCCGTGTATCTGTATTCCAACCACCTTCTTTCGCACATCGCTCTACAACCTGGGAAATACTGACACCAGCAGGAAGAGGTGTTCCAACGGATAACAAATCTCCTTCATGCAGAATATTACGGATACGCATCTCTACAGGATCTATACCCAACTTCTCAGCTAGGCGGTTCATTTGGGTTTCAGCTGCAAAAGCCCCCTGTGGACCACCAAATCCACGAAAGGCACCTCCAGGTATATTGTTGGTATACACTGCGCATGAATCCACTTTTACATTTGGAATCTCATAGGGACCTGTACACATCAATGTAGCGTTTCCAAGCACTTTCGTAGATGTATATGCATACGCACCTCCATCTGCAACGATATCCACCTCGGCAGCTAACACCTTTCCATCCTGTGTTGCTCCCCACCGTGTTCGGATAATATAGGGATGGCGCTTATGATGCCCTATGATCGACTCCTCCCTGCTCCAAATTACCTTCACAGGGCGATTTATCCCTTTTTGATGCAACCGCAAAGCTGCTAAAGCGAGCACGATTTGAACTGACATATCTTCACGGCCGCCGAACGCTCCTCCAATTGCTGGGTAAATCACACGAATTTTTTCCGGCGGTAAACCAAGAGCATGAGCAATCTGTTCTTGGTCTTCGTGAGTCCACTGTCCTGCAACCTGTACTGTGACACGTCCTTCCTCATCAATATATCCCAGACCTGCCTCTGGCTGAAGATAGGCATGCTCTTGTGCAGGTGTGGTATATTCACCCTCCACAATCACAACCGATTGTTTAAAAGCTTCTTCAATGTCACCTTTTCGAATTCTATATTGGCATATGATATTTGATTCTTTATTGGGATGGATCAATTCTCCCCCTTCCTGGATTGCAACTAATGGATCCGTAACTATATTCAGGTCCTCATACTCAACGCTGATAAGGTTCCTTCCCAGAGCAGCAATTTCCTCTGTCTCAGCAACCACCACAGCAACCTGATCACCAACAAAACGTACTCGGTCAGCATACGGTATTCCAGAACCAGGACCACATAATACCGGTTGATCCGGTATGATTAACCCATATTCGTTAACTGGAACATCCTTAGCGGTTAAGACTGCGACAACACCCTCTAAGTCCTCCGCTTGGCGTGTATCAATGCCTTTAATAATGGCATGAGGTCTATTTGCGAATAAAATCTTCATAGTTAGTTGATCTGGTAGGTTAATATCACCGGGAAATAGAGTATCACCAGTGACTTTCCCCATAGCATCTACTCGCTGTATAGATCTGCCAAGATTAGACATAATCGTTTGCTCCATCCATAATGGTTGAACCTTTACGCATTGATTAATTATACTAAACCACGGTTATATTGAAGTAATTCGAAATTTCATCTTCTTTTTGATAATATTCTATGGATCCAGAAATTTCAATCAAGAAGCCTTTTTTTCACTAAAGATGATCTATTAACCATCCAAACTCCAAGAAGAATTATTCCACCTCCTACCATTGATGCCATTATGATTGGTTCACCCAATAGGAAGGCTGCTACTAGAACTGCAACAAGCGGCTCAAAATATAGAAATACCCCAACCTGTGAAGCTAGAAGTGATTTGAGCGCATCATACCAGAATACATACGCAATCCCTGAACAAAAAATACCAAGAAACAACACCCCCAACCAGCCAGAATAAGAAAGGGATTGAAGGTCGTATTGGTTAGAACCGACAAAAAAAGCGACAGATAGGATCAACCACCCGATCGCCATGACGTAGAACATCATAAGAGCTGCAGGGTGATGTTCCAATCCTTTACGAGATATCACAGAGAACACAGCCCAATTTAATGCACTGATGATGATCAACTTATCCCCCTCGTTTCCAAACCTGCCTATAGATAATGAGGAAATGTCCCCCTCACTGATTACCACCAAAACTCCCAGGGTTGCTAAGCCAATACCCAACACCTGAGTCCGTATTAACCTTTCTTTTAAGAATATCCAGCCTAATATTGCGATAAACAAAGGTGTCGTTGCTACGATCCAAGCTGTTGTTGATGCTTTTGAAGTTATCAAGCCGGTTGACTGCAACCACTGGTGAAATGTAATACCTAAGAATCCTAGTACTCCAAAATAGATAAATTCATTTCTTTCAGGGAGACAAAATTGTCTACGTCTAACAACCGTTATACCAAGAATCAACACTCCAATTGCGAATCGTAACCAAACCACGGTGATTGGTTCTACATCCTTTAAAGCAACTTTGGTAGCAATAAAAGAAGCTCCCCAAACAACGACAGCAAACATCGCTTTGAGAAAAAGCAAGAACTTATCCCATTGAATATATTCTTGGGAAAACACGTCTATCCAGTATCAACCAGATAAATACCAACTTTATTTAGTTTGAGCTTGGAGAATATCAAAGATCAAAAACCTATTCCAGGAAGCAAAGGTCGCCACCAAGGAATAGCAAGAACTATTGCCAGAATCGTTAATGAGTACCAAATCGCTGCACGGCGATGTTTTGAAACATCAGAAGTCGCCCGTTTGGATACGATCGTACCAACATGCACAAGAACAACTGCCAAGATCATCAACAAGATATGTTCCACAGCGAAAAATCTAATATCTGGAATTGTCATGGCAGTGCCGAAGTCCTGAAAAGCTGTCCGCGTTATTGGACTTAAAAATATATATAAAATGATTCCAACGAGCAATTGGATATCTATTGATATAGAAAAGAAAACACCAGATTTTCGATCTGTCTCTGTGTAATCCCGTTTACCAATCCAGCCTGCATATGCCCGATACAAAGCCACAACCGCCAATATCAAAACCACCCATCGAAGTATATTGTGGACCGCCAATACAATCTGGTACATTAATTTGCCTCCTTGTTGTGTTCAATGTTAAATATTTTCCATCGTATGAACAACCGATCTCCTTGAGCTACAATTATACATAACAAACTCCGATAAGGGGGTTTACTCATTATGGAATCGTCTATTTATGTTACGATTCATGCTATAGATTTTAGAACTTTGATAGTGGTTCTAAAGCCAATCGTTTCTGATTGAGCAAAGTGAGCAAAGATAAAAAGTAGATGTTTTTAACTCTTAACCTATCGAGGCATCGATGATCAATATCCCAGATGATGAAATCCTCCCTCAATCCATGGAGCACAGCTTCTGGACATGGTCCGCGCAAGCAAAAGTATCACCTATCCCGGTAACGCGTGCAAAAGGCGTATATTTTTGGGATGAGCAAGGAAAACGCTATCTCGACTTCAACTCAATGGTCATGTGTGTCAATATTGGTCATGGGGATGAACGTGTCATCAAAGCTATAATAGAACAAGCCAAACAGCTCCCATTTGCTGGTCCCCCAATGGCAACTAAACCTCGAGCAGTGCTTGGAAAGATGCTCTCAGAGATAACCCCAGGAAAATTAAATAAATTTCTTTATACTCTTGGTGGAGCGGAAGCAAACGAAAACGCAATAAAATTAGCTCGAGCTTTCACTGGTCGCCATAAAATATTAGCCCGTTATCGTTCTTACCATGGAGCAACATCCGGAGCCATGGCACTGACCGGTGACCCTCGTCGTTTAGCCTGGGAACCTAACTTGATGCCAGGTGTGGTCCATTTCTTAGATCCCTACCGCTACCGGTCTAACTTTCATCGTACCAATCCAGATATCTCCGAAAATGAATTCTCTAAAGATTATTTAAATCACCTCGAAGAGATCATAACCTACGAGGGACCTGAATCAATCGCCGCGATTATCATCGAGAGTGTCACAGGCACAAATGGTGTGATAATTCCCCCAGATGGATACTTAGAAGGGATCCGTGAAATTTGTAACCGTCATGGCATTTTATTCATTGCAGATGAGGTGATGAGTGGGTTTGGTCGTACCGGTAAATGGTTCGCGATTGATAACTGGAACGTCACCCCAGACATCATGACAATGGCAAAAGGTCTCACCTCCGGGTATGCACCGTTAGGTGCGGTAGCGATGAAGACAGAGATCGCTGAATTCTTTAATGAAAGAGTTTTCCAGGGAGGACTTACCTATAACTCTCATCCAATTTCACTCGCAGCAGCAATTGCAAATATCGAAGTTATTAAACAAGACAAACTGGTTGAGCGAACTCAAGAGATGGGAGCCGTTTTTCACCGCTTATTGCTCGATTTGGGTGAACAACATCCATCGGTTGGTGAAGTGAGATCTATCGGTTTATTCGGTGTGATCGAATTAGTTAAAGATAGGCAAACTAAACAACCCCTAGCACCATACAACAGCACCAGCCCAGAGATGATTGCCCTTCGCAAATTCATCCTTGAAAATGGTGTCTATCTCTATACCCATTGGCACACAATACTGGTCATTCCACCTTTAATAATTTCAGAAGAACAGCTCAATGAAGGTTTCGAGGTCCTGGATAAGGCGTTAGAGATTGCTGATATAGCCACACAATAGATATACGAATAAATAACTTCCTTAGTTAGTTAATGATAGGAGTAATCTGAGCTTGACTGACAATGGGAAATCACCCAGTTTACCAGAGGAGTTCCTCTCACGCATGCAGACACTTCTTGGGGAGGAATTTAAATCGTTCATCCGTTCTTTTGAGCATCCTGCCTCAGCAGGAATACGCGTAAACACTCTGAAAATCACTTCCGATGAATTTCGTGCGATAATACCTGCCAATCTCGAACCTGTTCCGTGGTGTTCAGCAGGGTTTCAAATCCTTCCAACATCCAAGCGGGATTCAACAGAATTCCATCCAGGCAGGCATCCTTATCATGCGGCTGGATTATATTATCTTCAAGATCCTTCAGCCATGGCGGTCGCGGAGCTCATGGACCCCCAGCCCAGTGAAAAGATTTTGGATTTGGCTGCGGCTCCAGGAGGAAAAGCGACACACATAGCTGCATTGATGAATAATGATGGCATTTTTGTCGTTAATGAGATCCATCACAGGAGAGTGTGGGATTTAGCAAATAATCTCGAACGTTTTGGTATTCGGAATGCAATTATCACGAATGAAACGACCGAAAGATTGGCATCTCATTTCGGTATGTATTTTGACAAAGTTCTCGTCGATGCTCCATGTTCAGGGGAGGGGATGTTCCGAAAAAATCCAAATACTCGGGAAGAATGGTCTATGGAACAGGTCAAAGGTTGTGCAAAACGTCAATTGCAGATACTCAATGCCGCCTCCGCATTAGTCAAACTCGGAGGTCAGATTATCTATTCTACATGTACATTCTCACCCGAGGAGAATGAAGGTGTAATTGCGAAATTCCTTAAGATAAATCAAGATTTTGAGTTGTTTACATCCAAAAATATCCCTGAGGATTTCCAAGGTCGCCCAGATTGGATAAAAGAAGATTCATACACTGATCTCCGCAAGACAATACGTTATTGGCCACATAAATGCAATGGTGAGGGTCATTACATTGCCCAGCTCGAGCGCGTTGCTTCTAAAAGATCAAATGAAATAGATAAATGCCCCCACCCTAATTTGCCAAGTATCTTAAAGAGACAATTTTTGAGTTTCTGCCATGATAACCTGAAGGATTCAAATAATTATGACAACTTGGTCCTATCAAGTGATTCCTTATATCGAATTCAGAATGAGACGCCAGTATTGAAAGGTCTTCGAGTAGTTCGACCTGGTTGGTGGTTAGGAAGATTTAAGAAAAATCGGTTCGAACCTTCACATGCCTTTGCTTTAGGATTGCGTATTAATGATTCTCAGAAAGTTATAAAATTAACCACTGACAGCTATCCAAGCTATGATCAAAATACCACCGATATCTACCTGAGAGGAGAAAGTCTGAATGTAAAGCAGATTGTAATTGACAACCAAACAATAGTGATCGGGGATGTTGATGGTTGGTATTTGGTTACTCTAGATGGCTATCCGCTTGGTTGGGGAAAACGAGTTGGGAATGTGGTTAAAAACTTTTACCCGAAGGGATTGCGACGACTTTGAAGCCTTTGAAGTTCTAGATAAAAGATCCGCCGTAGGATGGCAACAGAAGCAGCATAAGTGGAATCCATTCCATAATAGGAAAGGGTGCCAGCACCCAAATTTCTCCCCCTTCCGAAGGGAGTATCTGAAGCATAATGGATAATCCCTAAATCAAAAGGTAACCCATACAGGTTCACAATTTCATTTGACGGATGTCTCTGCGGACGGTACATCTCATAAACTGCAGAAAGATAGGGACCAGCTTCCATTTCTATATCCGTATAACCCTCCCGGTAAAAGATATCCATATAACGATCATTTTGCAAGAAAGTGCCTCTAACGGTTACAGCTTTTTGATTATCTAATACAGTCCCATAAACCAGATATTCACAAACATCACCAGATGTGAATGAATTAGCAAAAATATACGTATTTTGGGATTGTTCATCGTGAACAACATTAGGAATCATGACATCACCGATGACCCCATTTAATGTTGCAGCCTTACCGAGTATATACACCCCTAATATTTCTCCAACATGTTCTGCTACTTTTGATAATATGTTATAAGCGGATAATCCTAATGGATAATCAATATTCAAAATCATGGCATCACTATTATCAAGAATTTGTAAATCTCCCCCCAAACGATTATCTATACATGCAGGTCGCAACTTATTTAGGGCGATAACTTGAGCTTCAACATCAAAACTGTGTTCACTTGGAACTCTTAAGATTCCGCAAACCTTCTCATGTTCAAACAAATCCTGCGTTAATGAATTTGAATTAACGGCTTGCTGATATTTTTTGAAGATGTAATACAAGAAATTTTCTTCACTAGATGGAACCTCGCGGGCTTGAATTTGCTCCCATTCTTCCAACAATTCCGAATTATCAGGCTCCTCTAGGAATTCGATTAAATCGGAACGAAGATTCAGTGCATAACCTGTCACTAAATTCGCCAAGCTATGAGGATTGCTGGAGACAAAATAAACTGGGCTGTCTTGTAATTGGGGGCAGGCATCTTGGATATTTTCCCACCACAATCTCGTAGCTCGCCAATATTCACTTAATGATCCACTCAATAATCTAACTCTGAGATCTAAAGGTTTCTCTTCGATATCATTAAGGTAATTAATTAAACGGTTTCCTAGAACCGTTCTTAATCGGGTTAAGTCGCCTCTTGAAATATTTAAAGCATCAGCAAAATCTTGTAATGCTCTATGATCCCCCAATTGCACAAGTTCTTCCAGGTCTTCTAGCGAATAAGAAGCTGGCAACTGACTTATTGAATTATGTATCTTTTTCCATTCAATTTGATATGCCGTTAATAGTGGGATGACATCATCGATATCCGTTCGACTAGCGATAAAACAAGCCAATGTCTCCTCTCCATCGTAGAAACAACGACGTCGCCGTGCAATTGCGGAAACAGGTTGCCAATCTTCAATATTTCCATAACCACCTTTCTGAAAAACCGCAGGGCTCTGCCCAAGAACAACCAAGTTCACGTCCAACATACATTCTGGTAAACGCTGAAGAGCATAGATAAATGCTGATATATCCGGCGATAGATCACGTGCATTCGGATGTAAAAGAGAATTCATCCTTGCATGTGCTTCCTCTAAGGTACGGATCTGTACCTCTGAAGTGGAACGCAGCAACGAGTAATATGTTCGTAAATAAAGCTCAATTTCCTCTGATGCTGTACTTGGGACTGTCCGTTCCATAGATAATTATCCAGGGTTGTCCAGAATTACTTTCTTCTTGTAGATTGACGTCTAATGGGAGGTGAATCCAATGGGCCGTATCTTGGCGGACCAACTATACGATACATAATCGAGTAAATAAGGACAAGTATTCCATAACCAATAAACATAAACAATAGCGTCGCGGCAATCTCAGCAAAAAAAACCCTCACTCCCAGATAGGGAATAACAAGAAATCCAGTCAATTCAGGAGGTAAGTCAACCCATTTATTGACAAGGTTTTCATGTACAACAACAACGGCCGCAGCATACGACATGATTGGAATCAAGATAATTAAAATGCAGCCCAGTCCCCGCCAGATCGGATGTACTTCCCAAGGTCTCTCTTTGACTTCCTGACGAGTATAAGATCGATATCTACCCATCACCCACCTCCAAATGATATGCACTCTCAATCGCCTTAATAATTTTGTAGTAACCAGTACATCTGCAAAGATTTCCTGTTATCGCCTGCTTGATCTCATCTTCCGATGGCCTCGGATTTTCTTCTAAAAGCTTAGCTCCTGACATAATAAAACCTGGTGTACAGTAACCACATTGTACAGCCCCTTCTTCAATAAAAGCCTCTTGAACGGGATGTAGATTTCCATTCTGTTTTAATCCTTCAATCGTAACAATATCTGCACCATGCGCTCGAACAGCCGGTACGAGGCAACTCATCACTGCCATTCCATCTAAAAAGACTGTACATGCGCCACATTCACCTTCTGAGCATCCTTCCTTTGTGCCAATTAAGCCCGCGTTCTCACGCAAGAACCTCAATAACGATTTGTTCGTTCCGGCATTGAGCGTGTACAATTTACCGTTTATTCGGGTAGTAATCGAACTCTTGCTAGTATGCAATGAACTTTCAGGCAGAAGAGGCACTTCGCCTTTATAGTCATTTCCCCACAACAATACGGGTCGATCCGGAAAATATCTTCCTTCTTCCCCCTCATATATTGCTCGCAACGTTCTGAGAACTCCGATTCTGACCATCTCATTACGGTAATCTCGAGAACTACGTACGTCATCAATGGGAGTCGCAGATTTTTGTGCCAAACGGGCAGCGGTCTCAATAGTATCGCTATTTAGCTGCTTCCCAATCAGGTACTTTTCGGCTTCAGTTGCATGAACAATTGTTGGTGCAACTGCACCTAATGTAATCGCAGTGTTGCGAATTGTCCGGTTTTTTATTGGGATTTCCCCATGTTCTTCGAACGTCAAGACGGTGGATATGTTAACTAGAGAGATAGCCTGTGCCTTTCGCAACCCCAATTTGATAAACATACCTCTCTGGTTCGTTTTAAGAGCCGAAAACCGAATGTCTACCAGCATTTCATCAGGCTTCATCACCGTCTTACGTACACCAGAATAAAAATCATGTAAAGGAACAACTCTTTCAGCTGATTGAGAACGAAGCACAATCTCAGCATCCATAGCGATCAAAGGCGTAATCGTATCATTCGCAGGAGAAGCGGTAATAAGATTTCCCGCGATTGTCCCTCGGTTGCGAATTTGTGGGGCACCAACTTCGATTGTCGCCTGCGAAAGTGGCAATGCTTTTTCAAGGATAATTTTCGATGCGACACAGTGGCTGTGAGTAACTAACGGACCAAGATGGATCACGTCATCCTCATCCAACAAAATCCGATCCAAACCAGGAATCCTGGTAACATCAATTAAAGTTTCAATGTCAGTACGTATCTTGCGTTCTATCTCAAGCAGCAGGTCCGTGCCTCCGGCAATAATCCTAGCACTTTTTCCACCTTCTGCTAGTATATTTAGAACCTCACTGGTGTTCGTTACACTGTAATACTCATGCCACATAGATATGCCCTTTGTCTAAACTTGGTTTGATGATTTGTGAAAGAGATACTTTTTACCTTTAGAAAGATGAAGTACTTGAGAAACAATACCCAATATTCAAATAAAAATTGTCGTCCCAATCAAGATTTTATACTTTCACCACGTCTTAACAAAATAATCTCAGCAAGGATACTAACAGCAATTTCTTCTGGTGTTTCAGCATTAAGATCCAGACCAATTGGTGATTTTATAGCCTCCAGATCGTTCTGAGTAAAACCTTTTTCTAGTAATTTCTGCTTAGTAGTCTGCCAGCGGCGTTTCGAACCAATTATTCCAATATAGGCAGCAGGGGATTTTATTATTGCTGGAAGGCCTTGAATATCCACATCAACATTACGAGTCGTGAGAACAAAATATGTCCAAGGTGTGACATCAATATTATCGGCAAATTCAGAAAATGGAATAGGAAAGACCTCATCCGCTCCCGGCACCAGTTCAGGGGTACAGAATTCAG
>Ga0209536_100007854_pt1 | contig 16124 bp, 9 predicted proteins | sample DeeMarSeWOR28_12_FD_187461 | JGI IMG/M metagenome (GOLD analysis project Ga0209536, IMG submission 187461) | Marine sediment microbial communities from White Oak River estuary, North Carolina - WOR-2-8_12 (SPAdes) (version 2) | ecosystem: Environmental > Aquatic > Marine > Intertidal zone >...
GATCGCCGGAATTTACTCGGGTGACCCCAACCAGCTGAGCATCTACAGCACCTTCCCGCGTTTCCCCCAGATGGTGGAGAAGAACCGCAGCCTGCTGCTTACGATGCTGAAGGCACCTCAGAGCAGTCGCTCGGGCGGTCGCACGCTTCCTGTCTTCTGCTCGCTGCGTGACGGACTCGATCGACTGGTGGAGGCTATCGGCGAACAGCTGGACGCGGAGCGTGTCTTCCTGGGGACCGATGTGACGTCGGTGCGAAAGGGCGACGATGGATACTCCCTGGTCACGTCCCAAGGTCTGCGCGATGAGTACACCGATGTCGTTCTTTCGGTGCCCGCTTGGGTCGCGGCCAAGCAGCTTGCCGACGAATTCGGGCCGGTGACGGATGCGATGGAATCGATCCGCTACGTCAGTTCCGGCGCCGTGTTCCTCGCGTACCGCCGCGCCGACCTCGGCGACCGGCTACGTGGCTACGGGTTTTTGGTACCGGACTGTGAAGGGCGGCGAATCAACGGAGCGACCTGGATCAGCAACAAGTTCGATCACCGTTCGCCGCCCGACGGGTTCCTGGTGCGATGTTACATCGGCGGGGACCGAACGGCCAAAGAGCTCGAGCTGGAGGACGACGCCATGGTCGACATGTGCCTGGAGGAGCTAAGCGAGATTGCCGGGATCACCGCCGAGCCCATCTTCACCCGCGTCTATCGCTGGAAGCGGTCGAACCCACAATACGATGTCGGGCACGCCGAGCGAAGCCGCTGGATCGATGCCGCGCTGGCTCAGCATCCCGGTCTGCACGTCACCGGCAGCGGCTTCCGCGGTATCGGTCTTCCGGACTGTGTGAAGGACGGTCGCGAGACCGCGCGTCGTCTAGTCGGCTGAGTCGAGGCCGACGATCTCCAGCAGCTTGAGGGCGTTGCTCGACGTGGCGATGCCAGGGCGCAGCTTGTAGTCGAAGGTGATGCGGCGCCCCTCGGGCCCTTCCTCGATAGTCTCACTGAAATGAACGGGAACGCATGCCGACGACAGCTGCTTCGTCTCGGCCAACTCGAGGTCGTGCGACGTCACCGCTCCGATAGCCGGTGTGTCGATCAGGTACTTGATGACTTTGCGGGCGGCGATCTGACGCTCTGCCGAGTTGGTACCCTGGAAGATGTCATCAAGAAGGTAGAGCAAAGTGCTGCCGCCGTCCGTGGCCGCCTCGCGAGCCGCATCGACGACCCCCTTCAAGCGCTCCAGTTCTGCCATGAAGTGGGATAGTCCCTGTTGAAGGGAATCGCGGACGCGCATGCTCGTCTCCAACCGGAGCGGCGGCATACGCATCGATGTCGCGCAGGCCGGCCCGCCGGCGCGCGCCAATACGACGTTGGTGCCGATGGCTCGTAGCAGCGTGCTCTTGCCCGACATGTTGGAGCCGGTGATCAGCAGGAAGGTGGAGGGTGGCCCGACTGTCACGTCGTTGGCGATGCGAACGTCGTCGGCCAGCAGGGGGTGGCCCAGCCCTTCCGCCTCGAGCCTACCGTCCTTCTCTGACGAGATACTCGGGAACGCCCACTCGGGGTTGTCGAAGTGCAAGGTCGCCAGGGCCGCCAGTGCGTCCGCTTCACCCAGTGCGGAAAGCCACGAGCGGACGTGGCGCCCTGCTGTGACTTGCCACCTTTCCAGCAGCAACATCACGTGAAAGTCCCAGAGGGTCGCCGCCTGGATCGCGATGTATGGCATGGAAAAACGTACTTCAGACAGGGCATTGAGCCTGTGCAACCGCCGCATCTGCCTGTAGGGTAGCCCCGCACCAGTCGCCAGCAGCGATCCGATTCGTTGAAGCGCCCCGGTCTTGAATGCTGTACTGGAAAGCAATCGGAACAGTTCGGCGTATTGCTGGACCGAACTCTCCCGGGCGAAGGCGCGGTCAAACGTATTGTGGATGCGACCGCCGCCGGCCAGATAGCTGAACCCCAGATTCACGATGAGCGCGAGCACCCATGCGGTGTACGGGACGATGTCGGCGACGTCCAGAGCGATGAACACAGCGGGGACGATTGACAGAACTCGCGCAGTCCATATCAGCAGTCGCTTTCGGCCGAGCCAGGGTTCGTCCTCGGCCCATTTCAGGAAGGCCTCCACCCGTTCCGGAGATTCCTCGGGCATCATGCGGCCCCGCACCGTGATCTCTTCGCGTTCGTCGATCAGTCCAGCCAACTCGGCCACCGCGACCTGTCGTTCCTGAATCGTCTGGGGCTCGGCCGAATCCAGGAGCCATGCCTTCAGCGTTCGACGCCCCGGCTGGGTGCCGATGGTCCCGAGCAATGCGAACAGCGACTCGTGCCCGAATAGGTCGAGGTCCTCGGCGTAGGGATGCTCGCCGGGTGGCATGGTGTCGTGGTAGTCCGGTAGCGCCGCCCAATCGCGGGCTCGGCGCGCGAGGCCTTCGTCGTTCAACTTCGATAGGTCATCGTACCACTGGCAACGAGCCTTGAGCGCGTTGTGATAGAGGACGAGGGCGAGGAACGCCAGGGAAAGACCGCCTGCCGTTGCGAACCCGGTGTAGCCGATCCAGGCGCTGGGTTCGATCAGGCGGAGAACCGAGATCCCGGCCGCCAGGAAGACCGCGAGGCGGATGTTGGCGACCAGCCGCGATCGGCGGGTGCAGGCGTGATGCATCGCTGCGAAGCGCTGGCTGCGCTCGCGGTAGATCTGGTCGGCTTCCTCGGGTCTTCCGGTCATTGTCATGATTCTCACGTTATCGGGCATGCTGCGCAACAGTGAGAGGAGACGAATATCGAACACCGATATGCGATCTGTGATTTGTGAAGGGGAGGCGAGTATCCATATCACATATCTCTAATCGGTGTTCGATATTCGTCTCCCCGTACGTATGCCCCCTGTCTCACGCGTGACCCGGCGGGTACATTCACAAGCCGTCTCGAGATCGTTGACTCTGACATCCGCACCCAATGTTTAGAACTGCAGCTGCACTATCACTCCTTCTCATGCTGCCCGCCCCGACACGGGGTCAGGATCTGGTGATCCAACGGTGGCTGCTGAACGGTCCCATCGCATCCGATACCGGTGCAACTCGTGTCGTTGCCGACTACATCGGTGGCGAGGCGGGTCTGTTGCCTACGATTGGAGACGAGGGCTGGATCGAGGTCGAGGCCGATGCTTTCGGAAGGCTGGACCTCAACAACGTCTATGAGGGACAGAGCACGGCGTGGAGCGCGGCCTACGCTCACACCTACGTGTTCGCCCCCGAAGACCGCACGGTCCTGCTGATCGCCGACAGCGATGACGACCTGGTCGTGCGCATCAACGGGCAGCGCGTCTGGGTGAACGAGGTGGCTCGCGGACTCGGCCTTGGGAACGACACGTTGACCGTCAAGCTGTCCGAGGGATGGAACAGCGTACTGCTCAAGCCGCTCAATCGGAGTGGCGGCTTCGGCCTCTTGGGTCGGTTGTCACCCGCTGATGGGTTGTTGCTGTCGACGGCGCGTCCGCCCGGCATGGTCACACACAATCATCCCGAGCCTTCGGTCACCGTTGGTCCGCTGTTCCTCGATTCCCTTGTTTGGGAGGCTGACGGCCTGTTCCTCGCCGCCCGGGCGTCGGTCGCGGCGTGGGGCCCCGATCCGTTCGCTGATGTCGGTTTTCGACTGACGAGTGACGGGCACGGCGAGACGTCGGAACAGATCGCCGTTGTCGAGCCCGGCGAACCTGTCGATATCGCGTTGCAGTTACCATTCGACCTGTTACGCGATGCCGCTATCGGTGATGCGCCCCTAGTCGCCAGCGTTCTCTGGGGTGGAGGATCAGGTAGCGCCAACGTCTTCGTCGACCCGGCTCGGCTGTTGCGATTGGCAGGTGGTCGTATCGCCGTAGGCGCCTGGGTCCGTCAAGGCCCGGAAGGTCAACCCAGTCGCTTGGGCACGACCCTCGTGGTTCCGGCATTGTTGGGTGGATTCACCATCGATCTTCTTTCATTGGGACTCGGCCCTGACGCGACCTATCGGATCAATGGTCGTGCGGTGCGCTGGGAGGCTGGAGACGTCGAGCTGTGCGGTCCGTGTGCAGCGGGCGATTCGTTGAGAATCGAGATCGTACCCCCGGCTGGGCGGCCGCTATGGATGGATCCCAAAGTCCGGGTTCGCGAGATCGGCTATGCCGAGTACGCCGACGGCTACGGGTACGCCGAGGTCCTCGTAGGTCGGGCGCCCGCTATCGAGCCCCCCACCCCCGAAGTGTGGTTGCGGGCCCTGGGCGCGGCGGGCGAGTACGAACAGCTAGAGGCACGGTACGAGGCGGCCTACGCGCCGCTGGCCGCCGAGATCCGACGTGACACGCTGCACCTCGTAGGCAACTCGCACATCGATGCCGCCTGGCTTTGGCCGTGGAGCGAGACCCGAGAAGTGATCCGGAACACGTGGCGAACCTCGCTCAAGCTCGCTGAGATCTTCCCCGGGTACATCTTCACCGGCAGCTCCGCCGCGTTCTACGACATGCTGGACCGGTTGGAGCCGCAGCTGGCGGACTCGTTGATCGCTGCCGTGGAGGCCGAGCGGTGGGTGCCGGTCGGTGGCTGGTGGGTGGAGTCGGACCTGAACGTGCCGTCGGGCGAGTCGCTGGTGCGCCAGGGGCTGTACGGCCAGCGCTACTTCGAGAAGCGGTTCGGTTTCCGCTCGCGCGTCGCGTGGACGCCGGACTGTTTCGGCTACCCGTGGACGATTCCGCAGATTCTCAAGGGCGCGGGCCTCGACTATTTTGTCACCCAAAAGATCCGCTGGAACGATTCCACCGAGTTCCCTTACAACGCATTCGAGTGGCAAGGCCTCGATGGCAGTCGGGTGCTGACCTACAACCCGTACGGCTATACGCATAATCTGGAGGCCTCGAGCTTGGCGCCGCAGCGAGTCGAAGACCGGGAACGCACGGGGATCAACCACCAGATCGTGCTTTACGGTGTCGGCGATCACGGCGGTGGCCCCACCATCGCCATGCTCCAGCGGGCCGAGGATCTACGTCGCGTGCCGACGTTCCCGACGATGGTCTATGCGGATCCGTTGGACGCGCTCGAATCGGTGGAGGAGGCGGCGGCCGATGTGGAGCTTCCGGTCTGGGACGACGAGTTGTACCTGGAATACCACCGGGGTACGTATACGTCGCAGGCCAACACGAAACGGAGGAACCGGCGAAGTGAGGAGATGCTGCTGGCCGCCGAGGTGTTGGCGACGGTGGGCGTCGCGCCCTACCCTCGTGAGCGACTTGAGGCAGCATGGCGACTGGTCCTATTCAATCAGTTCCACGACATCCTTCCGGGCTCGAGTATACCTGAAGTCTACGAGGATGCAGAAGCGTTCTATGACAGCGCTTGGGCCGAGATCGAATCGCTGAGCGCGGCGAGTTTTGCCGAGCTGAGGTCTCGGATGGATACCCGAAGCCGGCGCACGTTGGTTGTCTTCAACCCGCTCGGCTGGTCCCGGACCGGAACGATCACCGTGTCGGTTCCGGATGGATCCGATATTCGCGTCGCCGCCGTCGATGTTCCGGCTTTTGGGGCCATGGCGATCAAGGTGCCCAACGACACGATGCCGAGGGAAGTGCGGCGGTTGTCGAAGCCTGAAGCTGGTCGAAACTGGATCGAGAACGGTCTCCTCCGCGCCGAGATCGACACGATGACCGGCGACATCGTTCGGCTATATGACAAAGAGAACGAGCGCGACGTACTGGCGAACGGCGAACGCGGCAACGTACTGCAGGTTTTTGATGACCGGCCGGACCAGTGGGATGCTTGGAACATCGTCATCACCGGTGACATGTGGAAGGTAGACGATGTGCGTGGCATCGCCTCGCGGTCGAGTCCCTGGCAGGCGGAACTGGAGATCGAGCGGCGCTGGGGGAATTCGACCTTCCGCCAGGTTCTGGTGCTCGCCAGAAACTCACGACACCTGGATGTCCGAAACGAAATCGATTGGCACGAGTACCGCAAAGCGCTCAAGGTCGCGTTTCCGCTCAACGTCGTCGCCGACTCCGCGACCTACGAGATCCCCTACGGCACCATCGGTCGCACGGGGCGGCCGAGGACGCAGGCCGAGCGCGCCAAGTTCGAGGTACCGGGTCAACGCTGGGCCGATGTCTCTCAGGCCGACTACGGCGTGAGCATCCTCAACGACAGCAAGTACGGTTGGGACTACAAAGGGAACGTCTTGCGACTCACGTTGTTGAAGTCCGCCATTTGGCCCGACTCGCTGGCGGACCGAGGCGTGCATCGTTTCCGATACGCGGTCTATCCTCACGCTGGCGATTGGCGCGCTGCCGAAACGGTACGCCGCGCTGCCGAATACAACACGCCTCTGATTGGCGCGTTCGAGCCCGAACACAGGGGAACACTGGGGAAAGAGGTTTCGTTCGCTTCGGCTGAGCCCGGGAACGTCGAGATTACGTCGTTGAAGCGGGGCGAGGACTCGGACCGCTGGGTATTGCGGCTTGTGGAATGGCACGGTCTGCAGACGGACGTGGAGGTGACCGTCGGCTGCCGCGCCGTGGGAGCGCAATTGGCCAATCTGCTCGAGGACCCGGGCACAGCGGTTGCGATCGAGCGCGACAGGTTGCATCTGTCGGTACGGCCGTACGAGATAGTCACGCTTCTGGTGGAGTGCGAATGAACCCAACAGCGACTCGCATTCTCTCTTACACGTTTGCACTGACGTCCTTGATGCTCTCAGCCAGGCCCGGCGCGGCGGTGCAGGACCCCTCGTCAGAACATTCGGGGGTCGCCGTCATGACCTTCAACTTGCGCTATGGCACCGCCGACGATGGCGAGAACAGTTGGCGGTACCGCCGCGAGTTCGTCTTTGACGTCATCCGGGAAGCCGATCCCGACATCATCGGGACTCAGGAAGCGCTCGCCTTTCAGCTGGACGAGCTCCGTGACGCGCTACCCGATTATGCGAAGGTTGGAGTCGGTCGAGACGATGGCCTTATCTCCGGCGAGTTCTCGGCCATACTGTATCGAGCCGTGGACTTCGATGTTCTGGAAAACGGGACGTTCTGGTTTTCCGCGACGCCGGACGTGCCGTCCATCGCCGGGTACTGGGGTGCCGCGCTGCCGCGAATCTGTTCTTGGGCGCGGTTCAAGGAGAAAGAGACCGGTCGCGCGTTTTACGTCTTCAACGTGCACTTTAGCTCGCGTTCCCGGGAAGCGCGGGAGAAGAGTGCGGAATTGCTCAGCGATCGCATCCTGGCTCGCGAGCACGAGGACCCCGTGATCGTCACCGGCGACTTCAATGCCGGTGAAGCCAGCATTGCTATGAGCACACTCATCGGTAGCGGTGAGTCAACTTCCGCTGTGGGCCTGAAGGACAGTTTTAGGGTGTTGTACCCCGACGCCGGCGACGTCGGCACCTTCAACGGGTTCAGGGGGCTCACGACGGGTGAGAAGATCGACGCCGTACTCATCTCGGGCGGATGGGACGTCATGGCAGCGGCCATCCTGCGCACGTCGCGATCTGGAAAATACCCTTCCGACCATTTCCCTGTCTTCGCCTCTCTTCGTCTGCGATGAGATCGACGGACCCGAATCCCTCGCGAGCAGCGACCCGGGGCGTCCTGTTCGACATGGACGGCGTGCTCGTCGCCACCGAGGAGCTGAAGGCGAAGGCCCACTTTGAGACCGTCCACCGCTACGGCGGCCGGCTGGCGCCTGAGTACTACGGCGAGGTCATGGGTACATCGCACGATGCGGCGGCCGCCGCTTTCATCAGCGCCTCGGGCGCGAAGCTCGATCCTGCGACCTACGCCGAAGTGTTTCGTTCAGTTTACGGCGGCCTGCTCAGGGGCGGCGTGGACGTGCTGCCGGGAGTGCGCGCGCTGGTCTCGGCGCTAAGAGGGCGTGGCTACCGACTGGCTGTGGTCAGCTCGAGCTTGCAGTGGATGATGGACGAGGTCCTATCGCAAACGCGTCTGGGTGCGCAGTTCGACGCAGCCGTATCAGCGGACGATGTGAGCGAGGAAAAACCGTCACCCGAGCCTTATCTCAAGGCGCTGGCGGAACTTGGATTGGAGCCGGGTCAGGCGGTCGTGGTGGAGGATTCCGAGAGCGGAGTCGCTTCCGCCATCGCGGCTGGCGTTCCAGTCATTGCAGTTCGCCATCAGTACAACGGCCGGCACGATATGTCGGGGGCTATCGCTGAACTGGACGGCCTTGCGGAAACCTCTGGTATCGCCGCCCTGATTGACTCTGCCTTCTGGTAAGATCAGTCGTACTCGCTATCGTACTCGTTATCCTAATCCAACAGGAGCACGATAACGAGTACGATCACGATTACGAGTACGAGTAGGAACGGTTAGACCCAACCCTTCGTGTGGAAGTCAAGCAGTATATCCGTGAAGCGCCCCATTTCTTCCGGGGTCCCTATGGACAGTCGATTGTAGTCTAGCATCGGCGGGAAATTCCGGCCGACCCTAGCCCCGGCTTCCGCCATTCGTTTCCGGTAAGCGTCCTGATCACCGTTGATCCGGTGCATGACGAAGTTGGTGTAACTGGGCAAGTACTCCAGTCCTATTTCATCCAGCGCTTCGTGAAGAATCCGAGTCCCTTCTGCGTTGGCAGCGCGGCTGCGTGAGATGAGATCGGAGTCCTCTAGCGAGGCGTGGCCGGCGGCCAGGGCCAGGTAGTTCGCGTTGCTGGACGCGATGTATTCCCGCAGCCTTGCGGCGGTAGTCTCGTGGGCCATTGCGTAGCCCAACCGCATCCCCGCCATCCCGTAGATCTTCGAGAAGCTGCGCGTAACGATGACGTTGGGATCGTTGATGAATTTCACGCATGACCAGTAGCCCGGGTCGGTGCAGTACTCGTAGTAGGCCTCGTCAACCAGGAAATACACGTCGTCGGCGCCCGCCGCGATCCATGCGTCGATGTCGGCACTAGGCGTCAATGTGCCTGTGGGGTTATTGGGGTTGCAGAGGTAGACGAGGGCGCGACCACGGGACGCGTCTACGATCTCTTTCATGCGACCGATGTCGTGGGCATGATTCGCGGTGAGCGGTACCTTCTGAAGGTCGTAAGTGTAGGGCCGGGCATACCGTGGCACGTCCTCGAAGGTGGGGTCGGCCAACACCAGCTTGGCCCCCGGTTGCGCTAGCGCCTGAACCGACATCTGCAGGACCTCGGTGGATCCGTTGCCCAGCACGATGTTTTCGGGCTTCACGCCGTTCAGCTTGGCCAGAGCCTCGACCATGTCGGTGCGGATGGCGCGGGGATACCGGTTCGCTTCGCTCAGGTTGTCGATGATCGCGCTGCGCGCGGCTGGGGCGATGCCGAACGGATTCTCATTCGAGTTCAGCCTTAGCGCGCCGTCGCTGGCCGTCCTGGTGGAGGCGCAGGCCAGTTCGGGAAGCAGGCTGAGGCCGCCGCTCATGCCGACTGCTCCAAAGGCCAGACCGGTTCGCAGGAAGGATCTGCGTTCCATGGTACCCTCGCTTCTGTGGTTCATTAGATTCGCTGTCCCGGTTGTGGATCCCCTAGCATGGCCCCGCGGACTTGGTTGCCGCAAGGCTGGCGTCACAGGGGCGCTACGCGCTATCGTCGTGTCCAAGACGGAGGAGGAAAATTGAAGCGGCCTCTATATATAGTTGTAGCCACGTTGGTCTTGTGGTCCGGTGCCTGCGATTCCGGCGTCGATAGCGAGCGGATAGTCATCGCCGAAGCCACGGACATCGGTGTACTGTTGCCGGCGCTCGAGACCAGCGCTCTGGACGGTGAGATAAACTCGCAGCTTTATCTCAGCCTCAACTCGGCGCGTTGGGAGAATGGTCGATTGGAGTATGCGATCGACGATCTTTCACTGGCCGAGCGGTGGGAGTTCTCCGGCGACTCCACGGTGCTTCTCTACTTCCTTCGTGATGACGCCGTCTGGTCCGATGGCCATCCGATCGATGCCGACGACGTGGTCTTCACGTTCGAGCTGATCCGAAATCCCGAGGTCGGTTCGGTCTATATCGATGCTTGGGAGAATCTCGACTCGGTGGTGGTCGTCAGCCGTCACGAGGTCGCGTTCCATTTCAAGCGCCGCTACCCGGGTATGCTTTTCGACACGGGAATTGGGATAGTCCCCCAGCACGTTTTCCAGGACGCCGCTGTGGACCATGCGACGCTCGCCGGCCACCCCGCGTTGATCGACCCGGCGGACAACCTCGTGGTCAGCGGCCCTTACCGGGTGGCGGAGTGGGTGCAGGGTGACCGCCTGGTTCTCGTCGCCAATCCGCAGGCCTTCACGAGGGAGCCCGCGACCGACACCGTCGTTTTCAGGGTACTTCCCGAACCGCTGACGCGACTCATCGAGGTCGAGAACGGATCGGCTGACGTTACAGGCCCGTTGGCCATGGACGAGATCGAGCGTCTGGCGGCGCGGCCGAACCTGCGCATCGAAACTGTGGCCGATCGCTTTTACGACTACATCGCGTGGAACGGCTCCGCATTCGAGCCATTCGGCGACGCAGACGTGCGCCTGGCCCTCTCGTTGGCCATCGACCGGAGCGAGATCCTCGCCGGTCTTGGCATCGATCCGTACGCCAGGCCCGCGGGTGGTCCGTATCCGCCCATCTTCGGCGATGTTGTGGATCCCACAGTCACGCCGGACCCGTATTTGCCCGACAGCGCCGGAACCATCTTGACGGCCCAAGGTTGGAGTGACAGTGACGGCGATGGTGTTCTCGACCGTGACGGCCACAGCTTCCGCTTCACGCTTCTCACTCAGGCCGGGAACCAACGCCGCGAGTCGGCCGCTGAGATCATCCAGGCTCGCTACGCGGACATCGGCATCGACATGCAGATCCGGCTCGTAGACTTCAATTCTCTGCTGGGATTGATGTTCGAGGAGCGGGATTTCGAGGCCGTGCTGATGGGCTGGCAGGTAGCGCTCGAGCCGGACTACCTGGTGGGTTTCTTCTGGCCGCCGGACCATCCCTTCAACATCACCGGCTACGCCAACCCGAAGTTGGACGAGATCATTCCCTTGGCCCAGGCGGCCGCTACGGCCGGGTTGGCAGCTCCGCACTGGCGTGCGGCTGCGAAGGTCATCTCCCTCGATCGACCGTACGCGTTCCTTTGGTACTTCGACGACGCGGTCGCGGTCAACCAGCGCATTCAGAATACGCGAATCGATACCTATGGCCTCTATCAAAACCTCTATCAGTGGAGGGTGCGAAACTGAGGAGTTCCACCATGTTTGCAGAATCCCGACGCAGCAATCCCTCTCGCCCAGGCTCGTTTAGACCTGTGCGAATGTTTGTTGCGGGATCCGCCACATTGCTTGCCGTTCTAGGCAACGACGCCACGGCCCAGACTCGGCAGATAGAGCTGGCTGACCTGGGCCGAGAGATCGGACTCGTATCACCCGCTATCTCACCGGACGGGAGTCGAGTGGTGGTGGTTCGTCGCGAAGCGAATTTCGATCAAAACCGATTCGAGCAGACGCTGTTGCTGATTGATGTGACGGACGGAACACGCAGGCTCATCACGCCGAGCCGGCGGCGTGTAGCGAGTCCCCAATGGTCTCCCAGCGGAGACCGCTTGGCGTTCCTGGACACCGTCGACGACGGACAGGCGCAGATCTACGTGCTGCCTATGAGTCTCGGCGAGGCCATTCGCGTCACCGACGTCGAACGAGGAGTCCGCTCGTACGCCTGGCGACCCGATGGAGGGGCGTTGGCGTTCGTGACGACGGATGCTGCGGAAGAACGCGAGGGCGAGGAGCGTCACAACAAGTCGTTCGAGGTGGGTGATAACGTGTACTTGGCGCAAGCAGCACCCACATCGGCGCACATCTGGCTGGTCTCGGCCTCTGGGGGCGAGCCCGAGCGGATCACGTCAGGGGAGTGGAGTGTCACCGCATTCGCCTGGGCACCGGATGGCAATGCGCTGGTGTACGCACGCCAGCCTCGTCCACACACCGGCGAAGAACTGAACGGTACCCTTGCCGTCCTGGATCTCACTACGGATCGCGAGCGCCAGGTTTACGGCGGTGCGACCGCGTTCGGGGCCGGTGGCGCGAGGTTCTCTCCCAAAGGAGACTTGCTCGCCTTCGGTCGGTCGTCCGGAAAGGAGCCGTTCTTTCATCCCACGCACATCGCGGTGCTTTCACCGTCGGGCGGGGAACCGCGCGTGGCTACACGCGAACTAGACCGGAGCTTGCGTGGCGAGTGGCTTCCGTCTGGAGAGCTGTTGGTATGGGGACCGGATGTAACGCGCATCGGCGTGTGGGTACAACCCCTCGATGGCTCGCCCCGGCGGGTGGATCTGGGTGCCGTCGACCCCATCTCTTCCTTTGCCGTGGGCCCCAGCGGCGCCCTGGCGTTTGTCGGCGAGGAGCCGGGGTGGCCGCAGGAACTGTATTACATGGGCTCGCTCGGTGCTGTGCCACAGCGGCTGACCGATGAAAACGGCGATATTGCCAGCCTAGAGTTGGGACGTGTCGAGACCGTCGAATGGGACGGCCCCGATGGATTCCGCGAGAACGGCGTGGTGACGTTTCCGCCCGGCTACACCGAAGGGCGACAATATCCGCTCGTGCTGTACATCCACGGAGGTCCGATGGGGACGTCCACAGAGGGATGGGATCCCTTCGCTCAGCTCCTCGCCGCGCAGGGTTGGATCGTTTTTCGTCCTAACTATCGGGGCAGCAACAACATGGGCGATGAATTTCAGAGCGCAGTCATCAACGACGCGGGGGAGGGGCCGGGACGCGATGTCATGTCGGGGGTGGAAGCGCTCAAAGAACGCGGCATCGTGGACGAAAGCCGCATGGCGGTATCGGGGTGGTCGTACGGTGGGTACATGACGGTGTGGCTCACCTCGCATTATGCCGGGTGGCGCGCGGCCATGGCGGGGGCGGCCGTGACCGATTGGTTCGATTGGTACAACTTGGCCGATTACAACGTGTGGGCGGGATACGGACTCGGCGGCTCTCCGTGGCTCAACGACAACGCCGAGAACTACTGGCGCCAGTCACCCATCGCGTACGCGCATCAGATCCGCACACCGACGCTGATTCTCTCCACCACTGGCGATCCGCGGGTGACGGTGACTCAGTCTTACAAACTCTATCACGCACTCAAGGACAACGGTGTGTCTGTCAGGTTCATCGCGTATCCGGTGGGTGGGCACTTTCCTCCTGATCCTGTTCACCGCCGCGATGTGTATCGGCGTTGGGTTGACTGGATCGAAAAGCATTTTCAGGAAGCCGACACTACGAACTAGGACAGGCTTGGAAGCTCGGCAAACGAGAAAAGGCGGCGCGAAGCCGCCCTTTCTCGTTGTTGTCGGTTAGGAACATCAACGGCGCTAGCTATCGTCGTCCTCGTCCAAGTCGTCGCCGTGAGGTACGCCGTCGTGGTCGTCGTCGCGGTAGCCTTCGATTGAGTTCTCGATGTTGGCGGTCACGACGCTCTCGTTGGGCTCACCGTCGTTCGCCGTGCGCGGATCGATGAGCATGCCGATCGAGTTCATGAACCAGGTCGAGACATCGAGCGTCAAAGTGACACCAGTCGGGCCCGACTCGGGGGTGACGACCAAAGGCTCCACCAATTCGATCTCCCGTTCTTCGTCTATGCTGCTCGTGTAAAGGAACGACTCGCCGTCGAAGGTGCCGGTCACACGAATGCTGATCCCGGTGAAGTTCGGGTTCCGATCGAGGAAATCCTGATCTGCAGGATCATCATCGTCGGCCTTGTGGATCTCGAACTCGATCTCGTCGTAGGTGCCCGGCTCGACTTGAGCGGTGATCTCGGTGCTCACGCTGCCGTCCAATGGAAGCTGCAACAGAAATGGTCCGACTTCGAGCTCCTCACAGCTGTCGTCGTCCAGCTCGGAATCGCATCCGGCCGTCTCGACCCTCTCGAATTCGAGTTCGCGAATCACCAACTCCGCGCTCTCGATCACCAGCGTGCTTACTCCATCGGTCAGCTCCAGGCCTTCGGCAAACAAGACTGCGGACGGGTTCGCTACGCCTCCCCCCGTCCAGACCGATAGGCTCACGGTCTGCAGGCCCGCGTCGGGGGCCGTGGCGTCGTCGCAGCCAACCGCCGCCGTCAGCGCCAGGGCCAATAGCAGGCTGCGAGCCCGCCAAAGCGCTCCGGCCTTTCCCTTCAGGTTCGTCGGCTTCATTCGCTCTTCCTCCTGTGTGAATCGACAAGGGATTCGTCATCAACCGGCGAAGTGGGAAGGCAATGGGAGTGCCGTGGCGCCCCTTGCCTCGTATCTCTTCTTATTGCAGAGGCTTATGCGCCTCGGCCAGGTCGGCCGAACTACGTGGACCCCGTACCATTGAGGTACAGAACGCTGGAAATGTATCGTATCGCTACAAATTACGGTTCTCATCCGCTGGGACATGGCCGCTCTCGTATCCAAGCTGGATGTGTCAAAACGCGGCAGTTGATAATCAGAATAATAACATGTATCGTTTCGAGCCACTTTGAGCGTGTCAGGGGGATATGAAGAACAGACTACTGGTGTTCAGCGAGAACGACTCCTTCCACGAGTTTTACAGGGAGTTGGCCACGGCCCACGGCCTGGAATCCTCCATTGGGCGTGACCTGGATGAGGCGGCCCGGGCGGCGGTCGTGGTCATCTCGTGCCCGGGAGCGGAAGAGCGAGCCGCGGACCGAGTCCGAGACAGCCTGGCGGTAACCGCGCGGCCGCCGGCCGTCGTGGGTGCCCGGGCGGACCACCGGCTGGCCGTTGAAGTGGTCCGAGCCGGTGCCGAAGACTACTTCGTGCTGCCGGCCGAGTCCGAGCTCTTGAGGGATCTGGTCCGGGCCCGCGCCGATGCTGCCCGGAACAAGGAGGCGGCCGCGGCGCTGGCTGAGGCCGAGCGCCGAGACTTCGACTTCTCGAATATCGTGGGTGAAAGCCGAGCGATGAGGGAAGCGCTGGCGTTGGCGGCGCGGATCATACCCCGGGGCGCTTCCACGGTGCTCTTAACCGGCGAGACCGGTACGGGAAAAGAACTGCTGGCGCAGGCGATACACTACAACGGGCCGCGCAGCGGCGGGGCGTTCGTCGAGCTCAACTGTTCCGCCATTCCGGGGAACCTGCTCGAATCGGAGCTGTTCGGCCATGAACGTGGGGCGTTCACCGATGCTCGGCACGCCAAACCGGGTTTGCTGGAAGTGGCTGACGGGGGAACGCTATTCCTGGATGAGATCGGCGAAATGCCGTTCGAGCTCCAGGGCAAGCTGCTCAAAGTCATCGAGGACAAGCGGGTCAGGCGCGTCGGCGGAACGCGCTCTCAAGACGTAGATGTGCGAATCATCGCCGCGACCCATCGCGATCTGACCGACGAGATTCGTGAAGGGAATTTCCGGGAAGACCTCTACTACCGTCTGTCGGTGATTCCTCTTCATTTGCCGCCGCTGCGTGAGCGAGGCGACGACGTACTTCTGTTGACCGACCACTTCGTCGGTACGCTGAGTCAGCAATACGAAATGCCGCAGCCCGAGATCTCCCGTGCACTGCAGGACAGGCTTTTGGCGCATGCCTGGCCGGGCAACGTTCGCGAGTTGAGGAATGCCATCGAGCGGGCGCTTCTACTGGGAGAGGGTTCGGGTCTTAGCGCGGAGGATCTGTTCATAGAATCGATATCCGCGCCGGTGGCGAGCAGTAGCGCGGTCCTTCCTTTCCCGGCGGCAATGGAAACGATCGAGTTGGCAGCCGTGCGGGCGATGTTGGATAGCGCCGACGGCAACAAGAGTGCCGCGGCGAGGCGGCTCGGCATCTCGCGTTCTCGCTTGCTTCGGGCGCTGAAGCGCATCGAGGAGATCGACGGCTAGGGTCGAGTTTGGTGATGGCGGACCGTGACTGTAGCGAATCGATACACTTGGACGGAATCGAAACAGCCGGCGAAGATATGAAGTGATTGCGTTGTCAGGACTTAGAGTTGGAATGGCGCTTGCCGGATACACAGGTGATTGAACCAACCGTTTCGTCGGCCGAGTGATCGGCGGCCTCGGGAGCGGCATTCAAGAGATCTAGGAGGAGAAGTGCTGAATCTAAGAAAATGCTGGAGCACTTTTGCGGTAGGATCGGCGGTAGTGATAGTCGGCATCCTCGCCGGCTGTGAAGACTCTACGAATAGCG
>Ga0209536_100007855_pt1 | contig 16124 bp, 8 predicted proteins | sample DeeMarSeWOR28_12_FD_187461 | JGI IMG/M metagenome (GOLD analysis project Ga0209536, IMG submission 187461) | Marine sediment microbial communities from White Oak River estuary, North Carolina - WOR-2-8_12 (SPAdes) (version 2) | ecosystem: Environmental > Aquatic > Marine > Intertidal zone >...
CCCTTAGTGGTGTTGAACATGTCCACGAGGATTTCGTTCCTGAGCATGCTCCTGAGTCGCGCGTCAAGAGCCCCATAGAAGTCCCGTTTGAGTTCCTCCCCGTAGTCCAAGTGAGTATTCGCCACTTGTTGGACGGCTTCATAGAGGTCTGAGAGAAGAATAGGTCTGCCTCGAATGTTGCCCATGCGGGACCAGCCACAGTTCTCGTACATAGTGTTGAAGATGTCATCAAAGTGCATGGAGATGACACCATCAGTGGGAAGAGCTGCAGTGTGGACATCTACCATCCTGTCGATGTACTTGCCTACAGGGACCTTTGGTGGAACCTCCCACATGTTGTAGTGGAGAGGGGTGATATCGGGGTTTCCGGCAGTGAATATCCTGAACTCCGGAAAGAGGTCCTTGAGGACCCTCCAGTCCCCCACGTTTCCAGGTGTGAGGATGGTGGGTATGATGCCGTTCCTGTAGGCCTGAGCAGCTATACTCACACAGGTAGTGGTCTTTCCGTAGCCAGTGTTTCCGTAGATGCCTATATGGGAGCCGAGCATCTTCGGCACCAATCCATAGGGTTGGGTCTTCTGAGGTTCTCCGTTTCGTATGGCAAAACCAAGGAGGATGAGGCGTTTTTCATGATATCTCCAGATTGACCCTGAGTTGATTTGAGAGGTCCTCTTCTTTGGAATCAGAGTTCTCTTGGGTGTGCTTAATGTGGGCCTGATCTCAGGTTGAGGTTGTGACTCCTCGACTTCAGATAGGTCAACACTTGCAACAGAGAAATCCTCCCGTCGAGAGACCTTGATGCCTAGGTCTACGCGCGGGAGTGCAAAGTAGGTGGCGGTCTCTTCTGGGGTGAGGACTGTGTGGTCACCCAGTGGTCTACCAGCCAAGACCTTCTCGAAGTCCTTTCGTTTCTTCTTGATGACGACCTTAAGGTCCTCCTCAGGATCTGCAGGTGTTATTCCACTCATGAGGATGGACATCACACGTCGTGCCTGTGTTTCAGCATATTTCTTGTCCCTGCTCCAATGGGTGACAGACACTGAAACCTTTCCAAGATATTTGCTGCTCATCCGTTTGACCTGTCTACTCAAGCGTTCAGCTGCTCTGGATGCGCTTGCGCTCACTCTGGTAGTGGACTGCTGAGCTTCTGGAGAGAAGAGTCCAGGGGTCGAAACTACCCTCTGAGACCGTTCCACTGCTATCTCATAGTCCTTTTCGAGAGACCTGACCTTTCGTTTACTAGACTTTGCTGGTTCTACAGAGATTTGAAGGATGACATTGTCAAGGCTCAGGAGCACCTCTCCTGCAGCGTCCATTGGATCAATCTGGACTGATTGGTGCGACGTTTCTTCAAGAGTTGAGGGTTCTCCCAGTAGACAGGCTGTGACCCCATGTGTTTCCAGACTAGCGTCCAACCCTCTGTACTTCTTAGCTTGCGAGAGGAGGAACTTTGGGAGGTATGCAGACACTGTGGTGGTCAGAGTATTTAGGTTCTTTCTTAGCTCATCCTGTTTTCTTGTCCAAGTCAGGAACAGAACTCTGGTCTTTCCATTGATGTGCTCAAGTCGAAGACCCACTGGGACTTTTTCGTGGATCATACCTCTGAGGATACTTCTGAACGACTGTCTGTAGTTCGTTTCGCGACTCTCTGCGTCTGATGTCTTGAGGTAGTCCTCTGGAATCTCGACAACCTCCGCAGCTCCCACTTGGATTTCACCCAACAATGCCTCTAACATGACCTTACCTTCTTCGGACAATGTGTACAATATGATACTTGCATATCCAAAGCCCTTTGCACTGGGGTGAAGACCGATTGGCGTCCTTTGTATGTTTGAGAATTAGAGCCTAAACCGAAGCGGTTGGATTATGGGCGATTTCATCGTATATTTTCTTTTTTACGGAGTTATGGGCTCTTTTTCTCCGCTCGCCGGGGTCATTTGTGCAATCATCTTTACAGAATTTCGATTTTACAAAGAATATAATGGAAATTGCCTTTTTTTAACTCATTGAGTGCCTTTTTAGCAGAGATTAGATTCAAATCGAGCTATCAGACAGTGTTTCTTGCAATTTTCGATAATAGATATTCCCCGCTATTTAATAAACTAAGAAACATGAACACTAGATGCAATGTACTAGTGGCACTATGCAACTTTTGTGTGTTGTACGATTTCGAAACATCAGTGGTATCATCAATACTCATCGATTATTATCGACTCATCCGAGTCAGTATATCCAGAAGGCTTTGTTCTTTTGATTATCATCGTAAATTTGGAGGAGAGTTGTTTGGATAGGGATGCTAGACTTTGGGTCATTGTGTTAGTTTGTGTGTTTGTACTTGTGATTGGGGGGCAATCCTCAAATTCAAACCTTTCAGTTGAAGTCGTCACAGACACGAGTCCTGTAGTAACACCCATTGAAACTATGAAGGTTGCCGAAGACCCATACGTACCTCACATACCAATATACATCGATGATGATGGTGACTTTGCTGTGTTTCCTGGTGAAGGGACAGAAGAGAAACCATACTTAATTGAGAACCTCCACATTGCGAGCGACTCAGCCAACCTCATTCATATCCAGGATACCACAGCCCATTTCGAAATTCGTAATTGCCTGCTCGATGGAGTTACGTACTATAACAACTGGCATAGTGGTATCTATCTATCGAATACTCAGCCCGCTAATATAAAAGGGAATGTGATTCAAAATTGCTATAACGGCATCCAAATATATGGAGGTAATGACAATACTCTTTCGGGGAACTCTATCAAATTCTGTTATTATGGTATCTTCCTTTTTGGGACATCATATAATTGGATATTCCACAATAACCTAATTGCCAATACTATACAATGCAATGATAGGGTATCGGAATATGGTAATTATTGGCACAACCCAGAGTTATTAGAAGGCAATTATTGGTCTGATTACTTTGGTGTAGACCTTGATTACAATGGCGTCGGTGACACAAATATACCGTGGCCAACACTTGGCTTTGATCCCTACCCTTTGATCATTGATTCTGATATTGATGGACTCTCTGATCAAGCTGAGCTTTTCATCGGGACAAATCCTCAAGAAGAAGATTCAGATGGTGATGAGCTGCTTGACGGAGAAGAATGGGGAGTTTATTTTACAAATCCCATAGATTGGGACGCAGACGACGATATGCTGTCTGATTACGAAGAAGTGATTTTTCACGATACAAATCCTTGGGTTGCGGATTCGGATGGTGATAACCTAAGTGATTACATGGAAATCCACCTTGGAACAGATCCCTGGGATACAGATTCGGATGATGATTGGTTGAGTGATTTCTGGGAAACTTTCTACGGGACAAATCCTTTGGGAGGAGATCCAGATTCAGATGGTGATGATTTGAGTGACTATTGGGAACTCTTCTACGGGACTGATCCCTATGACCCCGATTCAGATGATGACATCTTGAATGATTGGTGGGAAATCTACTATGGGACAGACTCCTGGGGAGCAGATCCTGATTCGGATGGAGATGGATTGAGTGATTATTGGGAGCTTTTCGATCTGACGAATCCTTGGGATTCGGACACGGACGATGATGGGTTAAATGATTACGATGAGATTCTCTTTGGAACAAATCCCTCTGACTGGGACTCAGACGATGATGGCCTGTCTGACCTTGAAGAGGTTCAATGGGAAACCGATCCTTGGGATGTCGATTCAGATGGTGATTTGTTTAGTGACTATTGGGAGTTCTTCTATGGGACGAATCCTTACGGGGCTGATTCTGACCTTGATGGAGATGGGCTAGGTGATATAGCGGAATCCTATTACGAAACAAATCCTTCTGATTCCGACTCAGATGATGACACACTGAATGATTGGTGGGAAATCTACTATGGATCGGATCCTTGGGATACAGATTCGGATGACGACGAATTGGGCGATCACTTAGAATTTATCCATGAAACTAATCCATTGAATTCAGATTCGGATGACGACGGTTTGTCTGATTATGAAGAAGTTTTAATCCATGAAACGAATCCCTTGAATTTCGACTCAGACAGTGATTTGGTTAGCGATTATTGGGAGATTTTCTATGGAACAGACCCTTGGGGGGTTGGAAGTGACATTGATGGGGATGGGCTAGCTACTTCAGTAGAGTCCTACTACGAAACGAATTATCATGATCCCGATTCAGATAATGACGCTCTGAATGATTTATTGGAAATTACCTATGGATTGAATCCTTGGGATTCAGATTCGGAAGGGGATGGATTGAGTGATTATTGGGAAGTCTACATTGGAACAGATCCCTGGGATGTGGATTCGGATGACGACGGTTTGTCTGATTATGAAGAAGTGTTTGTCTACAAAACAAATCCCTTAGATTTCGACTCAGATGGTGATTTGTTGGGTGATTTCTGGGAAACCTTCTATGGGATTGATCCTTTGGGGGCAGATCCGGATTCTGATGGGGATGGGTTGAGTGATATAGCGGAGATCAATTATTACAGTACAGATGCAACTTCTCCTGATTCGGATGGGGATTGGCTCGTTGATTTCTGGGAGGTCTACTTTGGAACGAATCCTTGGGATGTGGATTCTGATGATGATGAGCTGAATGATTACTGGGAGATTCTATCCCAGACAGACCCGTTGGATAGCGATTCAGATGGGGATGGGTTGTCTGACTTTGAAGAAGTATGTTCTCGCAAGACAGTTCTCTTTGATCCGGATTCGGATGAAGATGGGTTGGGTGACCATCATGAAGTGTTCATCTATGGGACCGATCCTTGGAATGCGGATTCAGATGGAGATCTGCTGGGTGATTTCTGGGAGGTCTTCTATGGCACTGACCCATTAGGAGCAGATTCGGATTCTGATGGGGATGGGTTGAGTGATTACACTGAAATCTACCTCGGAACAGATACCTTGGATCCCGATTCAGATAATGATGGACTAAGTGATTACGCGGAGATTTCCTATGGGACCGATCCTTGGAATGCGGATTCAGATAATGATGGACTAAGTGATTACGCGGAGATTTCCTATGGAACTGACCCATTGGATTCGGATACAGATAATGACGGTTTCAGCGATGGTGATGAGGTCTTCGTCTACTTTGGCAACCCACTCATGAAAGGACCGATTTATATTGATGATGATGCAGACTTCAAGGCCTTTGGTTTCCCAGGAGAAGGCACTGAAGCTGAACCGTATATCATTCAGGATCTAGTCATAGACGCGGTGAACATCAACCTTATTCATATTCAAGATACCACGGCCTACTTTGAGATTCGCAACTGCGAGCTCGATGGTCTTACCGGAATATATTATGGGATTTATTTGCTCAATGTGCAGAATGCCAACGTGAGTGGCAATTTGATACAGAACTGCAAGGTCGGTATCTTTCTGTATACAGTCCAGTATGGCATCATCGAGATGAATCAAGTTCATCATTGCATTACTGGTATCAACTTGAGAAGCACTACCGATTTGCTCCTTTCCAGCAATCAAGTGTTTGAAAACTCCGAATATGGGATTCATGTCAATTCTGCAGATAGAATTACCTTCTCAGACAATACACTCTCCAACAATAGGCAATTTGGGATGTACATCTTGAGATCCACAGATATTCTTCTATCAGAGAATCTGATAACAGAACACGACGAATATGCATTCTATCTTGATAGGTCCAGCGAAACTCACTTCTGTCGAAATACTGTTTCCCATAACTCTCGGATGGGAATCTTCCTCGCAGGATCAGATCACACACTTATTGCTGAGAATATCATTCACGATAATCAAGAACATGGAATTCAGTTTTCGTCATCTCCTGACAATACAATAGTTGACAATACAATCTACAGCAATGGCGCGTCTGGGATCTATCTGGGAGGGTCTTCTGGAACTATCGTTTCTCACAACACGGTCTATGGCAACAATGGGCGTGGGATTAGCCTCTCTGGTTGCAATGCCAACCTTCTCTCCAACAATGATATCTATGATAATATGCAGAATGGCATCTACATGTACAACTGTAAGAACAACGAACTCTCAGAGAACACCATTTCTAACAATGGCAACTATGGACTCATGGTCCACACATCAAGCAACAACACCTTCTCGTGGAATACCATCTGTGATAACGCCAATATCGGAGTCTTCCTGTACATTGGCTCCAAAAACAATACTCTCTTCAGTAATACCATCTGCAATAACTTAGGCCTTGGTATATACGTCTATAGTGATAGCAGTAACAATACAATCTCGAGCAATACTATCAGCAATCAGCAAAACCACGTTGGGATTCAACTCTCTGCTTCTAGCAATAACAACACTTTGTACAACAATACCATCTCGTATAACTATCGTGGCATCAGAGTTACCACTGGAAGTAATTACAATGTCTTCGAGGAAAATAATGTCAACAATAACTACAATCGCGGTATCTCATTAGAGGACAGTTCATTCAATCAGCTCATTAACAACAACGTTAGCAACTGTTCAACAGGCATCGGTCTTTGGAACGGTTACAACAATATCTTATCAGGGAACATCGTCGAATTCTTCGACTCAGAACTGATTATTGGCGAAATCTTTGGAATTTATCTGTCTGGGAGCAATCATAACACAATATCAGAGAATACCGTTCAAGGCTATGATAATAGCTTCTATTTGTCTGATAGCAATTACAATTCTTTGGACCAAAACTCTGCCTTCATAACAGTGAACGAGGAAGCATACGGGTTTAACTTATCGAACACTCTCAACAACACACTAAACTCTAACACAATTGAGATATACCTTTTAGTTGACATGTCAGAGCCCCAACCCAATCTTGATTGCGTGAGTCATGGTGTTTTCATTTTTCAAAGTGACAATCATTCATTGATTGATAATAGAATAGAATTCATTCTAGATCTAGGTTCAGAATGGGATTTCGAGATCTTGCCTTGGATTCCAAGTAACATTTTCTTCCACGGGTTCTACGCTGGATTCTGCAAGAACATAATATATCAAGGGAATACACTGTATGCCAATATTGATTCCTTTTTCTTTGGGTCTATTGGCCATTCAGTCCTCGTTCATGGGGATTGCTTCTATTTTGTAGATTGTGTAAGTGTATATCTACGTGATAATATCGTTGGATCAGGCTTCATACCCCATAGCACGGGATGCAGAGAGGTTCCAGAAGGAATTATCCTTGTGAGATGTACAGAGAATGTCATCTCAGATAACGATTTCAGCACATTCCTACAACTCGACTCTTGCACTGGTAATGAAATTATCGACAATGCGGCGCGTTCGATTGATCTCGAATCATGCAGAACTAACGGGATTGCCCTTAATGAAACTAGTAGAATTAGTTTAGATGGTTGTGAGTATAATGTACTTTCTCAGATTGAACAATGTGTCCACTCGTTGATTCTCGAAATGTCTGATTGTGTCTATAACGAAGTATCTCTCATTGAAGCTGAATCTTTTTCGCTCACTAGTTGTCACAATACCATGATAACTGAATGCACGATTACCTTGCTAACTACTATTGAATGCACAGAACTCTCAGTCTCTCATACCTTCCTCATTGGCGATTTGACCCTAGCAGATTGCGAAGATATATACATTTCACATCTGTTTGCGGAAGGAACTCTCACCATGGATTCATGTTTCGATATTGTCATTTCACATTGTGAACTAGTTTCTCCCGTTTTTAATGACTGTTCTATAATCGCATTCACAAATTGCATCATTGATGACCAATTTGATTTATACGGTGGCAATTACATCGATATTGTAGACACGTTGTTTATTGGCGGAGGAGTAAGTCTTGATCTTTGTCAACAAATCTATGTTAAAAATTGCAGTATTTCGAACAACCTAAGGCTAAGCGATTGTCAGAGTTTCAATCTCTTGAATATCACTACGAACCAAATCAGCATTCATTACTGTCTTGATGGTATTCTATCAAAGTGTATCCTAAATACGAATGTTGATCGTGCTATTTCAGTGGGTAATAGTCATAACATCACATTCACTATGAACTCTATCGAGCTGTCCATTGGACTTGTCTATGCAGGCTCTCCACCAAATTGGGGAATCAACCCGGTTGCCTTCTCTATCAGTTCTTGTTCTAACATCTCTCTTCTGGAGAATATGGTGAGTATTGATTTCAGCCTTGTTGCAATGGAAGACTTCCTAAGTCTCACCGGTAAGGGGTATGGTTTCTGGTTAATCTCAAGCAGCAATAACACATTATCTGGGAATACTGTTTCAATCACCGGGACTGGCGGATCGATAATGTACAATGCTGAATTCAAGGTGAAATGCTACGGAATAGCCCTTTCGGCAAGTCACAATAATAGCCTATACGCTAACACCTTGTTTGTACGTGCAGAATCCAATAATTATGATGTTGCTCCTGCAGTTGGAGACTCGTTTGGCTACCATCTCTATCAAAGTCATGATAATGTAATTGATTGGAATAAAATAGAAACGCAAGCAGCTTTCCCACAAGCAGATGGAAATGGGTATGGAATCTACATGATAGAAAGCAATGATAATATAATTACTGACAATTATATTGGAACAGGAATTGTGGAAAGCGAGATCTATGGCATCTACATCGAATTGGCAAATGACAACTCAGTCCTTAACAATCGAATAAATAATGTTCATCATGGTTTGTCGCTGACCCAGTGTACAGGAACAGTAGTTTCTCTAAACATTTCCAACTGCAATTATGGTATCTATCTTGACAGCTGTTCTTACATCATAGTAGATGGACTCGAAGGCGGAAGCAAGATTACGGGATACAACGGAGAGTCAACAGGTGTCTTCCTCAATGATTGTGAGTATGTGACAGTCCAGGATTACTGGATAATGGGTTTCGAAACTGGCATCAAAATGCACCAAGACAGACACTGCACAATTATGGTCAACCATATCAGAGATAACGATTGGGCACTCTTCATGGGTAATACAGTCTACACGATAGTCCACCACAACATCATCACTGAGAACCTCAACGGCATAAATCTAGACGCATTATCCAACTCAAACGAGTTCTATCTCAATCTCTTCATTGACAATAACCTTCAGGTTCGCATCGAAGGGAATCCAAATGATAATAGGTGGTACAACCATGACCTGAAACTTGGGAACTTCTGGAGCAACTACTGGGGCAAGGACCATACTGGTGATGGTGTTGGTGACACGTTGTTGCCTCACGAGGGAGTGGACGAGTACCCGCTGACGGACCCGTCCATGCCCATGAGCTACGGTCAGTTACCAATAGGTGATGACTGGTGGGGAGATCCAATATGGCTAATCTGGCGCGGAGGTTGGTCCCCTGTTGAGATAGAGGTGACAGATGCCTTGGGACAAGTCATCAGCCGCGATGTGAACGAGATCGGAACGAATGCCTTCTATATTGAAGTGACTCAACCTGATGGTACAAAGAACGTGCTAGTCATCATTGCTGCACCCCCTTTCAATCCTCATCCTGAACAGCTCTACTCCTTCGAAATGAAAGCGCTAGGTGACCTCACATACTCCATGGAATGGTTTGCCAGTAGCGCTGGTGAGCTGCTTTTTAAGCGGTTAGTTGAGGAGGTCCCATTGAGAGAGGGACAAACGCGGCTGGTTGAGGTGAAACTTGAGCTGACACCAGCGGGTGAAATAGAGGTCGAGGCTGTGGCGCAGTACGACTTTGGTGGATTCCTCAGACCAATCAAAGAAGATGGAACAAGTGTCTTCAAGCAGGGGCGTACAATTCCAGTGAAGTTCCAGCTCTTTGACGAGAACGGCAATCCTGATGGCACAGCCTTCGCGTTCCTTGAATTGGCTATGGTGATTGATGGAAACGTGGGCGACTTCATGCCTGCGGACTCGACATCAGCTGCGAACATAGCGAATGTGTTCAGGTACGATGAGGAGGAGGCTCAGTACATCCTCAATCTGAACACTGCTGAACTAGATGTTGGAATCTACATCCTACGGATAACGCTTGATGATGGTCAGCAGTTCACCGTCCAGATTGAGATTAGATAGATGAAGATATGACAGCAGAAGTGGTACAAAAAGAACCAACTGAGCCACGGCGGCATGTTCTCGAGGTCACGCTTCGGATTCGAATATTAACATTGCTGTTTGTAACCACCCGAGTCCCAACTGTGTCCAACTACCTTCGGCGTCGGAATACTTCAAGAACGATAACGACAATAACGGCTGCACCCGCAACTAGACCTATTATCCGCATATCAATTGGTGGGGGTGAAATTGGAGTCGTCGGTGTTGTGGTTTCATTAAGTAACGCCGGAATAATGAACATCGGAATCAACGACAAATACATTCCCTCGCTAGAAGTGAACACCACAATCAAGTCGTTCTTAGGTTGTACCCAAATATACTGACCATCTCTCCCAAATGCATAATAGGCATCTCTTTCTGGGTCTATCCACCATTGAAAACCATAGTCCTCCTCAGGAGCCTGCACTTGTGTGGATGCAGAAACCCACGTCGAAGGCACAATCTGCTCGCCATCCCATGTACCATTGTTGAGATAGAGGAATCCAAACTTCGCCATGTCTCTAGGCGTCATATTTAGACCGGCGTGACCAGAAGCAACCCCTTGAGGGTCAATTATCCATTCATAATCTGAGATGCCAAGTGGTTGAAACAAGTAAGTATCTGCATATGACTGAGTTGGAATTCCTGTTGTACGGTTGACGATTGCGGACAGAAGATGAGAGGCTCCACTGTTGTAGTTAAACGTCTCACCGGGTACATCTGCCATTGGTTTATCCAACACATATTGAATCCAATCAGGACTATCCATCATGTCGAAAGGGTCGGTGGCGCTGGACCACTCGAATCCAGCTGACATTGTAAGCAAATGCTCCACTGTTATGGATTGCTTGTCCTCATCGAGATTAGCTATTGTTTTATCAGGGAAGAAATCAACAACCAACTCATCAAGACTTGTGAGATCTCCCGCCCCAAGTGCCATTCCTACAAGAGCAGACGTGATGCTTTTTGTGACCGACCAGACATGTTTTAGCGTGCTCTGGTTGTAGTCTGGATCTGGATAGCCTTCAAGGATAAGGTATCCATTTCTGATTACTAGATAGGAAAGCAACGTCAAAGAATAATCTTCTATCGCATCCACAAACTCATCAAGAAGACTGGAGTTCATTCCCTGTTCTTCAGGTGTCGAAGTAAGCCACCCAGTCGTTGGCCAATAGTCGGGAGCACTCGTAAACACATTTGGCACAGAGATGCTTGCATGTGCATTAGGCATGAATCCGAAAAGCCCAATAATGACTAAGATAATCAGCGATTTCCCTCTTCCTTTTAGCAAGACAATCACATCCCACGATAAGATATCCGCCTTGACTGTAAATTGACTGATATTATCAACTTCATTTAAATAATTGAGCTATGTATTAAATTGTTCCTTTCATCGAAAATGAAAATCAATTCATCAAGCTTAGGTTTTACAAAAATCTTGGGAGCTTCATAGGAAGGCTGCTCTAATCCCTCAATCAATCACCATACAAATAGGTGAAGATTCTATGTAGGTCTAGTCTGAGGTTTTCGCATACCCATGAGTCGAGGTCCATACTTGGCAAGTATCACAATCGCTACAAATGCAAGTATCCCAATCGTGAACAAGTTACTTGCCATGCCGCCTATGAACGTGACTTGTCTGGTAGCATGGTACTCCATCCCAGTGTCATCTACACCATAAAGAGTGATGTTTGTGGCCCCACCAGGGTAGTCCCCAGTATCGAACTGCCATGCAATAGTGCTCCCAATGACGAAGTGCACCTGCTCTCCGTTGAAGTACACAGTCAGGTTCTGAACCTCCTCAGGACCACTACCCCGTAGTGTGAATGATCCTTGGATTAAGGGGCCCAAAGCCATCCCGATATTGCGGTCCAAATTAAGTGTCAATGTGCCCTGTGCAGCCACACTCATTGGAAGAACGGACACAACCCCAACTATCAGCAAGATGGCTCCAATGTATCTCAGAGCATGTCGTTTCGATTTTAGTATCATCTAGAGCGCTAACCTCCAAAGAGAAAATGGAAGACATTGTCCAGGGTCATCATGATGACAAAACCTATCATGATACCCCATGTTGCCACACGGGCATTTCCGCTTGAGTGACTCTCCGGTATCATCTCATCTCCCACCACAAAGACCATGGCACCAGCTGCAAAGGCTAGACCATAGGGTAGGAGAAATGCAGCGACTGTGACAATAGAAACTCCCAAAATCCCTCCAATAGGTTCCACAAGTCCCGTCGCCAAAGCCAACAGAACTGCTTTCCCTCTAGGATACCCCTCTCTCACCAGCGGAGCAGCCACAGCAAGTCCCTCGGGCATGTTTTGAAGCCCGATTGCCACTGCCACGGAGATTCCAGTCAGTGGGTCTTCTAGTCCAAATGACACCCCGACAGCTAAGCCCTCCGGGAAGTTATGGATGGTGATTGCGAGAATGAGGAGCCAGACCCTTGCCAGACTCGACGATGGTCCCTCTTCCCCCTTTTCAAAGTGGGCATGCGGAACATACTTGTCAGCTAGATGGACGAATATTCCTCCCAGACCAAAACCAAGTGCCACAACAGTCAACACATCTGCCCAGTCATTCACTAGCGGGTCCTCTAAAGCTGGGACCAATAGACTGAACGCTGATGCAGCAAGCATGACCCCGGCGGCAAACCCAAGCATGATATCGAGTGTCCTGCGACTGAAATTTCGCTTCAGGAAAATGGGTAGCGCTCCTACACCAGTCGCTACTCCTGCTAGCAGGCTTCCAACTACACCAAGAACTACCGTGTCACTAAGGAGCTGCATAGAGAGTGAGGTAGTGTATCCGCCTCTTAAGGAATCTGTTCTGTGGGTATGTTGGAAACATGTGTTCCGAATAATCAGATTTTGAATTTGTCTTATGTTAACCAATGATTCTCCACGAAGATACGCTCTTTGCGAAAAGACCATAGAAAGGCGGTGCTACCAAAGTAATTACAAGTGCCATCCGTATCTGAAAAAGAGGATCGATTTGCGGACCACCTTCAATCTGGATTGTGAAAACCGTTGTAAACACCGAGAGAATGAAAATACTGATTAAAAGCAGGACAGCGCCTTGTCCAAGAAGCTTTAGATTAGTAGATCTATAGTTTTGGGACCAGAAGCGTCCTGAAACTCTCGCGTTGGTTATGCCCAGTAAGTAGGAAAAAACCAAGAAAACAGGTATGAACCCTGTTGCTTTGTAGTTGAGCGGATACCACAAAACCATCAGATATAACAGAAACCCCAAAATCGCGACAACCAGACCCTGCGCATAGAGTTTCAAGAACTTCTTCAGAGCTGAATCTTTTGTAGCTGCAGAATCATATGTGTCTTCTGTCGTTAATTTCATCCTCCATCTGCTAACTACTACTGGGTTTCGGGAGGATCTCGTCATACCTGACAGCTGGAAATGACTCCCTCTTTCTCGCTATACCGATTCCAAGAAGACCAATGACTGGAATCATGAATAGGAATGCAATAAACGCAGGATTCAAAATTGTGGATCTTGTAATCCATGTGACTTGTGTTTGTTCTATATCTGACAGGTCCTTGAAGAAAAGTTCGGCCTTTAGACTTGCAGTACTTACTGATTCAACATTCGAAAAGACCACATACCATACTGCATCATGAGGCATCGTAAAATTGAAGGTTTTACCCCTGGTCGCCTCGCTGTGTTCATAAAGAAATGCGCTTTGATCTCTCTCCCATCTTGTGTAATTCCCTTCATCACAGATGAAGAAGTCGATGTCGTTATTGGTTGAGAAAGAACCCTCTATTCTCCAACCTACACTTGCATCTCTATAAGCCGCATAGAATTCTGCAGGAACAAGGTTTCTGTCCACACTAAAAGCTTGAGTGAAAATAGGTAGTAGAAACAAGACCACGAGGATTGTACAACCCAATACTCCCTTACGCATCACGATCCCTAATAGACATACTATTTTTCGCAATATCTGCTTTGTCTTTTCATAGAAAGATGGTGAGCCCGGCGCGATTTGAATACCGGTGATTAGAAACGTAGTCCACAAGTATAAAGGTCAGTGAGAGTATTGAATCGATTACCAAAGATATACGCAAGTCAGCCTGCAGAAACCTAGAAAAAAAGTTGAATTAAATCACACAACTGGTATGGATTGTGAAAATACAATGAATAGCGAATCTAATAGCTTCTCATGGAAAGGACTAGCTGCGCTCATAGTATTTCTCATCATTGTAAGTATCATCGCTTTCCTATTATCAAGCATAGAGGGGTTTCTTGCAGGTGTCGTTGTCATCTTCATAGGGTTCCTACTCAGCTTCTTCCGAGATGATCTGAAACGAGTTCTTGGACTCTCAGCTCAACAGAAGGAACCAACTCCAGTTACTGAGGCTGAAGAAGATCCTCTTGATAAACTGGACAAGATGATACAATTGAATATGGACAAGAAAATTGCAAAAGAAAGGCAAAGTCTCGCGAAGACAATCGCCAAGTATAATGAAAAACCCAAGAAACAGCAAAAGATTGCTCTCGAGATTATTAAAGAAGCATCTGCCCTCCTTGCACTGCTCGATCAGGCAAAATCTCAGGCTATTCAATCTAGCAAACATGATCTGGTTGCACACTACGAGCAAATTGCAGTAGAAATAGAAGATATCCGTGAGAAATATCATCAGTAAGAAGTGGTGGGCCCGGCGCGATTTGAACTAGTACGGTTTTGGAAATATTCAGCATCACCGGGATTTACGCGAACTGGCACGTGACTCTGTCTGAAGGGCTGATTCTCCAAGAAGCCACCTCTTTTGCAATAAACCCGTAGAAGGGAGGCAATATCAGAGTAAGCGCAAGGGCCCATTGAAAATTAAATCCATATTGAACCCGACCTCCTACTATTGCGAATACGACGGATGTTATAGCATCAGAGAGTACACCCATGCAAATGAACATCAGAACCGCGCCTTGTCCGAGAACTGTGAGGCTTGAGAATCTATGATCTTGGGACCAGAAATGCATTGAAATTCTGGAGTTGACCGTGCCGAGCACAGGGGAACCGACCAGGAGACCAAGCAAGAACACCGTCGTTAGGTAGTCGAGGGGGAGCCACAAGAACACCACATAGACAAGTAATCCGAAGACTGCAACAACTAGTCCCTGCAAATAGATTTTCAAGGCTTTCATCAGACGTGAATCTGTCGATGCCACTGAATCATAGATTTCTCCTCGAACAGGTTCTACTACCATACAATCTCACCCTCCATGAGCTGATTATAACTAGATGTTATTTCAGGTTAAGATTTTCGGAGTTCTAAGACAGGAATGATGTCCAAAGAGTGAACAAAACAGGAATACAGTGATTTGAGGAGGTGTGGTGGGCCCGGCGCGATTTGAACGCACGACCGACAGGTTATGAGCCTGCTGCTCTACCAAGCTGAGCTACGGGCCCTGATTAGGGAACATGGCTTCTGCACTTGCTTTGAGATATTAAAGTTGCGAATGGTTTCTGATTGTCAATCAAGGCAACACAATCTTGGGACAATTCAGGATATTCCGACTGTCAAGAAGTTGTTTTGAAGGGCTGTTTCAGTATCGCACTTTTTCGGACTTTAAATTCAATCAGAGCAACTACGAGGCAACTCCTAGGTGCGGATTCCATGATTCTACTATTCACCTCAGACCAATGCGTATGGTGTGGTTTGCTCAGATCAATGCTAGAGGACGAAAGTGAGGCTCTGGGGACTGAGCAGAACATCTACGAGGTTGATGTTGAGCGACAATACCGAATTGCTGAGGCATATGGTATCTTAGTTGTACCGACACTCGTTGCTGGATCCTGTAAGATCTCAGGAGTCCCAGAGGCGAGTGATTTACGTTCTTTCTTGCTTCAGGCTGTATCAAGTGGTTTCCTCAGATATGGAAGAAAGAGTGTCAGGTCTGTTCTTCGGGAGGTTCATCAACTTAGAGCATCAGAATCTTCAAAGGACCATATCGTTCGAACTGCTTCCTAGTTCATGGTGTCCTCTGCACAATCTTAATAACCGCTTGACAAAGTTCTCGATGCTACAAGCCCCGATAGTGTAGCCCGGCCC
>Ga0209536_100007856_pt1 | contig 16124 bp, 14 predicted proteins | sample DeeMarSeWOR28_12_FD_187461 | JGI IMG/M metagenome (GOLD analysis project Ga0209536, IMG submission 187461) | Marine sediment microbial communities from White Oak River estuary, North Carolina - WOR-2-8_12 (SPAdes) (version 2) | ecosystem: Environmental > Aquatic > Marine > Intertidal zone >...
CTCGCTCGATCTCGAGCAGGGCGAGACCTGCCTGATCCGAAAAGATGCCGTCGGAAAGCTCCGCGCGCTCGGCGACAAGAAAGCGATTCCCGTGCTCCGTGCGGCGCGAAAGCGAATCCGGACCGAGGGCGCCATCATGAAGCGCAAGGTAAACACGAATGCCTGCCTGAAGAGCACGGCAAACGAAGCGATTCGGTACTTGCAGAGCCTCTGATCTCGGTTCGACGCTTGAATCGGCGACGAGCGTCCGGGTACCCTCGCGGTCGGAGGGCGAAGCAAGGTGCTTGATTGCTCCGGTCAGACCTCCTTCGTTTCAGACGCCAAGGAGAAGATGGGGGTTGCCATCGCGCACCTGGCTGACATCCACGGGCGCTTGAGCCCGATTCCCGTATCAGCGTATTTGTAAGGCAACTTACAATTTAGATCCAGGTTCGGGCGCGACATGGGGTCCCGTTCTGGATAGTATCGCCGCGTGGCCCTAGATGCCCGGGCACGAAGGTAGGTATTCCCATGAACGCTTCCAAGTTGAAGGTCTGTGCCGCGGCCGCCTTGCTGATCGCCGGTTGCAGCAGCAGCACGAGCCCCAGCGACACCGAGCTCGCCAGCGTTTTAGATGCGGCGGCCGATCGAGAGGGTGTGCCGCCCGGTGAATGTCGCGACGCGTGCCTCAGCGCAGCGCTGGCCGTATTCGACGAGTGCACGGCGGAGAGCGACGACCGTGAAGGGTGTTTCGCGAAAGCGATCCGGAGCTTCTTCGATTGCGTCAAGGAGTGTCCGCCGCCCAGCTGCGAGGACCGATGCCAAGCGAAGGCCACGCAACACTACATGGAGTGCAAAGACGCTGGCGGTGAAGAAGACACCTGCGCCGCCGAGGGCCGCGGAGTCTTGGCGAACTGCCGCGAAGAGAACTGCGGTGGACCAGCGCCTTGCGCCGCTCAGTGCAAGGCGGATGCGACCGCGATGTTCGAAGCCTGTGTCGCGGACGGCGGCACGGAAGAGCGCTGCGCGCAGCAGGCCCGAGAAGCCCTAGACGCGTGTATCGCCGAGAACTGCGAAGAGCCGAATCCTCCCACCTGTGAAGATGGCTGCGCAAGCGCAGCCCGGGAGCTCTACGAGATGTGCGTAGACGCAGGTTGCGATGAAGACCGCTGCGCCAAGATCGCGCGAGAGGCAGTCGCCGAATGTGAAGAGAAGTACTGCACCCCCGAGCCGCCGACCTGCGAGGACAAGTGCGGACGACTTGCCGAGCGCGTGTTCGACGCGTGCACCGATACACTCGATGACGAGGACTTGTGCGGCAAGATTGCCCGGCACATTCAAGCGCATTGCAACGAATTCTGTGACAACCAAGAGTGCTGTTGTGATCACCGCTGCGATGACGAGGACACGGATTCGGACAGCGACACGGACTCGGACAGCGACACGGATAGCGATAGCGATAGCGATACGGATTCGGACAGTGACACCGACAAGAACCCGAAGCCTCCGAAGGATGATTGCGACGTCGAGCACTCGCAGAGGGGTATGTGTGAGTAGACTGGTCGCAACAAGCGCCGAAACTGGTTGACGGGCCGTCGTGACGACGTGCTAGCATCCCCCTTCATCTTCGGGAGGGTAGCCATGGTTCGTCTGGTTTCGTTGATCTATGTGTCGTCGTTTGTCTTAGCGCTCGGTTGTAAGCCGGTCCCGCCGCCTAGCGATGATGCACCCGCCGCGGAGGCGCCTGCTCCCGGCGAACCGCGGACAGGGTGGGAGCCACAAGAAGTAGCGTATCCGGCGAGCCCCGCGTCCATCGCGAAGACCGAAGACGTCATCAAGGCCGCGCAGGACGGTGACATGCCCAACATCCTCGTCATCTGGGGTGACGATATCGGGCAGTCGAACATCAGCGCTTACACGATGGGGCTCATGGGCTACCGCACGCCGAACATCGACCGGGTCGCGCGTGAGGGGATGATCTTCACCGACTACTACGGCGAGCAGAGCTGCACCGCCGGGCGTTCGACCTTCATCACGGGGCAGTCCGTGTTTCGCACCGGGCTCTCCAAAGTCGGCATGCCGGGCGCGGACATGGGCCTCTCGAGCGAAGACCCGACCATCGCCGAGGTGTTGAAACCACTCGGGTACGCGACAGGGCAGTTCGGCAAGAATCACCTCGGCGACAAGGACGAGCACCTGCCGACCAATCACGGTTTCGATGAGTTCCTCGGCAACCTCTACCACCTGAACGCCGAAGAAGAGCCGGAGAACCCGGACTATCCAAAGGGCGAGAACTTCAAGAAGCGCTTTGGGCCGCGTGGTGTGATCCACAGCTACGCGGACGGGCGCATCGAGGACACTGGGCCGCTCACCAAGAAGCGGATGGAAGTCATCGACGACGAGACCTGTGACGCCGCCATCCGCTTCATCGAAGAGCAGCACGAAGCCGGCAAGAAGTTCTTCGTCTGGTGGAACGGAACCCGCATGCATTTCCGAACGCATGTGAAGGAAGAGCTTCGGGGAATTTCTGGACAGAACGAATATGCCGACGGGATGGTAGAGCACGACATGCACGTCGGAAGACTGCTCGACAAGCTCGACGAGCTCGGCATCACCAACAACACGCTCGTCTTCTACAGCACCGACAACGGGCCTCACTACAACACCTGGCCCGATGCGGCCGCGACGCCGTTCCGCGGTGAGAAGAACACCAACTGGGAGGGCGGTTGGCGCGTGCCCGCGATGGTGCGATGGCCGGGCAAGGTTCCCGCCGGCACCGTGTCGAACGAGATCATGGCGCACATGGATTGGCTGCCGACATTCGCGGCCGTTGCGGGCGCCTCCAACGTGAAGGCAGAGCTCTTGAAGGGCTCCACCGTCGGCGGCAAGCGCTTCAAGGTGCACCTCGACGGGTATAATCAGCTCGACGTTCTGCTGGGCAACGGCCCGAGCCAGCGCGATGAGCTCTTCTACTTCTCGGACGACGGAGATCTGCTTGCACTTCGCTACCGCGATTGGAAGATCGTGTTCATGGAGCAGCGCGTGCGAGGGACACTTCAGGTATGGGCTGAGCCGTTCGTTACACTACGTGTTCCAAAGCTCTTCAACTTGCGGCGCGACCCGTACGAGCGAGCCGACATCACCTCGAACACCTACTGGGATTGGCTCATCGACCGTGCGTTCGCTATCTACGGCGCCCAGATGTTGGTGGGGAACTTCCTCACGACCTTCGAGGACTATCCGCCGCGCGGGAAGGCGGCGAGCTTCACCGTGGGCGACGCGCTCGAGAAGATCAAAAGCCCACGCAGCCACTAGGAGAAGCAACGTGGAAACTCGCGCTGCCGTTGCGCACCAGGCGGGCCGACCGCTCACGATTGAAACGATTCAGCTCGAAGGTCCGCGTGCAGGCGAGGTCCTGATCGAGGTGAAAGCGACCGGGATTTGCCACACTGATGCGTACACCCTCTCCGGGGCCGACCCGGAGGGGATCTTCCCGTCCGTGCTCGGGCACGAGGGGGCCGGGGTGGTCGTGGAAGTCGGGCCTGAGGTGAAGAGCGTCGCGGTCGGTGACCACGTCATCCCGCTCTACGTGCCGGAGTGCCGAAACTGCGACTACTGCACCTCGGGCAAGACCAACCTGTGTCAGGCAATTCGCGAAACGCAGGGCAAGGGACTGATGCCGGATGCGAGCAGCCGCTTCTCGCTCGGAAATGACACGCTCTTTCACTACATGGGGACGTCCACGTTTTCGCAGTACACGGTTGTGCCCGAAATTGCCGTGGCGAAGATCCGGCCGGACGCTCCGTTCGACAAGGTTTGTTACATCGGATGCGGCGTGACCACCGGGATTGGCGCGGTCATCAACACTGCGAAGGTCGAGCCGGGGGCGAATGTCGTCGTGTTCGGGCTCGGTGGCATCGGGCTCAACGTGGTGCAAGGGGCGCGGGTCGCTGGGGCCGACAAGATCGTCGGCGTCGACATCAACCCGGCGCGGCGCGAGCTCGCGGAGAAGTTCGGGATGACGCACTTCGTGAATCCAAACGAAGTCCGCGGCGACTTGGTCGCATATCTGGTCGACCTCACCGGCGGGGGCGCCGACTACAGCTTCGAGTGCATCGGCAACGTCCAGGTGATGCGACAAGCGCTCGAGTGCTGTCACAAGGGGTGGGGCGAGAGTGTCATCATTGGCGTAGCTGGCGCTGGCGAGGAGATCGCGACGCGGCCTTTTCAACTCGTGACCGGCCGCGTGTGGCGCGGGACCGCATTTGGTGGCGCCAAGGGGCGCACCGACGTCCCGAAGATCGTCGATTGGTACATGGAAGGGAAGATCAACATCGACGATCTGATTACGCACAAGATGCCACTCGACCGCATCAACGAGGCCTTCGATTTGATGCACGAGGGCAAGTCGATCCGCAGCGTCGTGGAGTTCTGAGGTGTCGGACGAAGGCATCTTCGTGCACCAGTTCGAGCTGGGCCCGTGGGACAATTTCATCTATCTCGTGGGCGACAAGGCGACGCGGACCTGTGTCGTCGTCGATCCGGCGTGGGATGCGGAGGTCATCTTGAACGAGGCGGCCGAGCTCGACGTCAGTATCACCGGCATCCTGTGCACGCACAGCCATTTCGATCACGTCAATCGCGTCGATGCGCTGGTCGAGCGCACGGACGTTCCGGTGCACATGCTCGGCGAGGAGATCGACTTCTCCGGCTTTCGCTCTGAGAATCTAGAGCGACATCGGCCTGGCGATCTGCTCACGGTCGGCAAGCACCTCGAGATCACCTTCATGCACACCCCAGGGCACACGCCGGGCTCGACGACTTACCGCATCCGCGACGCCATCGTGACGGGGGACACCATGTTCGTGCAGGGCTGCGGGCGCTGCGATTTCGTCGGGGGCGATCCGGAGGTCATGTTCGGTACTTTGAAGGGCCTGGTCGAAGTGCTGCCCCGCGACACACGCATGTACCCGGGCCACAACTACGGGCCCGTCAGCGTCTCGACGCTCGACGCCGAGCTTGCAGAGAACCCGTACTTGCAGCACCAGACCGTCACTGATTTCATCGCGCACCGGATGGAAGGCAAGACCCCGGGAACCGAGCTTCCCCCGCCGCCCGAGTGGCCTTAGTCTGACCCCTCAGACGTGCTATCCCTCTGCGGATGGCAGCCTACATGTATCCAATCAGCCTGGCGGTGCTGTCGGGCTTCGTGATGCTTCTCGAGCGCTTCTTTCCGTGGCGGCCCGAGCAGAAACAACTCCGGCCGAAGCTTTGGTCGGATTTCATTCACCTCGCGTTCAACGGGCACTTCCTCGGGCTGTTGCTGGCTGGCCTCGCCAGCACTTGGATCTTGCCTTCGGTCGACAAGTGGCTCGCGGCGGAAGGGCTGACCGACAGCGTCTATCGAAACGCGGCCGCGGACTGGCCGCTCTGGGCACAAATCATCGTAGCGCTGGTGGTCGTCGATTTCCTTCAGTGGTGTGTGCACAACATGCTGCATCGCGTGCCGCTCTTTTGGGAGTTTCACAAGGCGCATCACAGCGTGAAAGACGGCGAGATGGACTGGATCGTCTCGTTCCGGTTCTCCTGGCTCGAGGTCATCGTCTACAAGTCGGTGCTCTACCTGCCGCTGGTGTTCTTTGGTTTCCGTTGGGAAGCGCTGATGTTTCACGCCATCTTCGGCACGCTGATTGGGCATCTCAATCATGCCAACCTGAATCTCGGTCACGGCTGGTGGCGCTACATCTTGAACAGCCCGCGGATGCACATCTGGCATCATGACTATGAAGGCGACGCCAAGACGACCGTGAACTTCGGCATCATCTTCAGCTGTTGGGATTGGATCTTCGGAACTGCAAAGATGCCGGCTGACCCGCCTCCACACATCGGTTTCAGCGGGGTGGAAACGTTCCCCGAAAACTTCTTCAGCCAGGAAATTTGGCCGTTGCAGAAGCTCGCTCCTCGCGTGCATAGCGCGGTGTTCTGGACGATTCTCGGCGCATTGGTGATGGCGGCGGCTTGGTACCTCAGCAAGCCCCGCAGCGCCGGGCCGGAGACTCCGATGCTCGGGGAGGTCGCAGCGGCTTCTCAGCCGACCGGCGTGTTCCCACCGGGCGACGCTTATTCCGAGAGCCCCGCTGCCGCGGAGGCAGCGATCGGGAACTTCGGGAAGCAGGCGATATCCGACGGCTATCGGCATCCTGACGCGATGGTGAGCGTTGCGGAGCTTGCGAAAGCGCTCGGCGCGCCGACCTTGGCATTGCTCGACGTTCGCCCCGAGGATCGGTTCGCGCTTGGGCACATTCCGGGTGCACGGCCTCTCGACCGGGGCGACTATTCGACGGGCGACAAGGTCCCTGGGATGTCGCGCTCGCCTGCCGAGCTCGAGGAGCTTCTTCGAGAGCTCGGTGTGACCAAGAACAGCAGCGTTGTGCTCTATGGTGACGGCGGACCAGAGCCGTACCGATTGTGGTGGACGCTTCGAATCGTGGCCGGTCTCGATACGCGCGTGCTCGACGGCGGGCTTCAGGCTTGGAAGGCAGCTGGGCATCAAGTCGCGGGTGGCTCTGGATTGGAAGTCGAGGCAGGCGATGTGGTGGCAGGAGCGCCGATATCGCCCTCAGGCCAGCATTGGACTGACGTCTCCGGTTTCATGACGGCAAATCCAGGCACGAAGCTCATCGATACTCGAAGCGACATCGAATACACCGGGGCGGAGAAGCACCCGAAGGCCGCGCGTGCGGGGCACATTCCGGGCGCCACGCACTTGGACTGGGCGGAGGTGCTGCGCGACAAGGACGGTGACCACCGATTGAAGGCGCCGTCTGTTTTGCGGGATCTGTTTACCGCCCATGAGATCGAACCCGGGACGCCGGTCGTGACCTATTGCCAATCGGGAACCCGTTCGGCTGCGGTGCACTACGCACTCTACCAGCTCGGTCACGACCCCCAGGTCTCGCTCAACTACGATGGCTCTTGGGCCGAGTACAGCCGCCTCGACCTCCCGGTGGAACCCTGATGCGGCGCGCGGTGCTGGGGTTGCTTGGGTCGGCGCTGCTCTTTGGCAGCGCACTAGCCGGACCGCAGGGCGCCCAGCAACCTGCGCCGCGGGTTGATGGCGACATGTTCGTGCGCGGCGTTGCGCTCGGCTTGTTCGCGACGGATCCCGATTGGGACTACGGGCCGCTCGTCGACGAGATCGCTGCGCGCGGGGCCACCGATGTCCTGGTCGTCGTGAACGCGTATCAGTCCAACCGGTTTGCATCGGACATCGAGGCAAGACCGGGTCGCACGCCGAGCGACGCCAGCGTCGCACGCACGCTTCGCCAGGTGCGCGAGAGAGGAATGCGCGCCGCCATGATGCCGGTCGTGCGATTGGAGGAGCGCGCACCTCACGAATGGCGAGGGGTGATCGCGCCGGCGGACGGACTCGATGCGTGGTTCGCGTCGTATCGCCGGTTCGTCTTGCCGCTGCTGCGCATTGCGGCAGCCGAAGGAGCGCATCGTTTCGTGGTGGGTTCCGAGCTGGGATCTCTCGAGCGCTACGAGAGCCGATGGCGGGCGCTCATCGAAGAAGCTCGCGCTATCTTTCCGGGCCTACTCACCTACTCGGCGAACTGGGATCACGCCGCCGACGTTCAGTTTTGGGGAGCGCTCGATGAGGTTGGCCTCACCGCGTACTTCCCGCTGTCTCGAGACGCGGTGCCGACCGATGCGGGCCTCGCGCGGGCGTGGCAGACCCCACTCGACGAGATCCGTGCGCTCGAACGCCGCGTCGGCAAACCTGTGTTGATTACCGAGATTGGATACAGCAGCCGGCGCGACGCGGCAGCGAGGCCTTGGGATGATTCGGGAGCGGCCGAGGCCGACTTGCGCGTGCAGCAGCAGCTCTACCGCGGCTTCTGTGATGCCTTCATCGAGACCCCAAGCATCTCTGGGTTCTATGTTTGGAATTGGTTTGGCTTTGGAGGCCCGCGTGACCCGGGCTTCACCCCACGCGGCAAACCCGCCGCGACCGAGCTTGCCAAGTGCTTCGCGCGCGATTGGCCAGCTCCCGCAACTGCAGGGAATCGAACATGAGCAACGAGCAAGAACCACAATTTCCCGAACCTGGCCGCCGACGTTTCGTGGTGGGGGCCCTGACCGCGGGCGGCGGCGCATTGCTTGCTGCTGCGGGTTGTCGGCCGGCAGCCCCGGCACCGGGAGCCGATGCAACGCCTTCCGAACCGAGTGCAACTCCGCTTCCCACGCCGACGGAGCCCGAGCTTCCCGACAACAAGGATCCCGCTAACTTCATCAAGCACGGGGACAATCCGCTCACTCTCGAGACGCGGCGAGAAAAGCTCGGGACCAGCGTCCTGACCGCGACGAGCGTGTTGTTCGTTCGGCAGAACCTGCCACTACCGCCGCCCGAGTTTGTCGCCGACAGAGAAGGATGGACCGCACGGGTGGAAGGCGTGAAGCGCCCCGGCGAGATTCGGGTCGCTGAGCTCAAGAAGCTGGGCCTCGCGACGATGGCGACAGTGCTTCAGTGCTCGGGCAACGGGCGGAAGTACTACAAACACGATCCAAGCGGCTCGCGATGGGGTGTCGGCGCTGCAGGCTGTGTCATGTGGAGCGGCGTACCGCTCCGCCAGGTGGTCGAGCACCTCGGTGGCATCGAGAAGGGCGCGCGCTACCTCACGACCACGGGTGGTGAGCCCTTGCCCGAAGGCGTCGACCGGAATCTAGTCGTGGTCGAGCGTTCCATTCCGATCGAGAAGGCGCTCGATGACTGCCTGCTTGCTTGGGAGATGAACGGTGAGCCGATTCCTCGGTCGCATGGCGGGCCACTGCGGCTCATCGTCCCCGGGTACTTCGGGTGCAATCAAATCAAGTTCGTCAAGCAGCTCGCGTTCACCCGAGACCAGGGGCCGGCGAAGATTCAGCAGACCGGCTACCGCATGAGAGCCGTCGGCGTGAAGGGGTCGCCCGATCAGCCGCCGATGTGGGAGATGCCGGTGAAGTCGTTCATCACCCTTCCGACGGAGCAGACCCCGGTGGTAGCTGGGAAGTTTCGCGTCATGGGCGTTGCGTTTGGTGGGGCAAGGGCGGTTTCGAAGGTCGAGGTTTCGACCGATGGCAAACGTTGGCAGCGGGCGCGCTGGGTTGGACCGGATCTCGGTCAGTATGCATGGCGTGTTTTCGAGCTCGAGCTCGAACGGAGGCCGGGGCCGGTGAAGCTTTACAGCCGGGCAACCGACGCGGCTGGTGAGGTGCAACCAGAGCTTCGCAACGAGAACGAGCGCGGTTATGGCAACAACAGTTGGCGTGACATGGGCGTGACGGTACAGGTGTGTGAATCGAGCGACGAGATTTGCCTGACGCCTCCGCCCGAAGAAGGCGCGGTAAAGCCGCGCGGTCCGCGCAAGCCCGTAGAGTTATCTGAGGCAGGCAAGCGTGGCCGCACAATCTTCAGAGAGAGTGCCGCGCCTCCCTGTTCGACCTGCCATACGCTGGCCGACGCCGAGGCGACCGGCGCGGTCGGCCCCAACCTCGACGAGCTGGGTAGGAGCGTGCAACAAGTGAGAGCGACGGTCACGAACGGCGTCGGCGCGATGCCGCCCTTCGACAAGACGCTCACGCCCGAGCAGATCGAGGATGTGGCGCGCTACGTATTCGAAGCCACGCGGCGCGACTGAGGAGGTCGACATTCAAACGATTGCCCCCTTACATCTCGTCGCGGCCGCCATCCCCGCAATGCTAGTCTTGTTTGTTCTCTGGCGGTGGCGCGCAGACGCTGCGCAAGGTTTCATCGCCTTAGCACGCATGATCGCGCAGCTGCTTCTCGTGGGCTACGTGCTGGTCTACGTCTTCGAGGCCGATACGCCGTGGGTCGTGCTCGTGGTCCTTGGTGTGATGGTGGTCGCCGCGAGTTGGATCGCACTTCGCACCGTGCCTGCGCTCCGGGGCTCGCTCTACCGCCACGCGTTCTTTTCCGTGCTAGCCGGCGGTGGTGTCACCCTCGCCTTGGTAACGCAGATCGTGCTGAGCCTCGACCCCTGGTACGAGCCGAAATTCGTCGTGCCGCTCGCCGGCATGATCTTCGCGGCTTCGATGAATTCGGTGAGCATCGCCGCTGAGCGCTTGTTCGCCGAGCTCAACCGAAGCGTTCCCTACGTGGATGCGCGGCGTATTGCGTTGCAGGCCGGCCTAATCCCAATCGTGAATACCTTGCTGGCCGTGGGCCTCGTCTCGCTCCCCGGGTTCATGACCGGCCAAATCCTCTCGGGTGTGTCGCCACTCATCGCAGTCCGTTACCAGGTCATGGTGATGTGCATGATCTTCGGTGCCTCGGGATTGTCAGCGGCCCTGTTCCTGACGCTGGTGAGGCGGGAGTGAGGCGGCCTTCAGTCGAGCTCGCGCGCCTTGGCTCCTCCGCTGGCGCGTTCGTACTGCCCAGGAAGGGGCACGACTGGAAGGCCCCAAGGGCGCCTGAGCGCTTCGTATTCGCTTCGGGGTAAGGCGACGAGCACCGCTGCGTCTGGGCGGAGCCATGAAGCCATCTCTTTCAACGCGCTCATCGACATGGCGGTGCACCCGCTCATGCCTTTGTCCGGTCCCTGCCAGAGGTGGAGGAAGATGCAGCTGCCGGCATTGGCTATCGTCGGTTGGGTGTTGTGCTCGACGACGATCGCGAGAACGTAGAGCTCGTCGCTACGATGCATGCGCTCCGCGCTTTGCCAGTCGACCTCGGTGTCGGTGGTCGAGACGATATCGTTGTAGTGGCTGGAGCGCGGGTCATCGATGCAGCGGAGATCCGCGGTGGCCTGAATGTAGGGGAGCGCAAGATCTTCCGGCGTGGATGCGTAGCCGTACGCGGTGCCAAGTCCAAAGACCCCTGCCGGCGAACGTCCGTCGCCCTCGCGCTTGACGGGCCCGGGTCGGCCTTCGGGCGCACCGTTGCCGTGGAGCCCGCGGCCCCAGCCGTACCCTTCGCGTCCGAGCACCACGTCGATCGGTTGGCCCAGGGGCTTCCACCTCTCGCCGGGAGCGCGCTCGTACCTGCGCAGCGTTGCTTGGAACTGGTTCCATCTGTCCGAGATGACGGTGACCAACTGGGTTCGATCTGCGCCGACTGGAGCCGAGGCCTCCGCTGCGCGTTTCGACGCAATCGTGGGAGGCGGGCCCTTCGCACAGGCGCCCGAGGTGCATGCCAACGCCAGCAACGGCCACCAACATCGGGAGAGGTTGAGCATTTGGGTAGATCATAGCCGGATTCGTGACAGGAGTACTGAGTGAAGACCTTCTTCTCGACTTGGTCGGTCGTTCTGGTTCTGGTTGCCTTCGTGGATCCGCCGTCAGCGCACGCATATGACGCGACGGAGTTCGTTGCTCCTCCGGGCAAGGCAGTGGTCGTGTTCGTTCAGAACCAGAAAGTCGACCGCGGCATGACATTTACCGTGTTCGAGTCGGATAAGCGCTGTGTCGCCGAGGTCGGCGGTGGCGAGGCGCAAGTGCTGCCCGTCGAACCTGCCCCACTCCTCCTTTACGTGACCGGCTACAACAAGACATGGCGCATCGAGATCTATCCCGAGGCCGGCCGTAGCTATTTCGTGCGCCTCCACACCGTGGACAAACCCATGGGGCCATCTCCCAAAGTGACGCTCGTTCGCCGGTCCAGCGAAGAGCACAAGCTGCTTAAGTTCTACCTGGACGGCGCAATCGTCACCCCTACCATCGGTGATGACAAGTGCTACGGGAAGCCTCTCAAGGAGCGAAATAACCGAACGCAGAGACGCCTGAACGAAGGAAACGCAGACTGGAAGAACGGCGATGACGCGTACCGCGACAGGTACATGCTGATCGAGAAAGATGGGCTCACAGCAGCAGACATCGCGTTGTTCTAGCTCGGGTAGGATAGGGACTGAAGTCGAGGTGGGTACGCTGATCGTCAGAGGATTGTTGGGAGGCGCATCTCAGCTAGTGCTGCTGGCGGCGCTATTGCTGATTCCCGCGGGTACGTGGGAGTGGCCGCGCGCGATTCGATTTCTCTTAACGTATGGTGTCGTGCTCTTCCTCGCGATCGTCTGGTTGGCCGTTGTAGCACCCGCGAGCCTGGAAGCGCGCTTGGAACCGGCCATCAGTAGGAAACAGCCTGTCGCCGACCGGATCGCGACCGCTTTCATCGGCCTCGCGGTGGGCGGCTGGATGGTATTCATTCCCCTCGATGTCTTTCGACTGCATGTGTTTCAACCGCCTTTGCTGTTCGTCTCCCGCGTTGGCGCGGTGATCGGCTTCGCAGGCTTTGCCGTCATCTTGATCGCGCTCCACCAGAACGCATTCGCGACCCCGGTGGTTAGGCATCAGAGCGAGCGCGGACATACTCTCGTAGACACGGGCCTCTATCGGCACGTGCGTCATCCCTTCTACACCGGTTTTGTCGTTGCATTGCTTGGCCTTGCGCTTTGGCTTGAGAGCTATGCGGCTGTCATCGGCATCGTCGTGGTGGTCGCCAGTCTGGTGGGCAGGATCCTCGTCGAAGAAAGCCATCTCAGGGACACGCTGCCTGGGTACACGGACTACATGCGCCGAGTGCGACACCGTTTGATTCCCGGTGTGTGGTAGGGTTTCGCCGTGCCGATTCGCAAAATTGGGATGACCATTGCGGTTGTCATGCTGCTCATAGGCGGATTCGGCTCCCTAGCCGCCGGGGAGCTCGACGCGACCGCCATCATGGCACTTTCGTTGGCGAGCTCTCTGATCTTGTTGGACCTCGCCGGCAAGCCGGCACCGCGCTCGGTGCGCGCCATCGTTGGGTTCGCCCTTCTCGCAACGGCAGTGGGTGCGGCCCTCGTGATGGTGTACGAGATCCTCTCGCGTTAACCGACGACAGGCGCATGAGGCGTCAGCGATGCCGACCACGCGCATCGGAAACGCCAACCGGGCTCCGACCGGTCGTACCCAGCCAGTAAGAGCTACGCCGACTTTCGTCGCTTCGCCATGAACTCCTTCCCGAACTCCAACTCAGCTTCGAACTGATTGTGCGCCCGACAGCGAAGCTGGAGATTGTCTTCACTGTGCGGCCCGTCCCGGCCGTAGGGGACGCAATGGTGCAACTCCACTTGCCAAATCGAACCGCAGCGCCGACCCTCCGCATCGACGAACGCGCACCGACCTTCGTCGCGCGCGAAGACGGCCCGGCGGACATGTGCGGGAATCGCACGCGTCTTCTTTCTCGATTTTTTCGTCCTTGTTCGGGGTTTGTCTGCCAACGCAGCCCGCTTCTTCCTCGTTTTGGTAAGCAGTAGCGCGAGTGCCTTCTCGACGACCAAAGCAGGATCGCCGTTTGCAATCTGATGACTCAGCAGGCCTCGCAGTTCCTCAAGTGCGTCCTTGGCCTCTTGCCCGATGGTTACATGCAAGCGGTACCGTCGCGGAGACAAAGGTACGGTCAGGTTCCTCACGCTGTTTGCCGGAATGGGACCGCTTTCCACCGCGCCACCCACGACATCCTGCCGGGGATTGATCCCATCTCCTGGTTCGACGGCCAATTCACGAAGAACCGATTCCCGGTCAGGTTGAGGCGAAATCTCCGCGATGAGTACTTCAATCTCGCGCATGCTCCGATGTTTCGCGCGCTGAAGCACTTCTTCATGGTTCTTCTCAGTGAGATGCCCCGCGAGCTGATGAACGCCGCTCAGGTGAAGCTCACCCCGACGGATCATCGCTACGATGAGCGGAAAACGACAGGCTGCGCGGCCTGCTCGAATGCGCTTCGCGGCGATGGCTTCGGACATTCCGAAGTGCTTCGTGCACATCATGAACATCGAAGAGTAGGCGTCCTCGAGGTACAATTTTCTCCGGTCGACCTCCCCGATGTACGCCAGCATCGCTGCAGTATTCTCCCAGTCATCATTCACGACTTTGGAGAGATCACGCAGCAACTGCCGTTTTCCAACACGGCGCAGCGAGGTCATGTCTACGGGGGCTGGCGCAATGCTTTCGTTCGTTCCGGTCACGGGGATGGGCGCTGCACGCAACGCGCCAAGACTGCGCCTATCGATTCCGGCACTCTAGCGGGACCTCCCTGGCGTATCCCCAGCATCTCGCCGGCGCCCGCCAGCGCAACGCTTGCAGCCTCGCTGCACTGCCCGATGGGCTCGCACCCAGCCCATACTCCACGCGCAGCTCATCCCCGTTCACGAAGCCGTTGAACTCAACAAGATTCACTGGCCAACCCAAAACCGCAGAAACCCAGGCCCCAGCATTCTAAGAACGACGCAGCTACAGCGCGCACCCGCGCCTACCCAACGGCCGATTTCATCTCGACTTGCACCTCTACAGCAAGAGGCTCCAGCGCCTACGGCTCGCCGATGCCGGAGTCCTGCGCATCTGCCACAATCAACTCCGCATCCGCAGGCAAGAGGAACCCCCCGTCCACCGCCGCATCGACGGACCTGTTCACGGCTTCGAGGTAGCTCTGCTTGGTCGGGTACAGGTCAGCAAGCTGTGCAGCCTCAAACAATTCCGTTGTCCCATAAATGCGGCAGAAACCGTTCGCCGTCTGGCCCAGTCCGGAGAGCACCGCAACTGGCGCATCCACATAATTCGTGCGAATCCCGCCCAGCACATTGCCGAGCGGGTCGAGCTGGAACGCAGTCCGAGCTTCATTGACCGTGAGGCGCGGCGCCTCAGGCAGAGGCTTCCCGCCGCGGATCCAATCGATTAAGCCCCGGAGCCCCGCCTTTAGCACCCAGTGCGCGGGCCCGGAATTGATCGGCAAGTCGCACTCGATCAATCCGGGTATAGGCGCGCCCTGCGTCGTCTCGATGACGCGCGCAATCGAAGGATCATCCCCCACATCAGCATGCCCCAGATTGAGCGTGTATGCGTCGGCATGCGCCGTTCCAGCCACTTCCCACAAGCGGAACATGCGAGAATCAGCCTGATTGCTGGGCAACGAGTTCAACAGGAGCAGATCCGATTCAGTTTGGTACATCAAAACCGGCTGATTGAGGTCTTCACGCACACGCACGATGTCGGGGGTGTCCACGACCTCCTGCGGGCTCTGTGCAAGGGGAGGGCTGCCACCGCCGCGGCTATGAATGATGTATCCATCAAACAACCCATACACAGCTCCAAGCGCGTTCACCCAGGTGACGAGACGCCCCGCTGACTGCGACTCGCCCACCGCAATCACGTGCTCCGGCACCAGCTCTTGAAGTGGCGCCACGGCTACCGGATTGCGAATGGCTTGTGCGACCTGCGCGAACATCTCGTACGAAAAACTGTCGCCGGGATGCGACAGCGGCCCATAGCGGACCGGGTCCACCGCCTTGAGATAGAGCGAGCCAATTCCGCCGGCGCGACCTTCGATCCCGTCCACCTGCGCAGAGACGCCGACCCACGCGTGCCCCTCGCGGAAGATCTCCGTGTGCATCGAGATCCAATCCGGAGCGGCGTCCAATCCGCCGCTCACGTTCAGCCATTCGACAATCACCGTACCACTGAACCTGCTCGCCGACGTCGGCCGGTATACCAGCGCGCGCGTTGTGTACTGCGCGGTTTCGTTCTCTCCGACCTCCCAAATGCCGTCCGAGGCCAGCTCGCCGATGTTGGTAAACGACTTCGCCGTCCCCGAGACGAAGAACTCGACTTGCTCATAACCCTGCTCCGAGAGGCGGATCCCAATGGTGCCAGCGACGAACGGGGCGCCTGGCTCCGTAATAGGACCTTCGACTACGGGATCGTCGGGGCGTCCCTCTGGCAAGCCGCCACCGGCCTCTTCATTGCTATTGCAGCCAACACCGCACACGACGATGCCGGCGATGACCAAAACGACCAAGCGACGGACGATGGAATGAAGCTCGAGCATGCCGGAGGCTCGCAAGAAACCGCCTCGGAAACAAGCCGCTGCCGCCTACCAGACATGGCCTAGGCCGGCGCGACACAACACCGACTGCCCCGCCACGATTCCGCCATGGCTTGCGACGCCACCGGCCAGGCCACGATCCATCATCGACCAGCGCCCGCCAAAGTTGCGCAAAAATCAGAAAAACAACAGGCCGCGCGGCCTGTTGTATCTATTTCAACTTCCGCTCGATCGACGAAAGCTCCCGTCGAATACCGCGGAGCTCATAAACGACGTCCCGCATGTAGTCGTT
>Ga0209536_100007857_pt1 | contig 16123 bp, 13 predicted proteins | sample DeeMarSeWOR28_12_FD_187461 | JGI IMG/M metagenome (GOLD analysis project Ga0209536, IMG submission 187461) | Marine sediment microbial communities from White Oak River estuary, North Carolina - WOR-2-8_12 (SPAdes) (version 2) | ecosystem: Environmental > Aquatic > Marine > Intertidal zone >...
AAGAAACTGCGCTTTTTCAATGCTCCGACACTCCAATACTCCATTACTCTATGAAATCAGGTTACTTGATCGGATGACGGCAACTGGTATTTGACTGGGATTAGGCTGTGCAGCAATCCGTCATCCCCCGCCAAAAGTGGCGGGGGATCCAGAATGATTTGATTGTCCCCCACTTTCCTGGATTCCAGGTCTCGCCCGCAATCGTTTTGCTCGCCCGGAATGACAGTTTTATTGAATTACGACAGTGCCTCCGATGGAGAAAGGGGAGTTTTAAAGTAGTCTTTCATCGCCCTTGAGATAGTCAGGGACTCTGGAAATTTTCCAAGAAGGAGAACACGATTTTGCCAAAGCGGAAACATCTCATGATCGGCTGCGGTTCAGCGGCCCTGAGTGCTCTTAAGCAGATGAGGAAATTGGGCTCTGAGGACGAAGTGAAACTGGTCACTATGGAGAATTATGCGCCTTACTCACCCATGTCCCTTCCCTACCTGCTCTCCGGGAAAAAGAAAGAGCCTGAGATCACCCTCGCTGAAACCAATTTCTTCGACAATATGAAGGCCATTCTTATCACCGGAAAACGGGTTGATGGTATCCACCCAGGAGAAAAGAGCATTGTGTATGAAAATGGGGAAAGGGAGAACTATGATACCCTTCTCATTGCCACCGGGTCCCAACCCGTGAGACCGCGTATCAAAGGACTAGATGAAAAGAATTTTCTCGGGTTCCACACGCTGGATGACTATCACGAAGTGCTCGAACAGCTGCGCGAAGGATCTGAAGTGGCGGTTCTGGGGGCCGGGTTTGTGGGCATGGAAGTTGCCGCGGCCCTATCTGAAAGAGGCTGCAAGGTCACGGTCTTGGAAAAAGAAAATGGGGTCCTGCCCCTCTCCTTTGACAAACCTGTTGGGACCTATATCTCCCAGATATATGCGGAACACCATGTGGATATCTTAACGGGTAAAGAGGTCACTGATATCAGAAACGCGTCCAAAAGACGAGAAATTGTCTGCGCTGACGGCGATGTCTTTCAGGTGGACCTGCTGGTCTGTTGCGTTGGGGTCGCCTCACGCATATCCATTCTGGATGGTTCTGGGATTGAAGCCCATAAGGGCATATTGGTGGACAACAGGATGCGCACAAACATGGATGGAATCTATGCGGCCGGTGATGTGGCAAAAGCCCCTGATTTTTTTACCGGCAAGATTGGGTTGAGCCCCATCTTACCCAGCGCTGTGGATCAGGGCAAGATTGCTGGAAGTAACATGATTGGAGAAAAGGTTTTCTACGACGGCTGGTTGTCCATGAATCTGTACAACTTCTTTGGCCACCTCGCCGTCTCGATTGGAGAGTTCACTTCTTCTAACGGAGACGAAGTTCTAACCGAAAGAGATGATGATAAAAGAGAATATAGGAAAATTGTCTGCCGGGAGAACAGGCTCGTGGGTGCCAATTTTTTTAATATTGATCTTGATGGTGGCCTTCTGCAATATCTGATAAGGAATAGAATCGATATTGGTTCTTCTAAGAGCCAGCTGTTGCGGCAACCCAAAGAGGTAAGCCTCTGGCTTATGCACGAGGCCGAGAAGAGGAGTACTTTGTCATTGGAACATTAGGGAGGATATCAGGAGAAGCTTCGCCTGAAGGCAACCCCTTGAGGGAGATGTTAGGCAGGCAGAATCGAACAAAGGAATATCTTATTTGCCCATGAGCGCATTTCCGATTTGAAGGGCATAGAGAGGTGACATATGATCCGAGGTATTCATCACACCGCAATCTCAACAGGCAATTTAGAGCGAGCACTTCAGTTTTACCGAGATGTGTTAGGTTTTGAAGAAATTCTCTCAATGTCGTGGGAATCTGGTGACGAGCTAGCAGATCAGATGAACCAGATTACAAAGCTCGAGGGCTCCTCGGGAACTCTTGTTATTCTAAAGGCTGGAAATGCCTTTATTGAGCTCTTTGAATTTGCAACACCAGAGCCCATGCCCAGCGATCCGAATCGTCCAGTCTGCGATCATGGGATCACCCACATATGCCTAGACGTAGTTGACGTTGATGAAGAATACGAACGCCTTAAGGCCGCCGGCATGAAGTTTCACTGTCCACCACAAGATCTCGACGACGGGAGGACGACCTACGGTCGTGACCCAGATGGTAACGTGATCGAGCTTCTGGAACTGAAAGCCCAGCAAAGTCCCATTAACTTTTCATTTGGGGAGGATGCCTCCGATCGCTAGAAGCTGGAACGATAGACTAAAGTCTGGTGCAGAACAATCTCTAGCCCCAAGTTTGAGTACGCAGTCAAGACAAAGGTTCACTTGCTAAATCCGGAATTGCAAGTGCGTGACAAGGAAAAGCATGCGACCAGTTTTCTAACGAAGTAGTTGAATAAGACCAATGTGATGACCATGGATAACCTTCGAGACATCTGGAGTTTCGCATTGTACTGGGCCAAACGGAGATATGCCGAAATATGAAGGACCCGTGATGCATTATTCCCCAACGTGCAGATCAAAACAAGCCTTAATAAGAAGAGTAGAATATTACAGCCTAACGATATCTGATTGTGTGTTACGAAGCGATGCTGGATGCTAGATGCTGGATAGAAAGACATAAAACATTTCTACTTTTATTCGGTATCAGTTCCTATCTTCATCAGAATGTAATTTAAAAACTTAACCTGGATTTTAGGATCATTATTTATGAAGGCTGCCAGATATGAAATCATTTCATGATACGTTAAAGATTGAAGATGCCACCTGTCCCTCGGACTGTTTTTTGTGCCAGGAAAAATGTGAGGACAAAAACAGGGATACGGGCGGGACGGGCATCAGGGCCGTGCATCTGCCTGGGATGGAATTTCACTCTGCCATAACCTGTAACCAGTGCGGGGAACCGGCCTGCGAGGAGAACTGCCCGACCGGGGCTATTGCAAAAGCTCCTGAGGACGGTGTTGTAAGGATCAATCAAATCAAGTGCCTGGGTTGCGGACTCTGTTCGCTTGTCTGTCCATACGGCGGCATTGATTACAACGCGGATAGCAGACAGGCCGTGAAATGTGACCTCTGTGACGGTGACCCCCAATGTGTTGATGCCTGCCCGGAAAATTTTATCTCTCTCCTGAAGAGCCGCCAGGTGGTCCAATATCTCAAAAAGGATCAATTAGGGATGGGCACACCCTTATGCTGGGGGTGTCCCGCTGAACTCAGCCTTAGGTTCAGTTTGAAGGTGTTGGGTGAAGATACCATTTTATTCGGGGCTCCGGGTTGTGCCGTGCTCCTTATCTGCGGAATGGGAACCCAAACCTACTGCGGTGTTCCTACCCACATGACGAACATGACCAACCTCCCTTCAACCGCCGCTGGCCTGAAAAGATACTACAACAAGACCGGAAAAGATGTGAAAGTGGTCTGTTTTGCGGGCGATGGCTGTTTCTCGGATGTGGGCTTTCAACCCCTCTCGGGGGCTGCTGAAAGGGGTGAAAACCTGATTGTCATATGTTATGACAACGAGGGTTACATGAACACGGGTGTACAGAGAAGTGGCACAACACCTTACTTGGGGTGGACAACGACCACACCCGTGGGAACAAAGCGGAAAGGAAAACCCACGCCCCCCAAAAACATGCCCTTGATCATGGCGGCCCATGATATACCCTATGTGGCCACAGCCACCATGGGTTTTCCTGAGGACTACGCAAAGAAACTGACCAAGGCCATGGCCGTAAAAGACGGCATGTCTTATATCCATCTTTTCACCCCTTGCACGACCGGATGGAGAGCCAAGTCGGACGCCGGGATTGATATATGTCGCCTTGCCGTAGAGACCAATCTGTTCCCCCTATGGGAGTGCGAACGGGGGACTTACCGGTTCACCCATACGGTGGAAAAGCCGAAGCCTGTTGTAGAGTATTTCAAGCTTATGGGGAAATTCAATCATCTGGATGAAACAGGCCTGGAGGCGTTCGAGCAACTTATCAACAGACGTTATGCCAACATCAAATCCCTCGCTGAGAGGGAAAGTCTAAAGGAGTGTTGATGGAAACCAGGCCCATTCCTAAACAGGCTGCGAAGCTGAGGGTCGTTGCGACACCCAGAGCTTGATGAGCATGTTCTGTTTTGGAGAAAAGGAGGTGAGACAATAACTGATAGGGTAAGTGCTAACTACCACCTGAAACCTTTAACCATAGAAAAAGGAGGAAAAGGAATCATGAAAGGAAAAGGTTTAAGTTGTCTAGTTGCCGTAGCGCTGCTGGCTGGAATCGTGGGATTTTCCATGCCGCCGGCAGAAGTGCAAGCGAAACCAACGGTCAAGGTGATTTTCGCCTGGCCCAAGCCAGTCAACTGGAACCGAGGGCACGAACAGTTGGTGGGTATGTTTCAAAAGGAATTGGGCGATAAGGTCGATTTCCAGGCGGTAGGAGGACCTGAAGTGGTCCCCACCTTCCAGCAGGGCGAGGCGGTCCGAAACGGCGTGGTGGACATGTTCATGGGGGCCATCAATTACTATTCGGGTCAGATCCCCGCAGTGGATACGATGAAGTTGTTCAATCTGCCCCCCTGGGAAGCCCGCAAAAAGGGCTTGTTTGACTATATTGACAAACTCCATGCCAAGAAACTGAATGCCCATTTTCTCGGACAGAGTATTCCCCACAACGTGAAGTTTCACCTCTATACTCTGAAGCCGGCCCAAAAAAGAGCTGATTTCAAGGGACGCGTCATTCGCGTAACGGCTATCTACAGGTCTTTTGTGGAGTCCATGGGCGGTGCGCCCACCATCATACCCCCTTCAGAAGTCTACACGGCACTCCAGCGGGGTACCGTAGACGGGTTGGGTTGGCCTTCCATCGGTGTAAGGGACCTGAAATGGGATGAAGTCCTCAAATATCGTATCGATCCCGGGTTCTACGGACTAGATGGGGCTGTGACCATAAACCTGGATAAGTGGAACAGCCTGCCTAAAGATGTGCAGGATACCATGGCAGAGATTGTGCAGAAATATGAAAGAATGCAGTGGACCTATTGGGAGGGTGCGGTTGCCAGGGAGCCACAAGAACTGGAAAAACGGGGTGTAAAGGTCATACAGTTACCCTCGGATGAGGCCAAGGCATATGTGGCACAGGCCTACAAGGTGGCCTGGGACGAACTCTTGACCAAACGGGCGCCTAAGGAAGCGGCCGAGATCAAGGCCCTTTTGGAAAAATAAGAGTAGATTGTTGAAAGGGAGATGAGTTCCCGTCCATTTCTTAAACATGGCGGGACCTCCATCTTCCTCGTTTTAAAGTGATAAAGTTTAAGAAGATCTACATAACATCTTAGAAGGCTGTGCTGCAATTCGTCGTCCCCCGCCAAAAGTGGCGGGGGATCCAGAATGATTTGATCTTTCGTGATTTTCCTGGATTCCGGGTCTCGCCTTACAAGCCTGCCCCGTACTCCCGTTTTCACCGGGGAAGGTTTGATACAGGCCCTGCCCCGTACTTGATACGGGGTTGGGCTCGCCCGGAATGACAGTTTTGTCGAATCTCAACACAGTCTCTAGCTCAGGGGAGCGGGATGAACGGCAAGATCGATCGCATATTGGACGGCATCATAAAGTTCTTCGGCGTTATCGCTGGGATCCTTTTTATGATGATGGCCCTCATTGTGACCTATAACGTGGTCATGCGGTATTTTGTGGCCAGGCCCCCTGTCTGGGCCGTTGAAACCACGGAATATATCATGGTGTACGCCACATTCCTGGCCGCAGCATGGGTCCTTAGTATAGATGGGCACGTCAAGATCGATGTCCTCGTGATGAGGTTGTCGCTGCAGAAACAACACCTCCTTAATGTCATCGTCTCCTTTCTGGGGCTAATCGCATGTGCCGTTCTGGGTTGGTTCGCTGTGAAATCCACCTACAACCTCTACACCCGGGAAGTCATTATGATGAAAATGATGCCCTGGCCCAAGTGGATCCTGATAGCTCCCATCCCTTTGGGCATACTGCTCACTTTGGTCCAATTTATAAGAAACCTGGTTGTCCTTCTGGCGAGGAAGGAGGTTGCAGGTTGATTTGGGCCTCAGGGGAATTGGATAGCTGGTTCGAGGTAAACTAAATGGAATGGTGGATTTTTATAATCATTTTTTTTGCTGCCTTTTTGTTTCTCCTTGCCATCGGCCTACCTGTTGCTTTCGCCTTTATGCTCATTAATCTCGTATTTGTCATTATTCTGATGGGGGCAAAAGCAGGGCCTCATCAGATGATTATGAATATGTTCGATTCCATCTCCATCTTTACCATTGCACCCGTCCCCCTTTTTATCCTTCTGGGTGAAATACTCTTCCATTCGGGGATGGCATTACGGGCCCTTGACGTGCTTTCCAGGTTGCTTGGGAAGCTTCCCGGACGCTTGAGCGTGCTTGCCAATCTGGGGGGGACTATCTTTGCCGCCCTCAGTGGCTCCCCCATGGCCAACACGGCCATGTTGGGGTCCATCCTTGTGCCTGAAATGGAGAAAAGGGGCTATAGCCGGCTCATGACCATTGGCCCGATCATGGCTACGGGAGGAATAGCCATGATTATTCCCCCCAGTATACTTTCTGTTGTCTATGCCACCATTGCTGAGATCTCTATTGCAAAGCTTCTCATCGCTGGGGTCATACCCGGTTTGATCATGGCAGCCAATTATATGACCTACATTATAACGACCTGCGTCATTAAGCCAGAACTTGCGCCCAGTTATGAATTTGAAAAGACATCAAGGAGAGAAAAATTTGCTCTGTTCATGAGGGATGTTGCCCCCCTGTCCATACTCATGTTCTTGGTCCTGGGCCTCATCTTTTTAGGGGTCGCCACACCCACTGAGTCCGCGGCCGTCGGTGTTGTTGGCGCCCTTGTCATGTCCATTTTCTACGGGGGATTTACGTGGACAATGATCAGGGAATCGGTTATCGCAACCACCAGAATCGCGGGCATGATATTTCTTATTCTGGCAGGCTCTGCCATATTCAGCCAGATCATGGCCTATACGGGAGCCACAAGGGGCATCACAGAATTGATCGTAGGGCTTCCCTTGGCTTCCACATTAAAGATTCTATCCATGCTCTTTATCGTCTTCTTACTCGGCATATTTATCGACCAGGTCTCTATCATGATGATCACGATCCCCCTCTTCATCCCTGTGGTGAATGCCTTGGGAATCGATCCCTACTGGTTTGCCATCCTTATGCTGATTGATCTGGAGATTGCTTTGACAACGCCCCCATTTGGCGTTTTACTTTTTATAATGAAGGGAGTTGCCCCCAAAGGAACCACCATGGGGGACATCTACAGGGCTGTATTTCCGTTTGTCACCTGCGACAGCTTTGCTGTATTCCTCGTTATGCTCTTTCCTGCCTTAGCGACCTGGCTTCCAGGCCTCATGCTTTGATCAAGACAGGGGACCAGAGGGTGAGGGGTCCATACTCATCACAGGAGAACGTTATGGAAAAACCGATTGTTCAGAAGTTGGCTGATTTGGAGGAGCAAGCATTCTTAAATCTGCTCCGGCAGGAGCTAGACGGTGGCGCTGATCCCATGGGCATACTTGAAGATTGCCGGGCAGGCATGGTCCTTGTGGGAAAGCGTTTTGAGGAGAGCACATATTTCATATCTGATCTCATGATGGCGGGTGAACTCTTCAAACAGGCCACCAATCTACTCGCGCCCAAGATGCCGCTATCGGGTGACGCAAGCCGTGGAAAGGTGGTGGTGGGGACGGTTAAAGGAGACATACATGATATCGGCAAAGACCTGGTTGTAGGGATGCTGAAAGCGAACAACTATGATGTCTATGATCTGGGGGTGGACGTTCCCCCAGAAAAATTTATTGAGGTCATCAAAGAGACGGCAGCCCCGGTTCTGGGACTCTCCGCCCTCATCACAACGGCTTTTGAATCCATGAAGGATACGGTGGACGCGATCAAAGAGGCTGGGATCCGGTCAGAGGTCAAAATTATGATTGGCGGAGGACCTGTTAACCAAGACGTGGTGGAGTACAGTGGGGCAGATGATTGGGGAGCCGATGCCCAACAAGCGGTCACCCTTTGTAACAGATTTATGGAGGGGTGATGATGGATCATGAAAAACGATACCAGGAGCGGGCAGGTAGAATCACTCGGGCCATCCACCTGGAGCCCGTGGATCGCATTCCCATCATCTATATGGCCACCGCCTTCTCACCCCGTTTCATGGGCATGACACAGGCCGAATTTGTGACCAACCCGGATGCCCCGGTAGAGGTGACCATTGCTGCCATGGATCGTCTTGGAGACCTGGACGGTGTCAACATGATGCCCGGCGCCTTCCAGACCGTAAAACTGAGCCTCTTGTGGTTGTCCAAGATTGCCATGCCAGGGAAGGAATTACCCGAGGACGAACTGTGGCAGGTTCAGGAAGCAGAACTCATGACGGTGGACGACTATGATTTGGTCTTAGACAAGGGCTGGAATGCCTTTTTGGAGGGCTATAGACCGAAAATCCTGGACATGCAGCTCTACGAGTCCCACATTGAGTGGATAGGCAAGGATTTTAGTGACGTGCCAAAGAGATTCCGCAAGGCCGGTTATGACATCATGGCTTGTGGGTCAACCACCATTCCCTTTGAGTCTCTGTGCGGCGCACGCTCCATGCCTAAATTCTTTCTTGATCTCTATCGCATCCCGGACAAGGTTAAGGCGGTCATGGATGTCATGCTTCCAAACCTGATCAAAATGGGCATTCGAGCCGCTGAACTGACAGGCGTACCCCGTGTATGGGTTGGAGGCTGGCGCTCAGCCAGTGCTCTTCTCGCTCCCAAGATCTGGGACACCCTGGTCTTTCCCTATTTCTTTGACATGATTAGCGCACTCAGTGAAAAGGGCATCTTATCTGTTTTACACTGGGACCAGGATTGGACGCGTGACTTAAGTCGGCTCCTGGAATTCCCAGCCAAGAAATGCGTTCTTAATCTTGACGGGATGACCGATATTCGAAAGGTGAAAGAGATATTAGGCGACCACATGGCTATCCTGGGAGATGTGCCTGCAACCCTGTTCGCCACAGGGTCACCTGATGATATCTATGAATACGTGAAGTCGCTCGTACATGACGTGGGCCCCACGGGTTTGCTCCTTTGTCCGGGTTGTGATGGTCCGATCAATACCAAGCCTGAAAACATGGAGGCATTCGTAGCGGCTGGCAGAGAATTCGGCGTGGTCGGTTAAGGAAGCTGTCAGCCATCAGCTTTCAGCAATTAATGTCATTCCCGAAAAGGTGCTTGTGCGACAATTCGTCATCGCGGCCAAGTCCTGCAAAGCGGGACGGGAGCCGCGATCCAGAGGAATGTGGAGACAAACAACATGCTTATCATCGGCGAGAAAATCAACGGAACGCGCAGCCAGGTTGCCAAAGCCATAACTGAACGGGATAAGGATTACATCCAAGACTTGGCCCGCAGGCAAGCGGAGGCAGGCGCCCATTATCTGGACGTGAACGCAGGGACCAAGCCGGATCTGGAGCCTGATGCCCTGGTATGGCTGGTGCGCGTTGTGCAGGAAGTGGTAGACGTACCCTTGTGCTTAGATAGTGTCAACCCAAAGGCCCTTGGGGCCGCAATAGATCACGTGGAACAGACGCCCATGATTAACTCCATTAGCGGAGAAAAAAGGCGTTTGGAGGGAGTCTTACCTTTGCCATCAAAACATGGCTGTCCAGTCATTGCCCTTGCTCTAGACGATCGGGGAATTCCTAAGACCACAGAGGATCGCTTGGCCATTGTGCGTCAAGTGATTCATGAAACGGACAAGGCGGGCATAGTCCATGAAAAGCTGTTTATAGATCCTTTAGTGATAGCGATCGCTACAGATACGAACAGCGGGCTAAACGCATTTGAAACCATGAGAGGGATTAGGGCGGAATTCCCCGACGTCCATTTGACCTCGGGTCTTAGCAATATCTCCTTTGGCATGCCTGCTCGGGGACTGATCAATCGGGCCTTTCTCACCTTTGCATTGGAGGCGGGCCTGGACAGCGCCATTATGGATCCCCTGGACCGGGAGCTTTACGGGGCTCTACTTGCAGCAGAGGTGGTCCTGGGCAGAGACCGGTATTGCCTGAACTACACCAATGCGTACCGTGAAGGGCGGATAGGCCCGCCAAAAGAGAAACGCTGAGATTCACAGGCAAAAAAGGTTGTTTAAAAGGAGGACGAGACATCAAATGGTCATGCAATCTTCGGTTCACCCTTATCCCTTTCCCGTATCGAACACGCGTTTCGATCAGAAGAACGACATGTTTAAAAGGGCACTATGGGATGAAAAAGTCCAGCCTGCGGGCAAGCGCTTTTACAAAGAGGCTATCTTCCAAGAGAAGGTGGGTTTTCGGAAGATAGACTATGCCCTGCGCAACGGAGCCTGGAACCTGGAATGGGGTGCAGGTCTCGGAAACTCCAGGAGCAATTTTGGACTATATGCCTGGGATGGCGTCAATGCCAAGATAAAGCATTTTGTGGAAACCGGGGATCCGGTCAAAGAATCCCCCGAAGAGATGAGTCGCATTATGAAAAAGGTGGCCCTTTACTTCGGGGCCGATCTGGTTGGCATCTGTAGACTTCATCCCAACTGGGTCTATTCTCATGAGTACAATACGATGACTCAGGAGCATTACGCGATCGAAGTCCCAGAGGGATGCGAGAATGTCATTGTGATGGCCGTTGAGATGGACTATGAGACCATTCGCATGTCTCCCAGTGGCATGGAGGATGCGGCAACAGGACTGGGCTACTCCAAGATGGCCTTTGTGGCCAATCTTACGGCCACATTCGTTCGGGGGCTTGGTTATCGGGCGATCCCCTCTGGGAATGATACGGCGTTGAGTATTCCCCTTGCCATGGCCGCAGGACTGGGAGAGATGGGGCGGCTGGGACTCCTCATCACAAAAGAATTTGGTCCTCGGGTTCGGCTCTGCAAGGTATTTACTGATCTCCCCCTGAGTTACGATTCCTATCAACCCGTTGGGGCTAAAGAATTCTGCAAGGACTGTAAGAAGTGTGCCAACCACTGCCCCTCACAAGCGATCTCCCATGGTGAGATGACCACTGAAGGCTACAATATATCCAACCAATCCGGGATCCTGAAGTGGTATGTAAACTGTGAGAGATGCTTCGAATTTTGGGGCAAAATTCGGATGGCCTGCTCTAATTGTATCATGGTTTGCCCCTATAACAAGCCTCGGGGGATTATCCATGATCTTTCTCGGGCCATTATTCGGAGGACTCACCGTTTCAACAGATGGCTTGTCTGGGCTGATGACCTATTTGGATATGGCAAACCCTTGCCTCCAGAACGGTTCTGGAATCCATAGGAAACGGAAAAATCGACCTTTACAGCATTTTCCTGTGTCGTGTAGTCTTAACTATGAATTTTTTATCTGTTATAAACAGAATTGAAGGTTCCTCCTGCCCCCACACCCTGTGCGGGGACAGGAGGAACCTTCAGAGGAGAAGATCTTCATGGGTAATGGCAGAGAGAAGTTTCCACACGTGTTCAGCAAAGCCCAGTTTGGTAAGTCTGAGACGAAAAACCGGGTGCAATACGCAGCCTACTGCGTTTCCAATGACAACAGTCCGGATGGCTTCATAACCGAGCGATAAGAACCAATAAAGGGGGTAAGGAATGGGTACGAAATTAATGAATTATGAATGGATGACCAAACCCACGCCGCAGGAGGAATGGATTGAAGGTGGAGGAAAGACCATATGGCTGGCCCTCTTCTTTACGGAGACAGGGGCCGGATTATTTTTTGTCTCCATCTTCTTTAAGAATCCGTTGGGGATGATATTGGGTTGGGTTCTCTGCCTCGTTCTCGGCTGCGGCTTCTTCATGTTGCATATGGGGCACCCGCTGAGGGCATACCGTGCCATTCTGAGACCGCAGTCTTCCTGGATATCGAGGGGCGGCATCTTTTTGAGCTCTTTTGGCGCTCTCGGGGCCCTTTATATTATTCTCAGCTTGTTGGCGCCAGATCGGGACTTCATGGTGTTGAAAGTAATTACAGCCATTCTTTGTATTTTCGTTGCCATTTATGCGGGCATGCTCATGAGTTATGTGAGGGCTATACCATTGTGGAACAGTGGCCTTCTGCCCATGAGCTATGTGGTGGCCGGTCTTTGGAGTGGAGCCGAAATCCTATTGGCCATTCACCTTTTAACCGGTGCCCCCATCGAACAACTTGAGGTCTGGATAAGGATACTGCTACCGAGCTTTGCCCTCGTCTTATTGCTTTACCTGATAAGTATTACCTCGTCATCAGCAATTGGTTGGGAATCTGTGAAACGGATCATTGCTGGGGACCTTGCCCTTCACTTCTATCTTGGCGCTGTGATCATCGGCTTGATCTTTCCCATTATCGTGGTCCTTTATAGCCTTTCTGTTGGTATCGCCTCGGTCGCATCCCTTCTCCTGTTGGGAGCCATCGCCTCAGGGCTTATAGGCGATCTAACGATCCGCTACTGCATCCTTAAAGGGGCCCTCTATTCCCCTGTCGTATGAGGTGCAATGAATGCCTTTCGGTGGGCTACAAAACCCCACCCTATCAAAATGAGAAAACTGTAGGGTGGCATTTTACCCGCCAAAGCACATTGGCGTGTGAACATGCCACTACTTGAAGGTAAAAGAGGAGGAGTCGTTATGAATAGTAAGGCTTACACAAATGCAGACATCAAAGATTACTGGGGTTACTCCGTTTGTTCTGGTTGCTACAACCTCTGTGGCGTTAAGATCAGAGTTGTGGATGGTGTCCCGGTTGCCATAGAAGGAGTGCCTGAGAGCGATCTAGGCGGACAAGGGGGCTTGTGCGGGAGAGGTGTGGCCACCATCATGGACCTCCATGACCCCAACCGGCTTCAGTACCCGGTGAAGAGGACCAATCCTAAGAAGGGGCTTTATGAGGATCCCAAGTGGGAGAGAATCTCTTGGGAAGAGGCCCTTGGAACGATCACCGAAAAGCTTAAAGCGGCCATGGAGTATGACCCCAGGTCCATTGTATGGTCTTTTACGCCCGGTCCTGGGACACCTTTTAAATCCACCATTTATACGAGTTTCTTCTTTCTTGCCTGCGGCAGTCTTAACCAGGCCTTCGGCGGCGTGGGATCGCAGTGCGGTGCCGCTGCGCATCATGCGGGTGCTTTGATGCACGCGGCATGGGATATACTCCCTGACTATAGGTACTGTAATTTTCTCCTTCGCTGCGGTGGCAATGAGGGGCATGGTGGAGGTCGTATGGCTGCCACATCCATGCGCCAGGCAGCAGCCGCAAGAGACAGGGGTATGAGGACAGTTGTCATGGACCCCATAGGGTTTCGGGCTGGGGCAGATGCGGATGAGTGGATTCCCATTTTACCCGCCACGGATATCGCCGTGTTTCTGGCCATGGCCAACCTTATTGTGCATGAGATAGGTATCTACGATAGGGATTACATCCGGCACAAGACCAATGGCGTATATCTCGTTGGTCCTGACATGTTGTTTGTGAGAGACAAAGAGAGCGGGAAGCCGCTCATATGGGATGAGAAAGATAGCAAAGCCAAGACCTATGATGACCCAAGCCTGTCTCATCCTGCCATGGAGGGGGAATATTCTGTCAATGGCATAAAATGTCATCCCGCATTCCATCTCTGGAAAGAGGTCATCAAACAATATGATCCCGAGTGGGCCTCTGAAGTGAGCACTGTACCAGGGGAGAGGATCAGACGCCTTGCCGAGGAACTGGTTGAAAACGCAAAAATAGGTAGCACCATAGAGATCGGAGGGAAGAAATTTCCATATAGGCCCGTCGCCGTGGTGGGATACAAAGGCGTGCAGACGCACCAGAACGCATTTCACCAATACCTGGCCATGAATTTGCTCAATGTATTGATGGGGGCTCAGGATGTCCCTGGGGGGGTCGTCGGATCTGGAACCGTGAGAAGCTTTGGTCATCCCGAAAGTGGTCGGCCTCAGTTTGAACCCTATGGGGGTGTGGATGGCATGCTCACCCCTGGATTCTGGCACACCAGAACGCCGTGGCCACCCCATGATGTCACAGGCCCTGGCATGGTTAATCTGCTGGACATCATGGCTGACTCCAGTATGAACCCCTATCCATATACGGATGATTTCGACGAGATATGGACCAAGATCGGACGTCCCTATGAGGTCCAGGTCTTTGGCATGTATGGCGGCAACGTGGTGATGAACATCATCAATGAGAAAACGGTGGACAACTTCCTTGGCAAGATTCCCTTCATGTTCTCCATCAATACAACACATAACGAAACCACAGAAGGTTTTGCCGACATCGTTTTGCCCGATGTTCATGCCTACGAGAGCTATGACATTGCCTCATCCATAGGCTTCTTCTTTAACTACCCCATAGGGTTGGACAAATGGAGCTTCCATCTGAGAATGCCGGTGGCTGAGCCCATGTATGATCTAAAGGATACGCTGGATATCTACTTTGAATTGGCCGACAGGGTGGGAATAAGGGAAAAGTACAACACCTTTTTGGAAAACTACTTTTCCGGGAAAAAGAGCACATGGGAGCAGGACGATGTAACGGATACCTCATACATTCTCCTCAAACCGGATGAGAAAATAAAGGCCAAAGAATTTACGGACAGGGTTTTAAAGTACTACTTCGGTGAACAGAAAGGACTGGATTGGTTTGAGGAGAATGGTTTTATCACCTGGGAGAAGAGGCCTGAAGAGGCCTATTGGCGGTATCATGTGGATGCCCGCATACCCATGTATTTTGAGACGGTTGCCAGGAATAAACCAAAGATAAAAGAGATCTTTGAAAATATCGGGATACACATGAACTGGGATTACTATACACCTTTAATCAGTTATTTCCCTTCGGTGATCTATACTGAATTGCCTGAGGACTCGGAATTTGACCTACTGGGTGTCTCTTACCGTGATACTCTTCATACCCATCGCTTTTTCCTGGAAAACCCTATGGTAGATGAGATGAGTGCGAGCAACCCCTATACTTTCAACATCGTCATGAATGAGGAGACGGCGGAAAAGAGGAACATTCAGGATGGAGACCTCATCTGTGTGGAAAATCATTGGGGTGACAAGGTGGAGGGAAGGGTGAAATTGTCGCGCCTGATACATCCTCGAGCCCTGGCTGTCGTGGGTCTGGGCGGTTGGGCAAAGGGGAGGCCCATTGCTAAGGGCAAAGGGGTGAATTTTAATTCATTGTTGAGAGCAGATTACAAGCATATGTGTCCTGTAGTGGGGTCTCTTGAGATCGTATCGAGGATGAAGGCCTATACTGTTAAGAGGAGGACAGAGCAATGAGATGGGGAATGCTAATCAATCTCGTTAAGTGTGCTGGGTGTTACAGCTGTGCGATAAAATGCAAGCAGGAGCATTTCCTGCCTCCGGGCATAATGTGGGGGAGACTACTGGTCTCTGAAGGGGAAGGCACGTACCCCCATGTTAAAAAGAACATGTATCCGGTGCTCTGTAATCACTGTAAAGATCCCGCGTGTGTGAAGGTCTGTCCCACGGGTGCCACTGAACAACGGGAAGATGGTATTGTTCAGATTGACCCGGACAAATGTATGGGATGCAGATATTGCCTTATCTCCTGTCCTTATCAAGTGCGGTCCTATATTTCTGAGGACGGGAAGGAATACTTTCCAGGCCAGGGTTTGACTGCATATGAGAAGGTTGGGGAAAAATTGTACCCCCATCAGAAAGGTGTGGTCACAAAGTGCAATTTTTGTAAGGAGAGAGTTGATGAGGGCATCAACAAAGGATTAAAGCCTGGCGAGGATCGAGAAGCAACCCCGGCCTGTGTGAATACGTGTCCGAACAAGGCTAGGGTTTTTGGAGATCTGGATGACCCGGATAGTGAGATCTCCAAATTGATACGAGAGAAAAATGCGGTTCCGCTCCATCCAGAACATGGGACGGAGCCTTGTGTCTATTACGTGATAGATTAAGGGGCTAGGAAGCTATAAGGCTAGGAGACTGGAAGGCTAGAATGCCTTCCCATCTACCCCCCTTTCGAAAAGGGGGCTATGGGCCTGCCCGCCATCGCGAGCCTGCTCGCTCAGGCGAGGCGGGCGGGGGGATTT
>Ga0209536_100007858_pt1 | contig 16122 bp, 12 predicted proteins | sample DeeMarSeWOR28_12_FD_187461 | JGI IMG/M metagenome (GOLD analysis project Ga0209536, IMG submission 187461) | Marine sediment microbial communities from White Oak River estuary, North Carolina - WOR-2-8_12 (SPAdes) (version 2) | ecosystem: Environmental > Aquatic > Marine > Intertidal zone >...
TACATCAGGACCGTCTTCTTGCTCAATGAAGCCGAAGCCCTTGCGGTCATTAAACCACTTCACGATTCCATTAGTCATAGTGACATCCTCCTTTCAAATGAGTTCTCATGTTTCCAGACTTCAGGTTGCCACTTTTGACAAATGGATGTTCCCCTCAGAACGAAATTAGCCCGCCAAGAAAGGCGAGCTTTCATGATTACCCTCTATACTAACCTGTTTTTAACCAAAATCAAGGGTTTTAAAATTGAATTGATAGCAGTTGCTTTTTCTATGAGGGTGGTAAGCATACCACATCTTGTGGTGGCGTTGAGAATCCCTAAAGTGCAGATTTCTTGCAGCTTGAGTACGGCCAAATTGCTCAATACATCTGCTAATCGAAAGCGCCATCTTCTGCTTTCTAAGGTCAGAGGAACCAAGATCTATTTAGACTCAGGATACGGGTATAGTTCAGTCACGACATATACACATATGAGGAACGCTGCGGTCATTGAGATGGGACTGAGAAGGGACTTGACATTTCCGGGGAATTACAGATAATTCTCTAGCTTAATAAGGCATCGGTTCCAAATGAGAGCGCGTGGGCCCTGCTGATGCAGGGCTTTCTTTTTGCCTGCCTGGTTTTTCCAGGCCCATCGCCCCTGCGGGAAACTGAGAGACATGCTGGAGTCCATCAAAGAGAGTCCCCTCTATCCTATTGCCAATCCCAAGAGCATCGCTTTTTTTGGGGCATCCAATCGTATCACTTCCATGGGGACCAACCTGCTGGCGTCCGTCCAGGCCCTTGGCTTTGAAGGCCCCATTTACCCCGTCCACCCCAATGAAAAGCAGGTAAGAAATCTCAAGGCATACGGGCGCGTCTTTGATCTGCCTGAGGCGGCAGATCTGGCCGTGCTTGTGCTCCCTGCACGTCTTGTTCCTCAGACAGTGGAAGAATGCGGCAAAAAGGGCATCAACCGGGCCATTATCGTCTCCGGCGGTTTCAAGGAGATGGGCGGTGAAGGCGTAGACCTGGAACAGCAACTCAAAGAAGTTGCAGATAAATATGGTATTCGCTTTTTGGGCCCCAACTGCATCGGCGTGGCCAATCCTCACCACAAACTGAATACCACCATCTTACCCCATGAGGGTGCTCCAGGCTATATTGGCATGGCCTCTCAGAGCGGGAGTCTCGTTACCCAGATGTTCAACTACCTCTCTAGATACGGCCTCGGCTTCAGCACGGCATTCAGCGTTGGAAACGAGGCAAATATGGACATAGTGGACTGTCTTGAATATTTGGGGGCCTGTCCCCACACGAGGGTTATTGCCCTTTATATTGAGGCCATCAAGCGCGGCAGGGCCTTTGTGGATATGGCCAGGAGCATTGTTCTCCACAAGCCCATTGTGGCCTTCTACGTGGGGGGCTCAGACACGGGCAAGCGTGCCAGTCTTTCCCATACCGGCGCTATGGCGGGACCGGACCTCTTGTATGAAGGCATCTTTCGTCAATCAGGGATCATACGGGCCCAATCCGTTACAGAGCTCTTTGACTTCTGCTGGGCCCTGGGTGGTTTGCCTATCCCAAGAGGACGCCGGGTGGTAATTCAGACCCATTCTGGTGGACCTGGTGCCGCAGCAGCAGATGCCTGCGGTCGGGCGGGTCTTGAGCTTCCTCCCCTCTCTAGTAAAACGCTGGAGAAACTGGATTCTTTGCTCCCTCATACGAGTAGCAAAAACAACCCCGTTGATCTCACCTTTATCAAAGACCCCCTGCAATACTTTACAGACATCCCCAAGGTGCTCCTTGAGGACAGCAATGTGGACATATTGCTCGTCTATTTTCTTACGGTGGCAAAGGTGATTCGGCGAGCGCTGGAACAGATGGGTATCCCCGAGGACCAGATCCCTGAGCAGAGCAGCAGACTCATGGATCAGCAGTGCGAATCTGTTGTGCGCCTCATGAATCATTCTGACAAACTTTTCGTGGGCTACACATATCGAAGCCTTGAGGATCCGTTCATACGGGGGCTTTTGCGACGAGGCGTTCCGGTGTTTCCAGAACCGACCCGCGCGGCCAGGGCGCTTCAGGCCCTTTTCCGGTATTCTGACCTGAGGAACAGAATGCTTGATGGCTCAGGGCGACAAACTGAGGAGATCTAGTAAGATGCTACAGGACACTGTGGAGATCCTGTCAAAAGGTGATGAAAACGGGAATCATATGCCGATTCGCTTCAGTCTCCCCTCGGGCCTTGAGATCCTGGGTCTGCCCACAGAGAATTTCTATGGTGGGGAATGGGATCTGGGGCCCACATGGAATTATGTGGTTTTAACGGAATCACCCTTTTTGGTGGACACGGGTAAACACGGTTTGGGCAAGGCGCTTCTCAACATGATGGACTCTGTTGGTTTCTCAGCTGAAGCCCTGGATTCTATTCTCATCAGCCACGGGCATGAGGATCATGATGGCGGACTCTTTGAGATGGCACAACGGACTGGCGCCAAAGTGAAGGCCCATGTCATTTATGATCGCCTCATTCGCCACTATCCGGAGCTCGCCCCTCCGGATCGCAGGAAGAAGTTTCCCGCCTCATGCTGGCGTTGCTTTATGCCAGAGTCTTATACGGTTGCATACTGTCGCGACTATCAACGAGAGCGAAGCCAGCTGAAGATTGAAACGATTGGAGACACCGATCTAGAGATGGGCAACGCGGCGCGTGTCTATCACGTGCCAGGCCACAGTCCAGATTCCTTGGCCCTCTTGCTGGGAGACGAGGTGCTTATCGTGGGGGACACCGTACTCCCAGGGATTACCCCTGTTCCTTCCAGGGAGGCGTTTTTCAGTGATCTGAAAAGGGTCCTGGAGCCAGATTATATCTCTGCCCAATACCTCTACGGGCTTACGGCCTATATCAGGTCTCTAAAAAAACTACGGGCGATTGGGGAAAAATTCCCCGACCTGCTTGTTCTACCCGCGCATCGCCTTTTCTATGACGGCCGATGGAATGATCTGAATCTGGCGGCAAGGTTGGACGAATTGATCCAGCATCACATTTTGAGATGTGGCCACATCCTCGAAATCCTGAAACCGGGCCCAAAAACTGCCAGGGAAATTGCCAAGGAACATTTTGAAGAGCGCTTGTTGAAAGGATTCGGGATGCTGCTGGCTGAGAACGAAATCATCAGCCACTGCGAGTTATTGAATGCGAGTGGGGATGTGGATTTGACGGGAGACAGCAGATTCATAGCCACTGGCAGCACAAACTTTGAATCTACCATTCAATCCTTGGAGCCTGAAACCTCTGCTGCCTCGCGCCAGAGCTGATACCGCCGGACCTTTGCATACGTGCCCATGGCGCGCTCTGCCGTGTCGAAAAACGGGACGCCCGCCTCACAGAACCTTTGCGCAAGCTCAGGGTCGAATCCAGGAATTTTCACCATGAGAAGGGGCTTTTGAAAATCCTTATGGGTTTGGATGATAGCATCCGTATATCTTTGGTTATCTCCAGGATTTAACCCCATGCCCGCAATGACCACCGCATCCACCCCGGGATCAGCGGCAACCCTCCTGGCTGCCTGCACATATATTTCAATATCCAGGGCTGATGTAAGCCCCACATCTACAGGGTTTTGAAGGCTCGTGCCTGTGGGAGGAACAAACTTGGCCATGACGGACCGCGTCTCTGGGGAAAGTTGCGCCAGCCTGAGTCCATTGTTTCCGCAGGCCTCGGCGGCTGACACGGCCAGTCCACCCGGTCCGGAAATGATCGCCACACGCTCTCCCACCCCAGAAGGGAGCAAACAGAACCCCATCAGGGCGTCCACCCACGCTTCGAAACCCACCACCGGAACAGCGCCACTTTGTCGAACCACGCCCTCCCATATCTCCCTCGCGCCAGCCAGGGCCCCAGTGTGAGAGGCCGCCGCCCGGCCCCCTTCCTGGGTCAGCCCCAACTTCCACAGAATCACAGGTTTCTCCAGACAGGCCTTTCTGAGGGCATCGAGAAAAAAGGGACCGTCTTTGATCCCCTCTAAGTAGGCGCCAATAACGCGTGTATCAGAATCGCTTCCCAGATAGGTGAGGAAGTCTGCGCTCTTCAGGTCACATTCGTTTCCCAAACTCACCACCTTGCTGAACCGGATCCCTTTCTGTGAGGCCAGACGCCCCAGGATGTTGGTCAGGGATCCGCTATGGGAGATGATGCCTAAGGGTCCGGGGTCTTTGGAAAGCTGAGGAAAAAAGGAAAGACCCGTCTTGGGGCAGTATAGGCCCATGCCGTTGGGCCCGATGAGGCGCATGCCCGAAGACCGGGCCACGCGCACGAGTTCCTCTTCCAGGGCCCTGCCTTCCTCTGTCCCTGTCTCCTTGTATCCCGCGGTGAAGAGCACGGCCCCTTTTACCCCTTTGCGCCCACACTCCTTGACCACGGGGAGGGCACGGTCATGCGGAACCAGGACAATGGCCAGATCCACAGGTCCGGGGATGGCCGAGACACTGGGATAGACCTTGAGCCCGTCGATCTCTTCTGTCTTTGGATTGACAGGATAGATCTGCCCTGGAAACCCTTGCTCCAGAAGGGCTACCAGAAACAGCTTGCCCATTTTCATTCCTCTGGGTAGCCCTACGATGGCTACGGATTTCGCATCAAAAAGGGCATCCAGCTGGCCAACCAGCCCTTGCACATCCTCTGTGTCCACAAGCAGATCCTTTGTTAGGTGCCCTTGGGCGGGCGCGTCCTCCAAAAGGAACCTGTCATCCCAAGGGATTTCAATGTGGATACCATCTCGCCCGCATACTCCCGACTCCGGGAGACCCAATCCCCATCCATGCGTCTGCTAAAATAGGGGCCTGAGAAAAGCTTGATCAGGTCTTCAAGGGGCACGATCCCCTCCTCGGTAGCAGGATCAAACTGGGCCCAGTTCCGAATATGCTCTTCCGACCGGAAGAGGTTCATGGTGCTTCAGGCATAAGAGATGTTTTCGAACCACTTCCAGTAAGGGACGGCCACATATCCCATGAGGCCTTCTGGATCGGTTTCCAGGACAACCCCATCGCGTATCTTTACCCGGATGGGCGATCCGCAATCCGGGCAGGGTGCATCCACCTGGACCGTCTTCCCAGGAAAAAGCCAGCAGACTGCCAGCGACTCGAACCCTCACTGGCCGAACCATTTCTGCTCACCATCCACGGTGATGCGGTACTGGGTGGGGAGGTTGTTGAACGGGGCAAAGGAGGTAATCAAGTCGGTTTTGGGAAACAACCATCCGGGGACCCCCGCCTTGAAGAGATCATGCAGGGCCTTCCTGCCCTCCTCCACCGGAAGACCGAGCTCAGACGCGATCTCTGTGTAGTGCGGCGCCTGGCCTGTCTCTACCATACGTTTCATGATAACGTGAAAAGTCTTGTCCAGCAGGGTGGGTTCGTTCATGGTGCACCTCCTTGTGGCTAGTTCTTATGGGTTTAAGGCAGTGAAGGACCAGTTCTTCTCATTCAGGATGGTCAAGAATCCTGTCTTAATCATAATGTTCTTCTATGACTCTTATTATTCTAAAAAAGGCCTCATTGACGGGGACCGGGATATGGAGCGCGTTGCCGAGTTGGATCATTTTGCCTGCAAACATCTCCACCTCTGTCTTCCTCTTGGCCTCCACGTCCTGGAGCATGGAGGGTCTCCCTTCCGGGGACAGCCCAGACAGGACCGAAAACCAGTTGTCCAGGTCCGCTTGGGAGAGTTGCACCTTCTTCGCTTCCGCAACCGCCATGACCTCCCGCATCGCCGATTCCATGAGTTCTCTGGCCTCCTGGGATGTCTGTAAGACGGCAAAAGGCGCACGCAATATGGCCGCCACCTGATTGGTCCCCACGTTTATCATGAACTTCCACCAGAGGGTGCGGATCATATCCTCTGGTGTCTCATAAACGAGCCCGGCTTGATCGAACAGGGATTGTATCCGCATGACCCGCTCGCTTAGATCATGATTCTCTGCTTCACCAAAATAGAGCTTACCCTGCGTGGAATACGTGGTCCTGTTTTCTCGCCGGAGTGCATCAATACCCACGGACACGGCGTACAAGACCCTTTTCATCCCGTACACGGCACCGATCTGTTCCTCACTCTCTATCCCGTTCATGACAGATAAGATCACGGTATGCTCACCCACCCTGTTCCTCATGTCTTGAATGGCTTCCGGAAGATGATGATGTTTTACGGCCACAATGATGAGGTCAGAAGGAGAGGTCTTCTCTTCCACATCAAGGACGGATAGCGCGTAGTGCCTGTCGTTGACGGTCAACCCTTGCGCCTTGAGCCGCCCATAACGCTCTCCTTTGGCCACAAGGGCTATACAGTCCTTATCCAAATCAAAGAATTTGGCTGCATACACAGAGCCCATGGCCCCGGCACCGATCACCGTGATTTTTTTGATAGGCTGCATTATTCCTTTCCTTTATCCCTCCCTCGTATGGAGTAAATTAACTACATTTAGGGAATTAGCAAAGAGAGGTCAAGGAAAAGTTCACTCCTCGGAGCCTCTACAAAACGCTCCCAATGATCTCTAATAGGTTGAAAATAAAACTGGCGAACCTATTTTAGGTGTGAGAAGGTTGCCAAGATGAAGTTACTGTTCAAAATTTTTCTGTGTTTCATGCTGCTCCTGTTCTCCTGCCCTGCTACGCGAGCTGCGCCGAAAAGTCTCTATCATGACCTTCAAGTCAGTCTGTCTCTCCGTGAAAAGAAGATCTCTGGCCTGGACAGGATAAGTCTCAACCCAGATCAAGCCTCAAGCCTTTTATTTTATCTATCCAACAAGGCTCATGTGACCAAAGTGGAAGTCAACGGGAGGTCGGTCGCGTTTACCTTCGAAGGGGGCCGACTCCATGTCCCCCTGACCCTTAAAAAACGGGCGGGTCAAGTGTCCATATCTATTGCCTATGAGGGCGTCTTTGATGACCCTGTACCGGAGTCCCCTCTAAACACTGACAATCCTGGCTACGGCGTCACCGGCGTCATTTCTAAAAAGGGCTCTTTTTTGGCGGCCGGATCTGGATGGTACCCTGAAATGCCACGATCCCAATCCACTTATCGAATTCGCGTTGATGCGCCTAAAGGCGTTCTTGCTGTCACGCTGGGCAAGTGCCTTGGCCATGCGACCAACAATGGAAGGACCCTGTCCACTTATGAATCCAAACATCCCGTGGAAGGGCTTCCCCTTTCAGCCGCCAGATACGTGGTGCAAGAAAAGGTGGAGGGCCATGTCAAAGCCGCCACCTACTTCTTCCCTGGAACCGCGCATCTCGCGGAGGCATACCTGGACGCCACCATCAGATACATCACCCTTTATGAGAAGTTATTTGGACCCTACCCGTTTGATCGGTTTGCGGTTGTTGAGAATTTTTTCCCCACTGGATATGGTTTCCCCTCTTATACACTGCTTGGGAGCAGAGTGATCCGACTCCCCTTCATCATTGATACGAGTCTGGGACATGAAATTGCCCACTGCTGGTGGGGGAACGGGGTTTATGTGGACTATGAGAATGGCAACTGGAGTGAGGCGTTGACCACCTATGTGGCAGACTACCTGTATAAAGAAAGAGCATCGCCCGAGCAAGCGCTAGATTACAGACTTCATATCCTTCGCAAGTTCTCCACCCTGGTCACGCCAGAAAGGGATTCCCCATTGAGGGAGTTCCAGAGCCGCTATGATCCTGCTTCTCAGGCCATTGGATATGGCAAGGGAGCGATGGTCTTCCACATGCTCAGGCAGGAGCTTGGCGAAGACGTGTTCTGGGGAGCCCTCAGAGACATCTTCAGAGAGAAATTGTTTCAAAAGACATCCTGGAAAGACTTTCAAGAGGTCTTTGAAAGACACTGCCAGTGTTCACTCCGGCGATTTTTCCAGCAATGGCTCTATCAAAAAGGGGCCCCTCTATTCTCATTGGAACAGGTCCATTCTTCTCGCTCGGATAACGCCTGGCAGGTGAGCGGGTTCCTGGTTCAAGCAAGATCTCTCTACGCACTCCAGCTGACTCTCAGCCTTGAGAGCGGGCGACAGCGCGTGACCCAAAAGATCAGGGTTTCAAAGAGGGAGACGCCCTTCCAGATAATTTCTGATGGCCCCCCAGAGAGACTCATTGTAGATCCCGACTTTGACAGCTTCAGGCGCCTCTATCCGCAGGAGCTTCCCCCTTCCATAAATGCCATAAAGGCATCTCCTTCCGTCCTCATTGCTATCACAAAACAGGCTGGGTCAGGGGCTGAGGAAGCCGCCAAGACCCTCGCGCTCTCCCTTGGATTGCGGAGATTTCAGATCGTGCCTGAAGACCAACTCGATGAGAGTGCAGTCCGTGAAAACGATATGGTCATCTTGGGTGTTCCTGAAAAGGAGGAACTGCTCTCCGGTCTCCCGCCTCAGGTTTCGGTGGGGAAATCAGGTTTCGCGCTCAAGGGCAAGACCTTTTCTCATCCCTCTGCTGTATTTTTCGGTGTGTTCGCGCATCCCATGAGCGGAGGTCGGGTCATGGCCCTTTTTCTCCCCCTGTCGCCAGGGTATGCGGGGCAGGTAGCCAGGAAAGTCACCCACTATGGAAAATACAGCTATCTCATCTTCAGTCAGGGGTTTAATCAGGTCAAGGGAATTTGGCCCATTTCAGATTCACCCTTGATTCACAAATGGAGGCAGAGAGATGAATGAGATAGAAGAGAGTAGCCCTCTCGTGAAGCGCCTATTCGGAGCCACCGTTGCCGTACTCCTCCTTACCAGCAGCGTATGGTCTGGCGGAAATTTTGAGGATGTGCGCCTCTTTGAGGTGGCCAAGGACAAGGAAACTTCCCTGGCCCAGGCGCTCCCAGAGATTAGAAAAAAGAGAATCATCCATGTGGGGGAATACCATGATCGTGAAAGCCACCACATGGCCCAGCTTCTGATCATTGAGGCTCTGTACGAGTCCGGAATACCCTTAGCCATCGGTCTAGAAATGTTCAGGGCCGATAGCCAGCATGTCCTTGACAGCTGGGTTGGTGGAAGGATGAAGGAGGAAGACTTCCAAAAGGCGTATTACGATAATTGGAACTTCCCCTGGCCCCTTTACAGCATGATCTTTGAGTATGCCAGGGAAAAGCGGATTCCCCTGGTGGGACTCAACGTCCCCAGGGATGTAACACGGCAGGTAGCCATAGGAGGATTTGAATCTCTTTCTAAGGAGCAAAAGGCCAAAATTCCCAATGTGACCTGCAGGGTAGACCGCGATTATATGGACTTCATAAAGAGGGCGTATGGTGCCCACTCCCACGGTCAGCTCAACTTCACCTATTTTTGTGAGGCCCAACTGGTCTGGGACAAGGCGATGGCGACTTACGCCCTGGTTTACTTGAAGGCACATCCCAACTCTTCCATGGTCTTGCTGGCGGGCGCGGGCCATGCTTGGAAAAGGGGTATTCCAGAACAGTTAAGACAGCTTTCGGAAGTAACTTATACGGTAATTTTACCGAAGATTTCGGGCAGGATAGAGCCGGGCGCTGTGGACGATAAAGATACGGACTATATTTGGCTTGATACGGAAGAGTGAACTATTTAGTTGTACCATGGAAGCGAAAGGCGACCCAGACAATTATCAATTACTGTAGCACATGCGGTTCCCCGGTGCGACCTCGTGTTCCACCCGGGGACGACCGACCTCGTTATGTCTGTGACAGCTGTGACACCATTCATTATGAGAATCCCTCCACCCTCTTTGATTTAACCCACGTCCACCAGGTTTATCTCATATTCCGCGCCCGCCTCCTTGATGAGCATTATGTGGCGGGCGAAGAGACTGCGGATGTCAAACTATTCGAGGAAAAGGAGATGCCCTGGGACGAAATCGCCTTTCCCTCCATAGAAAAGGCGCTAAGACTCTATTTCCGGGACCGCCCTACAGGAGTCTTTCCTTTACACATGGGGACGATCCTCCCTTTAAGAAGACTTAGTTCCGCTGACCTCAGACGGCAGAAGATCGCGCTTTCGATTACCAGATGTATTCTGTAATTTGGCCGTATTCAAGGTTTTGGCGAGTAGTCTGCAAAATCTTGACCCACCAAAACGTATAGATTAATTTGGGTAGTCTTAAATCTGGCGATTTTCAAGGTTTCTTGAGGTAATCATTAATCCCTAAAATCTTTCCGTAACAGCCCCTTCCAAGGCAATGCACAAGATGCTGTGCGTCATGCATTAATTTCTGGGCATGATGGTCTTCGACCTCCCTCATTACCACCCCGGTTTAGTGCAGGTTTTCCTACTCGGCCGAAAAACTTCAAAAATGTGAAATTGGCGCAGGATAGGGCTCTTAGGGTATTACACGCTTAGTTCTTATAAACCCAGAACGAATGTTTGCCGTAAGATTTGGAAAACAGAAGTTTGGCACGAAAATTGATTTAGGCTTTTAATATCCTTCTCTCCGAAGTCGCCCAGAACTGGGCAAATGAAAACGTCGATACAATGATAGAAGACTACACTATCGCAAACCTAATTCCAAAATCATAGCATCATCTGGTGGATTCGGACCATTTTTAAATAGGAGGCAAGTGATTATGCGCAAAATAGGAAAGACATTATCAGGCAATATTTTGATAGAGATGTCAGTCAATGAATGGCAACAAGTCGTTGAGCATAATGGTATCCCGAAAGATCTATCAGCGGCGCTGGTGCAATATAGGATGGAAAACGGGTTAACCCAAATGGAACTGGCTCAAAAGATAGGTATTTCGCGAACCAGGGTGCAAGAAATTGAGCGTGGGCTTTCGCGTAATATGCGCCTACGAACATATGAGCGAGTCCTTTTAGCCATATCTTGATGCATCATAGGCTTAGACCTCTATTCATCATGTTCTTTGTCCAGGGGGTCCTTTGCTACAAAGAAGTTCTTCCTGCTCTCTAGTATAGAGTGGGCATGCGGTAACTCAACTCTTTGAAAGTGAAATTCTGATATTCATGTGCTAATAGCTTCATCCAAACTAAGCTATCGGAGCTTTGATCGTGGTCAGGATCGCTTAGTTACCCGTCTTTACCTGTTTTTCTCTGAATTTAAATCGCCTCGAGATAACACCTATTAGTCTGTCTGCCAAAATCGCTTGGTTATAGATACTATTGCAGCTTCGTGCTCGTTAACGTCATTTATATTAGGTTAATGCACAGAAAATTGTGCACGATGCACAGAAAATTGTGCATTCCAACTCCCCCTTACCACCTACGGCCTGCTGTCTTGCAACAACTCCTGCTTAAAAGGTATCAAGCTTAAGCGTCCCCAACTGAAGAAGATGTGTAATTCTAAGCATTTCTGACCTAAGCGGCATCTACTAGTTTGAATCAGGTTACTTTCGCCAAAGGGGTTCGCGTTTGGCACACAAATTGAATTACAAATTTACGGTAAAAGCTCAGTCACCTGGAAATCTCCAATCCACATTTTGATCTCATTTGTGAGGTGTGCAGATGGGGATACCCATCAAACTGTGCCCGCCCTGCTCCTGACAGAACGTTCTTTTCTGTTGGGAGGCTCAATTGTTGTCTTCAAAAAGCCAAACCCATCGCAAGATGGGCTCGGAAAGCCACGGGTCTTGATATCCCCTAGTGGCACTCCATTTACGGTACATCTCTCTTTCAAAAAGATAGCTGAGCTGCCAACCCTGACATCGTCAAGGCCACATCATGAGTAGTTTGGCTCTCTTATTTACAGCTCTATTTGGATATGAGCATTTTTTTGTTTGTCAGGTAATCAGAGGATCTTCTAATGGGCAAAAAACCAACCTATGAAGAATTGGAGCATAAGGTTGAGGAGTTAGAAAAAGAAGCCGTTAAGCGCAAGCTGGCTGAGGAGGCACTGCGGGAGGGCGAGGAGAAATTCAGAACCGTATCAGAGGAGTCTCCAAACATGATTTTCATAAACAAGCGGGGGAAAATCGTTTACGTCAATAAGGTCTGCGAAGAGATTACGGGATACAAGAGAGAGGAGTATTATGCCCCGGATTTTGAGTTTCTATGCCTCATAGCGCCAGAATCCATAGATAAAATACGATCAGCTTTTAAGAGGCATATGGATGGTAAAGAGGTGGAGCCATATGAATATACCCTGGTCAACAAAGAGGGCAAAAGAATTGAGGCCATAATAACGACGAAATTGATGAACTATGAAGGGGAGAGGTCCATTCTAGGGATCGTGACAGACATCTCCGAACGAAAGCGGGTGGGACAGGCGTTGCGGAAAAGTGAGGAATCTTATCGATATCTAGTGGAAAATGCAAATGACATCATTTATAAAATGGATCAGACTGGGCACTTTACTTTTTTCAACCCGATTGCCGTGAAGACCACAGAGTACCCGCCCGAGTATCTCTTTGGCAGACATTTCTTGGATTTAATACGCCCTGATTCCCGCAAGCACGCAGAGAAATTCTACAAATCTCAATTCAAGGAAAGGATTCCCAGTACATATTATGAATTTCCCATAATAACAAAAAGTGGAAAAGAAATATGGCTGGGCCAGCATGTCCAGTTAATTTTAGAAAATGGTCACATCGTGGGCTTCCATGCCGTAGCTCGTGATATTACGGAGCGCAGGCGGGCGGAGGAGAAGTTGAGGCAGTCCAAGGAGTTATTCGAGAAAACGTTTCTCGCCCAGCGGGATGCGATTTTTATCCTGAATTCGGAAGTTCCCCCTAGAATCACAGATTGCAATCCAGCAGCAGCAAAGATATTTGGCTACAGCCGACAAGAAATGTTAGGCCGTACAACACCCTTCTTGCATCTAAATGAAGGGAGTCTAAAAAAGTTTCAAGAGTATGTTTATCCAGCCATAGAAGATCAAGGTTATTGTTATCTACCCGAATTCCAGATGAAACAGAAGGATGGAACTATCTTTTCTACCGAGCACAGCCTAGCGCCCCTCATAGACGAGCAAGGCCAACGGATTGGTTGGGTGAGTGTGGTTCACGATATAACCGATCGCAAGCTGGCGGAGGAGGCCTTGCGGAAAAGTGAAGAACGGTATGTGCTGGCTACAAAGGCGGCCAGAGTCGGTGTATGGGACTGGAACGTTCAAACCAACGAATTCCATCTCGACGAAAACGTTAAGGAGATCTTAGGTTACAGCGATGCAGAAATTCCAAACAATCTAGAGGTGTGGTCGGGCTACGTTCATGCGGATGACAAACAACCGGTTATGGAGGCCTTCCAAAATCATATTGATGGGAAAACCCCCGGATTTGTTTACGAACATCGCATGCTGCATAAAGATGGCTCGATACGTTGGATTATGGCGCGCGGAATTGCAATGCGAGATGCCCAAGGCAATCCCGTCCGTGTGGTAGGTACCGATACCGACATTACCCAGCGCAAGCTGGCTGAGGAGGCGCTAAAAGAGAGGGAGAAGGAATTGCAGGCGAAGACAATTAATCTTAAGGAAGCGAATACCGCTTTGAAAGTCCTGCTGGATAAAAGAGATGAAGATAGAAAAGAGCTTGAAGAGAAACTGAAATTGAACATCAAGTGGATGGTTCTGCCCTACTTGGAAAAGATGAAAAAGAGCGGACTAAACGAAAGACAGGAGACTTACAGGGATATCGTCAAATCACTTCTGAATGAGATAACATCCCCGTTCGTAAAGAAATTGTCCTCTCAAGATTATATCCTTACTCCCACAGAAATCCAGGTAGCAAATCTTGTTAAGGAGGGCAAAACCACAAAAGAGGTCGCGGAATTATTGAATTCATCTACGAGGGCCGTTGAGTTTCACAGAGAGAATCTTAGAGCGAAACTTGGTCTGAAGAATAAAAAAACCAATCTCAGATCCTACCTTTTATCCCTATCTTAATCCCAGTTTTTACCTGGGATTTAACTGGCGATTTTTTGGCGTTTACTCCAGTCTGCCCGGTTGCTTATAATTGTTTGTAGTCATTGGTGGAAATCATGACCAAGCTCCATATCTTAAATGGTCCCAAAATAGGCCGATCATATGAACTCAGTGACGTCGCTACATATGTAGGGCGCTCTTTCGATAATGATATCCAAATCGATGATAAAACTGTCTCTCGTAAGCATCTAAAAATCGCCAAGAGAGGGAACAAGTACTTTGTTACAGATTTGAAAAGTCATAACGGAACTTTCTTTAATGGCAACTACATAGCACCTGGCCTCGAACTGGAAGTCAAAGAAGGAGTGCCCATAGCTATTGGATTGAGCGTGATTTGTCTGGGCAAGGGGTGCGAAGAGCAAATGATGCCTTTTCTTGATTCGATCGGTCTCACCCAAGAACCTGGTGAAGAAAGTGGCATCTTTTTAGAACATAGAGACAGGACCAATCAGAGAAAATTAGAGTTGCTCTACAGGGTGTCCGATCTATTAACAGAGAATTTACCGATAAATGAAACCTTGGAAAAGATAATCGATTATATCTTTAATCTTCTCAAAAAAATTGACAGGGCCGCAATCATTCTGGTTGATCCAGAAACAGAAAAGATTTTGGACTTGGTATCCAGAACAACGAAGCCTGGTGCTGATACAGTCCCCGTGTACTGCCCGGATGTGGTAAAGAGGGTAATAGAAAATAGAAAACCGCTTGTCATTTCACATCATGAAATTGAAGAGGAAAATAACCTTCTGGATACCTTGAAGATACTGAACATTGAGTCTGTAATGTGCGTCCCTTTGATTTGTAGTTCGCAAATTATGGGAGTTCTCTACGTCGATTCCTTAGAGAGACCATTTGGATTTAGAAGGGAAGATCTTCCGCTTTTTGTGGATTTGTGTCAACGAACTGCCCTTGCTCTAGAGCATGCACGATTGGCTTTTGAATCAACACCCATAGCGGATGAGTTACCTTCTGATATTTAACCAATTCACTCTTCACTTTACCCTCAAAATCCCCACCTCTCGTTTTTCCTATCTGCCTTGAGAGCTATAGAATTCTTCCCCGCCAAGACTATATCTTATTGCCAGTGAATACAGCGTAGACTTTCGAATGCTGCTAATAGAAAGTCCATGGATTTTCAACATTTCAAACTGTAATCGTAATAAAATCTGATACCTCAAAACTATAGACTACGATAAGTATCCTGCAAAATTTTCCAATTGAAGTATTCTGCTATGAATGCTGGGTGGCGAGAGACCGAAAAACTTAGGACTACCATATGTAACCTTCAATAAAACTGATCTTGACCCAACTTTCGAGTATGGCAAGAAATCTACACTTTTGAGATTCATGAAGTGACCACAAGATGTAGTTGCCCGCCGTAGCTCACCTCAGCCCCGCTTTAAGCAGAGCATCGATTAAGCGCTCTGTTTCGGCTTTATTTTTGTATGGCCATCTCTTTGCAAAACGCTCGGCTGAAAACTTCGGTTGTACCCTGAGAACTTCTGCAGCCTGAGCACGGGCGTCATCCAAGCGACCTGCTACACTATACGTTGCAGTAAGGCCAGCGTGGACAGTTAGATGATTAGGGGTACGATCAAGCACTTTCTTATATGTTTCGATCGAATCATCATACCGCCCTACCATGCGATAGGCATTAGCTAATTCAAAAAGGTAGTAGGATGGAGCTATAGGGTTGAAACGCATCGCCTTCTTAAACAACTCAATGGCTTCCTCTGGCCTGTCTGCGTATATCAGAGCAACCCCAAAAAGCGCATAGGCGTCAGCCACATTGGGATTGAGCTCGAGAGCCCGCTCATATTGGGCAATGGCTTTCTCGTGCTGTCTTTTTATTAAATAGATACGGCCCACTATGTTATGGGCGTAAAAAAAAGAGTCATCGAGGGCGAGGGCCTTTTCCGCCAATTCTGAGGCCTTCTCTATGGACTTACCAGGAGACTTCGTCGCTCCGTATAAAATATCTTGCAGGTGGGTCGCAGCTAGGATGGTGTAACCACCTGGAAAGTCAGGGTCTAGGGCAATGGTTTCCTGTGCCAACTGCCGGGCCATAACGTTATCGTCTCTATTGAAGCGCTCTAAGCAATCACGTGCTTTCAAAAGCTTTGAATAGGCATCTAGGTTGTTCGTACCTTTAGCCCATATCTGAGCTTGCTCTCCCACTGTGAGCTTTACTTGCAAAGAAGTCAGGATCTTCATCGTGATCTCATCTTGGAGAGTAAATATGTCCTTCAGCTCCCCGTCGTAGCGCT
>Ga0209536_100007860_pt1 | contig 16122 bp, 7 predicted proteins | sample DeeMarSeWOR28_12_FD_187461 | JGI IMG/M metagenome (GOLD analysis project Ga0209536, IMG submission 187461) | Marine sediment microbial communities from White Oak River estuary, North Carolina - WOR-2-8_12 (SPAdes) (version 2) | ecosystem: Environmental > Aquatic > Marine > Intertidal zone >...
CCTGCCGCTCTCCCGCGAGCTCGAAGACCGCGCGCAGCTCGTCGTCGCCGACGGCCTCGCTCATGTAGTCGAGCAGCAGGCCGATGCCGAGCCCGCCGCCATCGAGGCCGCGCGCGAGGTCGCGGCGCAGCCTCTGCAGCCGTGCGGCGTCGAGCGGCTCCGTGAAGGCCGGCCCGTCGAGGCCGGCGCGAGTGCCGTCGCGCAGGAGCCGCGCGGCCGCTTCGTCGATTCCGGAGGCAGCGGCGCCGCCCTCCAGGATCCAGGCGCGGATCCAGGCGTGGCCGACCGAGCTGCCGAAGTGGATCAGCGACCGATCGGCGAAGTCGAGGGGCGGATGGGTGCCGAGCGAGTCGACCGGGTACGTGCCCGCCTCGAGCTCGAGCGCCGTCGTCACGCCGTCCCGGACCTGGAAGCGCTGGCCGAGGGGCGTCTGCGCGTGGCTGTGGAGATCGATGAAGCCCGGGGCCACGACCCGGTCCGACACGTCCACGATCTCCGCGCCCCGCAGCGGCGCCGCCGAGATGGCGGCGATGCGGCCTCCCGCGATCGCGACGTCGCGGATACCGTCGAGGCCGGTCTCCGGATCCATGACGCGCCCGCCGTGCAGGACCAGGGGGTAGCGGGGTGGCGCCTGCGTCGGAGTGCCGCAGGCTGCGAGGCACGCCAGTAGCGCGAGCCCGGCGGCGAGCATTGCGCACCTCGGCGGGGGCTCCGGGCGGGCCACGACGGCGCGCAATGCGATCGTCGGTCGCCTCACGCCGTCATGCTAGGAGTCTGCGCGGCAGAGCGCGAGCTCGGCCGCGCACTCCGACGGAAGCCGATTCCTCAGGAATCGGCCCCTAGGGGAAGGGTCGCGGGGCGCACAACGACCCGCTACTCGGCGGTCGCGAACTCGGTGTGGTGGCGGTCGGGGCGGAGCAGCGCGGCCAGCATCGCCGCGAGCCCGAGGCCCGTCGCGCACAGGATCAGGACCCACTCGTAGCTGCCCGTCTCGTCGAAGATCCAGCCCGCCCCCGGGATGCCGACGACGACGCCGGCGGCGAAGCCGCCCATCAACAGGCCCATGATGCGGCTGAAGTGGAGCTCCCCGAAGCAGCGTCCCACCAGCACGGGCATGATGACCGCGTTGCCCCCGATCCCGAGCCCGAAGGGGACCGCGTAGAGCCACAGCAGGTCCACCTCGCGACGGCCGAGCTCGACGATCAGCAGCTCGAGGGCTCCCGGCCCGAGAGCCAGCAGGATCAAGGTGATGGCGAGCAGGCCGCCCGGGGGCCAGCGGTCCGCGAGCCAGCCGAAGAGGAGCCGGCCGGCGATGCTCGCACCGACGGCCAGGCCGTAGAACGCGGCCGCCTGCTGGGCGGTGAATCCCGCCTCCTGGGTCGCGAACGGCACGAAGTGGAAGTTCAGGGCCGAGACCCCGATGAGCTGCAGGACGTAGATCGCGGCGAGCTGCCAGAACGTCCCCGATCGCAGGGCGAGGCCGACCGGAAGGCCGCGGAGCACCTTGCTGGACGCTCCGCTGCCGCCCGGCTCGGACCGCTCTCCGTCGGGGCGCAGGCCCAGATCCGACGGGCGCGTGCGCACGAAGACCGCGATCAGGGGGATCACCACCACCACCAGGACCGCGGCGCTGACGAGCCAGGCGAGGCGCCACCCCACGAGCCGGATCAGCAGCTCGTTGAGCGGCGGGAGTGCGAAGCCGCCGGCGCCGATCCCCAGCATGGTGAGCCCCATGGCCCTGCCGCGGTAGCGATCGAACCAGCTGATCACCAGGGCCTGCGCGGGCAGGATCGTCGTGGCGGCCACGGCGAAGCCGGACACCAGGAAGATCGCGTAGAGCATCGGCAGGCTCTGCAGGGACGCGTACGCGACGGAGGTGAGGACGGTCACGAATGCGGCGAGCAGCATCGTCGCCCGCGCCCCGAGGCGCGCGAACAGCACGCCCACCAGCGGGTTGGAGAATCCCATCACGATGGCGAACAGGGCCGCGCCGGCGGAGATCTGGGTGATGCTCCAGCCGAACTCCGCCTGGAGGGGTCCGATGTAGACCGGGAAGACGTAGAGCCCGCCACCGGCGGTGAAGAAGAGGATCACGGCCAGGGCGGCGACGAGCTTCCAGCCGTGGAAGACCTCATCCCCGCCATGTGAGAGCTCGCCCACGTGGCCGACCTCGCGCCTGCGCACCGGTCCGCTCCGGGCAGCGGGCGGGGCGGGTCGCCATGCGCGCGACTGTAGCGCTCCCGCCCGCCGGGCGAAGCCGACCTGCGACTCCTGAGCTCCGAACGCACTGCCAGCGATGGCCCGCGAGGCTGCGGAGTACGGGCCGCGCCTGTGCGATGATGGCGGGCCGAATCCGCTTTCACCCGGTGGAGCGGAATCCGCGAGCGGACCGGTGCGGCGCCGCCGGGCTCGAACCGGGCGGGAGAGATCCGGCATGACGATCCGAGCACACGTGTTCGCCTGGTTCTGCATCGCATCCGCACTGTTCGCACCCGACAGCGGCGCCGCCCCTACCGCGCGCGATCGCGTCTACTCGCCCTACGCGGGCCGCGACCATCCGACGCAGGTCTACTGGGGCGACACCCACCTCCACACCGCCCTCTCCTCGGACGCGGCTGCGTTCGGCAATCGACTGGGCCCGGACGCGGCCTACCGCTTCGCCCGCGGCGAGGAGATCGTCTCCACGACCGGCCAGCCCGTGAAGCTGTCCCGGCCGCTCGACTTCATCGTCATCGCCGACCACTCCGACGGGATGGGGACCTTCCCCATGCTCCTGGCCGGAGACCCGATGCTGATGGAGGAGGAGGAGAGGCGCTGCACGGAGTGGAATCCTCCGCGGTGTTCCGGCCCGATCCCTTCGAACTGCCGACGTCGGGCGCGCGCGGCGTGAAGCGCTGAGCCGGGAGGTCGACCGGGAGATGGCCGTTCGAAAGCCGGTGCGGCGTTCGGGCGATCCGTACGCGGATCCGCAGATGGCCGGCTACCTGGACTCCTTCGAGGGCTGGCTCCCGCAGCGCCCCGGCACCGCGCCCGATGCCGTGCCGCTGCGCGAGATGAGCTGGCAGCAGCGGGGGAACGCGGCGTTCGCGTGGGCCGGGGAGATCGTGCCCGGCCTCGTGCTGGCCGTGGCGCTGGCGGCGGCGGCGCGGGCCGCCTCGACCTGGCTGGGCGTCGACGTGCTCGGTTTCGAGAAGAGTCCGATCAGCGCCGTCATGCTCACCATCGCGATCGGCCTGCTGGTGCGCAACACGGTCGGCCTCCCCGAGGTCTACGACCCGGGCCTCACGCTCTGCGTGCGGCGCCTCCTGCGCATCGGGGTGGCGCTCCTGGGAATCCGGCTCAGCCTGGTGGCGGCCGGCAGCCTCGGCCTGCGGGGGATCCCCGTGGTGGTCGGCTGCATCGCCTCGGCGCTGCTGCTGGTGAGCCTGTTCAGCCGACTCCTCGGCCTCTCGAGTCGACTCGGCAGCCTGATCGGCGTCGGGACGAGCATCTGCGGGGTGAGTGCCATCGTCGCAACGGCCCCGGCCATCGACGCCGACGACGAGGAGGTGTCCTACTCCGTCGCGTGCATCACGCTGTTCGGGATGGTCGCCCTGTTCGTCTATCCGTTCCTCGCGCACGCGATCTTCGACGGCGACCCCCGACAGGCGGGCATGTTCCTCGGGACCGCGATCCACGACACCGCCCAGGTGGCGGGCGCCGGCCTGATGTACCAGGAGCAGTTCGCCGCACCGCGGGGAATGGATGCCGCCGTCGTCGTCAAGCTGGTCCGGAACCTGTTCATGATCGGCGTGATCCCGCTCATGGCGTTCCTCTACCACCGCGGCGGCGCGGTCCCCGGCGACGTGCCGCCCTGGTACCGCCTGGTGCCGCTCTTCGTGCTCGGCTTCGTCGCCATGATCCTCATCCGCACGCTCGGCGACGCGGGCGTGGGGCCGTTCGCCTGGGTCGATCCGCAATCGTGGCAATCCTTCGTGTCGGGTGCGGCCGCCGCGGCGGGCTGGTGTCTGACGCTCGCCATGGCCGGCGTGGGGCTCGGCACCCGGCTCTCGAGCCTGCGCCGCCTGGGCTGGAGGCCGCTCGCGGTGGGGCTCGCGGCGGCGGCGTGCGTCGGTGGGGTGAGCGTCGCGCTCGTCAAGGTCTTGGCCTGACACCCGCGGCTCGGCGCCTCCTTCCGGTGCCGCGCGTCGGCGGGGTAGCATCGGCGCATGACGACGCACCCGCTCCTCGCCTCACTCGTCGCCATCGGCGCGCTCGCGGCCTGCGCCGGGCCGGCGTACGACCCGGTGACGATGGACCCCGATCCCATCGATCGAGAGCATCGCGCCTCGATGTCCGAGATGACGGTGGACAGCGGCGGTGCGCGGCTCAACGCCATCCTGTACCCGCCCCAGGGTCCCGGACCCCATCCCGCCGCCGTGCTCCTGCACGGCTTTCCGGGAAACGAGCGCAACCTCGACCTGGCCCAGGCGATGCGGCGGGCCGGCTGGGCCGTGCTGTTCTTCCACTACCGGGGCGCCTGGGGGAGCGAGGGCGACTTCTCCTTCGTCCACGCGCTCGAGGACGTGGGGGCGGCGGTGGTGCTGCTGCGCGCGCAGGGATTCGCGGAGCCACACGGCATCGCGAGCGGACGCGTGGCGCTCGTGGGCCACAGCATGGGCGGCTTCCTGGCGCTCCACGCGGGAAGCCGGCACGCCGACGTGGGCTGCGTCGCCTCCATGGCCGGCGCGAACCTGGGCCTCATGGGGCAGCTCGTCGGGAGCGACCCGACCGCGGCGGACGCCACTGCGGCGAGGCTCGAAGGCTGGCGCGGGCCCATCCGCGGCACGAGCGGCGCGCGCCTGGTGGCCGAGGTGGCGGACAACGCGGAGGCATTCGACACGCGGCGCGACGCGGACGCGCTGGCGTCCCGAGCGGTGCTCCTCGTGGCCGGAAGTCGCGATGCCGTGACGCCCCCCGGACGTGCATCACGCGCCGCTGGTGTCGGCGCTCGCGGGGGCGGGCGCTTCGCGCGTACGGGCCGTCACGCTCGACACCGACCACGCCTTCTCGGATCGCCGCATCGCGCTGGCCCACCTGCTGGTGGACTGGCTCGACCGAGAGTGCCGCCCCGCCCTCTGACCCAGGCTTGCACCAACTCGACGTTCGGTCTGCACGACGACCGCGAGGAGCGCGTGCGACCGCAGGTCGCGCGCTCCGCAGCTCAGCCGATGTCGAAGGAAACGGCCGTCACGGCGCGTACCAGATCGGCGACGACCAGGCGCGCTCCTGCACGACCCTGCGGTGATCCTCCGCGCAGCAGGGCGCGTAGCCCGGCGGCACCGAGGCGGGATCGCTGCAGTCGACGCCCGCCGCCACGCAGAGGCGCTGGCTCCAGCGGCAGGTGGGGTTCTCCAGCACGCGGGCGTAGTAGAAGGCATGCTGCTGCGGGTCGAAGCCCGGATCGCGCCACACCGCGCAGAGCTGCGATTCACCCGCGCCCCTGCGCTCGCAGGTGGCCGTGTCGACGCTGGCGCCGTTCTCTCCACCCGCCACGTCGAACACCCGCTCGTAGGAGGCACCTCCCTCGATCCAGCCCTTGACGATCTGGACGCGCTGCAGCGGGGTGCCCGGCGCCGCGTCGCTGCCCGCATCCTGGAGCGCCCAGACCGCAAAGGCGGGCGCCTTGGCGTCTTCCGGGCGACTCGGCAGGTCACCGCCCATGGGCACGCCGCCCGCGTACCCCTTCTCCACGAACGCGTCGCCCCCGCACAGACTCCCGGCGTAGTCCCAGCCGCCGAAGAAGCGCAACGTCGGGCGCGACCCGCTGGTACCGTAGGCCTCGCGCCGCTGCATCGCGGCGAAGAGCGCGTCTCGGGTGTTCTCCTCCGCCCACAGCACGGCGAGCCCGCCGGGGCTGAACTCGATGTCGTCGGGCAGACCGGCCGCCACGCCGCCCTGCATGCCCGCGCCGCCGTGGCCCTTCGAGGCGTCCTCCTGGGTCATGCCCGGAGTCCCGAGGTGGGTGTCGGTGCTCGCGACGATGCCGAACTTGAGCGGATTCGCGCCGATCTCCGCCTCGAGGCCGATCCCCTTCTTGAGCGCCTCGCGCACCGTGCTGCGGCGGTCGGGCGCGAGATCCAGGGCCAGGTTCAGATCCCGAAAGCGGCCGACGCCCGCGAAGCTGTTGTACGGGAGCTTCTCGAAGCCGCACGCCTCGTCGGTGGTGTCACCGCCCATCATGCACTCGGAGTCTCCCTTGTGCTGCATGATCTCGACCAGGGGCTCCCAGCGCTGGCGCAGGCGCGCCTCCACCGCGTCGACGGGCTGATCCGCGTCGGCGGCGCCGGTCAGCTTCGCCGACTCGAACATCAGTCCCGGGCCGGAGAGGTTCGAGTTGTGCGGAATGGTGATGGCGTCGCAGCCGGGCAGCCCGTCGACGCAGTCGCGCTGCAGGTGCTTCCACAGGTCGTGGGCCGACGGCGTCTCGACCCAGCTCGTCGCGTAGGCGGGGACCTTCTCGTTGCGAAAGACCACGTTGCGGTGGAGATTGATGCCGCCGTCCAACGATGCGGTCCACTCGTAGCCCACGAAGCTGGTGAAGCGACAGGCGGAGGTACGATCGTAGGCCTCTTCGGCCGCAGCCTGGATGTCGCCCCACGCCACCTTCGCCTGCTCGATACAGAGCCGGTCGTCCTCGCCGCAGAACTCGAATCGATCCTTCGCGAGGAGGGTGCGCAGCGCCATCCCATTGAACACCACGGGGCCGAAGGCGCGGTAGAGCCAGCAGAAATCCGAGTCGTAGCCCGGGGCCTTCGGGTCCCTGCACATGCGCACCTCGCCGAGGGCTTCGCTGTGGTCGGTCACCACGGTGAAGTCGAGCGGCCGTCTCAGCTTCGCGGTGCGCAGTGGCCTGCCGTCGGGCGCGTAGGGCTGGAGGCCGACCTCCTCGCCCCGGGCGAAGCGATAGGCGTCCCGCGGCGTGTTGCGCGTGTCCTGACTGCTCGCGTCGAACGAGTAGGCGGTGTGGACGTGGGTGTCGCCGAAGAAGGGCCTCCGCTCGGGCTCGAAGCTCGCGCAGGCCTCGCGCTCCTCGGTGATCGCGTAGGGCCGCTCCGCGGCGGCCGCTGGCGACGCAGCGACGAGGAGAGCGACCGCGGTCGAGGCGATCGGAGGTCGTTTCGACACGATCTCTCACCTCCTTCGGAAGCGGGCGCAGTCTATCACGGATCCCCGCACCGGCCGGGTCGCAACCGAGGAGCGGGATCCTGCGAGGAGAGGGATTCGCACCCCATGCCACGCTGCGCTCCCGAGCAAGCGTCGTCTGGAGCGGCTTCGACTTCGGCGCCAGTTTCGGAGCCGTGGGTCCTCGGCCAACCGGAAGAACGCGAGGGGCGCGATCCGCTGGAGATCCTGCGTTCGCAGGAGCCGCACGTCTCCGCCCTCTCCGTGGAGGAGGCCGCCCTCCGATCCGACGCGCGCCCGCTCGTTCACGCACTCGCGGGTGGCTCCGACGCGGTCGGCGCCTCACGGGCGATCGCGCGCCGACTCCCCGAACCAGCTCTGCAGCTCCTCGAGCGTGGCGACCCGTTGGCGCCGGCCGAGACGCGGGGCGCGCTCGGCGAGCGGCGCCAGGCCGGCGCTCACGACGTGCACCTCGTCGCCCACACGCCGCACGCGGGGGGGGTCGGCCATTCCGGCGCGGGCCGCGACCGCAGCAGCGATCTGCCGGTAGGCGGCCTCGAACTCGGCCGCGTCGACGGGTTCGTCCCAGGCCGTGAGCCACAGCAGCTCCCGCCGGTCGCCGCAGCGCGCCACGAGGTAGCGGTCGCCATTCCAGCCCTGCCAGGCGGCGGGATCCGGCGCCTCCGAGAGATCGCGGAACAGCACCGAGAGACCGAGCTCGCCGACGGTGTTCTCGGCGACGAAGCGACACCCGGACGGCAGGGCCTCTCGCAGGGCCGAGAGGTCGATGGCGAAAAAGGTTGCGCGCCGCTCTTCCGGGTGCAGCACCTGCTCGGTGGACGCGGGCGGCGCGTCGAGCAGTGAGCGGCCCTCGGCCAGCGACAGGCCGTAGCCGTACTCGTAGGGAAAGGCGACGGTCAGGCGAACGAGCGCCGGGGCGTCGGCCAGAGGTCCCTTCGAACGCGACGCCACGTCGGACGCGAGCTCCTCGCGAACGCTCTGCGCCGACGGCAGGCGCCCCTGCAGCACCACCTCGAAGCCCACCCGCGTGGCGTCGCCCTCGACGGCGGCCGACACGGCGGCGGCCGCGTCGTCCTGCTCCCGCCAGGCGAGGCTCTCCTCCAGCAGCCCTGGGTGGGTGTCGTGCTGGATCGCGTGGACGAGCTCGTGGGCGAGCACGATCTCGCGAAACAGGTCCCGGCGTGCGAGCGCGGACACGAGGCTGAGCGACCAGGGGATCTCGGGATTCTCGACCACGTAGAGGGTGCGGCGTGCGGGCACGTAGAGACCCGCCACCTCCTGTTCGCCGACGGCGGTGAACTCGTCGAGCAGATCCCCGTCTTCGGGCCACAGGCCCACGCCGACGAGTCCGTCGCGGTACGCCGCGAGGTCCTCGGGGGTCCACTCCTCCAGGGCGATCTCGCGCAGCAGTGCCCCGATGTCCTCGCGTCGGATCGGCTCGGCGGCGAGATCGCCCGGGACCTCCGAGCCCGCCGCCGCGGCCGTACGCTGGGAGAGCGCGCGCAGGGACTCCGAACGGATCTTCCCCTTCTCGATCATCGAGTGCGCACAACCGAGCAGCGCGAGCGCTGCGAGGGCCACGGCCCGGCGCGAGAGAGCGGACATCGCGTATCTCCTTGCCGATCCGGGAGGATACACGCCCCCCTTTCGGCGAGGCGGAGATCCCGCAAGAGCGGTCGGGCGTTCGAGACGGCCCCGCTGCGAAGAGGACTTCGGTCCGAAGCGATCTTCCGGGTCACCGATCTTCCCTTCGTGGACACCTACAGACGTACCGCGAACGCCTGCTGCGAAGCCGATTGCAGGCCGTGCGGTCCAGACGCCGCGACGCCGTTCGCGCCGTCGCCCGGGCCCGTCGAGGTCATCGGGACCGAAGGCGCCGGCGTCCGCAGATGTCGATCCGGAGATTCGGGCGCACGGTTCCTCCCGCCGCTGCGACCCGATCCGCGGGGCCGGGCTCCCTGGCCAGGGGCCCGGACCTCCACGCGCTCCCTGCGAGGCGACCGCCCGGTTCGCGATCCCCGCCGAGCCCCGCGCCCCGGCCCGCCGAATCCGCGGCATACTGGGGAGCGCGAACGCCACCGGACCGGGACGGGCTCCGATCGAAGGCGCCTCACACAGCCGACGCGGAGGGGCAGGCCGCCGTCGCATGATCTTCACCACGCGACCCACGCTGAGGGGCCATGGCGGCGCCGTCAGCGCGGGACACTATCTGGCGGCGCAGATCGGCGCGCGCGTGCTCGGCGAGGGCGGCAACGCCGCCGACGCCGCGTGCGCCATGGGGTTTGCGCTCCAGGTGCTCGAGCCCCACCAGAACGGACCCGGCGGTGAGGTGCCCGTGCTCGTCTACGACGCGCGCGCGCGCCGCAGTGTCGCGATCTCGGGCCAGGGTCCCGCGCCGGCCGCCGCCAGCATCGAGCGGATGCGCGAGCTGGGCGTGGACCTCGTGCCGCCCGACGGATTCCTGGCCGCGACCGTTCCCGCCGCGCTCGACGCCTGGTGCCTGCTCCTGGAGCACTTCGGTACCCGCACGCTGTCCGAGGTGCTGGCGCCGGCGCGCGGCCTGGCCGAGCGCGGCTTCCCCATGTACCCGTTCCTCCACGTCATCCTGGGCTTCGTGGCCCCCCGCTTCCGCGACGAGTGGCCGACGAGTGCCGAGGTGTATCTCCCCTTGCGCGAGGTGGGAGAGCGCCAGACCAATCCCGCCCTGGCGCGCTGGTTCGGTGCGCTCGCCCGGGCGGAGAGCGAGGCGAAGGGAGGCCGCGAGGCGGGCATTCGCGCGGCGCGCGACCACTTCTACCGCGGCGCCGGGGCGGAGGCGATCGAGCGCTTCCTGGGCGAGCCGCTGCGCGATGCCAGCGGCGAGGCCCACGCCGGTCTGCTGCGCGCCGACGATCTGGCGCGCTACGAGGGAAGCGTCGAGGACGCGCTGCACGTCGACTACCGCGGGGCGCGCGTCTGGAAGACGCCGCCGTGGGGCCAGGGTCCCGTGCTGCTGCAGCAGCTCCGGATCCTCGAGGGCTTCGACCTCGCCGCGATGGGACGCGGCAGCGTCGACGCGCTGCACACCTGGATCGAGGCCGCCAAGCTCGCCTTCGCGGATCGCGACGCCTGCTACGGCGATCCGCGCTTCGCCGACGTCCCCCTCGACCGGCTGCTCTCCGTCGGGTATGCGGACGCGCGTCGGAAGCTGATCGACCCGGAGCGCGCCTCCCTGGCGCTGCGTCCGGGCAGCGGTCGCCTGCCCGCGGGCTGGCCGCTCGTCGGCGAGGGCGACGCCCTTCCGGGGGAGCCCCAGGCGCTGGCGGCGGCCCGCGGTCGGCGCGACACCACCCAGCTCGTGGCCGGCGACCGCGACGGCAACCTGGTGAGCGCCACGCCATCCGGCGGCTGGATCCCCACGTCGCCCGTCATCCCCGAGCTCGGCTTTCCGATCGGCACGCGGCTCCAGATGGCGGTCCTCGACCCGGACCACCCGAACGCGCTGGCGCCCGGCAAGCGACCCCGCACGACGCTGTCGCCGTCGCTGGCGCTCCTCCCCGACGGGCGGCGCATGGCGTTCGGCACTCCCGGCGGGGACCAGCAGGACCAGTGGCCGACCGCCTTCCTCCTCGACCTCGTCGACTTCGGCGTGGCCGACCTGCAGGAGGCCATCGACGCGCCCACGCTGCACAGCGAGCACATGCCGAGCTCCTTCTATCCGCGCCGGGCCCGCCCGGGGGTGGTGTCCGCAGAAGACCGCCTCGACGCGGACGCGATCGCGGGACTCGAGGCGCGCGGCCACCGCATCGAGCGCAAGGGGGGCTGGGAGCACGGTCGGGTCATGGCGGTGACCCACCGGGAGGACACGGGGCTGTTCGAGGCGGCCGCCTCGCCCCGCTTCGCCGTCGCCTACGCGCTGACCCTGCCCTAGAGGTGTGCGGTAGAGGGCCCGGCGGGCTGCTGGCGCGCGCGTCCGTGTCCGACACGAAGCTTCCCGCTGGACAGGTGTGCGGCAGGGGTCCGCGCTCCGACACGAGCGGATGCCCCGGGGAATCGGCGGCGGGCGTCCCGGTCGTCGGGCCGGCGCCGCGGCGGTGCCCTATCCTCGCCGTCCCCCATGGAGCTCGATCACGTCCTGATTCGCGGCGCGCGCGAGCACAACCTGCGCTCCGTAGACGTCAAGATCCCCAAGAAGAAGCTCGTCGTATTGACGGGCGTCTCCGGCTCCGGCAAGTCGTCGCTCGCCTTCGACACGCTCTACGCCGAGGGGCAGCGACGCTACGTCGAGTCGCTCTCCGCCTACGCGCGGCAGTTCCTCGGCCAGATGGAGAAGCCGCGCTACGACACGATCCGGGGACTGTCGCCGACGATCTCGATCGAGCAGAAGACGACCGGCACCAACCCGCGTTCCACCGTCGGAACCATCACGGAGATCTCGGACTACCTGCGCGTCCTCTACGCGCGCGTGGGCGTCCAGCACTGTCATCGCTGCGGGCGGCCGGTGCGGGGACAGACGGCCCAGCAGGTCGCGAAGGAGCTGCTCGCGGCGCCCCAGGGCACACGGCTCGTGCTGCTCGCCCCGCTGCTCACCAACCGCAAGGGCGAGCATCGCGAGCTGCTCGCCGAGACGCGGCGCGCGGGCTTCGTGCGGCTGCGCGTCGACGGCGCGATCGTGCAGACCGAGGACCTGCAGGCTCTCGACAAGCGCCGCAAGCACACCGTCGAGGCGGTGGTGGACCGCGTCGTCGTGAAGCGCGGCGTCACCTCGCGCCTGACCGAGTCCGTCGAGACGGCGCTCAAGATCGGGGAGGGGATGCTCATCGCCTGGACCGAAGCGGGCGGCGATCGCGTCTACTCCGAGAAGATGGCGTGCGGGGACTGCGGCCTCTCCTTCCCGGAGCTCACGCCGCAGAGCTTCTCGTTCAACAGCCCGCAGGGCATGTGCGTCGAGTGCAACGGCCTGGGCTCGCGGGTCGAGATCGATCCGGACCTCGTCGTCCCGGACGACTCGCTCTCCCTCGACGAGGGCGCGGTCAAGTCCTGGGGACCGAACGTCTCGGAGAAGACGGGCTGGTCCCACGGGTTCCGGGGCCAGATCGTCGCCAAGCTCGGCATCGACGTGGACCGCCCCTGGCGACGGCTGCCGAAGCGACAGCGGGAGCTGCTGCTCTACGGCGCCGGCGAGCGTCGCTTCCGCGTCGCCTGGAAGGGCAAGGCCGGCAAGGGCCACTTCGACATGACCTGGGAGGGCGTCGTCCCCCGGCTCGAGCGCCGCTTCCTCGAGACCGGGTCCGACAGCGCCAAGCGCTGGTATGCCCAGTTCATCAGCGATGCCACCTGCAGGCGCTGCGACGGCTCCCGCCTGCGGCCGGAGAGCGCGGCCGTGCGCATCGGCGGAAGCAGCATCGTCGAGGTGTCGGCGCTCACGGTGGAGGAGGCGCGGCGCTTCGCCGCGGAGCTGCGGCTGTCGGGCGCGGCGCGCCAGATCGCGGCGGAGGTGCTCAAGGAGATCCGCGGCCGGCTCGACTTCCTGTCGGCCGTGGGGCTCGGCTACCTGTCGCTCGACCGCGCCGGTCCCACGCTCTCGGGCGGTGAGGCCCAACGCATCCGGCTGGCCAGCCAGGTGGGCTCCGAGCTCACGGGTGTCATCTACATCCTCGACGAGCCCTCGATCGGCCTGCACCAGCGGGACAACCGCCGGCTGCTCGACACGCTCGAGCGCATGCGCGACATCGGCAACACCGTCGTCGTCGTCGAGCACGACGAGGAGACCGTCCGCTGCGCGGACCACGTGATCGACTTCGGTCCCGGAGCCGGCGTGCTGGGCGGGCGCATCGTCCACGCGGGCACCCCGAAGAGCCTCGAGCGCAACCGCAATTCGCTGACGGGCGACTATCTCGCCGGACGCCGCAGGGTCGAGGTCCCGACCGCGCGGCGCGAGGCGACGGGGAGCCTCAAGATCGCGGGGGCGCGCGAGAACAATCTGGCCGACCTCGACGTGGAGGTCCCGCTCGGCGTGCTCACTGCGGTGACGGGAGTCTCCGGCGCGGGCAAGTCGACCCTGATGAACGACATCCTCTACCCGGCCCTGGCGCGCAAGCTGCACGCCTCCACGCGGCGCGTGGGAAGGCACCGGGCCGTCTTCGGTCTCGCTCAGCTCGACAAGGTGATCCGCATCGACCAGAGGCCGATCGGCCGCACGCCGCGCAGCAACCCCGTCACCTACATCAAGGTCTTCGACGAGATCCGCCGCTTCTTCGCCGGGCTTCCGGAGTCGCGCATGCACGGCTACAAGCCGGGCCGCTTCTCCTTCAACGTGAAGGGCGGCCGCTGCGAGGCCTGCCAGGGCGACGGCGTGCGGCGCATCGAGATGCACTTCCTCGCAGACGTCTACGTGCGCTGCGAGGAGTGCGAGGGCAAGCGCTTCAACGAGGCCACGCTGCGCGTCCAGTACAAGGGCCGTTCGATCGCGGACGTGCTCGACCTGACGGTGCGCGAGGCGGAGGAGCTCTTCCGCGCGCACCCCGGCATCGTGGGGCCGCTGCGTCTGCTCGCCGACGTCGGCCTCGACTACCTGCACCTGGGCCAGTCCTCGCCGACGCTGTCGGGCGGCGAGGCCCAGCGCATCAAGCTGGCTCGGGAGCTGTCCAAGCGCGCCACGGGGCGCACCCTCTACCTGCTCGACGAGCCCACGACGGGCCTGCACTTCGACGACGTGCGCAAGCTCCTCGACGTGCTGGCGCGGCTCGTCGACGCGGGCAACACCGTGATCGTGATCGAGCACAACCTGGACGTGATCAAGACCGCCGACTGGGTGATCGACCTGGGACCCGAGGGCGGTCCCGAGGGCGGCCACGTGGTGGCCCAGGGCACGCCCGAGCGGGTCGCGGCCGTGCGCCGCTCGCACACGGGGCGGCACCTGCGTCCGCTGCTCGACGCGGCGGGATCGACCAAGGGCAGGAGCAAGGCCTCGCGACGGCGCCGCTGAGCGCGGCCGGCGGAGATCGGTCCCGCGCGGGTCCGCTCACCAGGTGTCGATGCAGGGGCGCTTCTTGCCCGAACGCTTCTCCGGGGGCGGCAGGGATCGCAGGCCGCGCACCAGCCAGCGCCGCGACTCCAGGGGATCGATGACGTCGTCGATCTCGAAGTGGGACGCGGTGTTGAGCGCCTTGCCGCGCTCGTAGGCCCGCTCCACCATCTCCTCGTACAGGGCGCGGCGCTTCTCCGGGTCCTCGAGGGCGGCGAGCTCGTTGCGGAAGCCCAGCTTGACCGCACCCTCGAGCCCCATCCCGCCGAACTCGCCGGTCGGCCACGCGACCGCGAAGAACGGGGCCTTGAAGCTGCCCCCCGCCATCGCCTGGGCCCCCAGTCCGTAGGACTTGCGCAGCACGATCGTGAAGATGGGCACGGACAGACTCGCTCCGGTGACGAACATGCGACTCGCGTGGCGCACCAGCGCGGTCTTCTCGACCTCTGGGCCCACCATGATGCCGGGCGTGTCGCACAGGAACAGGATCGGCAGGTCGAAGGCGTCGCAGAGCTGCATGAAGCGGGCGGCCTTGTCCGCTCCGTCGCTGTCGATGGCGCCCGCGAGGTGGGTGGGGTTGTTCGCGACGATGCCCATGGGGCGTCCCTCGATCCGGGCCAGCGCCGTCACCATCCCCGGGCCGAACGGGCGGCGCAGCTCGAGCACCGAGCCCGCGTCCGCCAGCGTCTCGACCACCGAGCGGACGTCGTAGATGCGCAGCCGGTTCTCGGGGACGATGGCGCGCAGCAGACGCTGGTCGGCGCACTCCCATTCCGGGAGCGGTCCCTGGAAGTAGGAGAGGTAGCGCCGGGCCACCGCCACCGCCTCGGCCTCGTCCGCCACCGCGACGTCGACCACGCCGTTTCGCGTCTGCACCGGCATGGGACCCACGTCCTCGGGGCGGAAGACGCCCAGTCCACCGCCCTCGATCATCGCGGGCCCCCCCATGCCGATGTTGGAGTTCGCGGTGGCGATGACCACGTCACAGCAGCCGAGCAGCGCGGCGTTGCCCGCGAAGCAGCGGCCGGAGTTGATGCCGACCAGCGGCACCAGGCCGGAGAGCCTTCCGAAGTAGTGGAACGCCATGCAGTCGAGCCCCGCGACCCCGCTGGCGTCGGTGTCGCCGGGGCGCCCGCCGCCGCCCTCGGTGAAGAACACCAGCGGCAGGCGCCACCGCTCCGCGAGCTCGAACATGCGGTCCTTCTTGCGGTGGTTCTGCATCCCCTGGGTGCCCGCGAGGACCGTGTAGTCGTAGGACATGACGGCGCAGCGGGCCCTCTCCGGCCCGAACAGATCGCCGTTGACGCTGCCGATTCCCGCGACGAGTCCGTCCGCCGGCGTGTTCCGGATCAGGTCGTCCAGCGCGCGTCGCTGTCGCTGTGCCGCGATGACCAGCGGACCGTACTCGACGAAGCTGTCCGGATCGCAGAGGTCGAGGACGTTCTCCCGGGCGGTGCGCTGGCCCGTCTTGCGCCGCCTCTCCACCGCCTCCGGTCGGGCGGCGTCGAGGCCGACGGCGTGCCGCTCGTGCACCTCGGCGAGATCGGGGCGTACCCGATCGAGGTCGACCTCCGCGGCGTCCTCCGGCCCCGCGGCCTCGACCTCCGACGCCTCGATGAACGCCAGCGGCCGCCCCTCGAAGACGGTGTCGCCCGGCGACACCGCGAGCCGACGCACCACGCCGCTCGTCGCGGCGCCGACCACGTGCTCCATCTTCATCGCTTCCATGACGAGCAGCGGCTGGCCCGCGTGCACGAGGTCGCCGGGGGAGACCTCGACGCTCACCACGGTGCCCTGCACCGGCGCCAGGGTCGCCACGGTGTCGGCGGGCCCCGCCGCGTCCACCGGCCCCGCGGCGGGGCCCGGCGTGTCCGGGCCGGGCGAGGCGGGCGGGACGTCCCGCGACTTGCCGTGGTGGAGCACCGCGAGGG
>Ga0209536_100007861_pt1 | contig 16119 bp, 13 predicted proteins | sample DeeMarSeWOR28_12_FD_187461 | JGI IMG/M metagenome (GOLD analysis project Ga0209536, IMG submission 187461) | Marine sediment microbial communities from White Oak River estuary, North Carolina - WOR-2-8_12 (SPAdes) (version 2) | ecosystem: Environmental > Aquatic > Marine > Intertidal zone >...
GGTCAGCATGAAGATGTGGCGCTTTCTCAGCGGCCACGCTGCCATAAATCGTGCGAATTGCACGTTGTGGAGTAGCTTTCCCTGCAAAACCCAAAGAGTGTTCCTCCGCAACCGATATTCTTTGGGGGAACTCCTGTTACTGTGTCATGCCCCGTCCAGCAGAGCAAGCAATTCATCCCAGTTGGAAATCCTTGGCACCGCAGGCCCAGGGTCGTCCTCGGCTGGACCCAGCATGCCGGGGGCGGGCAAAATGTTATTGTCCCTCACATAGGTAGTCCAGATGGGTTGTAGGCCGGCTTGCAGGGCACCCCTGACATCTGCATCAGGGTCATCGCCGACGAAGGCGATTTGATTTTCTAGCACGCCTAACTGCGTGACCAGTTTCTGGAAGACTGAAAAATGCGGTTTGCGGTAGCCCAGATCACCCGAAATAAGGGTCACATCAAAAAAAGGCGCCAGGCCGAGGTCGTTGATGATCATGGTGGCAGCGGGGGCATGAGTGAAATTGGAAAGCAAGCCGATACGGTAACGGCCCTTGAGGGTGGCAAGCATCTCCTTGGTTCCGGGGATTACTTCGGCGTATTGAATAAATGCCGAAAAGTAGGTGTCAACGGCAACAGAGATGTGAGGATCAGCCGGTGAAACAATATGTCCCAGTTTGCTTAACGCCTCGCTGATCCAGAATCGGTTGTGGCTTTCCCTGCCATCTCGCTTGGTCTGTTCCAAAAACTTGAGGACAGCTGCGCTGTGGGCTCTCACAAACTGACCATGTTCGATGGCGAATCCGCTTCTCCGGAGGCTACCGGTCAATCTGGCATGCGCGTCTGCCAGGGCGGAAGGTTCCATGGTGATCAGGGTATTGAAGAGATCAAAGCCGATGGCCTCTATTTGCTGCATTGCCGCCCCTATCTGGTTTCCATCAGTAAAGAATCCGGGTCCGGAGGACCCACCCTTGATTTCACCCAACCCCATTATTCCAATACTCCACTATTCCATCATTCCAGCGCCATGGTTACTGGCAGAGCCGAAGATCTCTGACCTGGCCCAGAGGACCAGGTTTTCGATCCTAAATAAATTCATGTTTGCTTCCAACTGCCAATGCGTTACCTATAGTTGCGGAGAAACAGAAAAAAGGCAAGGAATACCTCGATTTGATATTCATGTCCTTGGGTCAAGTTGGCTAGACTAATGCGATGTCTGGTTTGACATTCTTTGCAGCTTCACGGTATGCTATCCGAACATGAGCCCTAAACAGACGCCATGGCGCAAGAATAATCAACCGAAGTCAGAATGGCATAGCCTGGCGTCCATCCGGGAACCGTTAAATGGCATTCTGAGTGGAGCAAAGAATCTCTTTGGGACCGCTTAGCCAAGAGATTCTTTGTCGCTTCATTCCCCAGAATGACGCCAGACCGCTAGTATAGGGATGTACACCGGTATAGAGTAGGAGGAATTCAGTTTCCTCTTAGGGCAGGGGTTTTATTTGCGAAAATCGAGGTTGAGTAATGCGAGAATTCGACATGAACAACATATTAGCTCTCATCAACTCCAAAAAGGGAGAGATTGTCTGCAGAGATTGTTTGAATGATGAGGAGCTGTCGAACATTCCTGAAGAAGAGGTTATCACCAGGGATAAGTTGGAGAGCGGTGATATATATTTTTGTAGCCGCTGTCAGAAACGACTCTAACCCCTTCACAGCCATGCCGCACCAAGTGGTCCAATTCATAAATACGCTGGCATTCGGCCGCCAATGCATTCCGCCCGGCAGCGTTGCTCGTCGGTTAAATACTCCCGGTATTCGCCCTCCTCGCGCCTTGCTGGTCAGACGGTTTGACGTCCTCGATACATCACCGTATTTATGAATTGGACCACTAAGGCAGACTCCATTTCAGCAAAAAAAAGCCCCCGAGACTGGTCAAACAGCCTGTGGGGGCTTATAGACAAGGATAAATCGACCTTATCTTGTCTCCATACTAAGCACTCTCTCCAAGTCTTGCAAGATCATGAACGACCCAATCCATTTGGCAGTGGCGCGGCACAGCCATCTTCACCGTCTCGCGACGGTGGTTCGTGAAACACGCGGGCTTGAGCATCTTGAATCTTCTTTTTTCACTCTGGCTTTGCCAGCACTCTCGCTAACCGAACGACCAATTGCGCACCTAATTGGCTGAATCCCCTAGCCAATCGCTTCTTCTCACTTTCCGACATTATGCTCATCGTTGAAAGTATGTCTGTTAGTCGCTTTTCCACTTTAATGGCCAAGAACTTAGAATCAGCTAACTCGTCTTCATAGATTTCGAACGCATCATCTAGTTCATCTTCGTCAACCTCGTGAATTCGGGGCAAATACTTTGCGAGCCTTTCGCGCTGCAAATTGCTCGACCAGGCATCAGAAAAGGCCATGAAAGTCCCCCATGTATCACCCTTTACTATGAATTCCCGGAGGAATTCCAATTCATTTGGCGGTGGATGTCCCTTGTCTTCCCTGTCCAAGGGAACAGTCTCCTTAGCTAATCGATAGAGTCGGAGTTCCCGGATCTCCTCGTCCCGCTGCCGGCCTTGAAGCTCTGAAAGTCTTCGTTCTAAGAAATCCTTGGCATAGCCAGCGTAATCCAAATCGAATTCTCCCTCGGTTATGAACAAAGTGTCATAAACGGCATCATATATGCAGAGACTCAAGTCATTGGCCTTAGTCGCAAGATCTTTCAACATCCTGACCTTCTCTTTTTCGGAACTTGCTAAGATTTCCTGAAACTCCTTGTATTCAAGATTGAAGTTACACCAAATCGCTGCACTCTTTACGAAATCATTTTTTTCATCCGCATCAAAGAAGATTTTTTTTCGCAATTTTTCCAGACGGACATCCTTGCGGTATAAAAGAGTCGTGAGCTGTTGATCACTCATGCCTCTGACCACTTCTTCAGGGATAAATGGCTTTGGACCTGCGCCGGGCGGCAAGTGAGTTATAAGCACATGGGAGATTCCCTCGGGGACTTTGAGCACCAATTCCCATAAGGCATCTATGTCTCTGCCGCCACTATATTTAACCCAACCGTCGTACCTCACGACATCATTTGCGTAGTATTGTTTGAACTTGGGATCGTTTAGGTAGTCGGAGAGAATTTCAAAGAGTTCAATCTCAGAGACTGTGCCATCCTTGAGGTAGTGATCCACTGCGTGAGAGATTAGTTTCGCCAACTTTTCACCCGATCCCCCCAAAGTGCGAGCATAGGCCAGACGTGCCTCCTGGGGCAGACTAAAGAAGATCGTTGGGTCTTGCAGAACCGCATCGAAGATAAGCGTTTCACGTTTTTCGATTAGTGAGTACCTTACCAGCGGTTCAGGATCCTCTTCAATGCGTTTCTTGACAGTTGTTTTTTCATCGCTAGAACAAAGCCTTCCTACTGCTAGGTAGCGAACATATGCACTCTCGCTTTCGAGTGCCTTATCGAGAACTTTTTCGGCCAGGTGGCCGGGAAAATTCGCTCTGTCCAATGCCGTGAGCAGTATCATCTTTGACTCGGTGCTCAGACCGTCCCAAGCTGCAATCAATTTAGCGGCGCCACTGGGGGTTGGTTGCAGTAGTTCAGCAAGGTAGTCAGGTAGATCAGGTGTATGCTCGTTTTTCATTTTTCGATCCCATAGCCATCTCTGACCCTACTCCGGAAACCACCGGATAGAGGCGATGGAGCAGCCCCACAGATTCATTGGACGTAGAATGAATAGTCAATTGCCTTTCGTACTTCTTCGGCCTGCAGTAGGGTATGTGGCGCCTAAATCGCTCTGTCTTCAAGCCTGCAGCTTCACTTGGGAAGCCATGTCATGAATCCTCTGACCCTTCCGAGCTTTAGGGAAATCCTTTCTGTTGTAGATTTCGACAACGGAATCAAAGAAGGCCTCATAAGCCGTCTGGCATCTCGAGCGCTTGTCTTCCGCTTCAATCTCAGATGCTATCCTTGCGGCCATTAGACTCAATGCCGCTCTTAGTTTTTTTGAACTTGATGTTCCCATACCAGAAACGATCTGCTCACAAGCTCTCGCTGTAATAATCCACAGTTCTCTTGAGAAGGAGACATTGGTTTCCAGGTCATCATCTTCACCCTGACTTCTCCAAAACAGTTTGACCTGGGGATACGAACTAGGCTCAATCTCGAATTTCACCAACTGGCTGTCCGGTTCCAACCTCTTGTCGTTCTTACTCGCGGGATACGTTTCCTCAGTTCTGCGGACCAAATTTTCGTCTTTTTCGCGGCCTGAAATCAGGGTAGAGATGAGATTTCGGGCTTCCGCGGAAAGTCCGGTAAACCGCACACCCATGCCGAGAGAGACGGTTTCGTCATTAATGTAGTGGATGTTTGAACGGATGACTTTTGCACCAACGGACAAGCGCAGTCTCGAGGAGCGAACATGTATATTTGTCAAGGGGAATTCTTCGCGGAGTTGGAAGAATTCTCGGCCACAAACAAAAGCACCGCTGGCACTGATATCCTTCATGACCGCCGCCACAGGTCCCTGAGGGGTCCTTATGGTGAGGGGCCAATTGACTTCAACTCTGGGGTGACGTCTTTTTTCTCGAATAGGATGTCCTATTGGTGACTTTGTTCTGTATACTCCGTCTCTGTGAACCGTACTACTTCGCATTTTTTGATCGAGGTTGAGGTGGCGGGCGCTTTGGAGCATGACCGTAACGTCGTGAAAAGCCTCCTCGTGTTCCTCGGGAACACGAACCTCTGCAGACAAGGACTCAAAGACCAGGTTGCGGAGCAGGTCTTTTTCCTTTTGACTGAGTTGATGTCTATGAGCTACTTGCTCGACAACCTGGTCAACGTAATTCCGGCGTAGTGCACCATATGACTTCATCTCATCTCCTTGACGATTTCTCGGCTCACTCGCGGCAATACGCAGGTCGAACTCTGAGCGCAGGTTGCAACCATAGCCTCATTTGTCATGGATCCAATTCCAACACGCCCTTCCAAAAAGCTCACAGCGATGCGCTCAAGTGAGCAGAAAAATGATGAAGTAGGTGCAGTTTCAGAAGTCAAGAATCATACCAAATCTCGATATCAAATAATTTGATAGTTATTTCGATTGGTTAATCAGTATCGTACGGAGAATCATGTCTATATGAATTGGACAAAAAAAGTCATAATAGTGGAAATCAAGTACCACTCGACAGCATTGAGAATGTCCAAGTTGGATCAGGGATTCGAATGAGCCGATGATATGGGTGAACGACCTAAGGAAGGACGACCATTTAACCAAAGGAGGAGAAACGTAAACCCCTTCTCTCGCAGCTGGAGTTTAGCCTTCAGGAAAGCACATGAAACCGGATCTCCTGTGTTGTCCCCAGTGCGCCAGGACTATACCTTGAGACCTTGGATGTGCAGCTTTCGACTTTAGGGTCTACCACATCACTACCATATTTACTAATCTCAAGGTTGTAGTCGCAACTGCCATGCTTCATTGTGGATCAACTGGCCTTTGCGCGCTTTATCCAAATCCGCTCTGCTGTTGACTTCAATCACAAAATCAACGAAGGCTTCGTAGGCTTCCTTGTTTCGTGTTCTCTTTTCTTCTGCTGCAATTTCTCCCATAATCGCTTTGGACATTGAGTTTAATCCAGCTGCTATGGTTTGCGAACTGAAAACACCCATACTGCCAGTCACTTGCCGGCAGGTATTCGCCAGGTTTATCCAGAACTCCCTTGGGAAAGTGACTTCTGCGTCCAAAACATTCTCCTGCGGGACTTGATAATAGACTCTGATCGAAGGATATGATGCCGGTTTGATTTTAATCTTTACTGATCGACCGTCTGACTGCATAGCCTGCTCTCCTTTTATGCCTACCTCGGCAATTTTGCCCCCTTTGCACCACTTATGGGCAGGATTAGTGCTTGGGTCTGGTGTGAAATTTTGTGCTAAGAATTGGCACAAAATTTCCAATAAACTACTGTTATTATTGCATAAAAAGTGTAGTCTTGTCAAGCAAAAACAAGCAGTATTTTCGCTGTGTTTGATTCTCAACGGGTTGGTGTCTGGTTGAAAGGGCTCAAGCTGGACGTCGCGATCTGGGAATAGACGTCATCTTGATATGGGCAGGGCCGTTATGGGCGATTCAAAAGTCGATAGTATCAATATGGCGGCAGACCCAAGAAAACATATGAACACAAATCTTCAACAATTTTGTTATATAGATTAAGCTCTGTAATCTTTAAACTCAATTCTTAAACTCTGCAAGCGGTTCAACGCTGCGGCCACCTCAAGCTTTCTCGGCAAGGCGTAGTGGCCCAGGAATCTTCGACTGAGGACATCCAGTCCCTTCACAGCAAAATCTCGTTCGAGCAACTCCACTATCTCCCGGAGGCACCTCTGACCGTTCACATAGTTTTCCCGCGCGTAGATCAGCGCATCCGCCACCGCGCGCACCTGGGAAACACTAACCAATTGTTCGAACGCAGACAAATCAATTTTGTAGCTGCCAAAGCCAATCTCACGGGTACCGAAGACATTGATCTTGATGTCTCGTTTGCCGCGACTGGCATCGATGCTCGCCGCTATGGGCACTCTGTCTCTGACTGTTCCAAAGGACTCCCCTCCCTCAGCCGACCGCTCCGTCTCTACCTCCATGACAATTCGCCTGGCTTCCGAGGTCACCTCCTTGGGTATGTACTCATCCATTGCGATCACCGTGTCAGCCACGTCGAAATAGTCGCCCGAACCACCCATCACCAGTACGCTGCTGACACCCCGCTCCGAGTACAACAAACGGATCTTGTCAATAAGTGGTGTGATGGGTTCTTTGTCCTTTGTCACCAGCAACTGCATGCGGCGGTCACGGATCATGAAATTGGTGGCCGACGTATCCTCATCAATAAACAGAGCAGTCGCCCCGACCTCCAACATTTCTATGATGTTTGCTGCCTGGGACGTGCTCCCGGAGGCACTGGGCGTCGAAAAAGATGTCGTGTCTTTGCCGTAGGGAAGATTGCCGATAAAAGGGCTGATGTCCACCCTCTCAATATTTCGACCGTCTTCAGCCCTAATCTTTACCGCATCTTCCACTGTGACGCAGAGCTCTCTGCCATCACCCGGAATGTGGTTGTAAACCGACCGTTGCAGTGCGTCTAAAAGTGTAGATTTGCCGTGGTAGCCACCACCAACGATGAGGGTCACACCTTCCGGAATTCCCATACCGGACACCTTCCCCCCATTGGGCAAGGTAAGGGAATGGGCCAACGATTCCGGCGACCTGAACAGCACTGCTCCCTTCTCAAGCGGCTGGTCATCAACACCACTCAACCGTGGAAGACACGCTCCGTCAGCTACAAATGCCACCAACTTGTTCGGTTTGAGCATTTCCCTCAGTGTATCTTGCTCTTCGTTGGCCTCAATGTGCCGATACATCGACTGTCGGTCCAGATTTCCATAAAAAAGAGACTTCGCTACAATCTCGGGTAGCTCATGGAGGAACATTGTCACAGCTTGCCGGCCCAGAATGGAGCGCCCCGCCGCCGGAAGGCCCGCCTTGAACCTAACTTCCACGAACCTGTCGTTGATCAGGCAGGAGGTGCGGAGGAGGATTTCCTGCCCAGGTAGGTCTATTTCTATAAGCCCGCTTTTACCGGTCCCCCGCCGTTGTCTCTGGGTAACCCTTTTAATGGCCCTGTGGAACTGGCGGGTTAGATAGTCCCGCAGACCGATTTCCCGACTCTTGGCATGGTAGGTGTCTGCGGGGAACCCGGCCAGGGACTGATCCACTCGAACGCGCACGCGACTGGGATCGGCGAAAGGATCCCCTTGAACATGATCGATGATCAGAGTGAAGTCATTGAATTGATAGTCGCCGTGAATCTCCTTGTAGGCCTTGTATCCCCGCCGGTCAATGCGGTGCAGAATCCTGCTTAGATCGTCTTTCGTTTTCATAGATCAACCTATTCTCACTGACAAACCACCTTTAAACTCATTGATAGCGGAATCCACGACGATCTGCTATTGGTTTTTGGGGAAACTCCTGATTTCTTTCAATCGTTGCATTGTCCGAGTTTCCTCAGTAAGATATTCAAGCCTCTGTGTAACAATAGCGAACCATGTCGGAGCGCAAAATGAATCAGGATCTTACAGCTTGATGGATGTTGGAGAGGAGGGTCGTCATGAGTCCAGCGGTTGATCGAAGAGTTTTCAGCGATTTAAGCTATGGCCTGTACATTGTAACCTCGCGGGACGGAGACCGATTGAATGGTCAGATTGTCAACACCGTCATCCAGGTCACCTCTGATCCCCCACGTGTGGCGGTGATCATAAACAAGAAAAATCTGACTCACGATTACATTTCCAAAAGCAAGGTGTTTGGAGTATCCGTGCTGGATGAGTCGGTTGACATGAAATTCTTGGGACCTTTTGGTTTCAGGTCTGGAAGAGACATCGAAAAGTTTTCCTCGGTACAGTTCAAGGAGGGTGTCACCGGTTGTCCTCTGGTGACCGAACACGCAATTTCCTTGCTGGAGGCGGAGGTTTTCGACCAGATCGATCTTGGGACACACACGATCTTCGTTGGCGATGCAGTCAATTCTGAGGTGCTCAGGGATGGTAGTCCCCTCACATACCAACATTATCGAGAAGTTCTGAGAGGAAAGTCACCGCCAAATGCCCCAACCCATATTCCGAGCACTAAAACTCAAAAATCGGAAGATTAAGCTGCATCGCTGACCCGTCGCCATCGTGCTGGAAAAAAGGACAGCCGCTGGCGATCTTCCAGTCGACGTGAACAAATCGAGCCGCGTTGTCGGCCAACAATCATCTGGAACCGCAAGTGGTTGGACTAAATAAGATAAGTAAAAGATAGTTATTCATACCTCTTTTCTCTCGCCATGCGAACCAACCCTTCTGATGTGGATGCGCGGCCAATCGCGAAATAGATTCTTCTGAGGAGCATTCATCCTGAGTAATTGACCTCCGCGTTTCTTTGCAGTGAGTCTGTCGCGTCGCCTTTCAGCGTATTTCCATTGTAGCCGAAACCGTTGAAGCAACTAATATTTAAGGGGCAGGTCTGCAATGTCCATGAGTCCATCACTCCATGGTAATGTTTTATACTTTCATTTTTCCCTTGAGTTCGCTAGAATAACTTTAACATTCGGAAAATATAACAAAAAAACTTGAGATAAGGATTATGCTGCGATGCAATTCCTCGGCACCGACAAGTATTACCTCAATCCTGAACTCAGAGAGATCGTCAATATTGCCATGGCCATGGAGAAACCCTTGCTGGTCACCGGTGAGGCCGGAACCGGCAAGACCCAGCTGGCCTTCGAGATTGCCCGGGCTCTGGGTTTGACTCTGGAAGAGGCCCGTTGCAAGTCCACCTTCAAGGGCGAGGAACTCTGCTATGTCTATGACACGGTTCTGCGTCTCAACGACTCGCGCTTTGGTACCGGTGAGAGCGGCCGGGATGTGAACAAGATCTGGGATTACCTGGGATTTGGCCCAATCGGCAGAGCTTTTCTTGCAGAAGAACGGCGCGTTCTCCTATTGGACGAGATTGACAAGACTGACTCGGACACCCAGGACAATCTCTTGGACGTACTGGAAGACGGCTCATTTATCATCCGTGAGATAAACCACAAGGTGAAGGCCGAGCAAATGCCAGTCATCATCATTACCAGCAATGCCAAGCGGGAGCTTTCCGACCCTTTCCTTCGCCGCTGCTACTGCCACCACATCCCGTTCCCATCCATGGAAGAGATGAGCCAGATAATCCGATTGCATTACCCTGAGGTTCCTGCTCCCCTGATGGATTCTGCCCTGGCCATCTTCTATAATTTGCGGCAGCAAGGCTTCGAGAAACCGCCCGCTACAGCGGAACTCTTGGACTGGTTGGGTGCGCTGCTACTCGACGGTGCGAAACCGCCAATTACGCCGGACAAGATCCCTTTTCTCGGAACTCTGCTCAAGCGCACTCAGGACCTGTTGCACCATAAAGGGGTTGAGCGAGAGAGCGTCTAGAAAGCATTGAGAAAAATCCAATGTTCTTACCTTTCTTCTACCAGTTAAGGGACCAGGGTATCCCTGTCAGCCTGCGTTACGTGCTGGAGTTCTACCAGGCCATGGAGAAGGGTCTCGCCCCTGACCTGGACCGGCTTTTCATACTGACGAGGTTAATCTTCGTCAAAAAAGTCGAGCACTTCGACGGTTTTGAGCAGGCTTTTGCCGCCTATTTCCTGGGAGCTGAGGGTGGAAGTATCCCGCGGTTTTCCCAGCAGGCCTGGGAAGACAAGGGATTTAGCCGCTGGTTGGAAGAAGAGATGGCCAGAGGCTCTCTGCCGGATGACGCCGTGGAGCGATTCTCCCTGGCCGAGCTACTCCAGCGCTTCTGGGAAGTGGCCATGGAGCAAAGGGGAAAACACCGTGGCGGTCACACCTGGGTGGGCACCGGCGGCACCTCAGCCTTCGGGCACTCGGGCGGAGAGCGGGAAGGGGTCAGGGTTCACGGGGACTCCCTGCACGGCTCCGCCCTGAAGGTCATCGAGACCCGGCGCTACATGGATTACGCCGCCAGTGCCACCCTTCGGGCTGAAAACCTCCGCCAGGTCCTCGCTGCACTCAAGCACATGGCGCCCGCAGGCCCCCCCACCGACCTGGATGTGGATGAGACCATTGATCGCACCTGTAGAAACGGCGGGGAAATCGAACTGGTCTTCAAGAGAGAACTGCGGGACCGTATTCAACTGATCGTGCTCCTGGACAATGGCGGGGCCTCAATGCACCCTTATCTGGACCTGGTCAAACTGGTCTTTGGCCAGATGCGCGACCAGTTCAGGGACCTGGACTATTATTATTTTCACAACTGCATCTACGGCTGCGTCTACAGCGACCCGCAAAGGCTCGCGCCCTGCCCTGTTCACCAACTGGTGCGGCGCGACCCGGAGACCCGGGTGCTGGTCATAGGAGACGCCAACATGGCGCCGGCGGAACTCATGGTCTCCAACGGGGCGATTGATTATTTTTCAAAAGTCAGAGTGCCCGGGCGCGATTGGCTGCTGCAACTCCGCAATCACTTCGCCCACAGTGTGTGGCTCAATCCCATGCCGCGGTCCCGTTGGCCCCACGAAAGCCGGACCATTCAGCAGATCGGCGAGATCTTTCCCATGGAGGATCTGACTCTGGCCGGCATCAGGCGGGCAGTGGAGTGGCTCAACAGTGGGGCGCCGCCCAGCAGGAACAGCAGGCAGGTGGCAGCGGGCAGCTAGCCGCAGGCAGGCAGGCTTCAGGCCAGAGGCCAGAGCTGAACTGCCACGCTGCAAGCCACGGGGTATGAGGACCTCATTGCGAAAGCTAGACTCAAGCTTTCGCTGGAATGACAACAAGAAAGCAAAGTTCAGGGAAGTAAACGCACTGCGACTCATAATCGGAGCCGTTGTTGCTCGCCTCAGTGTGATGCGATGCCCACCGGGGCTGCCGCCTGTACAGTCGAATAATTACGAGTTACAAGCTGTGTTTGGCATCATCTCTAAGTACTTGAAAAAATCCAATACACTCCTGTCGTTCGTCCGCTGGTTTGATTCGGAAGCCGGCCTTGACGATCCGGTGGCAAGCGATAAACCCGGGGTGGACTGGTTCCGCATCGTGCCTTTCATCGTTCTTCACCTCATGTGCTTCGGCGTGATCTGGGTGGGTTGGAGCTGGTTTGCCGTCGCAGTGGCATTGGGCCTCTATTTGATCAGAATGTTTGCCATCACCGGCTTCTACCACCGCTACTTTTCGCACAGGACGTATAAGACGAGCCGCTCCTGGCAATTCCTGTTTGCCATTCTCGGCAACTCCTCTGCCCAGCGTGGCCCCTTATGGTGGGCGGGCCACCATCGACATCACCACCGTTACTCGGACGAAGAGGAAGATCCTCACTCACCTGTTCGGCATGGCTTCTGGCATAGTCACATTGGCTGGTTAACTATGCAAGGAAACTTCCCAACCCGAATGGAGTACGTGAGTGACTGGGCAAAATACCCGGAACTTCTGTGGATCAATCGTTTCGATGCAGTCATCCCCATGCTATTGGCCATCTCTCTTTTCCTAGTGGGAGAGATACTGGCCATCTACGCCCCAGGGCTGCGAACCAATGGCCCTCAGTTGCTTATTTGGGGTTTTTTCGTTTCCACCGTTTTTCTTTTTCATGGAACCTCGACCATCAACTCACTGGATCACATGATTGGAACGCGGCGCTACCATACCCCCGATACCAGTCGCAATAATGCAGTCCTCGCCATCATTACGCTTGGAGAGGGATGGCACAACAACCACCACCATTATCCCGCTGCCACCCGACAGGGGTTCTACTGGTGGGAAATCGACATCACCTATTACCTGCTTGTATTATTGTCCTGGCTGTCCATTATTCGTGATCTCCGAACCTTACCAGAAGCTGTTCGAAGTCGGAATCAGATCAAGATTGGGGCAAAACATGAGGCAAATTCACCATGAGAATCGCCGTCATCGGTACCGGTATTTCGGGCATGGTCGCTGCCTACTTGCTTAGCGAAGACCACGACGTGGTGGCCTTCGAGGCTAACGACTACATAGGTGGGCACACCCACACAATAGATTTTCGGCAAGACGGCAGAATCTATTCTGTGGATAGTGGTTTCATTGTGTTCAATGAAAAGACCTATCCAAACTTCGTCAAGTTGATGAAGCGGTTAGGCGTGGCCTGGCAGCCCTCCAACATGAGCTTCAGCGTGCAGAGTGAGAAAACGGGCCTTGAGTATTGCCCCAGTTCTCTGAATGCGCTCTTCGCCCAGCGACGCAATTTGTTTCGGCCCTGGTTTTATCGAATGCTTCTGGAAACGTTTCGCTTTCGGCGCGAAGCCCAGGAGATTCTCAGGGCCAACGACACCCACACGACCCTTGGCGATTACCTGAAGGGCAAGGGATACTCCGAAGGTTTTATCCATCATTTCATCATACCCATGGGAGAGGCGATCTGGTCGGCCGAGCCCAGACAGTTCAATGAGTTTCCGGCCCATTATTTCGTGCAGTTCTTTAATAACCATGGTTTTCTTAACGTCCGGAATCAGCCGCAGTGGCAGGTCATTCGGGGGGGCTCCAAGAGTTACATTGAACCCCTCACCAACCGTTATCGAAAAAATGTCCGCGTCAATTGTCCCGTGGTGTCGGTCAGACGTCATGCGGACTACGTGGAGGTCAAGCCCCGAGACGGTGAACCGGAAAAATTTGATCAGGTCGTCATTGGAGCGCACAGCGATCAAGCTCTGGCCATGTTGGCTGACCCATCCGATGCCGAAGGCAAAATCCTTGGCGCCATTGCATACCAGGAGAACCTGGCAACCCTGCACACTGACTCTTCACTCCTGCCCCGGAAAACAGCCGCCTGGGCAAGTTGGAACTATCATATCCCGGAGGAGGATTTGGGCCGGGTGGCAGTAACCTATTACATGAACATGCTCCAGAGCCTACAAGCCCCGGTCGAGTTTTGTCTCACCCTCAATCGGGCCGACGTGATTGAAAGCGCCAAAGTTCTGAGAGAGATGATATATCACCATCCGGTTTACACTCGCCGGGGGCTGCTCGCCCAGAGGCGTCATGCGGAAATCAGCGGGGTCAATCGCACCCATTTCTGCGGCGCTTATTGGGGCTACGGATTCCATGAGGACGGCGTCAACAGTGCACTGGCCGTGTGTAAGAACTTCGGGAAAACCCTGTGATCATGCATAGCTGCGTTTACGAAGGCCATGTTCGTCACCGCCGTTTCCAGCCTGTCCACAATGGTTTTCGGTATCGGTTGTTCTTGATGTTTCTCGACCTGACCGAACTCCCCCACGTGTTTGCCGGGCAGCTTTTTTGGTCTAGCAAAAGGGTTAACCTCGCTTATCTCCGCCGCCAAGACCACCTGGGCGATCCTGGGGTCCCGATCGATCAGGCTGTCCGAGACCTTGTCGAGGAAAGGTTGGGCAATCGACCTGCGGGACCAATTCGGTTGCTCACCCACCTGCGATATTTCGGCTATTGCTTCAATCCCGTCAGTTTTTATTACTGTTATGACCAGGGCGGCCGGGAGGTGGAGACCATCGTGGCAGAGATCCACAATACCCCTTGGGGTGAGGAATACTGCTACGTTCTGAGCGAGGATATGAATGCGCACCCTGTGCGAGGGTGGAAGCGATATCAGCATGCCAAGAATTTCCATATTTCACCCTTTATGGATATGGAGATTAGCTACGATTGGCGGTTCCGAGAGCCCGGGGAAACGATAAACGTACATATGATCAGCATAGAAAAGGGCATGAAACTATTCGATGCCACACTCGCACTGAAACGGCGGGAGCTTAGCAGACGCGCTTTGAAAAGAGTCCTGCTGACCTATCCCTTGATGACCGTCAAGGTCACCACCATGATATATTTGCAGGCCATTCGGTTGTGGTCGAAAGGAGCACCGTTCTACCCTCACCCCTCGAAAAGAAAAGCGATACAGGAGGGCGGCAACCCATGACGGAATCCATCGTGCCCTCAGAAACTACCTGCCTTGAGGAGATCAGACCCAGCCCCTTGGACGGTCTGGCTAGGAAGGTGCTCTTCTCCCTCCTTGCCGGGCTGCAGCGTGGGCGAGTCACCATTGTTGACAGCCCGTCTCGTCGAACCTTCGGGATGACAAGCGATGACTTCCCTCTGGAGGCTACAATCACCGTTCACCATCCACGCTTCTATGTCAGCACCGTGTTGGGTGGCAGTATCGGCGCCGGCGAGTCATATATGGCTGGCCAGTGGTCTGCGGATGACCTGACGATGGTCGTGCGGATCATCGCCCTGAACCGAGAAATGCTGGAAGGAATGGACCGTGGTTGGGCAAGGCTAAGCGCTCCTCTGCACAAGATATTCCACCTCTCACGCAGTAACACCAGAAAGTGCAGCCGAACCAACATTGCGGCACATTACGATTTGGGAAATGATTTCTATGCGTTGTTCCTTGACGAGACCATGACTTATTCCTGCGGGATTTTTGAGCGAGACGACAGCACGCTGAGAGAGGCATCCCTGGCCAAGTACGATCGCATCTGCAGGAAACTGGAACTCACGTCATCAGATCATCTGCTTGAGATCGGCACGGGGTGGGGCGGTTTTGCCATTCACGCCGCCCGCAACTACGGCTGTCGCATCACTACCACCACCATCTCCAAAGCTCAGCACCAACTGGCAAGAGAGCGGGTTGACCACGCAGGCTTGTCCGACCGGGTGGAGGTGTTACTCGAGGATTACCGTGATCTCTCCGGGAGGTACGACAAGCTGGTCTCCATTGAAATGATCGAGGCAGTAGGTCACCAGTATCTTGACACCTTTTTCCGGTCTTGCAGCCGATTATTGAAAGAAAACGGGATGATGCTTCTCCAGGCGATCACCATCGCGGACCAGGTGTTCGAGCAGCACAAACGATCGGTCGATTTCATAAAACGCTATATTTTCCCGGGAAGCTGTATCCCCTCCGTAGAGGCCATATGCCGATCCATGGCCCACACCACCGACCTGCGGCTGTTCCATCTCGAGGACATCACGCCGCACTATGCCAAGACTCTCAGATTATGGCGAGAGAGGTTCTTTGCCAATGTCGACCAAGTGAGAGACCTGGGCTACTCAGAAACGTTCATCCGAATGTGGGAGTACTATCTCTGCTACTGCGAAGGTGGTTTTACGGAGCGATACCTCGGTGACGTCCAGATGGTTCTCACCAAACCCCTGTGCCGCCGGCCACCCATACTGCCGCCGCTGGATTAGGCGAACTATTGGTGGAGCACAAACGAGTTTTCATCCTAGCCCGCAAATTCATAATTTCCCCTTGCGGCCCCCGATTCCGCTTTCAGACCCCTAAGGGAGAGCCCTACGGTTCGGAAAGGAGGGAGCAGGGGTCAAAAGAGGGGGAAAACTAGTCGCAAAGGCTAACGAGAACAGCACATAGCGTCTTTAGCCGGTTCTTCCGCTATGCCGATCCATTATTAGATGGGTTCGAGCAAATGCATAAACTTCAAATTGGCTTTTGGAAACGGAAACCTTCTAAGCGCTTCCAGCGGCACCCAGCGAAAATCCTCGGGCCCCTTCAATTTAACCTTCCCGGAGACG